>Ga0214473_10001342_pt1 | contig 32758 bp, 30 predicted proteins | sample RVTome_7_FD_203509 | JGI IMG/M metagenome (GOLD analysis project Ga0214473, IMG submission 203509) | Soil microbial communities from uranium-contaminated site in the Upper Colorado River Basin, Wyoming, United States - RVT98D197 | ecosystem: Environmental > Terrestrial > Soil > Contaminated >...
TAGGAGGGAGCTTGAGCCTCCGGGCCGGGCTCTTTCCCGACTCGGAAGCATCCAAATAGTAGACGCCTCGGCATAGTGCAATGGGGGTGCCAGGTTCCTCAGATTTCCTGGATTATCCAGATAAGTGACTTCAGAGAAAAGAGATAGCACCCAGGTTACTCGTCCTCTCGGACTTTCGCGGAAAGCCTCTTTTGTAAAGTTCTTTTTGACTAGGCCCCTGAGAATACAGTCCGCGAATCTCGTTACCGGCGGAGGGAATTCCCCACAAGCACGAAAAAACCGATGAGCTCACTTCAACTGATTCATACCAATAGACTTACTTGACGATCCACTGACGCTGGGTATCGTTGCTTTGCGTTTTCGAGCGGCTCCCGGGTAAGCCTCCCCCAAAGGGTTGCGCGCTCCGCCTCGGACCCGTTACCGGCCGATCCGGCCCCGGATCGTAACCTGCTCTCCAAGAACAATTTGCGAAGAGAGTCTCTTTGGCCCCAGGCCACCCGTTTTGGAACACACTTTGCTTCACTGGCCTAGGAATCACCCCCAACAATCGAGAGCGACCGCCAAAAAAGCGAGCCATGAAAAATCGGGAGGAAGTCATGAAGACCGTCCTTGGACCGAGAGCCCAGAGTGGCTTCTCGCTGATAGAGGTCATGGTCGCCATGTTGATCACCATGATCGTCATGGCATCGGTCTTTACTCTGCTGCAGAAGGGACAAGCCAGCTTTCAGAGGGAGCCCGAAGTGGCGGAGATGAACCAGAATGCCCGCTACGGCCTGGACATGATCATGCGGGACCTCACCAATGCCGGTCTCGGGGACAACCTGCCGGTTTTGTTCGCGGTCGTTCCCTTAGACGGCGGCGGGGATACACCCGACGAGGTCACCATCATGTACGCCGATACCGATTTTCCGACGGTTCTTCCCGGCGCGCCCTACGGCCCCCTGGGGAATTCCGCGACTGCCAAGGTCGACGTGACAACCTTCGAGCCGGACCAGTCGGATCCCGAAGCGGCGTATGCCGACGGGGATGTCCTCTTCGCCATCGAGACGGACGACTGCGACGGGGATGGCGAGCTTGGGATCGTACCCTTCGAGCTGACCCAGAACCCGGGTTGCACGGGCGGCCCGAGCTGTCCCACCGTTGATCTCAACCACAATCCCGGCAACAGCGAGTCAAATTTCAACCGTCCCCAGGGCTTCAACGACGAGGTGGAGGGAGATTGCGCCGTTTTCGGCGTCTTCCAGATGATACAGTACCGCATCAATCCCCTCCCTCCCACGGAAAATCCGGCCCTGGAACGAAGAGACCTACGAGAGGGGGTAGATTGGCACCCGGTCGCCGCGAACATCGAGAACCTCCAGGTGCAGTACGCACTCGGCGATAGCGACGTTTTCGTCGACAACCCTGCGATGCCAGTCCTCGCCGACCCCACCACCTGGATCACCCAGGTCCGGGTGAGATTGGACGGACGAAGCGAGAGTACCAATCTGCAGGGCGCGTCGGTAGGCGATTTCGACGATGGCAACCGTCTGCGCCAGACGTTCATCACCACCACCGTCCTGCGCAACATCACCGCCAAAGCGGCACAGGAAGACAACAACAACTACAACTGAGTCCGGGCTCAAAGGAAGTCAAAGGCTCGCCACCGGTCGGGGTGGCGGGCCTTTTTCCTATGGACGGGAACTCAATTACGAGGAGCGTAGTAGCCCAGCTTGGTGCGAACCAGGAGACCCTCGTCGGAAGCCGTCTGCACCACCACCCGTCGCCAGGTACCGTCACGCCGGGTATTGTTCGAGAGGTAGCCGAGGTTGTACTGGCTCTTGAGCTCCTTGGCGATGCGATCGTAGACCGACTCCAGCTCATCGATGTGTCCCGGAAAGAACCACTGCCCCCCGGTCTCTTCGGCCAACTTCTTCAGAACGTGCTCGGCTTCCGAGAAGTGCTTTCCCTGCGGGCTCTCGCTGCGCAGGGAGATGGTGTAGATGGTGACATCGGTGTCCTTGGTGAGCTCCAGGACCTGATCGAAGGTCACCAGCGAGCTGGTGTCTTCACCATCGGAGAGCACCACGATGGCCTGTCGGCGGATGTCGGATCGCCGGTGCGAGAGATCCTTCAAGGCGATGTACAAGGCATTGTAGAGGCTGGTGGTTCCACCCGCCTGGGTTCGGCGAATGGCCTCGGTCAGTCTCTCCGCGTCGCCGGTGAAGGGCTGGACGATGTGGGCCTTGCTACCGAACTCGACCAATTGCGTCAGGTCATCTTGTTTCATCGTACCCACGAAACGAATCGCCGCCTGTTGCGCGAAAGCCATGTTCTCCTCCATGCTGGCACTCGAGTCGAGGAGGAGGACCATGCGGAGAGGTAGGTCTTCCCGTGAGAAGACGGAGACTTCTTGATGGACACCGTCTTCGAAGACGCGGAAGTCATCCCGCGTCAGATCGGTCACGAACCGCTCGCGGGTGTCGGTCACTGTGACGTTCAAGGAAATGAGATCGACGCTGACTCGGAACTGGTATCGCCCTTCGTCGACGTCTTGCGGCTGTCGGTCGTCCGACTGGCCGGCCAGCCGGGGGCCGGTCGCCAGGACGCCCGCGGACAAGACCGCGGCCAGGAGCCACTTCGCCGGGATCATCGACGGATTACCACCTTCCGGGTATCTTGACACCCGCCGATCGCTCCTCGACAATGAACTCCATATCTCTTTTATATCTCGCCCGGCGGGCTCGGGTCAAAGGGAGGTGTTTTTTTGGCAAAGCGGGCCGCAGTACTCACCATCAGCGACGGTGTGGCGGCCGGGGCCCGGGAGGACCGCTCCGGCGCCGCGGCCGCGGCGAAGCTCCGCGAGCAGGGTTTTGACCTCGTGGAACGCGCGGTGGTACCGGACGAGCGCGAAGAGATCGCGCGTCGGCTAAGAGCCTGGGTGGCCTCGGGGGCCGTCGATCTCATCCTGGCCACCGGCGGAACCGGTCTGGGGCCGCGGGACGTCACGCCGGAGGCGATGCGGGACGTTATCGAGCGGGAGCTTCCAGGCTACGGAGAGCTGCTGAGAAGCGACGGCCTCCAGCACACCTCCATGGCCTCGCTCTCGCGGAGCCTGGCAGGCACGGCAGGGAAAACACTCCTCATCGCCCTCCCGGGAAGCCCGGATGCAGTCCGCCAGGGGCTGGACGCCCTGCAACCCTCCCTCTCCCATGCCTTGGATCTCCTGGCCGGCAGGACCGGACACTGAGCGGTCCATTCCCCGGGGCGGTTGTCACCGCGCGAAGCCGGGAGTAAGATGATAGTAGTTGCAGGCCTTGCCGGTAACCCGGAGGGATAGGATGCAGACCACACCGCCGCGGTCAGTCACGCGCCGCCGTTATTCCCGCGTGCAATCTCTCGGGGAGTGCTTCGCGCAGCTGGGAAACGGCTGGGAAGGCTCGGTGATCGACCTGAGCCTGGGAGGCATGCTGGTCCGGATCAAACGGGTACTGACCTTGGGGTCTTGTTATTTCGTGAAACTGCTGTTTCCCGAGCAGGTGGTGGTCGTCGAGGCCCGTGTGGTCCGCGTGCAAAGCGCCGCCGAAGATTACCTGACCGGAATGGAGTTCGTGAAGCTCTCCTCGGATGATCGGGAAGCCCTGCGAGGGTTTACCGAGCCGAAAACCCAGAGGCCCTGACCTTCCCCATCCGTCCGTTCCGGTCAACCTGGGGAGCGCTTTCCCCGCCACATGGTCCGCGCGGCGCAGGTGCTTGCCTCCGGGCGAAGGGGAAGCTATAATGACAAATTCTACTAAATAAAAAGGAGCCCTTGGCCAGCTACTCGCAGATATGTGGGGATAGATTCAACGGGAACATGAAGAAAACGGAACTCACCCAATACAAAAAGGCTCTTCTGGAAAAAAAGACGGAGCTCGAACAGTCGGTGGGCCGGACCCTGCTTGCCGAGGGCTCCAACACGGATGGACACGGAGACTTTGCCGACCGCTCCGCCGCCGCCAACGAAGAAGAGATCAGCATCCAGCTCAAGCAGACCGACACCAAGTTGCTCCGCGCCATCGAAGTTGCGCTGCAGAGAATCGAGGCGGGCACCTACGGTGCCTGCATCGACTGCGAGGAAGAGATCTCCGCCGCCCGTTTGAAAGCCGTGCCTTGGACCAAGGTCTGTATTGGGTGCAAGGAAAAGCAATATAGCTGAGCATCCCGCCCTTCCCGATCCCCGAACCCCCTCGAACCCCCGAAACTATTGTCCCTCAGTAGGTAAGCTAAAAGCCCCCACTTGACAGGGAATTAGAGCGCGTGCTATAAAACCGCGCCTGTTCGGTGATAGGAGGCCACTCGGAGGACCCGGGTGACCTCCTCAAAGTTTATAGACCAGCGTTTTCTTCGCACATAACAGCACAACGTGAGTGAACTTTTCTGGCTCATTCCGCTTCTGCCCGGCCTTGGGGCGGGGGTCAACGGACTCTTCGGGAAACGTCTTCCCAAGGCGCTGGTATCCGCGGTGGCCTGCGGCAGCATCTTCGTCTCTTTCCTGCTGGCTCTTGGTTGTTTCTTCGGAGTCTTCTGGTCCGGTGGGAGCACCGCGGTCGAGACGGTGAGATTGTTCACCTGGATTCCCGGGATGGGTGTGGTGCTGTCCGATGGCACGTTCGGCAACCTGAACATCGGCTGGGAATATCGACTCGATTCCCTCTCCATGGTGATGACGCTGGTGGTGACCGGCGTGGGCTTTCTCATTCATGTCTACTCGATAGGCTACATGGCCCATGACCCTGGCTATGCGCGCTATTTCTCCTATTTGAACCTCTTCAGCTTCTTCATGCTCAACCTGGTCTTGGCCGCCAACTTCCTGCTCATGTTCATCGGGTGGGAAGGAGTCGGGCTCTGCTCTTACTTGCTCATCGGTTTCTGGTACGAGAGAAAATCGGCAGCCGACGCCGGCAAGAAGGCCTTCATCGTCAACCGCATCGGAGACGCGGGATTCCTTTTGGCGATGATGCTGATCTTCGTCAGCTTCGGCTCCCTGGATTTCTACGCGGTGATGGGCGCCATCGCCGAGCGTTTTGCAGCGCCTTCGACCGGCTGGGGCCTCCTGTCCGCCATAGGCGTCCTGCTGTTCGTGGGGGCGGCCGGCAAGTCGGCGCAGATCCCTCTCCACGTCTGGCTTCCCGACGCCATGGAAGGCCCGACCCCGGTCTCCGCCTTGATCCATGCCGCCACCATGGTGACCGCGGGTGTTTACATGGTGGCTCGTTGCGCGGTGCTCTTCGAGCACGCTCCCCTGGCGCTCACCGTCGTTGCGGTGGTGGGAGCGGTGACCGCGATCTTCGCCGCTTCCATCGGTCTGGTGCAGAACGACATCAAGAGAGTTCTCGCCTACTCCACCGTGTCGCAGCTTGGCTACATGTTTCTTGCCTGCGGGGTAGGCGCTTTCGCTGCCGGTATTTTTCATCTCATGACCCACGCTTTCTTCAAGGCCTGTTTGTTCATGGGCTCGGGAAGCGTCATCCACTCCATGGAGCACGCCGAGCACGCCTCGGGCGGGCATCGCAACTACACCGAGATGCAGGACATGCGGAACATGGGGGGTCTCTACCGGCACATGCCGAAGACCGGGCTGACCTTCATGATCGCTACCGCGGCCCTCTCCGGGGTGCCTTTGACCGCCGGCTTCTTCAGCAAGGACGAAATCTTGTGGAAGGCGTGGAGCGGCTCGCACGGAAGTGCGCTTCTGTGGCTCATCGGACTGGTTGCCGCCGGCATGACCGCTTTCTACATGGGCCGGCAGGTCCTCATGACGTTCTTCGGGAAGTTTCGAGGCGGAGCCAAGATGGAATCTCATCTTCACGAGTCGCCCGCTGTTATGACCTGGCCTCTGATCCTATTGGCGGTCGGATCGATCGTCGCTGGCTGGGTGGGAATACCGCACGCTTTTGGTGGCTCCAACCACATCGAGGCTTTCCTGGAGCCGGCCATCCTGGCGGGTACTCATGTCGCCGCCGAGGGCGCCGCCGAGGCGGCCGATCATCCCGAAGCAGGCACGGAGATCTTGTTCGCTCTCATCTCCATTGCGGTGGCGGGATGCGGTCTGTTCCTGGCTTATCATTTCTACGTCCGCCGGCCTGAACGGCCGAAGGCTTTGGCTGCGGCCTGGCCGGGAGCGCACCAGTTGCTCTACAACAAGTATTACGTCGACGAGCTCTATGACAAGACGTTCGTGCGCGGCACGCTCAAGGGTTCGGAGGGGATGTCTCTTTTCGATGCCAAGGTCGTGGACGGTGCCGTCAACGGCACCGCCTGGGGAACGCTCTCCGCCAGCGACGTCTCCAATTTCTTCGATATGAACTTCGTGGACGGTGCGGTCAATCTGGTGGGGTCCATCCTCACGGGTTTTTCCGGCATCTTCCGGCGGGTGCAGACCGGTCTGGTACAGAACTACGCCCTGATGATGCTGGCCGGGATCTTCGTTCTAGTGGGCTTATTCTATTTTTTGATCTGAGAAAAGGACTCGCTCGATGCTCGAGAACAACGTACTCGAATGGCCCATCCTCTCCTGGGTTGTCTTTCTTCCCGGCGTGGGGGGGCTCATCATTCTGTTCTTCGTCAGAAAGCACCAGGAGAATCTCATCCGCTGGCTGGCGAATATCTTCGGTTTTCTCGGCTTCCTCATCTCGCTGCCTCTCTGGTTTTATTTCCGCCCGGAGGGAGCGCAGTTTCAGTTCCCCGAGCAATACGACTGGATCCCCAGTATCGGCGTTCAGTACTTCCTCGGCATCGACGGGATCAGCCTGCTTCTGGTCCTGCTCACCACCATGCTTGGCTTCATCTCCATTCTGTCTTCCTGGACGGCCATCACCGAGCGCGTGAAAGAGTATTACGTGATGATGCTCTTTCTCCAGACCGGGATGCTGGGCGTCTTCGTGTCCCTCGACTTCTTCCTCTTCTACGTCTTCTGGGAAGTCATGCTGGTCCCCATGTACTTCCTCATCGGGGTCTGGGGTGGGCCAAGGAAGCTCTACGCCGCCATCAAGTTCTTCCTTTATACCTTGGTGGGTAGCGTGCTGATGCTGCTGGGCATCCTGGCACTCTACTTCTATTACTACGAGCAGACCGGCGTCTACACCTTCAACGTTCTGGAACTCATGAATCTGGGGCTTCCTTACAACCTTCAGTTCTGGGTCTTCCTCGCGTTTTTCGTTGGCTTCGCCATCAAAGTGCCGATGTTTCCCTTTCACACCTGGCTTCCCGACGCGCACGTGGAGGCTCCCACCGCCGGCTCGGTCATTCTGGCCGGGGTGCTTCTGAAAATGGGAACCTACGGTTTCGTGCGATTCTCGCTTCCGCTGTTGCCGGAGGCGAGCAAGGGAGCGGTGTGGTGGATGGTGCTCTTGGCCATCATCGGCATCGTCTATGGGGCGATGGTGGCCCTGGTGCAGAGCGACTGGAAGAAGCTGGTCGCCTACAGCTCGGTGAGCCACCTGGGCTTCGTGATGCTCGGGATCTTCGCCCTCAACGAGATCGGACTGCAGGGAGGGATCCTGCAGATGATCAACCACGGGCTATCGACGGGCGGGCTCTTCTTGACGGTGGGTCTCATCTACGAGCGGCGTCACACCCGCGAGATCGCCGACTTCGGAGGTCTTGCCAAGGTGATGCCCGTCTTCGCCGCCATGTTTCTGATCATTGCCCTGGCGTCACTGGGATTACCCCTGCTCAACGGATTCATCGGGGAGTTCATGATCCTGCAAGGAGCCTTCGCGGTGAGCTGGGTATGGGCGGCCTTCGCCGTCTCGGGTATCGTCCTCGGCGCCGCCTATTTGTTGTGGCTCTACCAGCGCACCATGTTCGGCCAGCTCGATAAACCCGAGAACATGAAGCTTCAGGATCTGAACTGGCGCGAGCGCTGGACCCTGATTCCCATCATTGCCTTCTGCATCTGGATCGGAGTCTATCCCGCGCCCTTCCTGAAACGCCTGGAAGTCCCGGTCCGGAACATCGTGGAGAGAATCGAGGCCTCGCCCGTGGAAGCCGCGCGTTCTCCTGAGAAACCAACCGTCGGCTCGAGCTCGAGCACCTCCGATCGCTAATCAGAACGTCGGCCGCCCGTCTGGCGACGGCTCCAAAGCACCCGAGCCCGGGGGGAGGTTTCAGAAGCTCGCCCTACTCTCCACCGTGGGCCTCATGATTCCCATCGCCATTACCTCGGGGGCGGCGGCCGGGTATTATTTGGACCGTCGGTGGGGCACGTTTCCTTGGTTGTCTTTCCTCGGTTTTTGCTTTGGGGTCGCCGCGGCTTTCATCAATCTCCTCAGGGTCCTCAAGAAGTTTGATGACGACGCCTGAGCGCTTGCCTCCGGAGCCATCCGGACGCCGCGTGGCGTGGCTGGGAGCTGCCGTGACGGCCGGCGCCAGCGGGCTGGGACTGCTGTGGGGAGTCGATTTTGCCCTCTCGGTCTTGGCGGGAGGTCTTCTCGCCCTCGTTCACTTCAGCGCCTTGAGCTGGATGGTCGAGCGGATCGCCCAACCGCGCCGAAAGCGAGTCAGCCGCCTGGCGATACTGGGTTTCGCTCTGCGCTATGCCTTGTTGGGTTTCGCCCTGTATGTTATATTCGCTGTTTGGAATCTAAACGTAGTGGCCGTCAGCCTGGGTCTATCAGCTCCGGTTGCGGCCATCTTTTTTGAGTGGGGCTTGGAAGCGTACCAGGGTCGCGTCCAAGGGTGATCCTTCCGGCTGGCGCCTGCTTTGACCTATGGAACAACTCGAGCACAAATCGTTCCTCTTCGCCCTAGTGAACCACTTTCTCGGCGCACCGGTGGCCTCGCTTCTCACCGCCCTGGGATTCCACGTGGACCCTTCCCACCCGGTCATTCCCGATCACGTCATCATGGCCGTTTTCACCGCGGTGCTCCTCACGGCGGGGGCTCTGTGGTTCCGTTCACGGATTCGCGTGGAGGAGCCCGGCAAGCTCCAGTTGGCTCTGGAAGCCGTGGTGGCGGCGCTCCTCGGCATGCTCAAGGAGAACGTGGGACCGAGGGGGCGCCAGTTTCTCGGTCTGGTGGGGACTCTGGGTCTGTTCATCTTGCTCTGCAATCTCCTCGGGCTGGTCCCCGGGTTCTCCTCTCCCACCACCAATCTGAACGTTACGGTCGGCTGCGCCCTCGTCTCGTTCCTGTACTACAACTACCAGGGCATCCAGGCGCAAGGTCTGCTGCACTACCTCAAACATTTTCTTGGCCCGGTGCTGCCCCTGGCCATCATCATGTTGCCCATCGAGATCATCAGCCACCTCAGTCGGGTGTTGTCCTTGTCCATCCGACTCTTCGGCAACATCTTCGGTGAAGAGCTCGTCATTCTCGTCCTGGCCAGCCTGATTCCGTTCCTGGTACCGCTCCCCATGATGGCCTTTGCCGTGTTCGGAAGTCTGTTGCAAGCCTTTGTCTTCATCATGCTGACCATGATTTACCTCGGCGGTGCAGTGGCTCTGGAAGAGCACTGACCGTGAGATGCCAGGCACTCGCCGAGGCCGTTCTACACGTTGACTGCGAAAGGAGGATATTCTGGTGAAAAGAACTCTGCTGCTAGCGGCTCTCGGGTCGCTTGTTTTTCTCGTCTTGGGGACTCCCGTCTATGCGCAAGGGGAGTCGAGCGTCTGGACCGCATCCGTCACCCAGTGGGCGTTGATCGCGGGTGCCTTCGCCCTGGCGTTGGCCGCGGCCTCCGGGGCCTACTCCCAAGGCAGGGCCGCCGCCGCGGCCTGCGAGGCTATTTCTAGAAATCCCGGTGCGGCTCCCCAGATCCGCTTCACCTTCTTGTTGGGCGTGGTGCTGATCGAATCGCTGGTGATTTATGTGTTCGTTATCTCGCTCAGTATCTTGTTCGTGAAGTGGCCCGCGCTTTGACAGTCTCCCTCTGGGCTCTCTCGCTTCAGCAATAGACCGCGAGAGAGCCCAAGTCCTAACGGCGGCCCTCACCCGCAGGGACGGCTGCGCTCTCGGTGCTGACAACCCAGAATGACCCTGCTGGTTGCCCTGGGTGTCCTGCTGGCCGCACTGGGAGGATTGTCCCTTCTCTTCGCCGAGCTTCTGGTCCACCCTCCCAAGAAATCTCCGACCCATCTGACGCCCGCCTCCGTTGGCCTACCCTTCGAGTGGGTGAGCTTCCCCTCTCACGACGGCTTGCGGCTGATGGGATGGCTCATCGGTCCGAATCTTCAGAAGCCGCCCGTTATCGTCTTGCACGGATACACGGATACGAAAAGCTCTTACCTCGACCAGGCTCGCTTTCTCTTCGATCGAGGCTTCCCCAGTCTTCTGTACGACCAGAGGGGGCACGGGGAGAGCGCCTCCGCCACCGTGTCGCTCGGGCCCCTGGAGGCCAGTGACCTGCGGGAAGCGCTTCGCATGTTGAGAGAGCGAGGTCGGGGCGAGCGATTCGTCGTCTGGGGAGTCTCCATGGGAGCCGCTGCCGGGCTCCTCGCGGCTGCCCGACTCCCGCAGATCGCCGGCGTCATTGCCGAGTCCAGTTACGAGCGGCTGGATCGGGTGGTGGCGGATACGGCTCGCCTGCGGTTTCATCTGCTCAGGCTCCCGCTGGTGCCCCTTCTGTTGGCCGCGGCTTCTCTCTTGGCTCGACACAATCTGTTTCGCGTGCGCATCGGGGAGGCGGTGGAGAAACTGGGGAATCGCCCCCTGCTGCTGGTGAGCGGCGAGAAGGATCCGCGAATGACTCCCGAGCTGGGCAAGCGATTGCTCGCTCGATCCACCGGTCCGACCGAGCATCTGGTCATCGCCGGCGCCGACCACGCGCAGTCGTGGCATCTGGGAAAATGTCTTTATGGCGAAGCGGTTCTTAGGCTGCTCGAATCGGTTGGATCTCACTGAACGCCACTCCAGCTAGCCGAATAGGACAGCGTACCAGGGTTTGCGTGGGCGGCGCCTCCTCGGTAAGATCCGTGCGTTAACTTGAGGTATCTCGACCCTTGTTGGACACCATACGTTGGGAAGGCGATGCGGTCGCTTTTCTCGATCAAACCATGCTCCCGACGCGGGAGGATTATCTGGTCTGCCGGAGTGCTCCGGAGGTGGCGGCGGCCATCACCAACATGGTGGTGCGAGGCGCGCCCGCCATCGGCGTGGCCGCTGCCATGGGCATCGCTCTGGGCATCAAGCAATCCATGGCGCCGACTGAGAAGGATGAGAAGGCGTTACGGAGCACGCTGAACAACGTCTGCGAGCTGATGCGACAGACCCGACCTACCGCCGTCAACTTGTTTTGGGCGATCGAGAGGATGAAAGCACGTTTCGAGGAGCTCCTCCCCGAGGGACCGCGGCGCCTGGCGGAGGGACTGGAGCAGGAAGCGCTCGAGATCCAGAGGGAAGACATCGAGATCAACCGTCGCATGGGAAAGCACGGCGCCGAGTTGGTGCCGGACGGAGCGCGCATCCTGACCCACTGCAATGCCGGGGCGCTCGCCACCGCCGGCTATGGAACGGCGCTGGGCGTGGTGCGGGCAGCGGTCGAAGCCGGGAAGAAGGTCGAGGTCTATGCCGATGAGACCCGTCCCTTCCTACAGGGTGCGCGTCTCACCACCTGGGAGCTCGCCAAGGACGGGATCCCGGTCACGCTCATCACCGACAACATGTCCGGGCACCTGATGGCCCGGAAAAAGATCGATCTGGTGATCGTGGGGTCGGACCGCATCGCGGCGAACGGCGACTTCGCCAACAAGATCGGGACCTATTCGTTAGCGGTGTTGGCACGGGAGCACGGCCTTCCCTTCTATGCCGTCGCCCCCACCAGCACGTTCGATCTCAGCATCGCTTCCGGCGATCAGATCCCCATCGAACAACGAGACCCCCAGGAAGTCACCCACTTCCGCGGGGTGCGCATCGCTCCGGAAGGCATCGGAGTGGAGAATCCTGCCTTCGACGTCACGCCCAGCCGATACGTGACGGCCATCGTGTGTGAGAACGGGGTCGCTCGTTCGCCCTTCACCGAGGCACTGCGACGGCTGAGCCAGAAAACGAAAGCCGCCTGATCGAAGCTATTTCATCCCAGCAACCCGTGCTCATCCTTGGGATCGAAAGTTCCTGCGACGAAACTGCGGCCGCGGTGGTCGAGGATGGCCGACGGATTCTATCCAACCTCATCGCCTCTCAGGTCAGCGTTCATCGCCCCTACGGCGGCGTCGTACCGGAGCTGGCCTCTCGCCAGCACCTGGCCCACATAGGGCCTGTCGTCCGGCGCGCGCTGGATGAGGCGGGAGTGGATCTATCCCGCATCGATGCGGTTGCGGTGACTCAGGGGCCAGGGCTCATCGGCTCCCTCCTGGTCGGTCTCTGCTTCGGCAAATCGATCGCCTTCGCGCGCGGCGTTCCCCTCCTGGCAGTCGATCATCTGGAAGGTCACATCCGGGCCGCCTACATGGAGCGTCCGGAATCGGAGCCCATCCCGCACCCCGCGATCTCGCTGGTCGTGTCGGGAGGTCACACCGGTCTGTATTTGATGAATGAAGAGGCACGGTACCATCTGCTGGGGAAAACGCGGGACGACGCCGCCGGCGAGGCCTACGACAAGGTGGCGAAGCGTCTGGGGCTGGGCTATCCGGGAGGCCCGGTATTGGATCGCTTGGCCGGCCACGGGGATCCCAAGGCGATTCCACTTCCGGTGGCCAAGATATCGGACGGCAGCCATGATTTCAGCTTCAGTGGGCTGAAGACCGCGGTGCTGCGCGCCGTTCGGGAGCGGAACATCGAACCGCTCGCCGAGGGCGAGGATCCTATGGCCCGGCGCGACATCCTGGACTTGGCTGCTGGCTTTCAGAAGGCGGTGGTGGAAGCCCTGGTGGCCACGACCGAGCGCGTCACACGACGCTCCAAGGCGCGCGCCATCCTGGTCTCGGGGGGGGTGGCAGCCAACAGCCGGCTCCGTTCCGAGTTTGGCCGACTGGGCGCCAAGCTGGGAGTTCCTGTCGTCTTACCGAGTATCTCCTTGTCCACCGACAATGCCGCCATGATCGCCGCCGCCGGCTATCTCAAGTACTTGCGCAAAGAGTTCTCCGGCCTCGATCTCAACGCCGAGGTGGAGCTGCGGCTGGGGGAGGGCCCTGTGCGCCGATCGCGAAGGCATCTTTAGTTAGTGCTCGCTCCTGTTCAAAGATCGAGGACGAGCCGAAGACCGTTGTCGAGCGCGGACATGTGCTGGGGGGGCAGCAGTCCCAGACATTGTAGAAAGTCGGGTCGAAGCACTTTCTGAATGTCGTAGACGTTGGCAACGGAGGCTTTCCGGAGTCGCGTGGCGTTTCGATGAAGTCGTACGTTTCCGGGCAAACCTTCCAAATGAAGGCGGCTCGTCAGGGGGACTACCAGGAAGGATCGCACACGTGGTTCACGCACGGCGTCTGTCTGCACCACGACGGCCGGTCGGCGTTTGTCGAAGCGAACCCACCACACCTCCCCACGTCTGGAGAGTGCCTCACCACTGATCGTCACTGTACTCCTCCGCCATGCGGCGTCTCTGGTGGGATCGCCAGGCCTCTTCGTCTTCCGCAACGTCCCAACCGTACTGGTCGAGATACCTGCGGGTTTGCTCGCGCACCTTCTCGGCCTTGAGGAGCTCGGCGAGGAAGGTTGAGCGAGATAGGCCTCGGCGCTTCGCCTCTTCATCGGCAAAGGCGAGGAGATGTTCGGGGATAGAGACTCCGACCTTCACGAGTCGTGAAGCTGCATGCGCTTCCGCGGCCGACTGCTCTGCCGGTCAGCAGCAAAACGGCCGGTCACTCCCGTCTCTCCTCCTCCCCCGATTGCTCTACGCGCAGAATCTTCCACTCTCCTTCTTCGCGACGGAGATGGGCCCGTAGCCGCTCGGGCTGGGTCAACGTGCCCAGGACGACAAAACGCTGCTCCCCGCGGATGGCCACGACCGTGAGGTCGAAAGAGGCGGTGGCTTCGTCGCTTGCGACCTCGGCGCGTACCGCCTCGAGGGTCACGTTCAATCGATCCACGCGGTCGAATCCGTCCCGGAGCCGCTCGGAGAGCGCCCGGTAGTCGAGGTTCCTGAACCCGGTGTAGTCGCGGGACAAGAAAGACAGAAGCCGATCGCTGTCTTTTTCTTCTGCCGCCGCAGCGGCACGGCGAAGCAGCCGCTCCACTCGAGCCTGGGGCGAGAGGTACCACTCCCAGGCCAGGAAGGCGATAAAGAGCGTCGCCGCTCCTCCCACCGCGACCAAGTTTCTTCGGTTCACCCTCCGATTGTATCCTGCGGTGGCATCAGTCTTCGCTCTCGCTCGTTTGCTTGACATCAACCGGACTCACCGGAACCTGTCCCCGGATCTCAAGAGCGGTAAAGAAGAACGTAGACGGCGCCGCTGCCACCGTCCCACCAGCGGGCGGATGCGAAGGCGGCGACGTACCGGCTCATCCTCCGCGAGGACAGCCACCGCGTGGCGTGGGCCTTGAGAACGGCGGGCTCACTAGAAGAGTGCTTGCCACGGCCGTGAACGATACGGACGCAAGAGTAGCCTTGTGCGATGGCACGACGCAGGAACGACTCCATCTCCTCGGAGGCTTCGGCAGGGTCCATTCCGTGCAGATCCAGGTGCGCCTGGACGGAGAACTCGCCCCTCCTGAGCCGGCCGAGCACGAGTCGACCTCGTCGGGTTGCCGCCCCCTCCACACCTTCACCGGTGGCGAAAACGTCCCATTCACCCTCTCCGTCCACAAAAGCCTTGAGCCGTCGGAGCGTTTCCTCCTCGCCTGCATCGCCGCCGCGAAGCTCGATCGGTTCGGGTGGTCGGAGCGGAGCTTCGCTCCAACCGAGAGGGCGCACCTCCTCCATGGCTTGTCGAAACGCTTCTTCTTCGGAGAGAGAGTCGTCCACGTGGCAGGGAGGCGAGGAAGGTTTGTCGCTCTGCGGGGCGAGCCGGATCTCGCCTCGCTCGACCAGCCTCTTCAAGACAGAAAAGGGTCTGTGGGAACCGGGTCTTGGAGGCACGTTTCATTCTCGCGTACCGGATGCCGCCGTTTCAAATGTAACCGGGAAAAAGGACCAGAGGCTGATCTTTGACCGGAGAGCTCGTTCTGGCTAGCATGAAAAGATGAATCGTTTCCTCCCCATCCTGTTTCTCATGGTGAGCCCGTTCGCGGTCGCCGGGCAGATGCCTCTGGAGGCTCCGATGCGGGTCAGCGTGGACGACCTGCTGCGAAGCCCCAGCGTCTACAACGACCGGAGGGTCTGGGTGGTGGGAGAGCTGCGAAACAGTGATTTCACCGACACGCAGAACAGGATCTACGAGCTTCGAGGGAAAACGTCATTCGAGAGGATCCGCGTCGGTCAGCCGGCCGGTTCCATGAACGATCTGCATTTCCTGGCGGGAAAAAATGTGGAGATCCGAGGGGTCTTTTGGGACCTGGAGAGCGCGCGCAGCGACCAGCGGATACGCGACTTTCCGGGAGCGCTGCGCCAAGATAGCGTCAGCGGTCTCGGGGAGAGCCAGTACTTCATTGCTGTCGAGGAAGTCACTCCCCTCCCGGAGACGGCGGAGCCCGCCGAGGAATCGGACGAACCCAACGAGATCGTGGAGCCGGACTTGCCGGATTCCGACCTCGTCGACCTTCGTGAATTGATGGGCAATCCAGAGCCTTACTTCGATCGGCTCGTCTCCGTGATCGGCAAGTTTCGCGGCGACAACGTCTACGCCGATCTTCCCATGCGCACCAAGAAGACCCCGCGGGATTTCATCATCAAGGTCGCCGACGTGGCCATCTGGGTTACCGGGAGACGCCCTCGTGGAGAGGATTTCGAGCTGAACCCGGAGAGGCGGAGAGACACCGGAAAGTGGCTCAAGGTGACGGGAGTTCCTTGGACCGAAGGTGGCGTCGTCTATTTGCGGGCGAGGAAGATCGAGATGGTGCCCGAGCCGGAAGACCCGGAGCTGGAGCCGCGTAGCATCGAGGAAGAGCGCCAGGCGCTAGAGCAGGACGAGTCTCCGCCCGACGTCGTCTTCACCATGCCGCTCTCGGGGGAGAGGGGCGTGCCTCTGGAGGGCGATTTTCGGATTCAGTTCTCCAAAGACATGAACCGCGACAGCTTCGACCGCAACGTGGACCTTCTCTATGCCGACGAAGATGGAGACGGGAATCCCTTCCCCGATATGCAGATCTCCTACGATGCTCCCTCGCGCAGTCTCATCGTCAGTCCGGGCGAGTCCCTGCTGCCGGGAAAGGAGATCCACCTGATTCTTTATCAGGGAATAAGGGATACCAACGGCCTTCCACTGGTTGCGGATCCGGAAGCCAGCGAGGTGCCGGGGGCGGCAGCCATCCTGGTCTTCTTTACCGCCGGTTAGCGGCCCAGGCCGTGGTTCTTCTTTTTGTCCCGGTACATCCGCTCATCCGCCAGCTGAATGAGCTCTTCCTTGGTGTGGGCCTCGCTGGGATAGGTGGCAACTCCGATGCTGGCTCCCAGCCGCTCGTTGAGCCCTTCGTCTCTCAGGAAGACGTGATGGCAGATGATCTTGCGGATGTGCTCGCCCAGGCGTTTGGCGAGCGCCAGATCGGTGTCGGGGAGGATGACGACGAACTCGTCTCCGCCGTAGCGTGCGGCGATGTCCGTTTCCCTCACCGCGGCTCTAAGCAGAAAACCCACCGCTCGCAACACTCTGCTCCCTCGCAGATGACCGTGGGTGTCGTTGATCTGCTTGAAATTGTCGAGATCGATGAAGATGAGCGACAGCCGCGACCTATGGCGGGCCACCAACTTGAGCTCGCGATCCAGGGCCTGGTGGAAATAGCGGAAATTGAATAGAGAGCTGACATCGTCGAGAATGGAGTTCTCTTTGGTTTGCTGATAGAGCTTCACATTCTCGATGGCCACCGAGATCTGCTTGGAGAGCTGGCCCAGCAACGTCAGATCCCCCTTCGAGTAAGTTCCCGGCTGACGGCTTCCCAAGCCGAAGGTCCCCACCAATTTTCCCCGTGACTCCAAAGGGAGGATGATGTAGGACCGGATACCGTCTTCGTAGAAGATCTCATCCTCGATGAACTGTTGTCGTTCCCGAGTATCCTCGTGAATGAATGGTCGTTCGTTGAGGACCACCCAGCCCGGACCCGTCCCTACCACCGGGATGATCGACTCCATCCCCCATCCCGAGTCCACTCGGGAGCCGGAGGCGAAAATGCGCAGGTAGCTTCCCGAGTCGTCCAGAATGGTAACCGAGAGGCGGTCGAAAGAAATCAGTTTCGCCATCTCCGCCGCGAAGGAATCGAAGACCTCCTCTATTTGAAGGCTGCTGCTGATGATGCGGGCGATGTTGTTGAGCACGGTAATCTGTTTTGTTTGCGCCGAGGAGCGCTGGAACAGCAGCGCGTGTTCCGCGGCCATGCCGATCTGATTTCCGATTGAGGTGAAGAAATCGAAATCGAACGTTGGGAAGAGCTGGCGTTCGCTGATCACCAGGTGCATGACTCCCACAACCCGACTCTTCGAGCGGAGCGGTACGGCCGCCACCGCTGCGATTCCCTGGCAGTCGGAAAGGAGACGCGCCAGGCGTGGGTCGGCGTCCAGGCTGTCGAGCAAGACCGGCTGACCATTCAGTGCCTGAGCCGCCATCGGGCAGGACCCCAGAGGGAGTCTGGTCTCCGGGAGCGTGACATTATCCCCTTGATGGCTGACGATCTGGAAGGTTCCGCTGTCTTCCAGCCAGAGCAACATCTCCCCGTAGAGACCTCCGCTGGTTTCCATCACCGCGGCCAGCGCATCGGAGAGCATCTCGGTGAGGTCCAGGGAGTCGCTGATGGCGGAAGAGAGGGATTGGAGCATCGTCAGCTTCAGTTCCTGGAAGAGCACCTCTTGCTGGAGCTGCCGTTCCTTGCGGACGTCACGGAACATGGCCTGCACGATGCGTCCGCCGCCGAAGCCCAACAAGGCTCCTTTGACCTCCACTGGGACGCGCTGCTGCTCCTTGGTCTCCAGAGGGAGATCGTCGTACATGTAGCTCCCGTGCTGCTTGATCTTCTCGAAGTAGCTGATCGTCTTCTCCCGCGAGCCTCGGGGATGAAGGTCGTCGAGCCGGAGCTCCAGCAGCTCCTCGCGGCTATAACCGGAAAGCTGCTCGGCACTCTTGTTGGCGTCGACCACCCCCCGGGTCGCCATGTCGAACAGAAAATGGGCCTCCAGCCCTTCCTCGAAGCAGACGCGGTGCAGCCAACCGGGTGGAGCGGTGACCCCGGAGATACGCCTGGCCTTGTCGTGGCCGCCGATGGGACGAGGGGAACCCTCCATGACCAGTCCTTCTCCCAGATATCAGGAGCTGTAACCTCTAACTGCTTCCAAAACGATAGGTTGGAGGCGTTTCAGAAGGTTAAGAAGGTTAAGGAAGAATAACCGATGAGGGGGGCGGACGTCAATACCGCGAAGGGGTTACGCGCCTCCGCGGCGCGGGTCGCGTCACCGTTTGATAAAGGAGTTGACAGGGAACGTGAATGGATAGCATGTATAGGGTTGCGTTGCAGGGAACTAACCCAAGACCTTTGGTGGCGATGACCGTGGCCGGTTCGGACTCCGGAGGCGGAGCGGGAATCCAGGCCGATTTGAAGACTTTTGCCGCTCTCGGTGTCTACGGAACCAGTACGGTAACGGCCGTCACGGCTCAGAACACGGTAGGGGTCCGCCAAGCGGTGGAGCTGCCGGTCGAGATCATCGCTTCTCAGTTCGACGCCATCGTGGAGGACATCGGCGTCGACGCTGCCAAGACGGGGATGTTGTCCTCGGCGGCGATCATCGAGACGGTAGCCGCCAAGGCGGAGGAGCATCGCTTGAAGAAACTGGTGGTCGACCCGGTCATGATAGCGAAGAGTGGCGACCGACTGCTTCGAGAGGATGCGGTGTCGGCCCTGGCTCGCCGTCTCATTCCCCTCGCTGACGTGGTGACCCCGAATCTGCAGGAAGCGGAGGCGCTGGTAGGCTTTCCGGTCCGGGATCCGGCCTCCATGCGTCGCGCCGCGAAGGCGATCGTGGAGATGGGCGCCGGAGCGGCGGTGGTCAAGGGGGGACATGCCGAGGGGGAGGAAGCCGTGGATCTGATGTTCGACGGCACGGGCTTCCACGAATTCCGCGCCCGGAGGGTGGTGACGCGCAATACGCACGGCACGGGATGCACTTTCTCCGCTGCCATCGCCGCATTTCTCGCCCGCGGGGAGTCGGTGGTGGGCGCCGTCGAGCTGGCCAAGGTCTACCTCACGCGGGCTCTGGAGCGCGGGGTCTCCATTGGCAAGGGTCACGGACCGGTCGAGCACTTTGCCGGAGCGACGTTGTGGCAGGCCTCTCGCCGTGGGTAAGTGGGGCGATGTTGTGCTAGAATTTACCTAGCTCATCCGGTATCCAAGAAAGCTGGCTCTGATGTACGAGATCGTTCAAGACATTTTGGACGCCCGCAGACTGACTCAGATGGTGGCCAGCAACCGGGACGGGGCGGTGGTGACTTTCGCCGGCATCGTCCGAGGGAAGAACCGCGGTAAGAAAGTGCTCTTCCTGGAGTACGAAGCCTACCCGGAAATGGCCATCAGGATGATGAAACGCATCGGCGACGAGATCCAGAAGACCTGGGGCTTGACCAGCGTCGCCATGCAACATCGGGTGGGGCGACTGAACGTGGGCGAGACCAGCGTCCTCATCGTGGTCTCCGCTCCCCACCGGGACGACGCTTTCGCCGCCTGCCAGTACGCCATCAATCGCTTCAAGCGCATCGTCCCCGTCTGGAAGAAGGAGATCTTCGAAGATGGGGAGCTGTGGGTCGAAGGGCCGGTCGAGACGGTGGAGGCGGCCAAAGAGTGAAGGTTCACTTGAAGCTCTTCGCCGGCGTCAGAGAGATCACCGGTCAGCAGGAAGTGGAGTTCGACGTCGAGGAGGGAACGACCGCCGGAGGGCTTTGGGAGAGGCTTCTCACCGACTACCCCAAGCTCACGCCCTATACTGAGATCATCCAGGTCGCGGTCAACCAGGATGTGGTCGATCGAGGCGTCAAGCTCCGGGCCGAGGACGAGGTGGCCTTCTTACCGCCGGTCAGTGGCGGTTGAGCCGTCTTCCCTCGGTTTTCTCCCCTTCGATTTCGATACCTGTTTCGAGATCTTCGCCTTGGCCGCCGCTTGGCGCCAGTGAGCGGCCAAAGCCTTGGCGCCGCTCTTTGCGTTGTTCCTAAAGCCCTTCTTTGCTCTCACGCTTTCCCTGCAGACGCTCCAGGCGACGGAGGCGGTGCCGAAAAGCCTCGCGCCACCTCTCGCGAAAGGCCAAGGGTAGCCGCACGTCCTCCTCGAGGCGCGAGATCGCCTGTCGGCAATGGTCGAGGGCTCCCGCCAGGTCGCGCTGGCGGTGCTCCAGATACTTTGCCAGCTCTTCGATCGCCTCGATGGCCTCCGGACCGTCCTCTGAGGTCAGCTCCTTCCACACCGAGCTGCACTCTTCCCAATGTTGGCGGCGCTTCAGTTGTTGCGCCAACTGCCGGAGCGATCGCTTCCTCGCCTTCCCGGAGACTCCACTCTCCACGGCACGGCTGTAGTGCAGAATGGAGCGCTCGGTGAGAGCGGCCCGTTCGAAGAGGCGGCCCAGGCTGTAGTCGTCGATGGGATGTTCGGGGGAGACCCCTTCCTGGAGCATCTCCGAGGCCCGCACGGTGAGCGCCGCCAGCGAGACGATGTCGTAGCGATTATGGGTGAAGACACGGAAAACGCGGGAGGCATCACGGGTTCGCAGATAGTCGAAGTAGAGACTCGGGATCAGCTCGCCCGGCACATCTTCGTCGCGCTCCAGATCGAGGAGCACGTACTCGAGATCGGTGAGCCGGCAACTCTCCAGTCGAGCCTTCCACAAGCTTCTCGCGGGATGGAGAAGATCGAGATGCGGGAGCTCGGCCAGCGCAAAGCGCAGGCGAGAGAGAACGAGCCGGGACTCGAGAAGTGGGAGATCGAAGGACTTCCCGTTGAAAGTCACCAGGCTCTCGAAGCCACCGAGCGCCGTCACTAGCTCGTGGAGCATGGCCTCTTCCTCGGGATAGTCCCGCATGAAGAGCTGGCGAACCACGAAGCTCTCGTCTTGGATATAGCCAAGTCCGATGAGAAAGGCCGCGGTGCCCGATCCGCCGGACAGCCCGGTGGTCTCGGTATCCAAGAAGACCGCCCGCGTCAGATCGAGCTCTAGACTCTCGTCTCCCTTCGCCAGCACGGAGAAAGCCGAGGGAGAAACGACCTTCAGGCGGGAGAGGCTCACGCTGCCATGCCAATGGTCGAGAGGGAATCGGTGCTCGACCTGATAAAAAGCACCCCTCTCGTTCTCGACGCGCCGTCCTTCCAGCACTTCGTCGAGGGATACGATCCGTCGAACCTCCACCGGCTGGGCCTGCCGGCGCCGTTCGGCACCGGCCTGGTGGGTGGCCGCCACCAGTCGTTCGAGTCTCTCCTTGACCGAGAGGGCTCCGTCTTCCTCGGCAACCTGGCCCAGCATCTCGCGCTCCAAACGATAGAGTGATTCGCGAGGAGCGGGGGATGGGAACTGGCGTTCCAGCTTGTCTCGGGTCCGCACTAGCTCGGCTCGATGCGCTCGAGGATCGACAAGGCCACCTCTTTGCCCTTGACGCCCACCTCGCCTACCGGTCCCACACAGGAAGGGCAGCCGTCCTGGCAAGGGCAGCCTTCGATGAGACGCTTGCTCTCCTGAAGAAGCTTGCCGTGGAGGCGGAAGAGAGGCTCCGAAAAGCCGATTCCACCCGGGTAGTTGTCGTACAGAAAAATGTTGGGCTCGTAGGCCGTTCCTATTTCGGCTGTCTCTTGACGATGTCGGCTGACCCCCGCCGGGCTCTTGAACCCTCTTTCCACGGAAGCGACGCCTTGGGAGTTGTCGCCGATCGCCACTCCAATATCCGACCGGTCGCACATGAGGAAGAGCATGGCAACCGTCTTGAGCGTGTTCGCCAATCCCACCACCCCGTCCCGCTTCTGCTCCGACGTCACTTCCAGGCCGGCCAGGACCTGGCGGGGAATGGTGAGCCAGTAGCCGGTGGTGTGCATTTCTTGCTCGGGCATGGTGAGCTCCCCCGAGCCGACGTTCTCCAGCGTGTAGAACTTGATCTTCTTGAAACCGACCACCTGCGAGACCACGTGAACCTCGCCGTGCGAGCGGATGGCACGCCCCATGGGGGTGGAGTCGAAACGATCCAGGATGTTGACTTTCGTGTAGGTGATGGCGTCGGTGAAGTAGTCCGTCTCACATGGTCGCACCGTGGCGCGTCGCTCGGCGTAGTCGAACCGCTCGACAAAGTATTGTTGTCCTTCAACGATATAGATGGCTTTGTCGTGCAGGGTGGAGATAGCGCTGGTGAAATCCACTTCCGCAACCACCCGCGGGCTCGCCGTCTCGTCGACCACCACGAAGTTGTCGGAGCTCACCGAGCGGAGGCTCACCGCGTCGGCGGGGTAGGACTCGCTGGTCCAGTGCCAGCGGCCGCCGGAGTGGTGCACCAGTCCGTGCTCCTCTAGGAAAGCCAGGATGTCTGCGAGGTCCTCGCTACCGAAGCTCTCTCCGTCTCGAAAGGGAAGCTCGAAAGCGGCACACTTCACGTGATCGAGCAGGATGGAGAGATTGTCGGGATTGATGAGACCATGCTCCGGCGAACCGGAAAAGAAATAGTCGGGGTGGTTGATCACGAACTGGTTGATGGGGCTACTGTTGGCGACCAGGATGGCAACCGACGAGCCCGTCCGTCGGCCGGAGCGTCCCGCTTGCTGCCAGGTGGAGGCGATGGTGCCCGGATACCCGGCCAGGATGGCAACGTCTAAATTGCCGATATCGATACCGAGCTCGAGGGCGTTGGTCGAGACGACGCCGAGCACGCTGCCTTCACGCAACCCGCGCTCGATCTCCCGGCGTTTTTCGGGCAGATAACCTCCGCGGTAACCGCGCACGACATCGCGTGCCGTCACTTCCTTTTCCAGCGCGTCCTTCAAGTAGGTGACCAGCACCTCGGTGTTGAGGCGGCTGGTGGCGAAGACGATGGTTTGCAGGCCACGCCGCAAGAAGGACAGAGCCAACTGACGTGCCTCGTGGATGTAGGAACGGCGGATGCCGAGCTCTCGGTTGACCACCGGCGGGTTATAGAAGAGGAAATATTTCTCGCCCCTCGGTGCGCCGTTGCTGTCGATGAGAGTGGCCGGCGCCTCGATCAGCTTCTCTGTCAGTTCCTGAGGGTTCGCAATGGTGGCCGAGGAGCAGATGAACTGGGGTTGTGATCCGTAGAAGGCCGCGATGCGGCGGAGCCGGCGGAGGATGTTGGTCAGGTGACTCCCGAACACGCCGCGGTAAGCGTGGATCTCGTCGATGACGATATAACGCAGGTTCTCGAAGAGCTTGACCCACTTGGGATGGTGAGGAAGGATTCCGCTGTGCAGCATATCGGGGTTGGTCATCACCAGGTGGCCGCGGGAGCGGATCGCCTTGCGAGCGTCCTGGGGGGTATCCCCGTCGTAGGTGAACGTGCGGATGTCTGCACCCAGCGCATCGATCATCGCGTGGAGCTCTGCCAGCTGGTCTTGGGAGAGCGCCTTGGTGGGAAAGAGATACAGGGCGCGCGTCTCCGGGCTGCGCAACACCGCATCCAGTACCGGCAGGTTGTAACACAGCGTTTTACCCGACGCGGTCGGGGTGACCACCACCACGTTCTCGCCCGCCTCCGCCCGCTCGAAGGCTAGACGCTGATGCGAATAGAGCCTGTCGATCCCGCGTGCGCGCAGAACCTCGACCAGAGAGGGTGACAACTGGGGAGGGAAATCCTGGTAGCTTCCGGGCAGAGCGGGGTAATGCCGGAAAGCGGTGATGCCGGGAAGGCGAGAGGCCCCCGCCTCGATCTCGGAGATGGCTTTCCTTAGGGCCAGCGCGCGATCCGCGGGGGCAAGGATCTCCGCCATAGATAGCCTAGGATAGCCGAGTTTGGATGAGGCGTTGTCGCAAAATCAACCCACGGTCATAATACATAGAGCCACTTGAACTTGCGGGGTAGAGACGTTAGAATAGCCTTGGACGCTTGTCGAATCCCGTCTAACCAAGATTGGTTTCCCAGTGGTACTGTTCAACTACGCCCTCAAAGAGCTGACCGCAAAAATAGTGTTCTATGGGCCGGGCCTGAGCGGCAAGACCACCAACCTGCAGTACATTTACGATGAGCTCCCGCTTCAAAACAAGGGCCGACTGCTCACGCTGGCCACCGAGACGGACCGCACGCTCTATTTCGATTTCCTCCCCATGGAAGCGGGAACCTTCCGCGGGATCAAGACCCGAGTCCAGATCTACACGGTTCCCGGGCAGGTGTTCTACAACACGACGCGGCGCATGGTTCTCAAGGGGGCGGACGGCGTCGTCTTCGTGGCGGACTCCCAGCGTGCCATGCTGGAGGCCAACCTGGAGAGTCTCCGCAACCTCCGCGAGAACCTGGTGGCGCACGATCTGAATCCGAACGAAATCCCGCTGGTAATCCAGTACAACAAGCGCGATCTCGCGGATGTGATGAGCGTCGAGGAGATGAGCCAGAAGATCAACACGCTCAACGTTCCTTTCTATGAATCGGTAGCCACCGAGGGGGTCGGCGTCGAGGATACCTTGAAGGCGATCACCAACCTGGTGCTGCGATCGGTCACGGACAGGTATGGGGCCAAACCGGGTACCGGCTTGCCGGCGGCGCAACCCGCCGCCTCGGTCGCGGCCGGCGGATCGTCCAGCAGTGAGCGCTGGAAGAGGCCGGAGGTGACGAATCCTTTCTCTGCCGCGGAGGACGACCCGAACGTGGATCTCGGTGCGGCTGAAGACCCGTTCGCTGAGGGGAAGGGGGATGGGGTCGCCGCCGAGAAACGGCGGAGAGCGGCCACCCAGCCCTCGACCCGTCGCGGAGGCGCGGAGATTTCCGGAGGTCTTTTCAACGAGCTGGATATCGAGGGAGTTCTTGAGGACGCTCTTTCCGGCGCAGACGTGACGCCCTCGCCCAGGAGCATCTCACCTCTGGGAAAGGCTTGGAGAAAGGTCAGGGATCTGGGAAAGGGTCAAGGGATGGATAGCGTGGAAGAGAACGAGATTAACCTGATGGTGGACGGGCTCGGTACGGACGAGCAGGTATTGCCACGGCGGAATGACGTGACGACCGCACCGGCGGGTCCGGCTCGACCCGACATCGGCTTTCACGAATTGGAGTTGGAGTTGGAGGCTGTCGTTCTGCCGTCCCACGCGACCGGCACCTCCCCCGGGTTGGAAGTCCGGATCGATGCGCTGCCCGGTTCCGGCGAACCGCAGCGAGTGGTGGTTCCGGTCCGACTTTCCATCGACCCGGATGCCACGGAGGCCGAGTTCAACCTGACCTTGAGCATCAAGATCAAGAGGAGACGGACTTAATCAGGGATTCAAGAGGTCTGGCGGGGAACCTTGAGGAGTGAATATCCTTCCTGGCCGATGTACAGCTCGAACGCCTGTTCTGAGCTGGGCAAAGTGAAGACCGCGCTTCCGTAAACGGCTTCCACGAAGGGGAACCGGTCGCCGTACTCGTGCATCCATAACCACAACTTGTCGGTACCTCCGTTGATACGGTAGCTGGATCCGGAGTCCGTCTGGTGGTCGGCATTGGTGGCGTGGCTCGAGATCCGAGTCACCTTTTGGCTGGTGCGGATGCCGAGGAGAGCCAGTCGAGGGTCCCATTTCAGGATATCGCCGCCCACCTCCCACATCTCACCCTTCAGGAGATAGTGGGAGGGCTCTGCTTCCTGCCCGTCATTCACCTGCGTATAACGCAACAGCAGTTGGTAGTCGGGATTGTCGGTGATGCGCTCGCACTCGATGCGCGCCACCAGAGTGCGATCGGTAAATATCCCGTAAGTCCTGAGGGAAGTGGATAGAAAGGCGGCCGCCGCCGCCGAGGCCAGGAATGCCACCGAGAGGACCAAGGCGAAGAGACTCCGTATGGGTTTGAGACTGGCCATGGTTCGCGTGCGGCTGAAGTCGAGCAACCAGCTTCCCAGAAGCGTGAGAAAGCCCAACCCCGTAACCGCAAGAACCATCGCCAAGAGCGCCAGTCTGCCACCGAGGGGAGAAAGAAGGTCGTCCAAGTTCATGGCAGTTCTATTCTAACGCAGATGGCCGCTTCCAGAGGTGTGGTCGATCACTATCGGCGAGCTATATACTGAGGCTCGAAGACATGGCAAGGCAAGGCGTTCTCATCGTAGATGACGAATCGGGCTCACGGCGCGGGCTCGCCGAGCTGGTGGCCAGCTGGGGCTATGCGGCCGAGACGGCGGCCGATGGCGCGGAAGCACTGGAGAAAGTGGCGAGCTTCCGTCCCCAGGTGGTGATTGCCGATCTCGTCATGCCGCGCATGGATGGAATGGAGCTATTGCGAGCGCTATCTGGGAGTCTCGGCTACCTGTCCTTCGTCATGCTCACCGCCAAGGGCACCATCGCCAGCGCCGTGGAAGCGATGAAGCAGGGAGCGTTCGATTACCTGACGAAGCCCATCGATACCGGTCAACTGAAGGCCGTGCTGGAGAGAGCCACCGGGCGATCGGCTGTCTTGGAGGAGGTAGAGCGCTACAGCAGCGGGGTCGAATCGACCGGGCGTTTCGGCAAGATGGTGGGCAAGAGCGCCCCCATGCGTCGGTTCTACCAGCAGCTCATGCAGGCGGGTCCATCGTCGGCTTCGGTTCTGCTGGTCGGAGAGTCTGGCACCGGCAAGGAGATGGTGGCGCGCACGCTCCACGAGCTCTCACCGCGGCGCAAGGGCCCGTTCATCCCCATCAATTGCTCTGCGATTCCCGAGTCCCTTCTGGAGAGCGAGATCTTCGGACACGAGAAAGGGGCCTTTACCGGAGCGGAGGGGCGCCGGGAAGGTTGTTTCGAGCTGGCGGACACCGGGACAATCTTTCTCGACGAGGTGGTGGAGATGGCGCCCGCCACCCAGGTCAAGTTGTTGCGCGTGTTGGAGGAGCGAGCCTTTCGAAGGGTGGGTGGTCAAGGAGAGATCCAGGTTGACGTGAGAGTGCTGGCGGCGACGAACCGTAATCCGGAGACCGCCCTCAAGGAGGGTAAGCTGCGAGAGGATCTCTACTACCGGTTGAACGTCTTCCGCCTCTTCCTGCCGCCACTGCGAGAGCGCTTGGACGACGTTGCCTTGCTGGTGGATTACTTCATACATGAGTTCAGCGAGGCCAACGGTAAGCCACTGGCCGGCGCGGAGCCACGCGCCCTGCAGGCGCTGGCTACCTACCACTGGCCGGGCAACGTGCGAGAGCTGCGCAACGTCATCGAGCGGGCGGTGATCGTGGCTTCCGATTCGCGGATCGGTTTGGACGACCTCCCTCCCTTCGTGACGCGTGGGCGGAGCACCGGAGATTCGTCATCCCAGCCGTCGGACGAGCTCGCCCTGCGGGTAGGGACGACCGTCGAACAGGCGGAGCGGAATCTGATCCTGAAGACGCTCGAGGCAACGGGTCACAACAAGACACGCGCGGCGGAGATCCTGGGCATCAGCTTGAAAACGCTCCACAACAAGCTGAAGAAGTATCGAGAGTCCTGAACAGATGGGATTCCGCGGCAAGCAGATCGCTACGCTGACTTTGGTTGCCGGAGCGGTCGCCCTGGCCACCAGCCTGATGAATGCCGCCTCGCTGGCCAGGCTGGGCGTGAGCGAGATCCAAAGTCGAGCCGAGCTTCTCGCCCAGACTCTCTACCATCAGGCATCTCGGATCATACGCGAGCAGCGGGGGGAGGATATCCGCACCGCCCTCCGCTCCGATGCCGCGCTGCGCAGCGAGGTGGAGGCCATGGTGGGCTATTCTCCCACCACGCTGTACGTGGCGATCGCCGACGAGCTGGGAGTGGCGATTCTCCACAGCGATCCCCGCCAGGAGGGAATGTTTCTGGTCACCGCCGCCTCCCTTCCGGAGTTCGCGAGCCGCGGTCCTATCTCCCAGCTGTGGGCGCTCAGTCGGAGCCATCAGGTCTTGGGAGTCGAGCTTCCTTTTCTGGTGGACGGCGAGCCCTTCGGCTCGATTCGGGTTGCGGTCTCCACCTTGTTCCTGAAGGAAGAGCTGGCGGGTGCCATTGCCGGAAACGCCGCGCTGGCAGCGGGCGTGGTTTTGGCTTCCTTCATCGCTTCCTTCTATCTGGCCAATCGGCTGCTGGCGCCCATCGAGATGCTCCGGCGAGAGCTGGCGCGCATCGACACGGGCGGCGAGGAGCCACCGCTCGATCTGCGGAACGAGGAGGACGTCAGTCGCGTCGCCGAGTTTTTCGCCTCGATGAGCCGCCGCTTGGCAGACGACCGCCGTCTCCGGGAGTCCGGTGAAGCCTGGTTGGAGACCATGTTGGGAGGTTTGGCGGACGCGGTGATGGTGGTGAGTCGAGAGCGGAGAATCCTTTCTCTCAACCGGCCGGCCGGCGAGCTCTTGGGTCGCTCTCGCACCGACCTGCAGGGCAAGCCGCTCTCCGACGTGCTGCCTCCCGACCATCCTCTGCAGAAGATCGTCGAGGAAGCGTTCTCGCAGAAGGAGGCGGTTGGTCCGCGCGTCGTTCCCCTGCAGGTGGCCGATCGCGAGGTTCCCCATACCCTGACCGCGCAGGTTCTGGGAGAGGCGGACGTCTTCGGAGTGATGGTCAGTGCCAGAGACATGGAGAAGCTCTCTCGACTGGGGTCCCATCTATCGTACTCGCAGAAGCTGGCCGCGCTGGGACGACTGACCTCGGGCGTCGCTCACGAGATCAAGAATCCTCTCAACGCCATGGTGATCCATGTCGCCTTGCTGAGACAGAAGTTGAAAAAGGCCGGACCCGAGGCCCAGGGCTATCTGGATGTTTTGGAGGAGGAGATCCGGCGCCTGGACGGAGTCATTCAGGGATTCCTGAAGTTCACTCGGCCCGAGGAGCTTCAACTGGAAGCGGTCACCATCGAGGAAGTCCTCGGCGAAGCGACCCGGCTTCTGGTGGGAGAGGTGGAGAAGAACGGGATCCGTTTGGAAACGAGAATCCCTCCCAACCTTCCCGAGGTCTACGGAGACCGGGAGCTTCTACAGCAGGCCCTTCTGAACCTGATGATCAACGCCTGCGAGGCCATGCCGGGAGGCGGTGAGCTCCGCCTAATCGCCAGTCGTCCCGAAGAGGGCCGCATCGGATTGGATATCGAGGACACCGGTGTCGGCATCGCCCCTGAAGAGCTTCCCAAGATCTTCGATCTCTACTACACGACCAAGAGTAGAGGGAGTGGGATCGGCCTCTCCATGGTTTATCGCATCATTCAGCTGCATGGCGGAGAAGTGACGGTAAGCTCTACGCCTGGACAAGGAACCCGGTTTACAATTACCCTGCCTGAGGTCGTGGTCTGATGACGAAGGCGAGGGGTTCCGCCGGGGGTAGTTCTCTGGCCATGGTGGTCGCGGTCTGGGCCGGGCTCGGACTCTCCACTGGATGCCACAAGAACGCGAGGGTGGAGTTCCATCGGCCGCCCGCCTCCGCATCGGTCCCCGAAACGGTCCCGGAAGTTGCCGAGGCAGAACCGGAAGTCCAGAGCGCTGCCGTCGAGACGGACGCGACGAGCGAGGTCCCGCAGCCCGTCGAGGAGACCGCACCGGAGCCACAACCGGCCCAACCCAAGCCCTCGCCTCCCCCCAGCCCCGCGCCCGCTCCGCCTCCACGACTGCAACTGCCGCGCAACCAGCCGGACGCTCGTGAGGCGGAGTCCATTGCCGACAAGCTCGATCGTACCGCGGACCTCTTTTCCGTTCTCCGCAATCGACCCCTGAGCGTCGAACAGCGAGAGCAGGTGGAAGCCGCGCAAGCCTTCGTGGCACAAGCGCGAACCGCGCTCGCCGAGGGGGATGTGGTCCGGGCCTCGGTTCTGGGCGACAAGGGGTTCCTCCTTGCCGAGGACGTCGAGCGGGCGAGTCGTTGAGCCAGACCGCCATCCCTATCGGGTAGTTCTTACATCACCTCCCGGCTCCGGTAGCCGGATTCCACATAACCGCCAGCTTTCTAAGGCACATCGAGCCGCGGCATCCCTGGCATGGACCTTGCTCTTTCCTGGTCCCACCGGGAACGAAGGTCCTACCAAGAATGAACCGCATTCTGATCGTTGAAGACAACCGACGCATCCGCGAAGGGCTTCAAGCCCTGGTCGAGAACGCCGGCTTTCGAACTGCCAGTGCCGGCGATTACCACGGTGCAGCGGAGCTGCTTCTGACCGAGCGCTTCGATCTTCTCATCACCGACTTGGACCTACCGGGTGGCACCGGCTTGGATCTGGTCCACTACGCAAGAGCCGTGTCTCCAAAGATCGCGACCATACTCGTCACCGCCTTCGGTTGCAGTGAGATCCGCAAGCAGGTCCAGGAGCTGGAGCTGGCTGGGTATTTCGAGAAACCCTACGATCCCGCGGTGCTCATGGAGCGCATCCGTTCCTCGTTGGGAGCCCGGAAGAGAATCAGCGCGCGTTCCGTTCGATCTGATTGATCACTCTCGCCGGTCGTTCCGGCCATCGAGCTCGAGCCGGCTCTCGACATCCTGCACTCCGACCACCGCGGAAGCTCGCCGTTCGGCAGCCTCCGCTTGTTCGGGAGTCTCGACGGCTCCGTCCAAATAGACCGTACCGTCTCGTGCCATCACCGTAATGTCGAGGCCTTTCAGATCCTTGTGGAGCGAGAGCGCGGCTCTTACCTTGGCCGACAGGGAGACGTCGTCCAGTCTTTGGCCCAGGCTTCTGCTCTCGTCCGTCTCATCGACCCCCTGATCCGTCAGCCCCGGGTTGACCGCCATGAGGCTCTCGATCTGTTCTATCCCCGGGACACTGGCGGCCACGCCTTCCGCCTCTTTTCTTTCTGCATCACTCGCCACCTCGCCGGTGAGCGTGACCACGCCCTTTCGCGTTCGAACCGAAATGGGTCGCTCTCCCAAGACGCGATGGAGGGCGAACGCTGCCTTCACCGAGGCCAGAGTAGCCGCGTCATCGAGGCTGCCGCCGACCAGGGGCAGCTCTCGGTGCTCGTAATAGAAGTAGGCTACCCAGACGAGCGAAAAGAGCACCAACAGGTAGAAAAGCCCCCGAAACACGTTCGCCTCCGATCCCTCAGTCGATCTTCACGGTGATTATCAAGCCAGCGAGCGGCTTGCAAGCGCCAACCGGCGCCACGCCGTGTGCTATAATCCGCCGCGCCTTGTCACACGAGAATCTAGAATAGGAATTGCCCGCTTGTCCTTCGCCCTCCTGGCCCTGGTAACCCTCGCCCAAGCTGTGCCGGCCGTTCAGGAGTCCTCGCCGGAAACGCCCGAGGTTCACTACCAGCGTGGCATGGAGCTATGGAGAGCCGGCGAGCCGGCGGAGGCTCTGAGGCATCTGATGAGTGCCTCCCTCGATCCCGATCTGTCCCTGTACGCCACTCGGCAGGCGTCTTTGATGGGCGAGTTCGCTCTGGAGCTCCTCTACCACGGATTGTGGCATCGACAGGAGGAGATCCAAAGGCAGAGTGCCATCATCCTCGGCTGGATCGGAAATGGCAAGGCGGTCGCGCCACTGCTCTACCGCATGGGATTCCCGGACGCGCCGCTCGAGGTGGAGTACGCGCTGCGGAAAATCGGAGACGTGACCCCGGCGCAGCTCACCGGCCTGCTGGAGCATGCCGCCCTCGACAATTCCGCCTTGCTCGACCGTCAGGTGTCGGGTTTCGTGAGGCTTTGCCGGGCGTTCGCTGCTCCGGTCGATCCGGTGCCGGTCGGGGCGCTAGTCGATAGGATCGAGGAGACGGGAGCGGTGGAGCTCGAGGAGCAGCCCTGGGGGCACCGGGCCAACGCACGCATCCAGCTGTTGCTCTTTCTGGCGGACAGAGGCGTCGCTGGAGCGGCCGCGCCTTTGGCCGGGGCGATCCAGCCGGGGGCGGAAGAGACCAACCTGACCCTTGCCGACTCCTTGATCCAGCTCGGTCCAGCGTCCGCGCCCTCTTTGGAGAATGCTTTCCACAAACCGCCCGACCCATCCTTGCGCACGCTCCTAGCGGTGACCCACTACTTCGCGTCGGGTGCGTCGGAGACTGCCATGACCGGCCCGGTCTCCTTCATTCTCAACGAGCTCTCGACCCGCCCGGAGTCGGCGGTCGCCATGGCGAGCCTGGTGGCGCATTTTTCTCGCCGTCCCAACCCTCTGCTCTCCTGGTTCACCCACCATCCCCAACCGGAAGTGAGGCGAGCCCTGGCACCGCGCGAGCTGAACGACGAGGAAGTACGCGCCCGGGCGGAGCTCCAGAGCTTTTTTCTGGAGAAGACGCGCGATCCCGATCCCCAAGTCGCGGCCGCGCATCTCCGCGTCGTCTCGGCGTTCCTGCCCGACAAGGAGGTGGAGTCCAGGCTGGAGGGGATTCTGTTCTCGGGCGGAGAGCCCCTTGTGCTACGTGAAGAGGCGCTGCAGATCGCAAAGGAGCGTACTCTCAGCCGACTCTTGGTAGCCGTGCTTGCCTCGCCGGATCATCCTTTGCGGCTTCGAGCGGTCGAGGCGGCGAGCGAGTCGACCGATCCCGAGGTCGTCTCCGCCGTGCTCGCCATACTGCAGGAGCCCTCGCCGAGCGCGACCAAGCGATCGGCCATCGCCGTGGCAGCCGAAAAGTGGAAACGAGCCGAGGCGCGCCAACCGCTGTGGGAGCTCCTTGGCTCGGGAGATCCTCTCTGGCTCGCCGCCGCCCGGGGTCTCGCCTCGCTGGGAGTGACGGAGGCGGTCGATCCGTT
>Ga0214473_10001344_pt1 | contig 32749 bp, 32 predicted proteins | sample RVTome_7_FD_203509 | JGI IMG/M metagenome (GOLD analysis project Ga0214473, IMG submission 203509) | Soil microbial communities from uranium-contaminated site in the Upper Colorado River Basin, Wyoming, United States - RVT98D197 | ecosystem: Environmental > Terrestrial > Soil > Contaminated >...
TAATTATCTCGTCCAAGACGCCCTTAAGGCGTTCTTCGAACTCGCCGCGGAATTTGGTACCGGCAACGAGCGTTCCCATCTGTAATGAAATGACTTCTTTGTCTTTTAAAAGCTCCGGCACTTCCTTATCGACTATTTTTTGAGCCAGGCCTTCAACGATGGCAGTTTTACCGACGCCCGTGTCTCCTATTAGAACCGGATTGTTTTTGGTGCGGCGGCTTAAGACCTGAATAACTCGCTTGATCTCTTCTTCGCGGCCGACGACCGGGTCAAGCTCACCCTTCCCGGCTAAATCGGTTAAATTTTGGCCGTATTTTTTGAGCAGGTTAGGGGAGGCTTCGTCTTCAAAATCGCCGCTTCCCTTAAGCTGCTTGATAGCTTTTTCGATATCGGTCGGGCTCAAGCCAAGCTCGCTTAAAACTATGGCACCGCTGCCGGCCCCTGATTTGGCAATTGCCAACAGCAAGTGCTCGGTGCCTACATGCTTATCGCCTATTTCTTTAGATGCTTGTTCGGCAAGGGTAAATACTTGCTGAGCCTGCGGTGTTACGAATATTTGGGCAATGCCGCTTTGTGGGACCCCACCGCTTTTTTTTGAAAGACCTATAACCTGATTGGCCTTAGTTTTAGCGGTGTCAATATCGGTGCCGAGCAATTGCAATATCTTGGCAACCGTACCCTGGCCATCGCTTAGCAAGGCCAAAAGCAAGTGCTCCGTTCCCAGCTGGTTTTGATTATTGCTAACCAGGATTTGCTGGGCGGTTGCTATAGCTTCCTGGGCTTTTTGCGAGTAATTTTCAAACATTTCTTCACCTCAAATTAATGCCGAACCGCTTTAACAAAGCTATCGGCGATTCCCGATACGGCACTACCTCGTGCTTATAACTTTTGTGAACGTTTCGTATTTCATCGGCTACCTTATCTTGAAGCTCATCCATTTCTTCCTGGTATTTATTTATTTGTTTTTGCATTTCAAGGGCCTTATTCTTCATCTCCAGGATGAGTTTTACGCCGGCCAGGTTCAGACCCATTTTTTGCGTCATTATTTGGATCTCTTTTAAAAGCTCGACATCGTTTTCAGAATAAAGCCGCGTTTCTTTAGCGGTACGCTGTGGTATAACCAGTTCTTCTCTTTCATACAAACGCAAAGTTTGCGGGTGCATTCCCGCTAATTCTGCGGCTATTCCTATCATGTATACAGGCCTGTTCTTGTCCGTCATTTTTTTACCTGCCCGTAAATCGCGCCACGCAAATTTTCGTTAAACTCTTCGAGCTCCTGCAAAAGCTGTTTTTGCCGGCGGTTAACCTTGTTTGGCGGTGTTATTGCTACTCTTACGAGCAAATCACCGGAGGAAGAAGAATGAAGCTTGGCCGCTCCTTTTCCTCTAAGCTTAAATATTTTACCGCTTTGGGTCCCGGCCGGTATTTTCAAGTTAATCCAACCGTTAGTTGTCGGCACTTCGATTTTGGCTCCCAAAGCCGCTTCGGTGTAGCTTATCGGTAAAGTCAGTAAAATATCAGCTCCGTCGCGAATAAAAACAGGGTGGGGGATTACCTGGGCGGTGATATACAAATCGCCGGGTGCTCCCCCCTTGATTGCCGGCTCACCGTGCCCCCGGAATTTCAGGGTTTGTCCGTCTTCTACACCGGCCGGTATCTTGATTTTAATTTTTTTATCGGAGCCTACTATGCCGCTGCCGCTACATTGTGAACAGGGTTTTTCAATTACCTGGCCACTTCCCATACAGATAGGGCAAGTGCGGCTTATGCTGAAAAAGCCCTGGCTTTGCGCGGTAACGCCGCGGCCCGCGCATTGTTTGCAGGTTGACGGGCCCGTTCCCGGCTTGGCACCGCTACCGTTACAGGCGGGACACTTATCTTTAACCCGGGCGTTAATGACGGTATCAACTCCCTTAAGGGCATCGTCAAAGCTTATTTTCACGCGGTAATGTAAATCGCTGCCGCGGTAAGAAGTTTGCCTTTGACCTCCCCCAAAACCGCCGCCGAATAAATCTCCAAGATTAGTGAAGACATCTTCAAAATGGGACCGGCCGCTAAAACCGCCGCCGAATAAATCTTCGAAATTTACGCCGCCGGGCGGAACTCCTCCGGAGCCGACATACTGGCCATAAGCATCGTATTGCTGGCGTTTTTCCGGATTATGCAAAACTTCATAAGCTTCGGAAATCTCTTTGAACTTGGCCTCGGCTTCATTATCGTGTTTGTTGACGTCTGGGTGGTATTTACGGGCAAGCTTGTGAAACGCTTTCTTGATTTCGGCATCGGAAGCGCTTTTATCGACACCTAGAATTTTGTAAAAATCTTTAAAATTTCCGTTCATTGCTTTTTACAAATGCTCACCTTGGCCGGTCTAACTACTTTGCCGTCAAGCTTATAGCCTTTTTGGTATACCTGAACTATGCAATCCTCATCATGCTCGGCGCTCTCGACCGTTAATACCGCTTCATGTTCTTCGGGATCAAAGGGCTCGCCGGCCGGATTTATCTCGGCTACCAAGTGCTGCTCCAGTAGCTTTTTGATATCCTTATGAGTAAGCTTCACTCCCTCGATGATTTGAGACGCTTCCTGTTCACCTTCGATGGCGAGCAGGGCCCGCTCCAAGTCGTCAACAATAGGTAGTAGCTGGTAAACAACATTTTCAGACGCGTATTTGGCGTGGAGCGATTGCTCCTTGAGAATGCGTTTTTTGTAATTATCAAACTCTGCCTTAAGTCGCAAAAGCTTATCGAGGTAATCCTTGTTTTGAGCTTCCAGCTCTGCTACTTTGCTTTTTTTCTTCTTGGCTTTTTGCTCACTCATTTTTTAGCATCCTTATCCTTGTCGACTACTTCATAGTCGGCATCGACAACGTCTTCATCCTTAGGCTTCTCGCCATTATCAGCTTGATCTTGAGACTGGGCATTAGCTTGCTCAGAGGCCTGTTTGTAAAGGATTTCGGCCATTTTATGCGATGCCTGAGTCAAAGCTTCAGTAGCTGTTTTTATTTTCTCGGCATCATCGCTCTTCAAAGCTTCCCTTAAATCATTTACCGCTTTTTCGATACTCTCTTTTTCAGCTGTCTCGAGCTTGTCGCCGATTTCACTTAAGGATTTCTCGGTGGCATACAGAACGGTATCGGCATTATTGCGAACGTCGGCCTCTTCCTTTTTCTTGCGGTCTTCTTCGGCGTGGGATTCCGCCTCTTTCATCGCTTTTTGGATTTCTTCGTCGCTTAATTTAGTAGAGCCGGTGATGGTAATCTTTTGTTCTTTGCCTGTTGCCTTGTCTTTGGCGCTGACATTTAAAATGCCGTTGGCATCGATGTCGAAAGTTACCTCAACCTGGGGAATACCTCTCGGAGCAGGGGGCATTCCCATCAGATGAAATTTACCCAGGCTCTTGTTGTAAGCAGCCATCTCCCGCTCACCTTGCAGAACATGGATTTCGACTTGGGTCTGATTGTCCTGAGCGGTAGTGAATGTTTCGGTTTTTTGAGTCGGAATAGTGGCGTTGCGCTCAATTAGCTTGGTGCTTACGCCGCCCAAGGTTTCAATACCCAACGATAAAGGTGTTACGTCAAGCAATAACAGGTCGTCGGAAATTTCGCCAACCAGGGCTCCGGCTTGTAAAGCGGCGCCGGCAGCTACGACCTCGTCGGGATTTACGCCTTTATGCGGCTCTTTGCCGGTCAGTCTTTTGACAAGTTCCTGGACAGCCGGCATACGAGTACTGCCACCCACCAGGATGACATGGTCAAGGTCTTTTGATTCGACCTTGGCATCTTTAATCGCTTGTTTAAGCGGACCTTCGCATTTTTCCAGTAAATCGGCAACCATTTGCTCGAATTGAGCTCTAGTCAAATTTAGGTCAAGGTGCTGGGGACCTTCTTCGCTTACAGTGATAAAGGGCAAATTGATGCTGGTGCTGGTCGTTTGCGAGAGTTCTATTTTTGCTTTTTCAGCCGCCTCTTTTAAACGCTGCATAGCTTGTTTGTCTTTTGACAAATCGATTCCGGTTTGCCCTTTAAAAGTTTCAACCATCCAGTTGATGATACGCTCGTCGAAGTCGTCTCCGCCAAGATGGTTGTTGCCGCTGGTAGCCTCGACCTCGAAGACTTTTTCCTCCGGATTGATTTGCAGAACGCTTACATCAAAAGTGCCGCCGCCTAAGTCAAATACCAGAATCTTTTGGTCTTTATCCTTGTCCAGGCCATATGATAGGGCGGCCGCTGTAGGCTCGTTGATGATACGAAGAACCTCCAACCCGGCAATTTTGCCGGCGTCCTTAGTGGCTTGACGCTGAGCGTCCTCGAAGTAGGCGGGAACGGTAATTACCGCCTGCTTAACTTCTTCGCCAATATAGGCCTCAGCGTCTCTTTTTAATTTTTGGAGAATAAAAGCGGAGAGCTGCTCGGGAGAGTATTCTTTGTCGCCGATTTTGTGGTTATTTTTAGAACCCATTTCTCTTTTGATAGAGCGGATGGTTTTATCCGGATTAGTGATAGCTTGGCGTCGGGCAATTTCGCCGACCAGAACTTCACCGGTTTTGGAAAATCCGACAACAGAAGGGGTTACCCGGCCTCCTTCGGCATTAGTGATGATTTTCGGGTCGCCACCTTCCAAAATGGCCATACAAGAATTGGTCGTACCTAGGTCAATACCTATTACTTTTGACATTTTTCCTCCTAAATAGTCGTGACAAAGTCACGCAGTATAATCGTTTGCTTTATATATACCACCTATCGGCAACAAGCAAACTAAACTTTAGCCAATAACAAGTATAAAATATGAGTGCTATATTGTCAAATCATAAAGGTGACTATATTTGGGGGCAGCGCTGTATACCGCAGCGACAGGACTCCGAGGCAAAAGCTATATTAATAGAGTGGCTAGTTAGTTGAACAACCGCAGCTAAATTGCTAATATATAAGTCCATGAAAGAAGCGATAAGCGCATTAAAAACAAAAGACAAGCAACAGCATGTTCAAGTGATGTTTTCCTCATGTGCCAAACGCTATGATTTCACCAATAGCTTATTGAGCGGAGGTATGCACCATCACTGGAAAAAAATAGCCATAAAGAGCGCCGGTCTTATGCCCGGCGATAAAGCTCTTGATGTTTGTAGCGGCACTCAGGACATGGCTATTTTAATGTCAAAGTATGTCGGCTGTGATGGCCAGGTCGTGTCAACGGATCTAAACGCGGCCATGTTGGAAATGGGCGATCAAAAAGTAGCCAAATTAGGACTTAGCTCACGGATTAAGAGCTTGAGGGCCAATGCCCAAGATTTGCCTTTGCCTGATAATGAATTCGATGTTGCCACGGTTGCTTTCGGCATAAGAAACGTCGACAGCATCGAGAAAGCTTTTTGCGAAATGAGAAGAGTTTTAAAGCCGGGCGGCAAGCTCATTTGCTTGGAATTCTCTACACCCGTTTCATGGCCTTTCAAAATAGTATACGATATCTATTCTTTCGCAATTCTGCCTACGATCGGTCCGCTGGTTTCCGGTGACAGGACCGGCATATATTATTATTTGCCGAAATCAATCAGAAAGTTTCCCCCTCAAAAGAAATTGAAAAAAATTATGGAACAAACCGGCTTGCGTAAAGTTACCTTCAAGAATTTATGCGGCGGCATTGTTGCTATCCACAGCGGAATTAAGTAGTCTGGTTAAGCACCTTTAAACTTATTATTAAGCACCCTTACAAACCATGAAGTCGATTATTTATGTCCGGTTGCCTTGCCAAAAAATCTATCCCGGCGGAGTCATCGCTTTAGCTGATTTTATTCATAAGGCAAATCCGGACGTTAGGCAAAAGATATTAGATTTAAGCCTTGTAGAAAAAAACCGGCGGGGCCAATCGCTCCTGGATGAAATCTCGGAGTTCGAGCCGGATATTATCGCTTTTTCCTGGAGAGATATCCAGATATTTGCTCCCCACCAGGATGATTCATCTATTCTTCATGCTTTTAATTTTTATTATTCGAAAGGATTGACCAGCAAAATAAAGGCTTCGCTTCACGGAGCAAGTGTGCTTTTTAAATACAATCAGCACATCCGCGAGAATTTAAAGCTGATAAACACGGTCGCTTCCCGGTTTGCCGGCAAGAAGATCGTACTGGGAGGTCCGGCTTTCAGTGTTTTTTCCGAGCAGCTTATAAAAAAGGTGCCGGAAGGAGTGATTGGTGTTGTCGGCGAGGGGGAGCTGGCTCTTCAAAGTGTTGTCAATGGCGAGGATTTTCTAAATTACCGGACTATATTTAAGAAAGATGGGCACATAACTCGCGGAAAGAATGGCAACTACCTGGATATAGGCAAGAATACGCCAACCGATTTCGATTATATTTCCTCTATTTTTCCGTCGTTTAATAGTTATCTGGGAGAGCAAATAGGCATCCAGACCAAAAGAGGCTGCACCCAAAAATGTCTTTTTTGCCTGTACCGCTTAATCGAGGGCCCTAAGATAAGGTACCGAAATCCGAAAGTAGTGGCTGATGAAGCAGAATATCTGCACAAGAATTTCGGCGTAAAAAAAGTATGGTTAACCGATGCTACGTTTTGTCCTAATAAAGCCTCAGTGCCTTTATGTGAAGAAACGCTGGAAGCCTTAATTAAAAAAAATCTGCTAGTTGAATGGCAAGGCTATGTGCGGATTGAAAACTTAAATCCTTCTTTCGCCAAAAAGATGGTGCAATCAGGCTTGGGCACCTTGGAGCTCTCGATAGCTTCCGGCTCTCAGAAAATAGTGGACAACCTTCATCTGGGGTTTGAATTTGAAGATTTTTATAAGGCCTGCCGGATGCTTAAAGAAGCCGGTTACAATGGCAAGCCGGTCCTCGTAAATTATTCTTTGAACGCGCCCGGGGAAACCGAGGATACGTTAAGGCAAAGTATTCAAAGCCTTAATAAATTGGATGATATTTTTGGACATGAGAATGTCGAGCCGTATATCTTTTTCCTGGCGGTTCAGCACAAAACGGGCCTCGAGAAATTAGCTATCAAGGAAAAGCTTTTAAAGCCAGATTATGACCCATTAGCCTTATCGCCTATGCTTGCTAAGGGCTTAATCTATAATCCTCCTCCGCTGGGAAAGGTGATAGGGAAGATATATGTAGATTCGGTAAAGCAGGCTCAAAATGGTACATCAGTCGGAAGTGAAGTGTTTAGACAATTAGATAGTTTACTTAATTAGTCAACAAGGTCACGCATTGTGTTATATGTAACCGGGGAGTAAAATATGTCTTCTAGGGAAATGGCTATCAGATGCAGAAGTGGGATAACTGAGGATTCACTCTATGACATTATTCTCCCAAGGCAATGGCTGGGGCTGGATGATTTTCTTGACTATTGCTTGAAATCGGGGATTGACGATCTTTCAAGACTTATTCTCTCTTCAAACGGTTCACTGACTAGGCTGCTTAGGGCCCTCACTCTATCCGAGGTTGCCTTCAAGGTCGGGCGGCAAACATTGACTTCGATTGACGAGGACACAGCCCGTTTTCTGGATACAGCGGCAAGCGGGCCGGCAATAAGCCGGGATGTTTGGATGGGTTGCGAGAAAAAACAATTGGTTTTTGCTACGTGCCTGATTAGCATTTCCGAAATGAGCAGCGAACTCTATGATGAAATAACCAGGCAAGTAAAACCGTTGGGCACTTTAATCTCCAAATATAATCTGCGTGCCGTAAAGGAAAAGTTTTCTTTCGCTCTTGTAAAGAGCCCGCAGATCGCCGCCCAGCTTGGCTATAATCAAGACCAGAGCTTTTGGGCCCGTTTTTATAAACTAAGCGCCGAAGGTGGACTGCTGGCAAAAGTTTTTGAGGTGTTTTCGCCCGAATTAGTAACGGTACCTTCCAACGGGGTTTGTATGATATGAAAGCCACAGCCAAAATCGCCGAAGGAGCAAAGTTAATTAGGCTAACCAAGCAATATGGCACCTTTTTGTTGCTTTTACCGGCTCTTTGGTCTCTTACTTTGGCCGGCCAGGGAAGGTTGCGGCCCTGGATGGTTCTCGTCTTTGTTTCAGGGGCCTTTTTGATGAGAAGTGCGGGCTGCGTTATAAATGATATAGCCGACCGTAATTTCGATGGACATGTAGAGCGGACCAGGGACAGGCCTCTTGCTGCCGGGACAATGACACTGAAGGAAGCGTTGATTATTTTCAGCCTTCTGATTTTTTTATCCGCTTGTCTGGCTTTTATTTTGAACCCCCTCTCTATTTTCCTAAGCTTTATTGCGCTGATTTTGGCGATGATATACCCGTTTACGAAACGGTTCCTTGGTGTTCCCCAGTGTTTCTTGGGTTTTGCTTTCGGCTGGGGAGCGATTATTGCTTGGGCGGCGGTAAGAGGTACATTAGAGCTGCCGGCTTTTGTTATTTTCTTTTCTACCGTTTTTTGGACGATGGGCTATGACACTATTTATGGGTTGCTGGACAGGGAGGATGACTTAAAAATAGGGGTGAAGTCAGCCGCTATTTTGTTCGGTAAGTATACTTGGCAAGCGGTAGCCGGTTTGTTTAGCATTACTGTTTTTCTTTTACTGGCTGTCGGCTGGCTTTCCGGCTTGGGTTTGTTATATTATTTTTCGGTCGCAATAGTGTTGGTTCTTTTTGCCCGCCAGGTTTACGATATCAAGCACATTATAAATCCGCAAAAAGTTTTTGCGGCCTTCAAATCAAATGTATTTGTCGGCATACTTATTTTGATGGGCATTGTCGGCAGCTATCTTTACAAATAAACAACCATGGCTTACCAGGACTTAAGAGAATATCTCAAAAAACTAGACGATGAGGGGCAGCTTAAAAGGATTAAGGCTGCCGTAGATCCCAATCTGGAAATCACTGAAATATTAAACCGCTTAATTGGCCATGCAGGGCCGGCTGTTATTTTCGAAGACGTCAAAGGGCATGATATGCCCGTTGTGGCCAACATGTTCGGAACAGTTGAACGCGTAGCCTTGGGGCTGGGAACGGATATTCAGGGGCTTGATGAAATAGGCAATTTTCTGGCCGAAGTCGCCAGGCCAAAACCGCCGGCGGGAATTGTTGAGGCCTTGAAGGCGCTTCCTCATTACAAAAAGTTGCTCTCGGTTAGCCCCAAAAAGGTTTCCAAAGCTATCTGCCAGGAAGTTGTTGTCAGGGAGAAGGATGTAGACTTAGGCAAGCTGCCCATTCTAAAGTGTTGGCCGGATGATGCCGGCAAGCTTATAACCTGGCCCTTAATTGTTACAAAAGGTCCAAATAACGAGCCTTTTAATGTCGGCATTTACCGCATGCAAGTACTTTCGAAGAACACGACTGTAATGCGCTGGCTTGCCCACCGCGGCGGGGCAATGCATTGGCAAAAATGGCAGAAAACGGGCAAGCCGATGCCAGTAGCGGTGGCTATAGGCAACGAACCGGCGATGATTGTTGCGGCGGCCACCCCCATTCCGGATGACTTGAGCGAGTTTGATTTTGCCGGTTTGCTTAGGAAAAAATCGGTTGAATTGGCTAAATGCGTAACCAGTGATTTAATGGTTCCGGCAACCAGCGAAATAGTTCTGGAAGGCGAAATTATACCGGGGGATGTGGCCAAAGAAGGGCCTTTTGCCGACCACACCGGTTTTTATAACGATGAAGAGCTTCATCCAGTTTTTCACGTCAAATGTATAACTCACCGCAAGAATCCTTATTACCTTACAACCGTAACCGGAAGGCCACCCCGCGAAGATGCTATTTTGGCTCTGGCTCTTAACAGAATGGTTCTTCCGCTGTTAAAGCAATCATTTACCGAGGTAGTCGATTTTGCTTTACCGATGGAAGCGGTTTCTTACCGGATAGGGGTCGTTTCTATCGAAAAGCAGTATGCAGGCCAGGCCAAACAGCTGATTATGGGACTCTATGGCTATCTCAAGCAGTTCCTCGGCCTTAAATATATTATTGTCGTTGATTCCGATATTAATGTACAGGATTGGAGCGACGTTATCTGGGCGCTGGCAACGCGGGTGGACCCGGCCCGGGACACTTTTATTGTGGACGAAGCACCAATCGACACCCTTGATTTTGCCGCTAAGCGGCCCGGTATCGGCTCGAAGATGGGCATAGATGCTACCTCCAAGGCGCCGCCGGAAGTAACTAATAAATGGCCTGATAAAGTAAGTATGGATCCGAAAATTGTTGCTCAGGTTAACATGCGCCTAAGAGAATTGGGATTAGACGATGTCTAGAGTCGAGCTCTGTGCCCCAGCCGGAAATTTACCCTCTCTAAAAGAGGCGATAAACAAAGGCGCTGATGCTGTTTACCTGGGATTTAACAACGACACCAATCTTAGGAACTTCCCGGGGCTTAATTTTACTTCTAAAGAGACAGCCAAGGCCATTATGTTTGCCCACCGCCGCGGCAAAAAGGTCTACATTGCCATAAACAGTTATCCCCAGACAGACCAGCTGGAACAATCTTATAAGGATATCGACCACGCCTGCTCTCTAAGAGCCGATGCTTTAATAATGTCTGACTTGGGCTTACTCGATTATACATCGAAAAAACACCCGTCCATGCGGTTGCATTTAAGCGTTCAGGCGGGGGCCAGCAGCGCCCAGTCCATAATTTTTTATCAAAAAACTTTTAATGTTAAGCGGGTGGTTCTGCCAAGAGTTATGTCAATCGAGAAAATTGCCAAAATAAACGAAGAAACGGATTGCGAGTTCGAAGTTTTCGGTTTTGGCCTCTTATGTATCAACTACGAAGGCCGCTGCCACCTTTCTTCTTATTTGACAGGGGAGTCTATCAATACTTACGGCGCTTGCGGCTCGCCAAGGTTCGTAAAGTTTGAGGAAAACGGCGAAAACCTGAAAGTAATGCTTGGCGGTACTTGCCTTAATAAATATCCCAAAAATGCTTCGATTGCCTATCCTACGCCTTGTAAGGGCTACTATCATAATTTGGAAAAAGAGGGCTTCGAATATGCTTTTCAAAATCCCCAGTCTCTGAATGTGCTGGAGATACTGCCTTCCTTAATCGAAAGTGGGGCCGATGCCATAAAAATTGAGGGCAGGCAAAGAAGCCAGGTATACGTCGGCAAAGCGGTTTCATCCTTTAGACAGGCCATCGATTCTCATTATAAGGACTCGGAATCCTACCGTGTTCCCAAGGAAGGGAACGCTGAACTTGAAAGTCTTTTTGAAGGCTCTAGTTTCACGTGTGGCTGTTATGTTGAAGAATAAACTCTCTTACATCGTTCTCCGCTTGGCTCTTTTTTATTTTGTTAAAAGAAATTCCCAAGCTGCCAAAAGACTCTCTGAAATTGATGGTAAGGTGTTTAAGGTTGGGCTGGAGGACCAAAAAAACCACTATTTCCTGCTAGTTAAAGATAATCGCTTTAAGGTGATTCAGGCAGTTGAAATGGTGGATGCGACTATCAGCGGAAAAACCGGCGCCTTTATCGGGTTGATAAGAAAGCGCTACGATCCCGATGAGCTATTTTTCAAGAGACAACTCACCATCGAAGGCGACATCGGCCTGGTAACCTACCTAAAAAACACCCTTGCTCATTTGTAACATTTGATGCCGGCTTCGCCATTAAACCAGCCGTTGGAGAGGCCGTACTTAGCATACTTTTTTAGCTCTTCTTCCGCTTCCTTGGCGTCTTTTTTGTTATCAATAACTTGCTTAAAAAGATTAACGATATCTTTTGTGTGTTTAATATCAGGGGCTATTCTTATTGTTTCGACTCCGATTTTCCTTAGCTCTTCAAGCTGTGTTATCAATGAGAGCGTTTTTCCGGAGAGGATTTGCTTGCCATCTATTATAAAGAGATTCTCATTTTCAACGTTTTCCAAAACCATGCCTTGCGGATATTTTAAGCATTTTTTGCGGCATTCCGGCTGGCTTATATCCAGGGCTCTCGCCGTATAACAGCGCCAGGAAATAGAGCAGGGAATATTGCCGAAGGCCCAAACCTCGACCGGGACGTTTTTCGCTATTTCAGCGATACTTTTCGCTGCTAATTCTACCGGTAAGATAGCCCGCTCGGCCCCAAAATCCGCAAACCACTTGGCTGATTCTTTGTTGTAAATATTTAGCGAAGAACCGATAGCCAGGTGCTCGTTTTGAAGATTTAAGACTCCGATAGAATTTGCTTCGACGCCATAACCGATAGAAATTAATTCTTGAGTCTTATTGAATTGCTCAGACGAGGTCATAAGAGTAAGAGTTGAGATAAAAACTTTTTTACCGCTTTGTTTAAGTAGGGCGGCGATTTCCTTGTAATCAGCAGGAGAGAGAACCTCTCTTTCTGAACAAACGGTTTCTCCTACATAGACAATATCTACCGGCAGGGCAGCCATTTCGCTATAAAACTGCTTTATGGTTGATCGTCCCCACACAGAAGGGACGCTGGCCAAAGCTATTTGCATAGAGCCTATTTTATCAAAGCGGCGTAAAGGTTGAAACTTTAAAAGAAGGGTTGCTTTTTTTTCTGTTTCTGGTAAAGTGTAACCTTGAAGTAAAGCCTTACGCTTAGTAAGCCTAAGGCTCAAGTTGAGGTTTAGACTTTAAGGAGGTATGTTTTTCATGAAAGCTAAGGATCCGAATAGCTATTTAGCTGTGATTAAGGTGGCTGGAGTTGGCGGCGGTGGCACAAATGCCGTAAACAGAATGATCGAAGCAGGATTAAAGGGAGTAGAATTCATAGCAATAAATACAGATGCTCAAGCTCTAACAATGGTCGATGCCGATCTGAAAATTCACATCGGTTCTGACTTAACCAAGGGCTTGGGAGCCGGTGCTGACCCCGAAGTTGGTTTGCGGGCAGCCGAAGAAAGCCGCGAAGAAATCAAAAAAGCTCTGCAAGGAGCCGACATGGTTTTTGTAACTGCCGGCAAAGGCGGCGGAACGGGTACCGGTGCTGCTCCGATAGTGGCTGAAATAGCCAAGGAGGTCGGTGCCCTGACAGTAGGTGTAGTAACCAAGCCTTTTGCTTTCGAGGGACGGGTAAGAAATGTTCAAGCCGATGATGGCATCGAAAGGCTCAAAGAGAAGGTAGACACCCTCATCATTATCCCTAATGACAGACTGCTCGAGATAACCGAGAAAAGAATCCCGATTGTTCAGGCCTTTAAGGTGGTTGACGATGTGCTATGCAACGGGGTCCAAGGTATTACCGATTTGATTACCGTTCCCGGTTTGATTAACCTTGATTTTGCCGATGTTAAAACTATAATGGCCGGTTCCGGCAGTGCTTTGATGGGCATAGGTAACGGAACAGGTGAGAATAGGGCTAACGAGGCGGCCAATAAGGCTATGGCTAGCCCCTTACTTGAGGCCTCGATTGATGGCGCCAAGGGTGTCCTGATCAATATCAGCGGCGGTACGGATATGGGCCTGTTCGAGGTTAACGAGGCTGCTGAAACAGTTAGCAAAGCGGCTCACCCGGAAGCCAATATTATCTTCGGTGCCGTTATTGATGAATCCTTAAGTGACCAGATGAGAGTTACCGTTATCGCTACCGGTTTCGAAAGCCGCAGAAGATTACAAGAAAAACTTGATTTTCTAACGCCGGTAAAAGCACCAAGTGATAGCAAGGATGAAGGCACAGCTGAAAAAGTTGATAAGGCAGCGGCTATTTTTGATACCGGCCCAATATTAAAGAAGGAAAAAATCCCCGAGCTTGACGCTGAGGATTTGGATTTACCGACTTTCTTGAAAAAAGATTAAACTTTTTATAAGCACTGGTGTCTCTTCGTCAGAGGGGGCACCAGTTGCCCAATATAGTGAATGGCCTGTCCCGTCTAATAATAGTAGTGATAAAATATGTAGGGGTGAATGTATAAACTCCGACTAACCACGAATAAAGGCATAACTTATTTGACTTCTCCTGCGTTGCAAGAGAGGTCTATTTTTTTAGCTTTTACTACAAAACACGGTGGCGTAAGTGCTGCTCCTTATGATTCTTTAAACCTGGCTTTTCACGTTGGCGATAAACCAAAACATGTTTTAATGAACCGCAAGCACCTAGCCAAGATTTTGGATTTTGAGCCGTCGCGTCTGACTTGCGCTCAGCAAGTTCATGGCAATATGGCTAAATTTGTAGATGCCAAAGATGCAGGAAAAGGCGCTGATGGTTATGAAACGGCTATAAAAAACACCGATGGCTTAGCGACTGATATCAGCGGGATTACCTTAGGGATGTTTTTTGCCGATTGCCTGCCGGTTGTTCTTGTCAGTCTTGAACCAAGAGTTGTGGCTATCGCTCATGCCGGCTATAAGGGTCTTCTTGGCGGTGTTGTTGAGCAGCTGATACAAAAAATATCGCTGAAAGCCGAGACGGGGCGGTTGCTGGCTTTTTTGGGGCCGGCCATAGGGACCTGTTGTTATCACGTAGAGAATAACCGGATTGAAAAATTCAGGCAAAAGTTTCCCGGGGCGGTTAATAAAAACGATATTTCGCTGGACTTAAAGAAGATTGCTAAACATATTCTTATAGAGGAAGGCCTTACGCCGGGAAATATTTACCAAAGCAGCTTTTGCACTTGCTGTAGTAACGACTTATTTTTCTCTTACCGTAGGAATTCAACAACAGGCCGCCATGCAGCAATAATATCCATAAAAGATTGAGGGCAGATGAGCATTGCGCGAAACACCGAAATTATTTTAAAAAAAATACCCGAAGGTGTCAAAATTATCGCGGCGTCAAAATACGCAGCGGCCGGGCAAATAAAAGAAGCCTATGAAGCCGGCCTAAAAGCGTTTGGCGAAAATCGTGTTCAGGATTTATTGCAAAAGCAAGCAGCGCTTAGTGACTTACCGCTAGAATGGCACTTTATCGGTCACCTGCAAACCAATAAAGTGAAAAAGGTGGTTGGGCGAATTGAACTTATTCACTCTGTCGACTCTCTTAAATTAGCCGTCGAAGTCAGCGAACGGGCATTCGAAATCAGGAAGAAGCAGCCTGTTTTGATGCAAGTTAACATAAGCCTGGAGCCAACCAAAGGCGGTTTTGGGCCAAGCGAAAGTTTGCAAATTGCCCGCCGAATCGCTAATCTAAAAGGTATACAACTTGCCGGCTTGATGACGATTGCTCCTTTCACAAGCGAAAAGGATGTGCTCGAAAAGCATTTTGCCCAGGCCAAGGAGTTATTTGATTCGGTTCAAAGAGATTTAGGACCTGGTTTTAAGTGGCTATCGATGGGCATGAGCAATGATTTTGAAATAGCTATCAGGCACGGGGCAAACCTTTTACGGCTGGGGTCGATTATTTTTAGGGGGAGTTATGAAGGAAATATGGCATAAAACCTTAGTTTTCTTCGGCTTTGCTGATGAGGGCACTCCCGAGCAAATCGATGACGACGAAGACGAAACAAGCACGATATTCGAAATGCCGCCGACGGTAAGGAGGGTAAGCCGTTCGGATTCGGCCCGCTCTTCAAGGCACGCCGGGAAGGGTGGCGGTTTGCACATACGTCCCGTTAGCGCTAACCAGGCTAAAGTCCACGTAGTCGAACCCCGAAACTTTAACGACGGCCAGCGGATAGCGGATAAATACAAGATTGATGTTCCCGTAATTCTTAACTTGCAACAAGTTGACCAGACTCTAAGTAAAAGAATAATCGATTTTGTCAGCGGTTTAACGTATGCTTTAGACGGCGGCATTCAAAAAGTAGCCGATAAAGTTTTTCTTTTGACACCTAAAAATATCGAAGTGAGCGCCGAAGAAAAAAGGCGCTTACAAGAAAAAGGATTCTTTAACCAGTTTTAAAGGCGGGCCAAATGCCAAATCCAAAGATTCCTCCGCTAATTTTTCTAGGCGGCGGCCAGATGGCTGAAGCGATTTTCAGCCGCCTTATTGTCGGCAATGAACTTATCCCGCAAGAAATTACCGTATCTGATATCAACACGAAGAGATTGGATTATCTTTATAAAGCTTATGGCGTCAAAACCGCTCGCTCCAATAAAGCGGCTCTGGATTCCGACAGCGCGGTTGTCATTGCCGTAAAGCCCCAGCAGGTAGGTGGTTTACTGAATGATATTAACAAAAAAATAGGCAAGCGCCTGGTAATTTCAGTGGCTGCCGGAATAACTACTTATTTCATTGAAAAACGGTTACCGCAAGCGCGGGTTGTAAGGGTTATGCCTAATGTCGCCGCCCTGGTCGGAACATCTATTGCCGCGGTCAGTAAGGGCGCTAAGGCGAAAGTAGCCGATGCGGCCGTTGCCAGCAAAATTTTCAGCCGGGTCGGCCAAGTTATTGAAGTAAAAGAGAGCCTGCAAAATGCCGTGACGGCTATGAGTGGCAGCGGGCCGGCCTACTTTTTTTATTTTACCGAATTACTGGCCGAAGCCGGCTCAGCGGTAGGTTTAAACAAAAAACAAAGCCGGCAGCTGGCGATTCAAACAATGATAGGCTCTTCCGAGTTATTAAAAACCCAGAAAACCCCCGAAGAGCTTCGCAAGATGGTAACTTCCCCCGGCGGAACGACCGAGGCCGCGATAAAGTCATTTAACACAAACCACCTTTCTGCTATAGTTGAAACTGCAGTTCAAAAAGCCTCCGAGAGAGCCAAAGAACTAAGCAAAGATAACTAAACCAAGAAATATAATTATGATTAATCCATTGATTTTACTAGTAGATAAAGTTTTTGACGTTATACGACTCCTGTTTTTCTTTTACATAATACTGAGTTGGGCGCCGGTATTTTTCCCCAACATAAGATACAATCGCAATTATCAGCAAGCCGTTGAATTTATCAATACTATTTTCGAACCGATGTTCAGGCCGCTTCGCAAATTTATCCCGCCTTTGGATTTAGGCGGAGCCGCCATAGACCTGACGCCCCTGATTTTTATATTTCTGGTGCTACCGGCCCTAAGGATTCTAGTGCTAGCAATTTTATCCTTGATACTGTAGTGGCAACAGGTGATAATATAAAAAAGCTTAATATTTGGAGGTAAAACATGAAGATAACGCCGCAAGATATACACCATAAAGAGTTCAAAAGGGCGCTTCGAGGCTATAGCGAAGAAGACGTCGATCTTTTTCTTGACCAGCTGGCCGAGCAATATGAAAACCTTTATAAGCAAAATCACGGACTTGATGAAGAAGTACAGCAATTAAAAGAAAAGATAAAAACCTACCAGAACATGGAGCTCACCCTGCAGAACACTCTTTTAACAGCCCAAAAGAGCGCTGAAGAAGTGCAAATGAACGCCAAGAAAGAAGCTGATTTGGTTGTTAATAACGCTAATCTTGATGCAAAGAATTCCTTGGAAAAGGCCGAGAAGCAAAAGCAAGCCTTAAATGAAACTTTCGCCAAGCTAAAAAACCTGGAAGGAAGTTTTAAAACCAAAATTAAAGGCGACTTGAAGGGCTTATTGGGCAAACTCGATGAGATCGACCAGCAAGAAGAAGATATCTTGCAAAAGATCGAAAAAGAATTTGCCAGCATCGAAGAGATTGAAATCCCCAGGGTTAAAAAAGAAGTTATAGCTGAAGCCAAAGCTGCGGCTCAGGAAAAAAAGGAAGAAAACGAGGCCAAAGAGGAAGCACAGCCTGCAAAAGAAGAGGCCGAAGACCCGGTTGAAACGTCTGTAGCTGCTGAGGCTGTTTCTGCTCCAGCTGATGCTTCAAAAAGCGATATAGCCAGCGAAGAAGAAATAGATAAATTCTTGCAGCAAGAGCCGGCCACTGTACCCAGCAACGGTAATGGCGATGAGAAAAAGAACGGCTTGCTGGGCCGCTTTTTCGGACGAAAAACGGAAGGCGAAGAATCCGCCTCCGCTGAAGCTACGGCGGACAAGGGCGAAGAGGAAGTTGTCCTCGAAGAGGTGGCCGCTGCGCCGAAGAAAAAAGCTAAGGCCAAAAAAAATAAGAAGAAAAATACCGAAGAAATAGAGAGCTGATGACTTTTAAGGAAAAAGAAGGCGGTGTTTCTTTTTCGGTAATATTAACACCAAGAGCATCAAAAGCTATGATTAGCGGCATTTATGAAGGCACTCTCCGCATCAAAGTCAGTTCACCGCCGGTTGACAATAAAGCTAATATTGAATGTGTAGAGCTTTTAGCGGATATTTTTAGTATCGCTAAATCGAATATCAAAATACTTCAAGGCCATAAAAGCCGCCGCAAGACAATCCAAGTAAACGGATTAACCCCCCAAAGAGCCAAGCAAATCATTAATGAACACGTAATTTAACGGATAGCGGGCGCCTGTTAAAAATGCTTGTTTATGTGGTATAATCTAGGTTATGAAAGCAGTCATACCAGCGGCTGGTTTAGGCAGCAGGCTACTTCCGGCAACCAAAGCTCAACCCAAAGAAATGTTGCCGGTCGTCGACAAACCGGCTATCCAGTACGTTATTGAAGAATCGGTCAATTGCGGCATCGATGATATCTTAATCATCACCGGGCGGGGAAAAAGAGCTATCGAAGATCATTTCGACCGTCACATTGAGCTGGAAACCTCTCTTTTGGAAGACCAGAAGCATGAGTTCCTAGAGCAAATAAAATCCATTGCCGACCTCGCAGACATTCATTATACGCGCCAAAAGGAAACCAAAGGCTTGGGGCATGCCATTTATTGTGCCCGGAAATTTGTCGGCAGTGAGGCGTTTCTGGTCCTCCTGGGCGATATCATCAGTGTCGGCGACATTCCTTGCAGTCAAAAATTAATCGATGCTTATAACAAATATCAAGCTACCATTATCGGTGTCGAGAAAATTCCCCTGGAATTAGCCGAGCGTTATGGAATAATATCCGGAACAATACTCGATGATGGCGTTGTAAAAGTGGAAAGCTTGGTTGAAAAGCCTTCAGTCGAAGATGCCCCTTCGAATTTGGCGATTTTCGGCCGCTACGTATTAACACCCGCTATTTTTGAGAGCATCAAGTGCACAGAGCCGGGCAAGGGCGGCGAAGTGCAGCTCACCGATGCTTTGGCCAACATGTTGCCGCATAACGAAATATATGCCGTTGAGGTAAGCGGCGAGCGCTATGATATCGGCAGCAAAATCGACTGGCTCATCGCCAACATCGAATTGGCTCTGAAAAGAGACGACCTTCGCTCTCAACTGACAAAATACTTACAAGAGCTGCAACTAAATCTTACTCCTCAACCCTTCAAGATAGCCGCCAAAAGCAAATAAGCCCTCGCCGGCTTTTTACCTTATTCAACTGCCCCCTGATTTGTGTTAATCTATACTGCAAATGCCCACTTTAAATAGCAATAAGATAAAACAAGGGATAAGCAAGGCTCCTCACCGGACGCTTCTTCGCGCTCTGGGCCTAAGCACGTCTGATTTCAAGAAACCGTTGATAGGTGTCGCTAACTCTTATAACGAGGTTGTACCTGGGCATATTCATCTGAACGAGATTGCTTCTTGCGTTAAGGACGGAATCCGTGAGGCCGGCGGATATCCCCTTGAGTTTAATACCATTGCGATTTGTGACGGACTGGCTATGAACCATGAGGGAATGAAGTATTCGCTGGCCAGCCGGGAAGTCATTGCCGACTCGGTCGAACTGATGGCCCGGGCTCATGCTTTGGATGCGCTGGTTATGGTAGCTAGTTGCGACAAGATAGTACCCGGTATGCTAATGGCTGCGGCCAGGCTGAATTTGCCGGCTATTTTTGTAAGCGGCGGTCCAATGCTTGCCGGCACGTGGCGTGGCCACAAAGTCGACCTTAATACTATGTTCGAGGCGGTCGGTTTGGCGGCGGCCGGGAAATTGAAAGCCGATGAGCTTAGCCGGCTGGAAGAACGCGCTTGTCCCGGCTGCGGTTCGTGCGCCGGATTATTTACGGCTAATTCCATGAATTGTCTGACCGAAGCGTTGGGGATGGCTCTGCCGGGAAACGGGACAATTCCCGCCGTAAGCAGCCGAAGACGTGTTTTAGCCAAAGAAAGCGGCCGCCAAATAGTTAACTTGATTAAGGAAAATCAATCAGCCTTAACAATCATGAACAAGAAAGCATTCGGTAATGCCTTAGTGGCCGATATGGCTATAGGTGCTTCAACGAACACGGTTCTTCATTTGTTTGCTATTGCCAACGAAGCCGGTTGCGAGCTGAGCCTTGATATGGTTGATGAGGTTAGTAAGAATACGCCCAACCTGGTGAGGTTAAGACCGGCCGGAAGTCATTTCATGGAAGATTTTGACGAAGCCGGCGGGATGAGCGTTGTTCTTAGCGAGCTCGCTGAGAAAAACCTTATCGATATTTCCATAAAAACGGTTGACGGCAGTTTAAAAAAACGTTTGAAAAATGCTCCCGGTGCTGATGGGGAGGTTATTAGGAAGGGCCGTTCTCCTTATTCAAAAAGCGGTGGCTTAGCGGTTTTAAGGGGCAATTTGGCTCCTGAGGGTGCAATTGTCAAAAAATCGGCGGTTGCGGACGATATGATGAAGCACAGCGGGCCGGCCAGGGTTTTTGATTCGGAAGAAGCGGCTGTCAAAGCTATTTTGGGACGAAAGATAAAAAAAGGCGATGTTGTTGTTGTCCGTTATGAAGGGCCTAAAGGCGGCCCGGGAATGCGGGAGATGCTTACGCCGACTTCCTCCATCGCCGGAATGGGCCTCGATAAGGAGGTCGCTTTGATTACCGACGGCCGTTTTTCCGGGGCGACCAGAGGCGCGGCCATAGGGCATGTTTCGCCCGAGGCGGCCGCTGGCGGGCCTATTGCCATAGTAAAAGAAGGCGATATCATAGAAATCAATATACCAGCGGGAACGCTTAACCTGAAGTTGGGCGAGGCGGAAATAATTGAACGGCTCAAGGGTGCAAAGCTCAAAAAAGCCAAGATAAAAAACGGTTACCTTAAGAGGTACGCGACAATGGTTTCATCGGCTTCCAAGGGAGCAATACTAACGAATGGCAACAACAATGAGTGATAAAAAAATAAAAGAAAAATCTATTAAGATGACCGGGTCGGAAGCTTTAATAAAGAGCTTGGAAGCCGAAGGCGTCGAAATCATTTTCGGTATTCCCGGCGGTGTCCTTCTGCCTATATACGATGCTCTTTATATGAACCGCAAGGTAAAGCCTATATTAATGCGTCATGAGCAATGTGCGGCTCATGCGGCCGACGGCTATGCCCGGGCAACCGGCAAAGTCGGCGTATGCATAGCAACTTCGGGCCCGGGCGCTACTAATCTGGTCACCGGCATCGCTAACGCTTATATGGATTCAATACCGATTGTGGCTATTACCGGCCAGGTAACAAGCTCGGTGATAGGCACCGATGCCTTTCAGGAAGCTGATATTACCGGCATAACATTGCCCATAGTAAAGCATAGTTACCTTGTAAAAGACGTAAACGATTTACCGAGGATTATTAAAGAGGCTTTTTACCTGGCTAAAACCGGCCGTCCGGGTCCGGTGCTAATCGACATTCCAAAAGATATTTCCCTGGCCGAGATTAACTTTAGCTATCCGGAGGAAATCAATCTTCCCGGCTATAAGCCTACGGTCAAAGCTAACCAGAAACAGATAAGGCAAGCGGCTAAGGCTATCATTGAGGCCAAAAAGCCGGTCATTTACGCCGGCGGCGGCGTTATTTCCGCTGAGGCAGCCTCCGAATTAACGGATTTAGCTGAACTAGCTCATATTCCGGTAACGACGACACTGCTCGGTATCGGTGCGATAAACTCCAATCACAAGTTGAATTTGGGCATGCTGGGCATGCATGGTTCGCGTTTTGCCAACTACGCCATAACGGAAACCGATTTAATAATTGCTATTGGCGTGCGCTTCGATGATAGGGTAACCGGTAAACTGGCTGAATTTGCCAAGGGAGCCCGGGTTATCCATGCCGACATCGACCCCGCGGAAATCGGCAAAAACGTTGAGCCGAAAATACCGATAGTCGGGAGCGCTAAGAATATTTTACATGCTCTTGTTGAGGAGTTAAAGAAACACTCGCTGCCCCGGAGGAGCGAGTGGCTTAAGCAAGTCGACGATTGGAAGAAAAGGCACCCGCTTAATTATGAACAAAAAAATGGCATCCCCAAGCCGGAATTTGTAGTTGACACCATATCCGAGCTCACTAAAGGAAAAAATACCATTATTACTACCGGAGTCGGCCAAAACCAGATGTGGGCGGCTCAATACTATAAAGCCAAGCGGCCGCGAACTTTTATTTCGTCAGGCGGCTTGGGAACGATGGGTTTTGGCTTACCATCAGCCATCGGCGCTCAATTCGGCAAGCCGAAGGATTTGGTATTCGTAATTGATGGCGACGGCAGCTTTCAGATGGTCTCCCAAGAGCTTACGACTATAAAAGTTAATAATCTGCCGGTAAAGATAGCTATTTTAAATAATTCTTATCTGGGCATGGTCAGGCAATGGCAGCAGATTTTTCACGGCAAGCACTACTCGGCTTCTTGTTTGCAAGCCGATTATACTTGTGAGCCGGGCTGCTCTCAGCCGGGTGGTAAATGTCCGCCCTACGTTCCGGATTTTGTTAAGCTGGCCGAAGCTTACGGCATTACCGGCCTCAGGGTCGATAAGGCCAAAGACGTTAAAAAGACTATCGAGAAAGCCATAAAAATAGATGGCTCTGTTCTTATTGAATTTGTTGTTGAAAAAGAAGAGAACGTTTTTCCGATGGTTGCGCCTGGTGCGCCAATCAACCAGATGCTGGATAAGGATGATATCGTATGAAACATTTACTTTCAGTCTTAGTGGAAAACAAACCGGGTGTTTTGGCTAGGGTGGCCGGGCTTTTCAGCCGCCGGGGATTTAATATCGACACTTTGGCGGTTGGGCCGACTGATGATGAGCATTTTTCAAGGATGACCATCGTTCTTGATGCCGAGGAGCATTCCCTCGAGCAGATAACCAAGCAGCTGCACAAGCTGGTTAATGTGGTTAAAATCAACGAATTCCGGCAAGGAGAAGCGGTGAACAGGGAGCTGGTTCTTTTTAAGGTTAAAGCCGATGCAAAGAACCGGGCCCGGATTATCGAAATTGCCGATATTTTCAGGGCTAAAATTATAGATGTCAGCAAGAATAACGTTATAATCGAGGTTACCGGCACTACTTCCAAAATCAAAGCCATAGAGGATTTGCTTTCCCAATATGGTATTGTGGAGCTGGCTACCACCGGCAAAGTAGCCTTAAGCAGAGGATAAAGGAGATATTTAAATGGCTAAAATTTACAGCGATGAAGATGCGAGTTTTGAAATCCTTAAAGGCAAAACGATTGCCGTTATCGGCTATGGCAGTCAGGGGCACGCCCATGCTCTAAATCTTAAAGATAGCGGCCTCAATGTAGTAGTGGGGTTGAGGACGGGCAGTAAAAACGTGGCCATAGCCGAAGGGCAAGGCTTAAAAGTCCTTCCGGTTCCCGAAGCCGCCAAAACCGGCGATGTCGTCATGATGCTTGTGCCCGACCAGATCCAAGGCAAGGTTTACGCTCAAGACATTGCTCCTAATTTAGAGCCGGGAAACGCTTTAATGTTCGCCCATGGCTTTAATATCCATTTCGGCCAAATCAAGCCGCCGGCTGATATCGATGTTCTGATGATAGCTCCCAAAGGCCCCGGCCATATGGTGAGGCGTGTTTATACCGAAGGCCGTGGTGTGCCGGCCTTGATTGCCATTCACCAGAATCCCAGCGGTAACGCTCAGGAAATCGGCTTGGCTTATGCCAAGGGAATAGGGGCCAGCCGGGCCGGCGTTCTGCAAACTACTTTTAAGGAAGAAACTGAAACCGACCTTTTCGGTGAGCAAACCGTTCTTTGCGGCGGATTGAGCGAGCTTATAAAGGCCGGATTTGAAACATTGGTTGCGGCTGGTTACCAGCCCGAAGTTGCTTATTTCGAGTGCTTGCATGAAGTAAAGCTTATTGCCGACTTGATCCATGAAAAAGGCATAACCGGAATGAGATACAGCATCTCAGACACGGCTGAGTACGGCGATTTGACGGTTGGCAAGAAAATAATTACCGAGGAAACCCGTAAAACCATGAAAGAGACCCTTGAGCGCATCCAATCCGGCCAATTTGCCAAAGAGTGGATAGCTGAAACCGAAGCCGGCTATCCGAATTTCAACCGGATGCGTGAAGAGCAGAAACAGCACAAAATCGAGGAAGTCGGCCAAGAAGTCCGCTCCTTGTTCAGCTGGTCGAAAGAAAAAAGTTTAGCTTAGACTTTTAGAAAGCAATAGTTTACAATTGGTTTTCAATTGCTTGCAAAACATTCGGGCCTGTTCCCATCGTCCGAATTTGGGGACTGTCGCAGAACGTAATTTGAAAGGAAAATATGCGTAAAGAGTATTTAATAACCCCTGGACCAACTACGGTCCCCCCGGAAGTTTTATTATCTCAAGCCAAACCCATCATTCACCACCGTACTCCCGAATACACGAAGATATTTGTCGAGGTTCTCGAAGGTCTAAAATATATTTTTCAAACGAAAAACGACATCGTTTTGTTTGCTTCGAGCGGAACTGGAGCCATGGAGTCGGCTGTCGTTAATCTTTTTTCAGCCGGGGACAAGGTAATGGTTAGCGCTAACGGCAAATTTGGCGACCGCTTCATAAAGCTTACCGAAACATACGGTCTTGATGTCATCAAGCTGGAGTATCCTTGGGACCAAGTCGTCAACCCTGCCGATATCGAGAAAAAATTACAAGAAAACCCCGATGTTAAGGGCGTTTTTGTAACTCAAAGCGAAACTTCAACCGGCGTTCTTAACGATGTAAAAACGATCGGTGAAATAGTATCGAAAACTGGTGCCGTTTTGGTTGTGGACTCGATTACCGGCATCGGAGCAGTCGAGACGAAAACTGACGAGTGGAAGCTGGATGTCGTTATGACCGGCTCCCAGAAAGGCTTAATGTTACCACCGGGTTTAGCTGCGGTAAGTGTTAGCGAAAAAGCCTGGCAACTGGCTGAAACATCGACTCTTCCTAAATTCTATTTTAGCTGGGCTAAGGCCAGGGCCGCTCTCCAGAAAAAAGAGCCGCAAAATGCCTTTACACCGGCTGTTTCGTTAATTGTCGGTTTGAATGAATCACTGAAAATGATGAGAGAAGAAGGGCTTGATAATGTAATCAAAAGGCATGCTCTTCTGGCCGAGGCGGTAAGAGCCGGTGTCAGCGCAATCGGCTTGGAGTTGTTTGCTCCGGCCGAGGGACGGGGCAATGCCGTAACGCCGGTTAACGTGCCCGAAGGAGTCGACGGCAAAGCTATTCCCAAGATAATGAGCTCGAAGTATGGCGTTACGATTGCCGGCGGGCAAGACCACCTAACTGGTAAAATATTCAGACTTGGACACTTAGGTTATTACGATAAGTTCGACATAACAACGACCTTATCAGCTTTGGAAATGACTCTTAAAGAGCTGGGCTATGAATTTGAAATGGGCGCTTCACTGAAAGCAGCCGAGGAAGTCTTTTATGAAAGTACTAATTAAAGAAAAAATTGCCGAAAGCGGAGTCGAAAACTTAAAAAAGGAATTTAACGTAGTCGTAGGCACCGATTGGGATGAGGCTACTTTCTTAAAAGAGCTGCCTCAGTTCGATGCCATAATTATCCGCAGCGCTACTCAAATGACGGCTGATGTAATCGAAAAAGCTTCGAATTTAAAGATAATCGGAAGGGCCGGTATCGGCGTTGACAATGTTGACGTTGAAGCTGCTTCCAAAAAAGGGATTATTGTCGCCAATGCTCCTCAAAGCAATATTGTTTCGGCGGCCGAGCACGCTTTTGCCTTGTTATTATCAGCGGCCAGGATGGTTCCCGAGGCCAACTGCTCTCTTCAAAGCGGTAAGTGGGAACGTTCCAAATTTGAAGGCGTTGAGCTTTACGGAAAAACTCTCGGAGTTCTCGGCTACGGCAAAATAGGCGGTTTGGTATCAAAAAGAGCCCAAGCTTTTGGTATGAGCATACTTACTTATGACCCTTATATTTCGGCTGAAAAAGCTAAAAATGATAACGTAGAAATTGCCCAAAGCCTTGATGAAGTGCTTGCCAAAGCCGACATAATAACGATTCACTTGCCGAAGACCAGTGAAACCATGGGCATGGTAGGCTCAAAAGAGATTGCCAAAATGAAAGATGGCGTGATAATCGTGAATGCGGCCCGTGGCGGGCTTATAGACGAAAAAGCTTTGGCTGAAGAGTTAAAAAGCGGAAAGGTTGCTGCGGCCGGTTTAGATGTTTTTTCAACGGAGCCGTGTACGGATAGTCCGGTTTTCGGTTTGCCGAATGTCGTAGTTACTCCTCACCTTGGTGCTTCAACGCATGAAGCCCAGGATAAAGCCGGTATTACTATAGCCGAGCAAGTAAAAGCCGCCCTAAAAGGCGATTTTGTAACTTACGCCGTCAATATTCCGGTTACGGTTATCGAGGAGGCCGCAAAGCCTTTTCTGCCTCTGGCCGAGAAACTTGGAAAGCTTTTGTATCACCTGGTCGAGGGGCAAATAAGCTCAATCGAAGTCAAATGTGCCGGCGAGTTTGCCAGTGGCAACACCGATATTTTATCAGTCGCTGTTTTAAAAGGTCTTTTCGAGCCGGTTGTCAGTGAGCCGGTTACCTATGTTAACGCGCCCTTGATCGCCAAAGAGCGGGGAATTGAACTTAATGCCGTAAAAACCGCTAAATCCACCGATTACCTGAATGTTTTAAGCGTTACCAGCAAGACTGACGGCACGAAAATCTCCGTCGGCGGAACGCTTGTCGGCAAGAAAAACCAGGAACGCTTCGTAAGCATTTATGATTTTGATATTGATATGGTGCCTTCTGAATACATGGCTTTCTTTAGGTATAAGGACGTGCCCGGAATGATCGGCAAAGTTGGAACGACATTAGGCGAAAGCGGTATAAATATCGCCAACATGCAGGTCGGACGGCGAACGCTCGGCGGCGAAGCTCTTATGGGCATCAATGTCGACAGCGTGATCAGTGATGATATCCTCAAAAGAATCAAAAAAGAAGCCGGCATCGCTGACGCCACCTTCATGCAATTGTGAGCCTCGGGGTCCTGTCGCTACTGCGGCGCCACCCCTCGGCAAGCTATACAAAACACTGCAATTTTCTGGTAATCTTTGTTCATGTCTAAACGTGTTTACATCTTTGATACAACTTTAAGAGACGGTGAGCAGTCGCCCGGAATAAGCCTTAACACTGGTGAGAAGCTGGAAATCGCTAAACAACTGGCCAAACTGGGCATCGATGTTATCGAGGCCGGTTTTCCGGTAACATCGCCCGGCGATTTCGACGCGGTGGCCGCTATTGCCAAGCAGGTAGAGGGGCCAACGATTGCCGCTTTGTCCAGGGCAGTACCCAACGATATTGAAGTGGCCGCCAGAGCTTTAAAAGACGCGGCCAAGCCCAGAATTCACACCTTTATCATGACTTCCGAAACGCAAGTCAAATACCAGTTAAAGAAGTCATATGACGAAGTGCTGAAAATGGCGACCGATGCCGTAAAATTGGCTAAAACCTTCTGCGATGACGTTGAGTTCTCGCCGATGGATGCCACCCGCACAGATTTCGACTTTTTAGTTCGCATTGTAAGTGAGGCTATAAACCACGGCGCGACGGTAATCAATATCCCGGATACGGTGGGTTATGCGTTGCCTAGCGAATTCGGCGCTTTAATTAAGAAATTGGTCGAGCAGGTACCGCCTCTTAAAGACGTTGTTTTAAGCGTCCATTGCCATAATGATTTAGGACTTAGCGTAGCCAACGCTATTGCCGCCGTGGAAAACGGCGCTAACCAGGTCGAAGGGTCTATAAACGGGCTTGGCGAGCGGGCCGGCAATACGGCCATCGAAGAGCTTGTCATGGCCTTAAAGGTCAGGGAAGCGGATTTGAACGTTACAACCGGTATCAAATCAAAAGAAATTAACAGGACAAGCCGCCTGGTAAGTAAGCTGACCGGCTACTCCGTTCAGTACAACAAGGCCATCGTCGGGCGAAACGCTTTTGCCCACTCTTCGGGCATTCACCAGGACGGTGTACTTAAAGAGCGGACAACTTACGAAATCATAAACCCGCAGGATGTGGGCTTGAGTGAAAGCAAGCTGATACTGGGCAAGACCTCCGGCCGTCACGCTTTTAAGGAACATTTGCAAGAGCTTGGCTACAGTTTAAGCGAAGATAAGCTGGAAATCGCTTTTAACCGTTTTAAGGACCTGGCTGATAAAAAGCAGGAGATTACCGATATAGACATCGAAGCTATCGTTGCCGACCAAGTCGGCCGTGAAGAAGAAATGTATGAGCTCGAGTCGATGTCTGTTGAAAGCGGCAGCAATAAAACGCCTACCGCCAAAGTTGTCTTGAAGAAAAATTCCACCGTTCTGGAGCAGGAAGCAAACGGTGACGGGCCGGTGGATGCGGTCTGCAGGGCCATAGATATTGCTACCAAGGCCGATGCCAAACTTGTCAGCTATAATGTCAGCTCCATAACCGGCGGCTTGGATGCTCAAGGCGACGTGTCGATAAACTTGGAAATCAACGGTAAATCGGTGCTTGGAAGAGGGGTTTCCACCGACATCATCGAAGCCAGCGCCAAAGCCTACCTGAACGCGATAAATAAAGCACTAGGATAAAAGATGGCTCAAACGATAACGGAAAAGATTATTGCTAAACATACGGAACAGGCCGTGGTTAAGGCCGGCGATATTGTTTCGCCTACCGTCGACTTGGTTTTGGCTAACGACATAACCGCTCCTTTGGCTATAAAAGAGCTGGAAGAGGCCGGAATTACCGGCGTTTTCGATGCTGATAAAATCGCCCTGGTACCGGATCATTTCATTCCCAACAAGGATATTGCCTCGGCTGAGCAGGCAAAACTCCTAAGAAACTTTGCGAAGAAACATAACATAAAAAACTATTTTGAAGTCGGCCGGATGGGCATCGAGCACGCTCTTTTGCCGGAGAAGGGCCTGGTAAAACCGGGTGATTTGATAATTGGCGCCGACTCTCACACTTGTACTTACGGAGCCCTGGGAGCTTTTGCCACCGGTATGGGCTCAACCGATATTGCTTCGGCAATGGCCCTCGGGAAAACCTGGCTTAAAGTACCCGAAACCATGCTATTTACGATTTCCGGCAAGCTTAAACCCTGGGTTAGCGGCAAAGACCTAATTCTTTATACAATCGGCCAAATAGGCGTCGATGGAGCTCTTTACAGGGCCATGGAGTTTACAGGCGATACCATCGAATCTTTGTCGATGGATAGCCGTCTTAGCATGTGCAATATGGCTATAGAAGCGGGCGCTAAGAATGGCATCATCGCTCCCGACGAGGTAACCAGAAAGTATCTGGCCAGCCGTGTCGATGCGCCATTGGATTATATGAGTCTTCTGGCTTCGGATGAGGACGCCGAATATGCGCAAAGTTACGACTTCAAGGCCGAAGATATTGAGCTGCAAGTGGCTTTGCCAAGTCTGCCTTCAAACAGTGTTGGCATCAGTAAGGTGGAAAAAACAATAATCGACCAGGTAGTAATAGGTTCATGCACCAACGGGCGCTTGGAAGACTTAAGAGTAGCGGCTGAGATTATTAAAGGCAAGAAAGTAGCCAAAGGCTGCCGCCTTATCGTAATTCCGGCTACGCAATCTATTTATGCTAAAGCCCTGGACGAGGGCTTAATTAAGACTTTTATAGAGAGCGAGGCCGTAGTGAGTACTCCGACTTGTGGGCCTTGTCTTGGCGGCCACATGGGCATTTTAGGGGCTGGCGAGAAAGCACTGGCTACAACCAACCGTAATTTCAAAGGCCGGATGGGCCATGTCGAAAGCGAAGTGTTTTTAAGCGGGCCGGCCGTTGCCGCGGCGAGCGCCGTTTCCGGCTATATAACTTCACCGGAGGCTATGTAAATGGGCAATTTATACGATTTCGAAAAGCTGGCAACACGGGCCATTGAACGAGAAATAAAAAAACACGTCGGCTTAGTCAAGAATTTCGATGCCGGCATAAGCATTTTCCGGACCGAGTGCTCGCCCAAAGAGGGCAGGAAAACGGTCACGATATGGTTCGAAGTGAAAACGCCGGTGCCGAATTTCTGGGACGTTAAGCCCATAATCATTATTTACGAGGGCCATAATCTGTATTTACAGGATATTTGCGACCGCACGGCCGAGTATTTTCAAGACACGGCCAAGCATCTTGGCCGGCGCTTGATGAGGCAATTTATTCCGGAGACACTATGAATATAAAGGGAAAAGTGCATAAATACGGTGCTAATATTGATACCGATGCTATTATTCCGGCCCGCTATTTAAATACCAGCGACGCTTGCGAGTTGGCCAGACATTGCCTCGAGGATTTGGACAGGGATTTCATATCCAAAGTTCAAAATGGCGACATCATCGTAGCCGAGGCTAATTTCGGTTGCGGTTCTTCGCGCGAGCACGCTCCCGTTGCCATTAAGGCGGCCGGGGTAAGCGCGGTAATAGCGAGCTCCTTTGCCCGTATTTTTTACCGCAATGCGATTAACATCGGTTTGCCGGTTATTGAGTGTCCGGAGGCCGTAGAGGCGCTCTCAACAGGCATGGTTGCCGAAATCGACTTAGAGAAAGGCCTGGTAAACGTCGACGGCAAGGATTATCAAGCCAAACCGTATTCGGAGTTTGTCCTACAGATTATTAAAGCCGGCGGCCTAATGCAATTGACGAAGGAATTAATAAGTTGAGCGATTATAACATTTTACTACTGGCGGGCGATGGAATCGGCCCGGAAATAACGGGGGAAGCAGTTAAAGTGCTTGAAGCTGTAGGCCGGAAATTCGGCCATACTTTTTCTTTCACCGAAGCGTTGATCGGCGGTATTGCCATTGATGAAACCGGCACTCCATTGCCAGGGAAAACTTTAGCCTTAGTTAAAACGAGTGACGCTGTTTTACTTGGCGCGGTTGGCGGCCCTAAGTGGGATACGACAGACCCTACAAAGATGCGTCCGGAGCAAGGTCTTCTGGCCTTGCGCAAAGACATGAAAGTTTTTGCCAATGTCCGGCCGGTCAAAGCCTATAAGCAACTGCTCAATGCTTCAACTTTAAAAGACGAGGTCATTAAGGACGTCGATTTAGTAATTGTCAGAGAGCTAATCGGCGGCATATATTTCGGTGAAAAAAAGCGCACTAGTACATCGGCAACCGATACGTGTGATTACGACATAGACCAAATAGATGACATTTTAAAATTTGCTTATCTAATCGCCAAGGGCCGGCGGAAAAAGATAACTTCGGTCGATAAGGCCAATGTTTTGGAAACCTCCCGGCTTTGGCGCGAGCGGGCTAAAACGATACTTGAACTCGATAAATCCATACAATACGATAATATGCTCGTCGATAATTGCGCTATGCAGCTTATCAGAAATCCGGCCCAGTTCGACGTAATCGTTACCGAGAATATGTTCGGCGATATCTTAAGTGATGAAGCGGCCATGCTGACCGGCTCAATCGGAATGCTCTCATCAGGCTCTTTCGGAAGCGAAAAACCGGCCCTTTTCGAGCCAATTCACGGCAGCGCGCCTGATATCGCCGGTAAAAATATCGCTAACCCCTTGGGAACGATATCGTCTTGTGCTTTAATGCTAAGAAGTTCATTCGAATTGGATGAGGAAGCGGATGCGATCGAGAAGGCAATAGAGGCGGCTCTTGAAAAAGGTTACCGCACTCTTGATATAATGGAGAGCAATAAAACGCGAGTTTTGACCGCCGAAATGGGCGATTTGATAAGTGAGGAAATATGATTCCCGAAGTTGAAAAAATATGGATGGATGGAAAACTAGTTGACTGGAAGGATGCCAAAGTCCACGTACTGACGCACGCTCTTCATTACGGAAGCGGTGTTTTCGAAGGCATAAGAGCTTACGAGAACGGCCACGGCCCGGCGGTTTTCCGTCTTACCGACCACATAAAACGCCTTTTTAGATCGGCGGATATCTATAAAATGAAAATACCATTTTCCCTAAAAGAGATGGTTGAGGGCACCAAAGACGTTGTCCGCGCCAATAAGCTTAACAGCTGTTATATCAGGCCGATTGCTTTCCGGGGTTACGGCGGCATGGGCTTGTATCCCGAAGGTATTCCCGTCCAGGTTTCGATTGCCGCCTGGCCTTGGGGCGCTTATCTCGGTGAAGACGGTATAAAAAACGGCGTTCGCGTTAAAATAAGCTCATTCAGGAGAAATGACCCCAATAGCATTCCGCCGGCCGCTAAGGCCTGCGGCCAGTATTTAAACTCCATCCTCGCCAAAATAGAGGTTGTTAGCGCCGGTTACGATGAAGCGGTTTTATTAAATAGCCATGGAAACGTTGCCGACGGCAGCGGCGAGAACATTTTTATCGTCAAAAATGGCGTAATTCATACGCCTCCGACCTGTGCCGGAGCTCTCGATGGCATAACCAGGGATGCAATAATCACGATAGCCAAAGATAAGGGCTACGAAGTCATCGAAAGAGATTTGGTCCGCTCCGACCTTTACCTGGCCGACGAAGTATTTTTTACCGGAACCGCCGCTGAAATCGTTCCCATCAAGGAAGTTGATGAGCGGCCGATAGGCCCTCCCGGCGAAATCACCAAAGCCCTTCAAGATACTTTCTTCAAAGCCATAAAAGGCAAGGAAGAAAAGTATAAATCCTGGCTCGAACAAGTCTGATTCGACTCCCCGGTCACATCGCCATTCCAAATTTTCACAACAAATAAAAAGGACTTTGCCCCTCCATGGAGAATATAAGAAATAGAGGGGTTTTTATTTGTAATGTTAAACAATCGCCAATCGGCCAGGTTGAAAGAATACAATTATTCGGAACCAGGTGC
>Ga0214473_10001345_pt1 | contig 32739 bp, 18 predicted proteins | sample RVTome_7_FD_203509 | JGI IMG/M metagenome (GOLD analysis project Ga0214473, IMG submission 203509) | Soil microbial communities from uranium-contaminated site in the Upper Colorado River Basin, Wyoming, United States - RVT98D197 | ecosystem: Environmental > Terrestrial > Soil > Contaminated >...
GTGGCCGGACACGTACGGCATAGACCCAAAGGAGCTAAGCGCTTTTGTTAAAAAGACTTATGGGCACAGGTACCCGGAAATGGTTGAGGCGTTGCTGAAGCATTGGAACACCTCGCCGGCGCGCAGCACGGCCTCGGCGGAGAAGCCGGTGCTGGCTTTGAGCCCCCAGACGCACACGAGCGGCGGGAAGACGGGGGGCCCGCTAAGCATCCTGAAGCTCTGAGCCGCCGGAAAGATATGCCAGGGGTGGCTGATGGGCAGGTTTGAGGGGGGAGGCTGAGCGGAGAACAACCGCTCGCAGCAGGGGTGCAGCCGGATTCACCAAAAAAATGACAATTTTTTTGGTGCATTCGGGGATAAATGGTAGTAGAATTGTTTTTTTCGCTGTTTATAGAAGCTCAGAACCTCTAACCCATCTGTAATCTGCGGAAAATACTGAGAAATTGTTAATGGGCACGTTCTATTTAGGCGAAACGTGCAGGTAGAACTAAAGCCCGTTGAAGTGCGGGCAACAACGTAACTTATTCTTTGTGAACGACGGTATTGAGAAAACATGGAGAAGATTAGCAAGATTCGCAACATTGGCATTTCAGCCCACATCGATTCGGGCAAGACGACACTCAGCGAACGGATTTTGTATTACGCCGGGCGCATTCATCGTATGCAGGAAGTCCACGCCGGCGAGGGCGGTGCAACGTTAGACTACATGGAGCTCGAGCGCGAGCGCGGCATCACAATCACCGCCGCCGCTACGCAGGTCACATGGAACGGCAAAAGCATCAATCTGATCGATACTCCGGGCCACGTGGATTTCACCGTGGAGGTGGAGCGGTCGCTGCGCGTGCTGGACGGGGCCATTATGGTTCTCTGCGCCGTGGGCGGCGTCCAGAGCCAGTCGGTCACGGTCGATCAGCAAATGAAACGCTACCGCGTGCCGCGGATCGCCTTTATAAATAAGATGGACCGCGTCGGCGCCGATCCGGAGCGGGTGCACAAGGAGCTGACGAAAAAGCTCGGCCTGAAGGTGGTGCCTCTTCAGATCAGCATGGGCGCAGGTGAAAATTTTCGAGGCGTCATCGACCTTATCGCAATGCAGGCGATCACTTTCGGGGGCGATTGCGGCCAACAAGTCGTTCGCGAGCCTATTGCCCCTGAATATATGGATTCAGCGCTGCGGGCGCGGGAGCAGATGCTCGATGCCCTGAGCATGTTCAACGACGAGATGATGGAGCGGCTGCTGTACGAACAGCCCGTGGATCAGGAGATGATCCGCATGACAATTCGCGAGGCGACCATCAACCGCCATATCGTGCCGCTGATGATGGGAGCGGCGTTCAAAAACAAAGGCGTCCAGCCGCTGTTGGACGCGGTTTGCGATTTTCTTCCCAGCCCTCTGGACCGTTCCAGCTTTGCGCGCGACCACGACAACGCGGGCACGGAGATTCCGCTGGCCGCGGATCCTGACGGGCCGCTGGTGGCCATGGTCTTCAAGATCATGGATGAATCGTTCGGGCAGTTGAGCTACGTTCGCGTCTATCAGGGCAGGATCGTCAAAGGCAAGCAGTACCGCAACGCGCGTACGAACCGTATGCAGCGCGTCGGCCGGATCGTCCGGATGCACGCCAATGATCGCCAGGATGTTGCCGACGCAGGCCCCGGCGATATCGTCGCGCTGCTGGCCGCTGATTGTGCCAGCGGCGACACCCTCTGCGGCGAGGGCATCAACTTTTCGCTGGAGAGCATTTTCGTAGCCAAGCCGGTGATCAGCCTGTCGATCACGCCGGCCAGCTCCGCCGACCAGGAACGCATGGCCAAAGCCCTCAGCCGGTTCATGAAGGAGGACCCCACCTTCCGCGTCACGACCGATCCCAAGACGGGCCAGACGATTATCGCCGGCATGGGAGAGCTGCACCTGGACATCTACGTCGAACGGATCCGCCGGGAATTCAAGGCCGAAGTGACGGTTGGGATTCCAAAGGTCAGCTATCGAGAGGCCCCGACAATCGAGGCCGAATTCAACCATCGTCACAAAAAACAAACCGGCGGCTCGGGGCAATTCGCCCACGTGGTGGGCCGCTTGATTCCACTGCCCCAGGACAGCGAAGCCTCGTATGAATTCGAGGACAACATCACCTCCGCACGGATCCCCGGTGAATACATCCCGGCGGTGAACAAAGGATTTCAAGCCGCCATGAAGAAAGGTCCGCTGGCCGGATTCGAGATTGTCGGCTGCAAAATGTGCTTGGACGACGGCTCGTACCACCCGGTGGACTCCAGCGAGATGGCCTTCCGCATCGCGGCGAGGGACGCCTTCATTGAGGCCTTCAAGAGGTCCCGGCCCTGCCTGCTCGAGCCGATCATGGCGGTGGAAATTGAAATGCCCAGCGAATATCAGGGTTGCATTGTCGGCGACCTGAACTCGCGACGAGGCATCATTCTCGGCACGGAACCCCGGGCCAACTACACTGTCGCGCGGGCCGAGGTCCCCCTGGCCAGCATGTTTGGCTACGCCACAGTGATTCGCGGGCTGAGCAAGGGAGCTGCGACGTTCTCGATGGAAATGTCGCGATACGCCAGGGTTCCGGCCAAGATCAGCGAAGCTATCCTTGAGGAGCATCGCCAGCAACAGCAACAGGCCGTCGGCAAGTAGCTCCGCCCCGCCTTCTGCTATCACAAATCGCATCCAGCAGCACGGCGTCCGCCTGTCGGACCCGTCCGACCTGTCCGACCCGTCGGACAGGCGAGGGCGATAGCCCCGACAGATTCTTGCGAAATCTTTGAAATAATTATGGTCGATTTGTCCGTCTTTACGTATATATGCCCATTAGAAACGTTGGCATCGCAACCGTGCCTCTGTCCTGACGGCAGGAGGTAGGCAAGTTCATTATAGCCGAGTTCGCGATTCGAGATTTGGATGTACAGCAAGTCGAGTAGATGGCATACCGCTCCCTCGCGCGAGTACACCTCGCACTCCGGCCGTCTGGTCTGGCTGGTAGCCTTTCTAATGTTGCTCACAGGCCCGGATAAGTCTGCATCGGCGGCGGACATCAACGACGCCCAGGAACAATTCAAGACCGGCCGATACGCTCAGTGCCTTGAATCCAGCAGAAAGGCTATCGAAGACGGCGCCTATTCGGTGGAATGGCGAATCCTGATGATTGAATCGCTGATGGCGCTTGGTCAATACGACGAGGCTGCGAACGACATGGACATCGCCCTGCTGAATTACCCGGTCAGCATGAGGCTGCTTGAGCTGGGGCAGCGGGCGTATTCGTATAACGGAGAGCCCGACCGGGCCGGTGAGGTGCTCAAGAGACTCGTTCGCGTGGGTGTGGGGCGAGATCTGCGGTATATGAGTCCGGCAGACCTGGTGGCCCTGGGCAAGGCGCTGCTGCTGCTCGGGGAAGAGCCCCGGCTCGTGCTCGATCAGGTCTTCAATCGAGCCCTCAAGAACGACCCGAACTGCCTTGATGCGTATCTGGCCGCCGGAGACCTGGCACTGGCCAAGCAGGATTATGAACTGGCCGCCAATCAATATCGAGAGGCGCTGAAGCGGTTCGGCAAAGACCCGGATGCTCACTATGGATTGGCTCGGGCATTTTACCCTAACGACCGCCGCCAGATGGTCCAGTCGCTGGATGCGGCGCTTCACGTTAATCCTCACCATGCGCCGTCGCTCGTACTGATGGCCGAGCACGATATCGACTGCGAGGACTACGGCCACGCTGCCGACTTACTCAATCGCGTCATTGCCGTTAACGGCTGGCACCCCGAGGCATGGGCCTACCGCGCTGTTGTAGCTCATCTGGCCAACGAATTGGAGGCCGGCAAAAAGTGCCGTGCCAGCGGATTGAAGTATTGGCCCCAGAATCCGAAGGTCGATTATCTGATCGGCCGAAAGCTGTCGCAGAAATACCGCTTCGCCGAGGGAGCGGATTATCAGCGGCAAGCCCTGAAATCGGACCCGGAATACCTGCCGGCGAAGATTCAGTTGGCCCAGGACTTGCTTCGCCTCGGCGCCGAGCAAGGGGGCTGGACGCTGGCCGAGGAGGTCCATAAGAAGGACGCATACAACATCGAAGCCTACAATCTCGTCAACCTGAGGGATAACGTGGCCAAACTCAAAACGCTGCGCCCCGAAGGGTTCGTCATTCGGATGGACCAGCTTGAAGCCGGGGTCTATGGCGATGAGGTCGCCAAGCTCTTGCAGCAGGCCAAGTCGGAACTGTGCAAGAAGTACGGTCTGGAGATCAACCAGGCGGTTACCGTGGAACTCTTTGCCAACCAGCAGGATTTTGCGGTCCGGACGTTTGGCATGCCCGGCGGCGAGGGCTTCCTGGGCGTCTGTTTCGGCACCGTGATAACGGCAAACAGTCCCAGACTGGAGACTCCCTCGAATTGGAAAGCCATGTTGTGGCATGAATTCTGCCACGTTGTTACGCTCAACCTGACGCATAACAAGATGCCCCGCTGGCTGAGCGAGGGGATTTCGGTCTATGAAGAATTGCAGCGGGATGTCACGTGGGGCCAGCAGATGACGCCGGAGTATCGCAATATGATCCTTGGCGGCGAGCTGACGCCGATCAGCGAGCTTAGCGGCGCATTCCTGAGCCCCGAGAGCCCCAAGCACCTGCAGTTTGCCTACTATGAATCGGCGCTCGTGGTCGAGTTTCTCGTGGAGCGGTTCGGCTTTGAATCCATCAAGGCAATTCTCACTGACCTGGCGGAGGGTGGCGAGGTCAATCAGGCTATCAGCAAGCATACCGCACCGATGAAGCAGATCGAAGAGCAGCTCGAGGCGTTCGCCCGAAAACACGCCGAGGATTTGGCCCCGGATATGGACTGGGAGGAACCCGGTAAAGAGGAGCTCGATTCAGCGAATCCTGATGCAGCGGTTCAGTGGCTCGAACAGCACCCCAACAACTACTGGATGCTGACTCTGTACGCCAAGGCCCTCACGGCCAACCAACAGTGGCAGAAAGCCAAGGAACCGCTCAATAAGCTCATCGCCTTGTTCCCTGAGTATGCGGGCGAGGACAACGCCTACCAACTTTTGGCCGAGGTCCATCGCAATCTTGGGGAGACCAAAGGGGAGCTGGAGATTCTGGAGAAGCTGGCAGCGCTTTCTTCGAGTTCGGCTTACGCTTACGGCCGGCTGATCGAAATTGCGATGGAGAAGGAGGATTGGCAAGCCGTTGGCAAGTACGGGGAAAAGTACCTGGCGGTCTATCCTGTGCTGCCGCAACTGCATTGGCAGCTCGGCCGGGCCAACGAAGAACTCGGCGAAGAGGAACGAGCGATCGAATCCTACCGGCGTTTGCTGTTGCTGGATCCCGCGGATCCGGCCGATATCAATTACCGTCTGGCCCGATTGCTGGAGCGCAAAAACCCGATTGAGGCGAAAAAGCACGTGCTTCTGGCACTCGCCGAGGCGCCCCGCTTCCGCGAGGCGCACCGTTTGTTGCTGAAGCTCGTCAGCGAGGCTCCGCAAGCCTCCGAGCCGAAAGCCGACGAAAAGAATAAACCCTTGCCGGCGACGGAGAATGAACGGTGAGAACATCTACCCGGTTTGTCATCATACTGTGCGTCGCAGCATCCTTATGGGCGGTCGGGGTGTTTGCACAGAGATACCGCGAGGGGAGATACCCCGAGCGGAGATACTCCGAGCGAAGGGGTGTGCCGGACTGGGCGCCCGACAAGAACTTCTCCCGCGACGTCTTTACGTTCGTGCGGATCCAGTACTCGTCAGGGTACGGCGGTCGCGGCTATGGTCGCGGCGGCGGCGACTGGGCGACGGACTATCCCGACAGTGACCTGAATTTTTCGTTTCGCCTTCACCAACTTACGTCGATGGAAGTTGACCCGGACGGAGTCGTGCTCGAACTGACGGACCCGCGCCTCTTCGACTACCCCTTTATCTACATGCTCGAACCCGGGCGGCTCGTTTTCGACAATGACGAGGTTAAGAACCTGCGCCGCTACCTGCTCAACGGCGGATTCCTGATGGTCGATGACTTCTGGGGCGAAGATGAGTGGGACAACTTCTACTACGAAATCAAGCGGGTGTTCCCCGACAAAGAGCCTATGGAGCTTCCGTTGAGTCACCCGATTTTTCACGCGGTGTTCGACCTCAAGGAGAAGCCGCAGATTCCCAGCATCAACGCCGCTTGGGCCGGACGCTCTTACGGAATCACGTGGGAGCCGCGAGATTCCGACACGAGCACCCCCCACTTCAAAGCCCTTTATGATGACAAGGGCCGGATGATGGCGATCATCTGCCACAACACCGACCTGGGTGACGGCTGGGAACGCGAGGGCGAGGATGAGTGGTATTTTCGAGAGTTTTCCGAGAAGAAAGCCTATCCGATGGGAATCAATATCGTGTTCTATGCGATGACACACTGAGGTGGTCCCAAGGACCATACAAGAGAAGGGAAATCATTTTGGCTACGAAAACCTACGAATTCGAACGGTGGGCGGTCGAACAGATCGCCGGGGCGCAGGAACGTATCGGGGCCGAGCTCTCGAAAGTGATCATCGGCCAGAAGGATGTCATCGAGCATCTTCTTATCGCGGTGTTGTGCGGCGGGCATGGCCTGATTACCGGCGCGCCGGGGCTGGCCAAAACGCTGCTGGTCAAATCGTTGGCGCAACTGTTCAATCTGAAGTTTCAACGCATTCAATTTACGCCCGATCTTATGCCGGCCGACATCACCGGAACCGAAATCCTTCAGCAGACCGCCGAAGGGCGAAAGATGATATTTGTCGAAGGACCGATCTTTGCCAATATGATTCTGGCCGACGAGATCAACCGCACCCCGCCCAAGACGCAGGCGGCACTGCTTGAGGCGATGCAGGAGCACCACGTAACCACCGCGGGCATCTGCTACACGCTCAGCGAGCCGTTTTTCGTTTTCGCCACGCAGAACCCGATCGAGATGGAAGGCACGTATCCGCTGCCCGAGGCGCAGCTCGACCGGTTCATGTTCAATATCTGGATTGACTACCTCTCGGAGAATGACGAGGTAGCGGTCGTTCGCCAGACCACGACGACGGAGCCGGAACCCATCGAGCAGATCTTCTCGGGCGAAGATTTGCTGCGGTTTCGCGACGCGGTGCGCAAAGTGCCCATTGCCGAGGACGTGGTGCGTTACGCAGTGAGGCTTTCCGCGGCGTCGCGGCCAAGCCCGACAAATCCATTGGATTTTGTCAACGACTGGGTCACATGGGGAGCCGGGCTGCGCGCCTCACAGTACATGGTTCTTGGCGCCAAGGCGCGAGCGCTGCTTCGCGGCCGGTCCCATGTGAGCTTTGAGGATATCCAGGCGCTGAGCCTGCCTGTGCTTCGGCATCGCGTGCTTATTAACTACCGCGCCGAGGCCGAAGGCGTGACCGTCGTGAATCTTGTCGAGCGTCTGCTCAAGTCAGTAAAAGAGAGTCCAGCAAAATGACGGGCAAAGCAACACAATCCGGCCTGGGGGCGGCCGCCGGCAAAACCGGCGGGATGATTGATCCGGTCTCGTTGATGAGGATCAAGTCCATGGAGCTGCGCGCCAAGGTCATTGTCGAGGGATTCTGGAAGGGAATCCACCGCAGCCCTTATCACGGGTTCTCGGTGGAGTTCACCGAGTATCGCCAATACAGCCTGGGCGACGACCCGCGCTACATCGACTGGCGCCTGTACGCGCGCAGCGATCGATACTACATCAAGAAGTTCGAGGATGAAACGAACCTGCGCTGTCACCTGCTCATCGACCACAGCCGGTCAATGGGCTATGGCTCAGCGGGCTACACGAAGGCGCAGTACGCCGGCACGCTGGCCGCGACGCTGGCGTACTTCCTCTTCACACAGGGTGACGCCGTCGGCCTGGCCACGTTCGACGACCAGATCAGGCAGTACATGCCGCCCCGCAACCGGCCGGGATATCTGCGCCGCCTGATGCTGGCGCTGGAGGCCGATCCGCAGGGCCGGACCACCGATTTGGGACCGCCTTTGCAGCGAATCGCCCAGATGTTGAACAAGCGCGGCCTGGTTGTGCTGGTTTCCGACCTGCTGACGACCATCGACCGGCTCGAAGCCGATTTGGGCTATCTCTGCGCCGGAGGACACGACGTGGTGTTATTCCACGTGCTGGATTCGGCCGAGCTGAACTTTGATTTCGACTCGCCCGCGCTATTCCTGGACGTAGAGACCGAGCGCAACATGTACGTGGACCCGGTGGACGCCCGGGCGTCATACAAAGGAATGTTGGAGAAGCATTTGGCTAAAGCCGAGTCCACGTGCCGGAATCTCGGCATTGACTATCATCTGTTTCCTACGGATCGGGCTTTCGATCTGGCCTTGCTTGAGTTTCTGCAGGACCGGATGCACCGCAGAAAGCTGGTCAGGCATAGAGCGGCGCCGAGGCTCAGGAGAATGGTATGAGCTTTCTGTACCCGTTATTCCTAACAGGTATCGCAGCGATCTGCCTACCGATCATTCTGCACCTGATTCGCCGCCAGACGCGAAAACGTATCGCGTTCAGCTCGCTGATGTTCCTGCGTACGACGCTGCCGCGATTCAAGAGCCGCAGCCGGCTGGAAAATGTGCTGCTTTTGATCCTGCGATGCATCATCGTGTGTCTGCTGGCGTTTGCCTTCGCCAGGCCCTTCCTGCCCAAGCCTATCGAGCAGGACCAAACCGCCCGCGCCCGCCGGATCTCGCTGCTGGTCGATACCAGCGCTTCGATGCGGCGCGCGGGGATGTGGAGCCGGGCCGTGAACGAGGCGCGATCGGTGTTACAGGACCTCAGCCCGGCCGACCGAGTATGCGTGATGAGTTTCGACCAGGGCACGCAGACATTGGTAGGATTCGAGCAATGGGAGACGCTGGATCCGACCCGGCGGGGATTAATGGTCGCCGAGCAGATATCGAGATTATCGCCGGGCTGGTCATCTACCGACGTGGGAAACGCGCTGGTCACCGCCGCCGAGGCCATCGAGGACGATGAGGCCGGCGACGGGCAGCTTCGCACATGGACGAACGAGGTCGTGCTCATCGGCGACCTGCAGCAAGGCAGCAGCCTTGAGGCGTTGCAGGCCTATCAATGGCCGGAGCATACCGAGTTGATGGTCAAGGTGATCTCCGCCAAGAGCGCGAACAATGCCACGGTTCAAGTCGTCACGCAGGGTGACGCGGCAGGTTCTGCGGCGTCCCGCTCCGACGGCCGGGACTTGTCCCATGTGCGTGTCACCAATGCCTCCAATGCGACCTTGGAGCGATTCAGCCTGTATTGGGCGCAGGCCGGTGCCGCAGGAGCTTCGGACCAGCCGATAGAGGTGTACGCCCCTGCCGGCCACAGCAGTGTTGTGCGCATCCCGGCGCCGAAGGATGGGGCAGCCGGTTACAGACTCGTCCTGACGGGTGACGAGCAGGACTTCGACAATACTTTCTACCTGGCCCCGGACGTTGCTCAGCGTGTCAATATCTTGCAGATATGCGATGACGACCCAAATGATCCGCACGATATGCTTTACTACGCTCGGCGCGCGTTTGGAACCAGCAGCGCCGTCGATCCGAACCTTGTCGCTCGTCCATCGGGAGCACTTTCGCAGAAGGATATTGCCAATGCGCACCTGATTATTGCCGCTGATGCGATCTATCCACAGCGAGGCGATGCCTTGCGCCAATACCTCGAATCCGGCGGGACAGTTCTTCTGGTAATCAGGCAAAGTGACGGGCCGGATGCCGCCGCGACCATAGCGAATCTCGCAGGGATTGAAGGCATTGAATTAGAAGAAGCCAACGTGGAGGGATACGCCATGCTTGGCCAGATGAACTTCGAGCATCCCCTTCTGGCGGTCTTCTCAGAGCCTCGCTTTGCGGACTTCACTCAAATTCACTTTTGGAAATACCGGCGAATAAACATGCCCGATTCGGCGGGGGCCAGGGTGCTGGCCTCCTTCGACAACGGCGACCCGGCATTGTTCGAGCTGAACGTCGGCAAGGGATCGCTGCTGGTTCTGACCTCCGGCTGGCATCCGTCGGACAGTCAGCTCGCGCTGTCATCCAAATTCGTCCCGCTGCTGTACTCAATCCTCGACTACGGTGGTGCCCTTCTCGGACAGCGGTCGCAGTATTTCGTCGGTGAGCCCGTTCCTGTGCGGCCATCAACCGGCTCGGGGCCGGCGCAGTTACAAATCCGCAGACCCGACGGCACGGCGGTCCCATCGGACGCAAGCCAGAAAACCTTCACCCAGACGGACCTGCCTGGCATCTATACCGTTGACTCGCCCCTCGGAAGCCGGCTCTTCGCGGTCAATCTCTCGCCGAAGGAATGTCAAACGGCGGTCATGCCGATTGAAGACATCGAAGGTCTCGGCGTTTCAGTCAAGCAACCTTCAATCGCTGCGACGCAGCGGCCGGAAACGCCTCAGACTCTGGCGGCGAAACAGCGAGTGAAGCGTCACAGTGACTTTGCCGCACTGGAATCCGAACAAAAGCTCTGGCGGTGGGTGTTTGCTTTGTTGCTGGCCTTCTCGCTCGTCGAGATTGGACTGGCGGGCTGGTTAACTCTCCCCAGGACGCCCTACGGCGGAACGCCTTCGACTTTTGAAGGGCAACGAAAATGATTGAGCAAGCTCTTCGCAAACGTCTGCAACCCATAGTGAATCGCCGAAGGCGTTTTCACCTGGCGTGCAGATTGTCGGTTTGTTGGCTGGCCGCGGCGCTGGCGGCCATCGGTCTTGTCGCCGCCGACTGGTTCTGGGGATGGAAATCGTCGTCCGCCAACTTGGTACTGTGCGCAGCCACCGTGCTGGCAACGATTGTTGTGTTGTACCGGTCTTACCGTATCGGACCGGATTACAGGGCCGTCGCGCGGGAGATTGAACGGCGGCACCCCGACCTGCGAGCCTTGTTGCTGGCCGCGGTGGAGCAGGAACCACAACTGCCCGATGGGCAGTTCGGCTACCTGCAGGAACGGGTCATCGGCGAAGCCGTCAGGCACGCAGTCGGGCACGACTGGCTTCGAAGCATCTCATCGGCAAAACTCTGGTCGGCGCAGCTTGGCGGACTGGTCGCGATGCTGTTTCTTGCCGCGGTGCTTTCGCAACTGATGCCGTCGATCCCCGCCTTCTTCGGCGCCAAGGGGCCCGTGCTGTCCAGGCCGGATTATCAGGTCATCGTCAGCCCGGGAGATACCAGCGTCAAATCCGGATCGCCGGTGGTTATCCTCGCGCGATTCGCCCAGCGCGTACCGTCCGAGGTCAGTCTGGTGTTCGGCCCCGGCGATGAGCAGCTACAGAAAATCGAACTGACGAAGAATCTTGAGGACCCCGTATTCGGCGGCATCATTCAGCAGGTCAGTGAAAACCTCTTCTATCACATCGAGTACGAGGGCAGACGCACGCAGGAGTACCGGATAAACGTGTACGAAAACCCGGACCTGGTCAGGGCCGACGCAAGGATTGTTTATCCTTCCTATACAAAGCTACCCGAAAAGGTCATTGTCGATACGCGGCAAATCAGCGCCGTGGAGGGTTCGCAAGTCACCCTCACCTTTCTTCTGAATAAAGCCGTCACGACCGCGCGCCTGGTTCCCAAGGAAGGCCCGGCTCTGGACCTGACGGTCGATGCCGAGCACCCCAACGTCTATAACACTTCATTGATAGCGGAGCAAAGTCAGCGCTACGAGCTGAAACTGGCGGACGCTCAGGGACTGACCAACGAGGTGCCGCCGCGTTTTTCAATCGAAGTCCACAAGAACCTGCCGCCCGAGCTCAAGCCCGTCTTTCCGAATCGCGACGTCGTCGCCTCGGCTTTGGAGGAGCTGAGCCTGGAGGCCAAGGTCTCGGACGATTATGGCCTGATGGGATTCGGAATCAGCTACGCTCTTGCGGGGGCGCAGAGCAACGACCTTCCGCTGGGCCCCTCCGCCGATCCAAATGAGGGACCGCAGATCAAGCACGTACTGGCCCTCGAAGAGCTTGACGCCAAGCCCGATCAGTTGCTGACGTACTATTTCTGGGCCGATGACGTGGGCCCAAGCGGGCAGACCCGCAGGACCTCCAGTGACATGTACTTCACCGAGATTCGCCCCTTCGACGAGGTGTTCCGCGAAAACCAGTCGTCGCAGAACCAGCGCGAGCAGCAGCAGAACCAGGAAGGCGGCCAGCAACAAGGCGGCCAGCAGGACGAGCAGCTCGCCCGCTTGCAGAAGCAAGTCATCAGTGCGACGTGGAACATCAAACGGCAGGTCGATCAATCGGGCAACATAACGGACCGCAAAGAGGACCTCGATGTAGTCCGCCAATCGCAGGCCGACGCGATGCAGAAGGCACAATCGGCATTGACGGAGGCCGAGGACCCGACACAAAGCAACGCTCTTGAAGCCGCGACCGACCACATGAAAACGGCGATTGAGCATTTGTCCTCGGCGGCGGAATCGGCGTCGTCAAATGAGCTGACGCCGGCCTTGGCCTCGGAGCAGTCGGCCTACCAGGAGCTGCTCAAGCTAAGGCAGGACGAGCGTCAGGTCGGACTCGGGCGCAGCTCGAGCGCCAGTAGTAGCGCCCGCTCGGCTCGCTCCGAACAGCAACTTCAGCAGTTGGAGCTGCGGCAGCAGGAAAACCGGTACGAGACGGACCGCTTAGCCCAGGCGCAGGAGCAGACGGCTCAGCGTGAAGACCTTCAAGTCCTCAACCGCCTTCGCGAGCTGGCACGGCGGCAGAGCGAAATGAGCGAGAAGCTCAAAGAGGCCGAGGCGGCCCTTCGGCAGGCCCAGACCGAGCAGGAAAGAGAAGAGATCCGCCGGCAGCTCAAACGCCTTCGGGAGGAGCAGATCGAAGCCCTTCGAGACGTGGACGAGCTGCAACAGCGGATGGAGAACCCCGAGAACCGCCGGCGGATGGCCGACGCCAGAGACCAGCTCGGGGAAACGAGATCGAGAATCCGTCAGTCCGCGGAGGAGCTTGAGAAGCAAATGCTTTCGCGAGCCATCACGTCCACCACGCGGGCGCAGCGAGAACTCGAGCAGATGCGCGACGATTTCCGGCGCAATACCTCCAGCCAGTTCACCGACCAGATGCGCGACATGCGAGAAGCGGCCCGGCAGCTTGACCAGCGTCAGAATGAAATCGGCGGGCAAATCAAGGAGCAGATCGAGGCCAACCAGAAAACGCTGACGGACACCGGCGTCAGCCGTGAGCTGGCCAACCAGGTGGATCAACAAAGAAAGAGTGTCGCTGAGCTGGTCGAGCAGATGAAGGACGTCAGTCAACAGGCGGAGACGTCGGAGCCGCTGCTTTCGCGAAAGCTCTACGATACGCTGCGAGAGACAAGCACCGGGAACGTTGACAGGTCGCTCGAGGTCACCGGCGAGCTGCTGCGACGCAATTTCGTGACTCAGTCACAGGATATCGAGCGTCAGGCCGCCAAAGGTATCGGGCAACTCAAAGAAGGCATTGAGGAAGCCGCCAAGAGCGTGCTTGGCGATGAGGCCGAGTCACTGCGTCAGGCTCGCCAGCAGCTCGACGAGCTGATCAGGCAAGCCAACGAGGAGGTTGCCCGCGCCGGTCAATCCGGCCAGCAAAGCGGTGATCCCAATTCTTCACAGCAAAGCCAGGGCAGCGAGCAGCAGCGAGCCGACGCGCAGTCCGGGACCCGCCCCGGCCAAGGCGGCGATCCTAACAGCCCGCAGAGTGAGAGGGCAACGGCAGGGCAACAACAGCGAAGCGGTACGCAATCTGGGACCGGTCGCGGACAAGGCGGCGATCCCAACGGCCCGCAGGACGCGGCGGCAAACCGTGAGTTAGCAGGCGGTCGCACCAGCCCGGGCGCAGAGCGGCTGGGCAGTCGCAGGACGGGTGCAAGAGCCGACACGACGGGCGGAGGCGGCGATCAAAGTAGAGTCGTTCGGCCCGATCAGTTCGATCCGAATGGCCCGCTCACGGGCAGGAATTATGCACAATGGTCCGATCGCCTGCGCGATGTCGAAGAGATGCTCAATGAGCCGGACTTGCGAAACGAGGCCGCGAGAGTGCGCGATCGTGCCCGCGCGATTCGTGCGGAGTTCACGCGCCACGGCAAGGAGCCTCAGTGGGACCTGGTCATGCAGCAGATTACCAAGCCGCTGAGCGATTTGCGCGAACGCATCAGCGAAGAGCTGGCGCAGCTTCAGTCGGATGAGGCCATGGTGCCTATCGACCGCGACCCCGTGCCCGGGCGATTCGTCGAGCCCGTGCGGCGGTACTACGAGAACCTTGGAGGGGACCAGTAATGCCGCTCGGCTCAATCTTTATCCCTGCGGGCCCCTGGGGCTGGCCGGCCGTGCTCGTGCTGGTTGTGGCCCTGGTGTTTTTGCTCTGGTCGTACCGGCGCTCCGCCGAGCGCAGCGCAGTGCACAAGGTTGCTTTCTTTCTGAGGCTTCTGGGTCTGTTGGCGCTGGCGCTATGTCTGGTCGAGCCGCAGTGGAGCGGCAAACGCGCCAAGTCAGGCGCCAACATATTTCTGGTCGTCGCCGACAACAGCAGCGGCATGAATGTCCTTGACCGCGGGGCAAGCCAAAGCCGCGGCCAAATCCTCAAAACCGCGTTGCAGGTTGAGCGGTCGGATTGGCTGGCTACTCTGGCCGGCAATTTCCAAGTCCGGCAGTATCTGTTCGATTCGCAGCTTCAGCGGGCAACGGACTTCACGGAACTGGCCTTCGACGGCAAGGCCTCGGCCATCGGTCAGACCCTGCGAACCATCGCCCAGCGCTACACCGGCAGGCCGCTGGCCGGCGTGCTCCTGATGACCGACGGCAACGCCACGGACATGGGCGAACAGTCTTACGATTTGTCGGGCGTGCCGCCGGTGTATCCGGTTGTTATCGGCGCCGCGCAGCCGCCCAGGGACATCGCTCTGGCCAATGTCTCGGTCAGCCAGACGGCTTTCGAGGACGCCCCGGTGACAATCCAGGCCGACGTCGAGGCGTCCGGCTACGCCGGCAAAACCGTTTCGGTCGCTCTGACTGAAAGCTCAGGCAAGACCATCGAGCGCCAGACGTACAGCGTCAAGCGGGACGTGGAGAAGCAGACCTTCCGCTTCCGTCTGCGCCCCGACAGGACGGGCGTGCTGTTCTATCACCTTGATGTCACCGAAGAAATGCCACAAAATCAGCCCTCCGATCAACAGCAAGTGCAAACCGAAGCAACGATGGCAAACAACCGGCACACATTCGTTGTGGACCGCGGCCGTGAGCCTCACCGGATTCTATACGTGAGCGGCCGGCCGAACTGGGAATTCAAATTTCTCAGGCGGGCCGTCAGCGAGGACGAGCAAGTGCAGCTCGTCGGGCTGCTTCGCGTCGCCCGACGCGAGCCGAAATACGATTGGCGAGGGCGCCGAGGCGAGCAGACCAATCCGCTTTATCGCGGATTCGATAATAAGGACCAGGAGCAGGCCGAGCAGTACGACCAGCCCGTGCTCGTTCGCATGTACCCGCCCGGCCCGGAAGACCCAACGGAGCTGCGCGACGGTTTTCCCAAGACCGCTGAAGATCTGTTCCGCTACCACGCGGTCATACTCGATGACGTGGAAGCAGGCTTTTTCACGCACGATCAAATGGATCTCCTGCGGCGGTTTGTCGCCGAGCGAGGCGGCGGCTTCCTGATGCTCGGCGGAAAAGAATCGTTTCGAGAGGGGGACTTTCAACGCACGCCCATCGGCCGGATGCTGCCGGTTCATCTGGACCCGATCGAGACACAGGCAATCGCCAGAGTTCATTTGAATCTGACTCGCGAGGGTTTGCTGCAACCCTGGGCCCGGCTGCGCGACACCGAGCAGGACGAACAGAAGCGGCTTTCGGAGATGCCCGCGTTTGGCGTGCTCAATCAGGTGGGCTCGATAAGAGCCGGAGCGTCGGTTGTTGCGACCGCCGGCGCCGACGCCACGCAGCGGTGGCCGGCTTTGACCGTGCAGCGGTACGGCAACGGCCGCTCCGCGGCACTGACGGTCGGCGACGTGTGGCGATGGGGCTTGAAAGATCCGCAGATGCACGAGGACATGGACAAGTTCTGGAGGCAGACGGTGCGATGGCTGGTCGCAGACGTGCCCAACCGGGTGTCGCTCGTCGCGGTGCAGAAGCCCGACCAGGTCAATCAGGCGGTCGCGTTTCAGGCTCACGTTCGCCGGAAGGATTTTAGCCCGATGGACAACGTGTCGGTCGCCATAGAAGTAACCGATCCGAACGCCCGCAAGGTGCAGCTCAGCGCTGAACCCGTGCTCGACGAAGCGGGCTTGTTCGAGGCCACGTACGTCCCGCGCGAGAACGGCGGCTACTCGGCGAGGGCCGTTGTGAGCGACGCCGACGCCCTCCAAGTCGGCGACGCCCAGACCGGATGGGCCGTCGATCTTGAGGCTCGCGAATTCCGGTCCATCGCAACGAATCGGCCGTTGCTGGAAAAAATCGCCCGCCAGACGGGTGGCCGGATGGTCGAGCTCGCTGCGCTGGAGGACTTTGCTCGCACCCTGCCTCACCGCCAGGCGCCGATCACCGAGACTTCGATCACGCCGCTTTGGGATATCAAGGGAGTCCTGCCGGCGGTCTTCCTGTTTGTTCTGATGTGCTTTCTCGGAGAATGGGCGCTGCGGCGATGGAAGGGATTGCCATGACGAAATTTGGAATTTCAAATTTGAAATTTCGAATCCTCTGCGCAGCGCTCATAGGCGTACTGTTCCTCAATGTCAATGTTCGACCGGTGGGTGGCAGCCTCAAAGCCGAAGGCTTTGGGGATGGCAGACGCCAGACAAACCATCCCCAAGCTGCGCTTGAGGCTGCCACCCTCGCGTTTGATGTCCCCGACCAGAGCACCGACAGGCCTACTGTCATCGTTGTCGTTGGGGCGGCCGGAACGCCGGAGTACGCGGCGCAGTTCGCGCAGTGGGCCGGTCTCTGGGAGAAGGCTGCCGCCAAAGGCGGCACAAACTTTGCTTCGATTGGGCTGGATGACATTGAAGCGTCGGACGATTCTTCCCTCGCATTACAGCAGAGGACCGACCGAACGGCGCTGCAAGAAATACTTGCAAAGGAATCTGGGCAAAGCGCCGCCGCCTTATGGCTGATCTTCATCGGGCACGGAACGTTCGACGGCAGGGCTGCGAAGTTCAATCTGCGAGGTCCCGACGTATCCGCGGATGATCTGGCCGAATGGCTTCGCCCATTCTCGAGACCGCTCGTCGTGATTAACACAGCTTCGTCCAGCGCCCCTTTCCTGAACGCGATGTCGGGCTCGAATCGCATCATCATCACTGCGACCAAAAGCGGCTTCGAGCAGAACTACGCACGCTTTGGCCAGTATCTGGCCGAAGCGATTGCCGAGCCTGTGGCGGACCTCGACAAGGACGGCCAAACGTCGCTGCTGGAAGCATTTCTGACGGCCTCTGCACGCGTTGCGGAATTCTACTCGGCCTCCGGCCGTCTGGCCACGGAACACTCACTGCTCGACGACAACGGGGATGGCCTGGGCACACGTCCCGACTGGTTCAGGGGTATCCGGCCCGTGCAAAAAGCCGCGGATGGCGCCTCCCTCGACGGCTATCGCGCCGCTCAATTTCACCTGGTCTGCAGCCAAGCCGAGAACAAGATGCCGCCCGAGCTTCGGGCTCGCCGCGACGGACTCGAATTGGAGGTCATCAAACTGCGAGACGCTAAGGAGAGCTTTTCAGAGGACGAGTATTTCTCCAAACTCGAAAAGCTGCTCTGCGACATTGCTCAAATCTACGAGCAGGCCGACAAAGCCGACTAAACTAACCGCCAAGACCGCGCAAAGGATTTCCGATCTGCGATTTACGATTGTCGATTTTTCAATCGGCAACCGACAATCGGAAATCGAAAATCCAATCTGCGTCCTGTCTCGCGGGACTTACGGGACTTCCGGGGAGGGGCGATTCAGGTCTCGCTCGGGGTAGGGATCGCGTTGCTCCTTGTGGTAGTAGAGGAAACGCCACAAAGTTTCAGCGCCGTGGCAATCCGCGCACAGTTCCTCCGTGGCTTGCGGCCGCAGAAACATGCGCCGGTGCTGTGTGCTTGCAGCCGGCGCCCCCATGTTCAGCGGAGCGACGTGCGGCTCGTGGCAGGTCAGGCAGGAAATGGCCCCGGTGTTGGAAGGTTCGCCGGCGGCATCAAAAGTCGGCATGTACCCCGGCTGACCCGGCCGCGTGCGGTTCACTAAAGCCACGTCAGGGTGGTCCACGTATGTCGGAACGCGATTTGACGCACATTCGCCCTGACTGTGGCAGCAAATGCAGTACCCGCTGCCGTACTTGCCTTGAAGGGTTGAGCCTCGCGCCCACACGCCGCCAGCTTCGGAGGAAACGTGCACCAGATGGCACGAGCCGCACGCGCCGGACTCGGCGGCGGTTTCGCCGCGTACGTTGTGCGCCGCCGGCGCCGACGTTCGCAGGTCGTGGAGCGTCCCGATGAGTCCGGCGGCTTCCGCGTGGCAGGCCAGGCAGACACCGGAATTCGTTCTCGGCGACGCAAGCAGTTTCGGACCCTGCCCGGCCTGGTGAATATCGTGACACGTCACGCACACGATGCGCCTCTCGGCACTCAGTGGCATATTCTCCGGCAACCCTGCAATCTCGGCTCCCGGGGATTTGCCCACGTGCGGCGTCTGCATCGCCGGGGCCGGCGCTCCCGCCCGGTGGCAGGTTTCGCAGGACTGCGCCGAAACGTCTTGCCCGCCGATGCTCGCCCAAATCCCGCCTTCGCCCCGCGGACCGTGGACCGGGTGACAGTCGATGCACGAGCCTTTGGAGACAAAGCCGATCTTCTTCGCCCAGTCGGCGGTTCCTGGGTCGTGCACGGAATTCTGTATCCCCAGCTTGTCTCGATGGCAGATGCCGCAGAGATCGGGAATCGCAGCCACAAGCAGCTTCGTGCCTTGCCCTTTCTGGTGGATATCATGGCACGTGGTGCACAAGATCCGTCTCTGAGAATCCAGGACCATGTTTTCGGGCAGATTGTCGATGTCCGCCTCCAGGGTTTTTCCCACGTGGGCCGTCTGCATCTCTTTTCCAGGGGCCCCAGCTCGATGGCACGCTTCACAAGATTGTCCCGTGGCCTGCCCGCGAAGTGACTCGGTACGCTCACCCGGGAGGGCTCCCGAGATTCCTGGCGGCTCATTGGCATCGTGGACCGGGTGACAATCAATGCACGAGCCTTTGGAGACAAAGCCGAGCTCCTTCGCCCAGTCGGCGGCCGCGGGGTCATGCACGGAATCCTGCACGGCCAGCTTGTCCTGGTGACAGGCGCCGCAGAGATCGGCAATTTGCTCCCCGGGGGCTATCGGCGTCCGAGCCCACAGATGAGGCCCCTGCGCATTGTGGGTCGTGTGGCACACCCGGCATGGGCCTATGGAAGGATGCACGAGGAGCTTGCTGCGGGCGGCCTGTCCGAAAGCCGTCGGATCGTGCGGCCGGCCCGGCAACTCGGCCAGCTTATCGTGGCAGAGAACGCACAGTTGCGAACCTTCGTACCGCAGGAACGAACGCGGTTCCTGAATTTCAGAGTCAATCTGGCCTGGCGGCGTCGTGATTCGGGGATGGTGCACGGGTGTCGAGGGCGTCCCGCCCTCAAATCGCGGGCTGGAAGCCCGCGACACGAACCGGCCCGCAGCCGCCATCGCATCGGTCATCTCGACCTTGGCTTCCGCCGACCGAGGGCTGTGAGGATCGTGACAAGTCAGGCAGCCGATGCTCCGGGTGGCTTCATCCAGAGGCAGCGGAGCAGGCATGTCTTCCGGCACCGGTGTTCCCACGGCGTGCGCATCGACGTAGAGCCGATGGAGCGAGCCGGGTCCGCCGGACTGGTGGCATTCCATGCACCCGGAACTGTGGGGACGATGCGTATCGGGAACGTCCCGCGCCCAGCCGTGGATGCGGTGACATGCGCCACAGGGACCCGACTGCGAAGCGGTCTGCCCGCCGGCGTTGACGGTATCGGGAGAGCTGACCCTAAGATCGTGGGGGGACTCCAGAATCGCTCTTTCGGTCTGGTGGCAGTCCAGACACAGAGAGCTGTCTTGGTTCTTTCGAATCAGCAGCGGCTTGGCGCCTGAAGCATCATGAAGGCGATGACAGGAAAGGCAGGAAAGCTCCCCAGCCTCGCCAAACGTGGCCTTCTCCTCAAGCAGCGCGGCCGGAGGCTCGAAACCGGGATACGCCTGGCCGATATGGTGCATCGGCGCTCCCGCCGGAGGCGAAGTCTCAGGGCTCTTGTCGGTGTGACAGGCGATGCAGAGCTTCGAGGGCGGCAGAACAAGCATCCAGGCGTTTCTTGCGCCGTGCGGCTCGTGGCAGGTCTGGCAGATGACCGTGTGGCCATGCTCCGACGTCTTGCCGCCGGCGTCCAGAATCTCCTGTGGTATCGGGTAATCAACTTCTCCCAGAGGGTGCTGGAAATCACTTTTCGCAGCGTGCTCAGGGTGACAGGCGAGACAGAGCGAAGAATCGACATTGGGCTGGCGCAGAAAGATCACGGTCCGCAGGTCGGAGCTCTCCGGCACGGCGTGCGCCGTGTGGCACGTCGCGCACGTCATTCGGCCCTGGTCGTCCAGGGGAAATATGTCCGTCGGAATGCGCACCGCCGCTGAAGGCACAGCATCGGTTGTGTGGTGGCGCGTTGACCAGACCTTAAAGCGTGAATCGGCTACCGAGCCATCGTGGCAGGACAGGCACATATCGCCGCTGCCCGCCTGACGTTCGAGGACATCTTCCATCCGATCTTCCTGGGTCTGGTTTCTCTCAAGTGCCTGGATCCATCGGATGTGGCAGATCGCGCACTCTTTGCTGGAATTGGGCATGACCTCCTGGGCCCAGACCCCAGACACAAGACACAAGACACAAGACGCAAGAGACAAGGCCCAAGTCTGGGGTCTGAGGTCTGGGGTCTTGGGTCTGAGGTTCCGCATCGCACTTTACTCCAAGTCCACCCGACAGACCCGATGTGCTTTGAGCTCGACAACATAGAGGCGTTTGCGCTGCGCGTCGATCGCAAGTCCCGTGGGCGTAGTGAACTTGATCGGGGTCCCCGCCGCGTCCGCCAGCACGCCGAAAAAATTACCGCTCATATCGAAGACCTGAACGCTGCCAAGATAACTGTCGCTCACAAAGACCAGACCTTCGAGGACCGCCACGCCCTTGGGGCGGAACAGTTGTCCCGGTTTGACCCCCCAGCCGCCGATGAAATTGACGAACTTGCCGCTGGAGTTGAGAACCTGGACGCGTGTGTTGATCGGCTCAACCACAAGCAAATAACCCTCCAGGGAAATATCCATCAGAAATGGAAAACGAAACTGCCGCTGGCCTTGCCCCGGGCCACCCCACGCAGGCTCAAAGCTTCGGCTCACCAGGTCATATACAACCACGTGGTGGTTGTCGTTATCGGCGATGTAGAGCCGTCCGCGGGTTAAATCCGCAACGAGATCGGTCGGGTCCGGCGGCACGCCCGACTCTGAGCTCGGCAGAGGAACCGCTTCCAACAGCGCCCCATCTGCTGCAAAAACCTGGAAACGGTGATTTCCCGAATCCGCTACGTAGATCTTTCCGTCCGGCGCCGCGGCAATTCCGAGCGGGAAGAGGAACTGGCCGGGTCCGTTGCCCCGAGCGCCAAACTGAAAGCGGAATTGACCCTCGGCATCATAAACGACGACGCGGTGGTGGACGCCGTCCAGCACGTATGCGCTGCCCTCACGTCCGACCGCAACGTCGCTTGGCATGTCGAAAGGGTCCCCTTCCGGCCCAAGCAGCACCGTCGGATTGGCCGTCCTGATTCCCTGGATATTCCCCGGTGTGGCGGATTCCCTCGCGCCGAAGCATGCGCAGGCCGTTCCTAAGATCAACAGCAATCCTGCTGCCGGCATCCCTGCATTGGCTTTAGAAGAACGCAACTTCGACCTCACTTACTCTGTTGTTCGGCACCCAGCACCAGCGGCTCCTGCGGGTTGAGAAGATTCGGCATGTGAAACGTCTCGTAGCGCCGCACGAGGTCAACGACTTCAGCGCTGACGAGAAAGTCCGCGCGTTCCTTCGAATACCCCAGAGCTATGAAGGGCAGCAACTGGCTTTGCGCATCATGACAACCGCTGCACCGAACCGGTTTCTCAACGCATTTTCTATGGATGAATTTGTTGCCTATCACCTTTTGACTGTCATTGATACTGTTCATGCGCTGGCGGAATTCCGTGGCGAACTCCTGCTCCTCTGTGAGGCTCAAAGCCTGCGGATTGTCTGCAGGACCCGTCAGCGGAACAATCTTGGCGCCGTATTCGCCCCAGACACCTTTGAGCATCTCAGGGTTCGGACCGGGCTTCCCGGTGGTCATATCGACCCAGCCAAAACGGTTGGGTGCAACGCCCGGGCTCTCTTGCACGTGACAGATCTGGCATGAGATGAAGAGATTGTGCATGTTGAGAAAGGCGCGTTCCTTCAGACTGCGGGAATGAGGAATGGGCCCGTGGCACTCAATGCAGAAGTTCCACTCGTCGGATTGGTACCAGCGGCCGATATGGTGGAAATGCCCGGGGAGTTTCGGCTCCAGGAATTCCCATTCTCCAAGATAGCGCACCACTTTCTTGTCCGTCAGCGCCAGGATGCTATCGAACACCTTCACATCGGCCGACTCCAGCCCCTTGCCTGCAAGAGGGTCACCCAACGTTCCCGTAAGGTACACGGTCAGCCAGGTCCCTGCCGCGACCAGAAGGACGCTCCAGAGCCCAACGTAGAAGAAAAGAAAGCCTCGTTTTGAGAAGTCCGATTTCTTGCTCATGACTTAGCCTCCGCTATCGCACTGAAGGTCTGCACCTCGCCCCCGTGTTCTTCGGCCAGCATCCGCGGCGAAATCTTGCCGTTAATGATCATGGAGGAAAGAGGCGATACGCCCGGCCTGCCGATCACACCGGGTATGTGCACAAGGGTAATATGCGCCACCGCCAGAAGAGACTCGTATGTGTGGGCCAGATAGGCCACATTCAGGCCCCAGCCCGGCAGTATGTGACTCGATATGCTCTCGGCCCAGAGCAGGATACCTGTGACACCCAGTAGCGGAATACCCCAGAAGAGGCCCAGGTACTCCAGCTTCTCCTTCCAGGAGAAATGGCCATAATTCGGCCGCTCGGAGCTCAGGAAAAAGACGTACTTTGCCCACACGATCAGGTCGTGCAGATCTCGCTTCTTGGGAATCATCGGCAGGGCCAGGATTGCACCGATCCAGGCTCGGATTCCTCGCTTTGCCTCTGCCTTCAGCGAACGCCTGACATTCACCATGATCAGGATGATATGGACGGCAAAACCAACCATCAGTGCCACACCGGCGATACGGTGAACAATCGGAGCACCGTGTATCCCGCCGAACAAGTCATAGATCACCGGCGCCCAGGACGCCTCAGAGAACTTCATGGGAAACCCGGTCAGGCAAAGAACCACAAAAACGATGACAAGAAAAGCATGTTGCAGTCGCAGCGAGCCGGTGAAACGCAGGATGCCGTCGTCACGCACCGCCTTCTTTTCGGCGATTTTGGTGAGCTGTTCAATCTCTTTTTCGGCGTGGTGACTCGGGAAGAGCTCTCGAAGAAGACCGAGTATGTTAAGCGTCAGGATGGGCAGGAGAATGCCGAGCGTCGCAAGCACGAAGAACACCCCGACTCCGAACTCAAGGGGATGTGTTCGAGAATTGCGATTGGCGTGAACGTCAAAGGAGGCCAATGCGGGACCCGCCGACTTGTGACAATCCTGTGCGTTGCACGTGGCGGGCCGATTCTCCGGGTGAATGGAGGAGCGTGGATCCGTTGCCGCACGCATTTCGTGCACGCTGTCCTGGCTGGCGTGGCAATCCAGACAATCCGGCGCCAGGGCCGAGCCGTACTGGACGGCCTTGCCGTGGTACGTCTCCATGTAGCTTGAGACCACGTCGGGCAGCCCGTGCCGCCTCGCAAAGGCCGGGTCCGCGTGGCAGCTCGCACACATGGTGACCACCTCCCGGGGATCCCGAGCCTTGTGCAGGCGAGTTGTGACGTGAGAATAGAAATAGCGCACGAAATTCTCATCCGAGTGGCATTGGGTGCAGCGGTTGATAGCACGCTCGGAGACACCCGCCCGGACCTGTTTGAAAATGGACACGGGCCGGAAAAGGGGGATGTCGTGGCAATCCTTGCAGAGGGGATAATCCTCGGGATTGCTCGGTGTCGCGCCGTTCTCAGCCTTCGGGGCGTGAACGCTGTCTTCGATACCTTTACGCACTTTGGCGTGAGTGAAGATGATTTCCCGCGTCGGCTCCTCGATGTGGCAGCTCCGCAGGCAATCGACCGGCTCGGCGTCGTCGTGCGGTATCTTCTCGATGTCGGCGTGGCAGCCCCTGCACGTTACGCGGGCGTGCGGGCCTCGGCTGAACAATGATTCGTCCACGTAGAAGAGACGGTAGTCACCCTCTTTATCCACTCGGGCCAGACCGCGGAAGCGGTGACACATCAGGCAGTTCTCCGCATCCACGGCATACAGCACCTGCGGAATAAAGATGACCAGCGCCATCGCCAGAAGCAGGATTCGCGATTTGCGATTGCCAATAACGGAAAAGTGCTTCATTAAATACCTCATTTCTGATGACACGCTATACAGAGTTGATCTTTGCGGCCACGAAGTCGATGATTTTCAGCTTGCTTGCGGTCTGAGCCTATCGATCGCGGATTCCAATTCGGCAAGAGTCCTCTCTCGTGCGGATTGTGACAGCTATAGCAGGTGATACGCCCCTTCTCATCCAGAGGGATCGAGCGAGGGGCCCGCTTGGCGGCTCGCACGTATTCGACAAGCTGCTTCAAGGGCAGGTTCATTCGAGGTTGTAACTCGTAGGCCGACATGTACCACACCATCTCCGCCGAAGGGGTCGCACCCATGTGTGGGCCATCGTTGGGGTGGCCTTTTGCAACCGCATGGCAGTTGTTGCATACCCCGTATGATTTGCTGCGAAGGGCATGCGAGGCATTCTCTTGCGGACGGGCATCTACATCCGGAACACCGGTGTGACACCAGATGCACGCATCGGTCTTCGGCTTGCCGGCTGTGAACTGGTCATGCGCGTTGAAAGGCCGGTTGTTTTCCCTCGAATGGCACTGGAAACAGAACTCCAATGGGTGCGACACCTCCATCCCGCGCAGCAAATCCCCCTGGGGTCCGGCGGCCGGCTGGCTGGTCTTGCATTGCCGGGCAACATCATGGCAGGTGGAACAGGTGAGCATTCCATTATCGAGTGGAAACTCGCGCGGAATCCGGTTCGCCATCATTTCACTGGGTATCAAATCCGCCGGATGAGCCTCGCGAGCAGCGTGCAGCCCGTCGTGGCAGGACCGGCACAGTTGTGAAACATTCCCGTCGAACCGCAAATTGCTTCGGCGGCCGGCCACAGAGGTGTGGCAAGAGGAGCATGCCGCCGGATCTCCATGTGGATTCCCCACTGGTTCAGCCTTCTTTGCAGCTTCTTGTCCGCTTGAGATCGGTCCAATGAGCAACGCGGCAACCAACGCGGGAATCTCCCAATAGCTGCCGCGTCCGAGACGACTTGTAAGCAACTTTTTCCCTGCCATTATCGAGGAAGTCACCTCTTCCAGAACCGACTCAATCGGCATTTTTTCTTGCCACAAAGACACCAAGACACGAAGGATGTGAACAGTTTTTGTTTTGTGCCTTTGTGCCTTCGTGGCTAAATCGTACTTGAATCCCAACTTGGCGTGCCGCCTTCGCGAAATGAGGCCGGCCCGCCCAGATACGAAGGCCGACCCTACATTAGCGGCCCAAAAACCACTGAAACAGTGATTATAAAGCCCTCTATCTGAGGTTTTATCTTAACATATTCCCGACCGAGGGTCAATGACAATTTTCTCAAAGGTTAGAATTTCTCGGCACATCCTCTATTGAGGTTGGTTCCGATTGCTCCAAGTGGACTGGAAACCCTTATGGAAACCCCTATAATATTGAGGCGAATCTCCCCAATGGACCGGCGGATGGCGTGGGTGAGCAGCCCCGCCAGGAGGGACACCACAAACAAAACGCTCAGGCGGACGACTTGAGCGGAAGCACTCTTCTTGTCGCGTAGCTTCAGTATGGCCTATTCCCGCGGGATCTCATTCAGGAATGTCTCGACAAGAATCTCGACCTGAATGATTTCTGTCAGCTTCTCTTCTCGATTTGCCTGATCAGGTTTTGGAAGATAAAGAAATGGAAGGGAAGGAATATGTACCAATAGAGCTTTCCAAACACGCCTCTGGGCTGATAGTAGGCGTTTACGAGCAGCCGGTTCTTGTCCCCCTGTGGATCGATCCGGAATTGAAGCCATGCCTTGCCGGGCAGTTTCATTTCGGCCCGCAACAAGAGCATGGCATCTCGCCTGAGATCTTCGACCCGCCAGAAGTCAATGACGTCGCCGATTCTCAGACTGGAGGAGCTTCTTCTGCCCCGCACGGACCCTACACCCAACAGAAGGCGATCGACCGCTCCCCGAAGCCGCCACAGCCAGTTGCCGTGAAACCAGCCCTCTTTGCCACCGATCTTGCCGACCGAGCGAAAGAGCGAAGCGGCGCTTTTTTCCGTCACGAGTGAATACGAGCTCGTGTAACGTACCGGCCCTTTGATTTCGCGGAGCTTCATCGCCAGCTCATGGGCCGGCGGATACGCATCGGACCAGCGGGTGTGCACCTTATCCTGCTCTTCGCGAGACATGGCCCTGATGAGTGCTTCTCTGTACCCCAGCGGCTCAAACGCCAGGATTCGCCTGATATCATCGTTCTGGCAAACGACCTCATGGATGATTCCTTCCATCAGGCACCGCGTTATCGGGGCCGGTACCGGCGTGAGGAGGCTGGCGCAGTATGAGAAGAAACGGATGTTGGAAAAAGGGCAGGGAACAAAGAGTCGTCTCCTGCCAAGCAAATCCGCAAGTATCGCCAGCATCTCTCTGTACGTCAGGACGTCTTGCCCGCCAATGTCGAAGGACCTGCCCGATGTCTCCGGCGTTTCCAGGACGCCGACGAGATACTTGATCACGTCGCGAATGCCAATCGGCTGGCACCTCGTCCTGGCCCAGTGGGGCACCAGAATAATCGGGAGGCTCTTGACCAGATGTTCGATAATCTCATACGAAGCGCTGCCCGAGCCGATGATGATGGCCGCACGCAAGACCGTCGTCGGGACAGCCCCACAGCTCAACTCATCAGCCACCTGCATTCTGCTTCGCAGGTGAGGGGACAGTGGCACACGCGCCTCTCCAAGTCCACCAAGATAGATAATCCTCGCAACACGCTGCTGCTCGGCCACCCGTCTGAAGTTGCCGGCGGCCTGAATCTCCGTAGCTTCGAGACCCTCCTGGCCATGAAGCAGGGAATGGAGCAGATAGTAGGCCGCATAGACCCCTTCGAGGGCCGCTGTCAGGCTGCCCGGAGCAAGTGCGTCGGCGACCACCACTTCGGCTCCGGGCCACCGCTGCTCGTGCTCGTCGGACGCCGCTCGCACCATAACGCGCACCCGGTACCCTCTGGCCAGCAGCTCCGGAACAAGCCGTCCTCCGACATAGCCGGTAGCGCCCGTCACCAAGATCCTGCCCAATTCCGGTTGCGGCCGGGACGGCAAATTATTGCAGAAAAGGTCGTTATCGCCCGATGCCATCGTTGCTTCTCCCTTGGGGTCCGGATCATCCGCTCTCGTGCGTTCACCGTTCCCCTCCGAATGCTCGCAAGTCAGTTAATTCACCAATTCGTCGGCCCCTATGTCAGGCTTACTTTCACGACGCTGTCCATCGATATCCTCGGCAACTTCGGCCAGGGCTATGCCTTGATCAATGGCACGGACCGCGGTCCCATTCAGATGCAGGTCTCCGCCTCCAGGATTCGCAAAAGCGTGTGTGAAATCTCCGATGAGGTTGTCGTGAAACGTTATGCTGCTCTCGGATTCATTTCGAATTCCCGGCCCGTTCAGGAGATTATTGGCGATCACCAGGCCGTCATTGGCAAACACCGTGCGTATCAGGCGGCCCATCCGGCTTTGTGGATCGTGAATCGTATTGTTCAGAACCTTGCAGTCTTTTGTATATACGGTCACAATGCCGGCTTCGGGCGATCTGGTGATGAAGTTGTTTCGGGCGATGAAACGCACACAATGATATTGGACGTCGCCGGGGCGGTGCGGATTGCCGAGATGCAATCCCACATCACAATCGATGATGATATTGCGTTCGATCACGCAATCCTGTGAATCGTGCCAGAGGAATATCGCGCCACGCCCTTCATACGTTCTGCCCTGAATCCCCACGAACACGTTGTCGCTGATGATCCAGTCCCTGGCATACATCACGTCAATGCCGCCGACGTAGTTTCCCTGGGCAATGTCGGCGGAATCGTCACTGAGGCGTTTCGGCCGATCGTTGTAGAACAGACAGTACTGCACGCGGCACTGTTTCGGGCGAATGGCGTCGCGATTATCCTCGGGCACCTTCACACCTTTGACGCCGCGCTGCCAGATATTGTGAATGATGCAGTTGTAAATTGTCAAATTCTGAACGTTCGTTTCGGAGTTGATCTTGAATCCATTCCACCTGATATTCTGAATGGTCAGGTCCGCGATGGTCACACCCGAGCAGGCGCGAACACCCAGAAGCTCTCCATCGCGGCTTTGCGCGCCGTCGATGATCACTCGCTCGCGGCGGCCGGACGCACTTCGCAACGTGACGTTGTCGGCAGCGATCTGGACGTAGTGGGGCATCATATAGTGACCATCCTCCACGAGGATAGTCTGCCCCGGCCTGGCATCCCTTATCGCCCCGATTAACTGCGGAACGTCGGAGACTTCAACCGTCGGCCCAGCGCTCCGCGGCAGCGAAGGGGCTTTGGGAAACCACCCCTGATCGGGCATATCCGCAGGTTTGGCCGAGAGAACAATGGAAGATGCCAGCAAAACTGCAATGGCGCTGTGCATAATCACTGCGGTGTGGTCATTTCGTAGAATACTCAATCGTCCGCCCAACCTTTCTGGTTGTTTTGAATACCAACGACCCTATAGCCGAATTCAATCCCTTCGTCAAATCAATTCTGACGGCTGGAAACGGCGGCTGGTCCAGCGTGATGTATTCGATGACAAATTGAAAACCAGTCATTATAATTGCGGCGGCTGCAATCCAGAGCCAAAACGCGGCAGAAAGGAACGCAGAATGAACGACCGCATTATTTTCGGCGCTACGGGCCTCAAGGTCTCGCCCATCTGTTTCGGCACGTGGCAGCTCAGTCCTCGTTTCTGGGGCGAACAATCCAAGACAGACGTGCTGGCGGCCATGAACGTGGCTTTTGACGCCGGGATAAACTTCTTCGATACCGCCGACGCCTACGGGGACGGCCTCGCCGAAACGGTCATCGGCGAATTTCTCGCCGGCAAACCGCGCGACTCCATCGTCATTTGCACGAAGGTATTCAACCACTTCGACGCCGATGGATCGCGCTATCCGGATCTGTCGCCGGCGCACATCCGCAATCGCTGCGACCTGCAACTGAAACGTATGGGTATCGAGACGATAGACTTATACCTGCTTCACATGTTCGATCCGGCCACGGCTCTGGCCGACGTGGCCCAGACCATGGATTCGTTGAAGAAGAAAGGAAAGATACGCAACTACGGCGTCAGCAATCACACGGTTGAGCAGCTTGCCGCGCACCGGCGGTTCGGGGCCTACGATGCGGTTCAACCATGCTACAGCCTCGTGGATACGAAAATCGAAAACGATTTGTTGCCCTACTGCCAGGCCGAGAACATCGGCGTGATGGTCTATTCGCCCATGCACAAAGGGCTTCTGACAGGCAAGTACACCGGCACCGAGACGTTCACCGATTTTCGCAAACACCTGCCCGATTTCCAGGGCGAGCGCTTCCGGGCAATCGCCGCAGCGGTCAAGGGCCTTGCACCGTTAACCAAGAAGTATGAGCTTTCTATGTACCAGTTGATCCTGGCCGCCACGTTGATGCACCCGGGTATCCACGTGGCTGTGGTCGGAATCAAGAACCCGCCCCAAATCACTGAATCGCTCGGAGCGATGGGCAAGACGATTTCCAGGCAGGACTACTTTGCGATCCGCAAGGCGCTTGCTGTGGACGGAATCTCAAAGATAAAAGACGCCTCCGGGGAGAAGAAGTGACAGGAGGACCAGACCATGAAAGGCGAAATAACCAGGCGAGATTTTCTGAGGTATGGGACGTGCATTGCCGCCCAGACTGTACTGGCCGTCGGTACACGCGGCGCGTCAAAAGAGTCTTCCTCGCCGCCTAATTTTGTCTTCATCCTTGTTGACGACCTCGGCTGGGCGGACGTGGGTTGCTACGGCAGCGACCTGCACGAGACGCCCAATATCGACCGGCTGGCCCGGCAGGGGATGCGATTCACCGATGCCTACGCCGCGGCGCCTGTTTGCTCACCGACGCGAGCTTCGATCATGACGGGCAAGTTCCCGGCCCGGCTGCATACAACCATCTGGTATGAAGCCTCGGCGAATCCGCCACAAGGGCAAAGGCTGATCCCGCCAGTCACACAGGGCAATATGCCGCATGAGCAGGTGACCATCGCCGAGGTGCTCAAAGAGGCCGGATACGTCACCGCCCATGTGGGAAAATGGCATCTTGGCGACGCCGGCCATTATCCCGAAACGCAGGGCTTCGATGTCAACATCGGCGGGACTTTCTGGGGGGCGCCGGCCACCTTCTTCTATCCCTACCGCGGCGCACAGCAGTACGGCGGGGAATTCCGCTACGTGCCGCACCTCGAATTCGGCAGCGAGGGTGAATACTTGACCGACCGCCTGACCGACGAGGCGCTTGGGATTCTGAACAAGGTAAAGGACAAGCCGTTCTTCCTGAACCTCTGCTATCACACGGTTCACACCCCGATTGAGGGCAAACCGGAGCTGGTCGAATACTACAAGAACAAGGTCAGGCCGGACATGCATCATCAGAACTACGAATACGCCGCCATGGTTCACAGCCTCGACGAGAACGTCGGCCGGATTCTGGCCACACTGAACGAGCTCGGTATAGCCGACCGCACGGTCGTCTTCTTTTCTTCGGACAACGGCGGTTTCGTCAATCAGTACCAGGCAAAAACCGTAACCGACAACTACCCATTGCGATCCGGCAAGGGCTCGCTCTACGAAGGCGGTGTCCGGATTCCGCTGATTGTGAAATGGCCCGGTGTGACCCAGCCCGGCAGCACGTCCCACGAGGTGGTCAGCTCGATTGATTTCTACAGGACGATTCTCGATATGAGCAACCTGCCCGGCAGCCAGACCCACAATGCCGACGTGGACGGCCTGAGCCTTGTGCCTTTGCTGAAGAATCCCGACGTCGGGCTGAAGCGCGACACCCTTTATTGGCATTACCCTCACTACTATCAGACCACCAGCCCAGTCAGCTCGATTCGTCAGGGCGACTGGAAGCTCCTGGAATACTTCGAGGATGGCCGCGTCGAATTGTACAACCTCAAGACCGATCTGCGCGAGCAAAACGACCTTTCGCAAAAAATGCCCGACAAGGCCGAGGAAATGCGAAGGCATCTGAACGCTTGGCGCAAGGCCGTGAACGCTCAGCTCCCCATGCCGAATCCCAAGTACAACGCGAAACGGTAGGGTGGGGCTTGCCCCACCATCCGCCCCTTCAGGCATGGATCGGAAACCGGTGACAAAGGTTTTTCACCTTCTCCTGGGTTTGGCGCTTGAACGATTCATCCAGCTCATAGTGCTTGTCGGAAACGATTTTCACGTGCCGCAGGACCTCATCGACGAGGGCGGCTATGGCGTCCATCTGTTCCGGTCCCATTCCATTGCGGGTCACTATAGGCGTGCCTACCCTGATGCCGCCGGCAACCGCAGCGCCCTTGCCGTCATAGGGCAGCCGGTTCCTATTGACGATGATGCCGCAGTCTTCAAGGCACCTTTGAGCGACCAGGCCGGTCGTACCTTCTCGCAGGCTGCCGACCTTTATCAGGGCCATGTGATTGTCGGTCCCGCCGGTCAGCACGTTATGGCCCAGGCCGAGCAGCGACTGCGCGAGCCTCTTGGCGTTTTGAACGATCTTGAACTGTCTGGCCCGGTACTGCTCGCCAAGTGTTTCTTTGAAGAAAACTGCTTTGGCAGCCACGTTGTTCAGATAAGGTGTTCCCTGGACGCCCGGAAACGTTGTTTTTTGGATGTGCTCCCACAAAGCCGTTTTCTTGCCCGAGACCGTGATCTTGGCGTCATAGTCTTTGCCCATCAGAATCAGGCCGCCTCTGGGACCGCCGGGCTTGTACGTGCTGGTCGTCGTGAAATGAGCTTCGTCTATCGACGACGGATGCGCGCCCGCAATCACCAGCCCGGCGATGTGCGAGATATCGGCCATGAGATACGCCCCAACCTGGTCTGCAATCCGGCGGAACTCCTGAAAATCGATCAGACGGGAATAGGCACTGGCCCCGCAGATAATAAGCTTGGGCTTGAATGCGACTGCTTTGTCGCGGATGGCGTCATAGTCCAAGAGAAAGGTCTGCCTATCAACGTAGTAATTCTCAACTTCAAAGAATTTGCCGGTAAAGGAGACTCCCGTCCCATGCTCGTCGATGCCTTGAAAGAACCCCTCACACGCGGCCTTGAACTGAGCAAAGTGCTCGTAGTATCGGTTGTACAGAACCTGTTTGCGGAAGTACTTCCACAGCCGCTCAATCAGATT
>Ga0214473_10001346_pt1 | contig 32737 bp, 29 predicted proteins | sample RVTome_7_FD_203509 | JGI IMG/M metagenome (GOLD analysis project Ga0214473, IMG submission 203509) | Soil microbial communities from uranium-contaminated site in the Upper Colorado River Basin, Wyoming, United States - RVT98D197 | ecosystem: Environmental > Terrestrial > Soil > Contaminated >...
ATAAGCCATTTAAGATTTTTTATTTATGTGTTTGTAGCTGCATCAGTGCTAATGACAAGTGTGGCGCTGCTATGGATATACACAACTTTTAACCAGCCAGCTTTCGAAACTTATTTTTCAAAACCGACTGAGCCAGTTAAGGCCTTGTTATATTTATCGCCCAGAATCGGCCGCTATAAAGTTGGTGAAGAATTTTTAGTTGACATATTAGTCAACACAAAGGGAAACAATGTAAATGTGGCAGCTGCTTATTTGATTTATAGCGCCAGTAAAATGGAAGTTGTTTCAATTCATACTTCTGATTCTGTCTTTGACATGATAGCCGAAGAAAAAATTTTAGAAAAAGAAGGTAAGATTTTCTTGACAATAGGCAAGCCGACGCCGGGAGTCAATGTTTATAACGGAAAGGTGGGGACGATACGTTTTAAAGCTATTGAGAAATCCAATCCGTTTGTGGACAATATCTATTTTGACTTCCGCGAAGGTTCCCCTGACTACTCGGCAGTTTTTCTTGATGATAAATTAGGGACAAACATTTTAGAGGATGTCCGGGGAGCAAAAATATTTATCGATTAAAAATATTTTTTAAAAGATATGTTTAAAAACTTCTTAAAAAGTTTAATAGCAATCGGCGCATTAAGCGCGCTGATACTTCCATTGATTCCTGCTAAGGTTGAGGCAACCTTAGTAGGGAACACCAATAACGCCATTTTAAAGTTTAGTAATGGTATAACTAATCCTCTTGAATCCGGAGTTTATAAAGCGGGAACGGCCTTTTCCATTGATATCATGGTTGATACACGCAATCAGAGTGTTAATGCCGTGTCGGTGATTATAAATTATCCATCAAGTTTATTTAATGTTTCTGTTGATTACACAGGTTCGATTTTCCCCATGGAAGCACTTTCAACAGTGGCAGGAGGAAGAATTACAATTTCTCGGGGAGTCACCGGCAGCGTTAACACGAGCAATGGAAAAGTGGCAACTTTGAATATTACGGGGTTATCTGATACAGCTCCCGCTTCAGATAATTTTAGTTTTGATTTTGTCGCAGGAGATGCGAATCGCTCTAATGTTTTTTTAGCGGACATGCAAGGAACTGCGGTGCTAAGTGGCGTTTATAATGCGAGATTCAGCATTGATGGAACTCCGCCGGCGAACGTTACTAATTTTACAGCCGCTCCCTCGAGTGGACAGATTTCTTTAAACTGGACCAATCCGACCAGTGATTTTTCCGGAACCAGAATTTTAAGAAAAACTGGCTCCTCTCCGGCTAATCCTAATGACGGGACAGTGGTTTATAATAGCAATGGCACAAGCTATATTGACACCGGACTAACCAATGGTACCACTTATTACTATGCTGCTTTTTCGCACGATGCTGTTTTAAACTATGCCAGCGGTGTTCAGGTTTCAGCTAATCCGCGCGATACTATAGCGCCAGCCGCTATCACTACTTTATCGGCCGCTGCCTTGACAGGTCGCACTATAAGATTAAATTGGACAGCGGTAGGAGATGATAACACAGTGGGAACCGCTGTAAGTTACGATATTAGATATTCTACAGCCGCCATTACCGCCGCTAATTTTTCTTCAGCAACTCAAGCTAGCGGTGCGCCAACTCCTCAAGTAAGCGGCAGTGCGGAGACGATAACCTTAACTGGTCTTTCAGGCGATACAACTTATTATTTTGCGATAAAAGCAATTGATGACGGAAGTAACGCCGGCGCCATCTCAAATGTGGTAAACGCAAGAACATACAAAACTGCTGATTTGAACAATAATGGAATTGTCAATGCGCAGGATTTCAGTATTTTACTCTCTTACTGGGGTTCTACTGCCAGGCCGCCAGCTGACATTAACCAGGACGGCTATGTCAATACTCAGGATTTCAGCATAATGTTGTCGCAGTGGGGATAAGATAAATTAAAAACCGAGCCTAGCACATAAAATTTAAATATTCAAAATCATGAAGTATAAAATTTTTATAATTATTTTTGGGGTCGCATTTTTGTCCATAATAAATGCCAATATTGTTTGGGCAGGTTCAGCCACGGTTTCTTGGAGTGCCAACACTGAGCCGGATTTGGCAGGTTACAGAATTTATTACGGTACTTCGCCAAGAACGGGCACGAATCCGGGAAGCGCTACCACGCAGCCTCTACCAAAATGCGGCTTGTGCGGATATTCAAGCAGTGTTACTGTGGGCAATGTCAGAACTTATACTTTTAGCAGTTTAACAAATAGCGTAACTTATTACTTTTCCGTATCGGCATATGACACTTCCAATAATGAAAGCGCTTTTTCTGCTCAGGTCAGTAAACTCATTTCAGCTCTTACCGCCGATCTTAACGGAAACGGCCGGATTAACACTCAAGACCTCTCTATTTTACTCTCTTACTGGGGTTCTACTGCCAGGCCGCCAGCTGACATTAACCAGGACGGCTATGTCAATACTCAGGATTTCAGCATAATGTTGTCGCAGTGGACAGGTTAGCTTGCTTCATTAGAAAGTTATATCTTCTCTAATGGACTCAAATAAGATTACAAATTATTATTTAATTTAAAAATATATGACCAAAATTAAAATCTTTATTGTATTATTAGCAATTTCTTATATTTTTGTTTTAGCGCCATCAGTCAAAGCTTCTTTGGTCGGTAATACGAGTCAGGCTACCATGAGTCTTTCTCCAGAGAGTGGTGCTTATAATGTTAATACTCAATTTCAAATTACTATTTATCTTAACACCAATGGCCTGTCTGTTAATGCTGTAGCCGCTCATTTCAATTATAGTCCCAGCTTATTCCAAGTTGCTTCAATTGATTATACCGGATCAATTTTTACGATGCAGGCGGAATCAAATATCAATAATTCTGCCGGCACCGTAAAAATTTCTCGTGGCGTAACTGGCAATGTAAATACCAGCAATGGCAGGATAGGCGTTTTAAATATTATAGGGCTGACCGCCGCTGCACCTTCTTCAGATAATTTCACTTTCAATTTTACAGCCGGAGATGCAAACAAATCCAATGTCTTCTTACCTGATAACCAAGGAACTCCGGTATTGAGCGGCGTTTACAGCGGCAGATATACAATAAGCGGTGGCGCAGATATTACTCCGCCTTTAATTTCATCTGTTTTGGCTTCTTACATTACTTCTTCCGGTGCCACGATTACCTGGACCACGAATGAATTATCTAACTCTCAAGTAGAATACGGTTTAAATACTTCATACGGCTCCCAAACCGCCTTAAATGCCTCAATGGTGACTTCTCACTCTCAAGCTATTTCGGGTTTATCAGCCAACACTCTTTATCATTACCGGGTTAAATCAAGAGATGCCGCCGGCAACCTAGCCAATTCAGTAGATTATACTTTTACCACAGGAACTGCTTCTTGTACCAGCCGTTCTTTAGTGAGCAGCTCTGTTTCTCCTTCTTCGGTGACAACAGGAGGAACCTATACCGTTACCTGTAATTACGGCGTAACTACCAATGCCATAAACGCTGTAGTCGGTTCAGGGAGTTGTACCTTCCAGAATTTTTCAGGGACAGCCGCCAGGTTTTCTTGTACGGCTGGCTCTACTGCCGGTACTTTCAGTAATTCCTGCGCTCTTTCCAATATGTCGCCTGATTACTATTGCGCCAGAACAGATCCGATTGCCAACTTAACAGTTACGGCTGTTTCTGACACTACTGCGCCCAGCGTTCCCGCTAATTTTTCTGCTACTGCTGTTTCATCTTCCCAAATCAATCTCACTTGGACTGCTTCCACGGATAATATAGGGGTTACAGGTTACAGAATCTACCGCTGCCAGGGGTCGGGATGCACTCCTTCAACTCAAATTGGCACAGCCACGACTAACTCATATTCAAATACCGGTTTAACAGCTAACACAACCTATGTTTACCGCGTGACTGCTTACGACGCGGCAGGGAATATTTCAGGTCAATCAACTTCTGCTTCTGCCTCTACTCAAGCCATCACTACCTTAGATACGATGCCGCCAGCTAATATTACCAATCTTTCTGTTTCTGATATCACTCAGACTTCAGTTAAGCTTTTATGGACAGCTCCCGGCGATGACGCAAATGTTGGCATTGCTAACTCTTACAACATCAGATATTACACCTTAAATATTACAGAATCCAATTGGAGCTCAGCCACCCAAGTTTCCGGAGCAGTTTCTCCTGTTTTGGCGGGTTCTCCTCAATCAATGACCGTTGTCGGTTTATCTCCAGGCACGACTTATTATTTTGCGATTAAAGCCCAAGATGAAGTGTCTAATACCTCCGGCCTTTCAAATGTGATTTCTGCTAAAACTCAAGGCACAGCTACCACACCAACGCCAACACCGACACCAACGCTTACATCAACTGCTTTTACCAAAGACCTGTATTTGGGAATCAAAAATTCTCAAGTGCAAGCCCTTCAAGAATTATTAGCCAAGGACAAAACAATCTATCCGGAAGGCGTGATTACCGGTTTTTATGGAATTTTAACCCAAATCGCGGTTCAAAGATTTCAATGCCAATACAATATTGTTTGTTCCGGCTCTCCTTTTACTAATGGTTACGGCATGGTCGGTCCAGGAACCCGAGCCAAACTCAATGAACTTTATGCTGGTACGCTTCAGCCCACCACGCCCGCCTTGCCTCAAACCGAAAAAGAACAACTGATTGAACAACTCAAAGCTCAAATTAAGGCTCTCCAAGAAAAGATTGTTGAACTATTGAATCAATTGGTTCAATTGCTGCAGGAAGAAATTAAAAAAAGTGGGTGACAGTAATAGAAAACTATAGCGGAAATTTCTAACGGAGTAAAATTTCCAGCATTAATTGCAAAATAGGGGCTACTTTAAAAAAGAAAAATAAGTAGCCCCATTTAAGATATGGCAAAACAAAAACAGAAAAATCCGCCAACTGGCGGAGAAAAAGGAGAAGAGGATAAATCCTCTTCTTCACCCTTTACTGCGGCTCGGGTAAAAGATTTAGAAGAAGCGATTGATGAAATAAAACAGCGGTTCGGTGAAGGAGCGATTATGAAATTAAAAGAAGTCAGGGCGGTTGATATTGATGTTATTCCCACCGGTTGTATTTCCTTGGATTTGGCTTTAGGGGTGAGAGGAATTCCTCGCGGCAGGGTAATTGAAATTTTTGGCCCTGAATCAAGCGGAAAAACTACTTTGGCGCTTCATATTCTGGCTGAAGCCCAAAAACAAGGCGGAGTGGGCGCTTTTGTTGACGCTGAACATGCTTTAGACCCTGATTATGCCAGAAGAATCGGAGTAAATATTGATGAACTTTTAATTTCCCAGCCTGATTCTGGAGAGCAAGCCCTTCAAATTGTTGAAACCTTGGTTAAGTCGGGCGAAGTTGATGTGATTGTGGTGGATTCGGTGGCGGCTTTAACTCCTAGAGCCGAGATTGAAGGAGAAATGGGAGAATTTCAAATTGGTCTTCAGGCTCGTTTGATGAGCCAAGCCTTGCGAAAACTTTCGGGCATTGTTGCTAAGACAAAAACCGCGGTTGTCTTTTTGAATCAAACGCGAATGAAAATTGGAATTATGTTTGGCAATCCCGAAACGACGCCGGGAGGATTAGCTCTAAAATTTTATTCTTCAATCAGGATTGATTTAAGAAGATTGGCCCAGATAAAAAAAGGAGACGAAATTATTGGAAATAGAGTTAAAGCCAAGATCGTCAAAAATAAAGTGGCCGCTCCATTTAGAATTGCCGAATTTGATATTTATTATAACGAAGGAATTTCTTATTTTTCTGACATTCTAAATCTCGCTTTAGGACAAGGAATAGTCAAGAAATCAGGCTCTTGGTTGCAATACGAAAACTTGAAACTGGGTCAAGGAATGGAAGCGAGTAAAAATTTCTTGAAGGAAAATCCCGAAATATTAGAAAAAATAAAAAAAGGCTTATTTCAGCCTTCGGTGTCTGGAGCAAAAGACGCCAAACAAATCTCGGAAGTCGATGAAGCTGGCGCTTCATCTCCACCCTTCGCTACGCTCGGGTAAACGAAGTTACTTAAATACCCGAGCTTTAGCGACGTCAAAGAACGCCTTGCGTTCTTTTCCACCTTCGTCCCGTAAACGGGACTCGGTGGCTGGAGATGAACCTTTGGGTTCATCGCCCGGCGCTGCTATTTGGCAGTGTAAGAAATTAGACCGAGATGGCGAGCTCTTTTTATCTCCTTGGCTAACTTTCTTTGATGACTGGAACAAACTCCGGTTCTTTTTTTTGGTCTAATTTTTGATAAACCAGAGGTAAATTTCCGGAGAAGCTCCGTGTCTTTAAAATCAATTTGTTGAATATTGCGTTGGCAAAAATAACAAGCCATAATGGTAATACAAAGTTAGTCTCTCACGACCCGTCCCGACCCCTCTCCGATGTGGGGATGGTGATATATTAAAAAGGTATCTTCGAGATATCAATTTCTTCTTCCTCTTCAATAATGGGAATTTCTTCCTGTGAGGGCATTTCTTCTTGCGAGGGCATTGATTTTTCTTCTGCCGGGACTGCTTTCCCTGCCGTTCTGGGTCCTAACTGCAATCTTTCTCCAACAATTTCAGTTCTGTATCTTTTATTACCGGTAGCATCCTGCCACGATCTCGTCTGGATTCTTCCTTCAATTAAAACCAAAGAACCTTTATTTAAATACTGGGAAGCAATTTCCGCCAATCTGCCGAACAAAACTATGTTATGAAAATCGGGTTGTTGCTGTTTTTGACCTGATTTATCGGTGAAAAATCGGCTCGTCGCTAATCCAAAAGAACAAATTTGTTGGCCTGAGGGCAAAGCTTTGGCTTGAGGATCTTGGGTAAGCCGACCAATTAAAAATACTTTATTTAGGTTCATAATAATTATTCACCTAAGATTTCTTCCAATTTTTTCTCAATTTCTTTTACCCAGTAGAGCAACTTCGACTCGCTACGCGATATTAAGATTTTCTTTTAGAAAATCTTGTCGAAGATGTCTTACTGGGTTTTAACTCGACCTTTAAGTTTCACCTAAAATTTCTTCTAATTTCTTTTCAATTTCTTTTAGTTCCACCTTTGGCTGAGAAATTTTCTTGGGGACTCTGACAGGTTTCTCAGGCATTTTAATTATTTTGGTTAATTTTTTGACTAAGATAATATAGCGAATAAGCTCTGGTTCTATCTTTAATGCTTTTTTTAGATTTTGCAAACCCTCCGGGTTTATTTTAAAATTAAAATTAATTAAATAAGCCTGAACCATTTTTTTAATGGGATAAGCCAGGTTTTTTTTAAGAACCTTGTTTTGATTTTGTCCGACCAAAATTCCCTGTTCTTTTTGCAAAAGAACAATTATCTTTTCTTGGAAAGATTTTAATTCGGTTTCTGAGAGATTGGGCGAAATTAAACAAGTGAGTTCGTAGTTTTTCATAGTAATTATTAGATTTTGAATTCAATTACGTCACCGTCTTGGACGATGTATTCTTTCCCCACTGTTTTAATTAAACCTGATTCTTTGGCTGTTTTCCAGGAACCAGATTTAACTAACGATTCCCAGGAAATCACGTCTGACCTAATGAATTTTTCTTTAAAATCAGAATGAACCACTCCGCCGGCTTCCGGCGCCATCAAACCTTTTTTTAGAGTCCAAGCGCGGCATTCTTTCAAACCCGTCACCGTGTAAAAAGTAATTAAATCAAGGATATTATAACAGCTAATAATAATTAATTCAAGAGGAACAGCTGCACCGTTTCTTAATTGTCGGGATTCTTCTGCCGGGAATTCAGATAATTCCTCTTCAAATTTGAAATCAATTAATAATGAGTCGGTCGGCGTTCTGTGAATCGCGGCTGGAGAAGAACGAATGTTCTTCGGGTCAGATTCGAGAGATAGCTCCTGCCTTTTATTAAAATTAAAGACATAAATTACCGGTTTTTGGGTTAGGAATTGATATTCTTTAATTTCTTTTTTTTCTTCATCGTCAATTCCAATTTCGGAAATTGAATTCCCCTGCGAAACTTCATCTTTGATTTTGTTAAAAAGCCCAAGATTTTTTAAAATTTTTTTATCTTCTTTTGTTTCTTTTTCCATTTTTTGAATTAATCTCTCTAATGTTTCCAAGTCTTTCATTAACAGTTCAGTTTTTATAATCTCAATTTCTTTTTTTGGATTTAATTCTCCTAAAACATTTTCTATTTCGGGACTCTCAAAGTTTTTAATCACTTCCAGTATAGCGTCACAGTTTCTAATCTCTGCCAAAAACTGATTGCCTAAACCCTCTCCCTTATGGGCGTCTTTGACTATTCCAGCAATATCAACAAATTCAATAACAGTTGGAGTTATTTTATCGGGTTTAATAACTTCGGCAATTTTCTCCAATCTTTCATCGGGTACGGTAACCACACCTACATTGGGATGAATAGTGGTGAAGGGATAAGGGGCAATATCGACCGGTTTTTTAGTCAAGGCCTTAAATAAAGTGGATTTGCCGACATTGGGCAAACCGACAATAGCAACTGAAAAACTCATACAAGTATGATATAATAAAATATTATGGAAATCAATCCTTACATATTTCGGGGATATGACGTGCGGGGCGAGGTTGATAAAGATTTAAATCCGGAGATAGCTGAATATTTAGGAAAGGCCTACGGCACTTTTTTAAGAAAGAGAGGGATTAAAAAGGCGGTAGTCGGCCGGGATTGTAGGCTGACCAGTCAATCTTATAGCCGGGCAATAATAAAAGGACTCCTTTCCTCTGGTATTGATGTTATTGATATTGGGTTGGCTTTGGTTGGCAATGTTTACTGGGCGCAATATTATTTTAAAGCGCCGGGATGCGTTTCTGTTTCCGGTTCTCATAATCCGGCCAATTACAATGGTTTTAAATTTGGCACCGGCTTTTCCGCCACCATGGTTACTAAAGAGATTGAGGAATTGCGTCAGATAGCAGGAAAAGGCCAGTTTATCCAAGGAAAAGGCAGGTTGGGAAAACGAGATATCAAAAAAGCCTATTTTAGAGATTTAATCAAGAGATTTCCCGAGTCTTTAAAATTTAAAGTAGTCGTTGACCCCGGTCATTCCACGGCTGGCGTTTTTGTGCCTGAACTTCTGGAAAAAGCCGGTTGCCGGGTCATTCGCAGCCATTGTGAGCTTGATGGTAGTTTTCCCATTGGCACGCCGGATCCGACCGAAAAAAAAGTAGCCGACAGATTGTCAAAAAAAATATTAAAAGAAAAAGCCGATTTGGGCTTTTCTTACGATTCTGACGGCGACCGGATTGGAGCGGTTGATGAAAAAGGAGATATATCGTGGAATGATGTGTTGGTGGCTCTTTTTGCTTCTGACGTTCTGGAAAGAAATCCGGGAGCCAAAATAGTTTTTAATACTCTTTGTTCCAAAATGGTTCAAGATGTCATTTTGGCTAAATCTGGTCGGCCGATTATGTGGCAGACCGGGCATTCTTTTATTAAAGCGAAGGCCCAGAAAGAAAAAGCGGCCTTTGCCGGAGAGCTGTCAGGCCACTTTTACTTTTTAGATAAGTTTTATCCTCACGACGATGGCTGTTATTCCACACTAGCGCTTCTTAGTTATTTATCCCGGACTAAAAAAACATTGTCGGAAGCAATAGCCGGTTTGCCAAAATATATTTCCAGTCCGGAGATAAAACTTTTCTGTGCCGACGATAAAAAGGTTGCTTTAATGATAAAAATTGCTAAAATCCTTAAAAAAGATTTTCCTCCGTCAGAGGTAGGCGATGAGGATAGATCCTCATCTTCACCCTTCGCTGTCGCTCGGATAATTGATGATGAACGGGTAGGGGACGGCTTGCGGCTTGAATTAGCTGACAGTATGTTTGTCATTCGTTATTCTCAAAACGGCCCCTATTTGACAATAAAGTTTGAGGCAAAAACCGAAGAGAGATACAACTATTTTAAAAATTACATTAATAAATTACTCCACCGTTACGAAGAAATAGATTGGAATTCAAAAATAAACGTAAATCTCGAATCTTTGGAAAACTAAAACTAAGAGCAGCTTAGATAAGGCCTATTTTTTTTCTGACTTCAGTCATCGTGGATTGAGCAATTACCCGAGCTCGATTTCTCCCCTGATTTAAAATTTCCTCGACATAAACTTCTCTCGTAAGAAGTTCTTTTCTTTTTCGCCTGAAAGTTTCCAATTTTGAAATCAAAAGTTCGGCCAGTTGTTTTTTTAGTTCGGCATAGCCCTTGCCCTTGAATTTTTTTTCAACTTCTTTAATTGGTTTTCCGCTAAAGAGAGAATAGATTGTCAGCAGATTTGAAATCCCCGGTTTTAATTTTGGATTATATTTTATTGTTTTTCCGGTATCGGTTACTGCCTTCATAACTTTTTCTTTTATTTGGTCAGGTTCATCAAATAATCCGATACAGCCTCTCGGGTCGTCGGTTTTGGACATTTTTTTTAAGGGATTTTGCAAGGACATAATTTTTTCGCCAATTTTTGGCAGAAGCGTTCCGGGTTCTTTAAAAGTTATTCCAAATTTTTTATTAAACCGCCGGGCAATTTCTCTGGTCAATTCAACATGTTGTTGTTGGTCTTTACCGACAGGAACCATTTCTGTTTGATAAAGCAGAATATCGGCTGCCATCAAAAGAGGATAATTTAAAAGTCCGGCGTTAACAGATTCTGGATGTTTTTTTGATTTTTCTTTGAACTGTGTCATCCGTTGAAGCTCGCCCAGAGGAATTATTGTTCCTAAAATCCAGGCAAGCTCTGAATGCTCTTTTATTTGAGACTGGACAAAAAAGATACATTTTTCTGGGTCAAGGCCGGTCGCCAAATAAGCAGTAGCCAAATCCATAATATTTCTTTGCAATTCTCCGGGACGATAAGGGGTGGTAATGGCATGAAGATCAACAATGCAAAATACGCACTCGTTTTTTTCCTGGAGTTCCATCCATTGTTTTATTGCTCCCAAATAATTTCCAATATGTAATTCTCCTGTTGGCCGGATGCCTGAAAATATGCGCATAATTAACAATTATTCAGTTAACGAGTTAAAGAGTTAACGAGTTGCGAATTAATAATAACTCGTTAATCCGTTAACTCGTTAATCGGTAAATTTACACCTCAATGACCACGGGAAGAATCATTGGACGACGCTGTGTTTTGGTGTAAAAGAAGCCGCCGATTTTGTTTCTAATTTCGTCTTTAACATAACTCCAATTAACAGCTCCTCCCGTGCCTGTCGCCTTGTCCACGATTTCAATAACTTTTTTTCTCGTTTCTTTGAGCAGCTGTTTTGACTCTCTTAAATAAACAAACCCTCTTGATATTATATCAGGAGAACCCTTAACTTTTCCAGTCTGGCGGTCCACCACTGCCACAATAACAAACATTCCATCTCTGGCTAAGACGTGCCTATCTCTTAAAACCACTTCGCCTACGTCTCCAATCCCTAAGCCATCAACAAAAACATAGCCAGTTTCCACTTTTTTGTTAAGCACCCGAGCCGTAGCGAAGGGTGAAGAAGAGGATTTATCCTCTTCGCCTGCCGATGCATTGCCATTGTGAAACTCAATAATTGAACCGTTATCTAAGACGAAGATTTTTTCTTTGGAAACGCCGGTTTCTAAGGCTAATTTAGTTGCCTCTTTGAGAAAGTAATGATTGGCATAAACCGGCAGGAAAAAATCGGGGCGAATTTGCTTGATAATTTCCTTGATGTCGGCGGCGTTGCTGTGACCTGAAGTATGAACGTCCATAACGTCGCTATGAATGACGTTGTCGCATTTCCGATAGAGATTATCTTTTAGCCGCTGAATGGTTCGTTCGTTGCCCGGTATAACAGAAGAGGAAAAAATAATTGTGTCATTCTTCCGAATTTTGATGAATTTGTGTTCGTCGCTGATAATGCGCGAAAGGACGGCATTGCCTTCGCCTTGCGCGCCGGTGCAAATGATAACCAGTTTGTTTTCCGGATATTTATGAACGTTATTGATCTGGATAAGAGCTTCTTTGCCAACTTTGATATAGCCGAGCTCTTTGGCAATCTCAATATTTGATTTCATACTGTAGCCGTCAAGCGCCACTTTTTTTCCGATGCGTTTGGCGTAAGCAATAATATGAGCGATCCGCCTTATCTGAGAGGAAAAAGTGCCGATAATGACTTTACCGGTGGTTTCAGAAATCAATTTTTCCAAGTTGGCATACATTTCTTTTTCAGAAACATGGGTGGGCCGGGTATCGGTTGACCCCAAACTTTCCAGCATCAGGATTTTAGGGCCGGGCAGTTTTGACAGATGGTTGTAAGTTATGGGTTTTTGGTCAATCGGATTTTTATCCATCATCCAGTCGCCCGGATGCACAATAGTGCCCTGCGGGGTGTTGATAATGACGCCGACCGCATCCATGATTGAGTGTTCAACGTTGAAAAAACCGATGCGAAATTTGCCAAGGTTAATTCGTTCATCAACAGATTTCACATGGATAGTTTTCAGATTTTTAGCAGAGTTTAACTCGTAATCTTCCATTCTTTTTTTGACCAGGGCCAGTGTCAAATCACGCCCGATTATTTTAGGATAGGCCAATTTAGGCAGTAGTATCGGAGCGGCGCCGATGTGGTCCATGTGTCCATGGCTGAAAATGACCCCGCGGATATTTTTTTCCTTGCCTTTAAGATAGCTGATGTTGGGAATGATATAATCAATGCCCGGCATATCTTCTTCGGGAAATTGAATACCCATATCCAAAATTACGATATCGTTACTATATTCAAATACCGTCATGTTGCGGCCGACTTCTTCTTGTCCGCCGAGGGGAATAATTCTGAGATTTTCTATTTTTTTCATAATTAGTAGTGCCGAGGGCGGGAATTGAACCCGCAAGCCTTTAGGGCACACGGTTCTGAACCGTGCATGTTTTCCAGTTTCATCACCTCGGCAGGTTAGCCTTCCAAAAAATCCAAATTTTTTGGCATTTTTTTAAGAGGTTTTTTAAAACGCAGTTTTGGTACTTTTTTGTAATTTTTATTTTTTATCCAGCCTGATTTTGTATAGTAATAACAGGCGCCCTGCAATTTTTCAAATAAACTATAATCACTTTTCACCTTATTATACATCCAATTTGCCATTACTAAATTTTTTTCCCCGGGATTAATTGTTAAATGCTCAACATCTGGCGGAATAATCAGAAAATCTCCCTTTTTAGCCTCAACCGCATAACATTTTTTGACATTTTTACTTTTGCCCCCCTGGGCGAAATAAAAGGCTTTTCCTTCTAAAACCTGGATTAATTCTTGAAAATGACCCAAGTGGTGATGACCTTTAGTCTTGGGAAATTCTTTGCCTAACATTCTTGGCGGAATGATAGTTATATCATACCTTAAATTTCCTTCCCATTTTACTCCTCTCCAAACATAATAAACCGGAAAGTTTTCAGCAGTTTCAAGCCACTTTTTATCACAAAGAACACTTTTCATCTCGTTTAAATAGCGAACCAAATCTGGTTTTTTCGATAATTTTTCATTTTGAATTTTTATTTCCATACCCTTTTTGTTTTTGTGTACCAATTTTCAATATTGGCAAATCTTTTTGCCGGCTCGGCCATAATTCCGCTACTCATTCCTTTTAGCTCTTTAGAAACGAAATAGACAGAATCCGGGTTATACAAAAAGACGGCCGGCGCATCTTCAATCAAAATATCTTGAAACTGTTCTAATTTTTCTTTTCTTTCTGTTTCACTATTGGTTTGGCGAATTTCTTCTAAAAGTTTGTCAGCTTTTTTATTTTGATAAGCAGCTAAATTTAAGCCGGGATCTTTTTTTTGTAAAGAATGCCAGAAGGGAAAAGGATCGGGAACAGCTCCCAGCACCTCGCCAAATAACAGACTGTCATAATTTCTCGTTTTAATAACATTTTCTTTTTCAGATGCCTCAAAAGTTTTAATTTCAATTTCTACGCCCAGACTTTTCCACCGCTCTTTTAAAAAATCAGCAACTTTAATTAAAAGGGGTTGATTGACTGTAGTCAAAGAAAATTTAAGAGAGAGAGTTTCTTGCGGCGGAGGAAAACATAATTCGTTTAATTTAGCCCGCGTTGCTTTAGAGACTAAACCTGTACCTTCTGTTAATCCAAAAGGCTGTAAAATATCTTTGGCATATTTTTCCTGGAATTTGATGACGGCATTTTTTGTCTGGCTGCTCAATTCGCCGGTAACTCTGCCTTCAGGGTAAACTTCAGAATCTTTGGCAAGGCATTGCTGTAAGGCCTCTACATCTTTTCCCTTGGAACCTTCTTTTAAATCAATTTTAAATTGAAAGGCTAATTCTTTTTTAACGGTTTTCTCGCGGGGTTCGCCTTGTTTTTCAATAAAACCTGATTTGTCTAAAAGACTTTTGGCAAGTTCTAAGTCAAAGTTATAAATTTTTAATGGCGGAGAAAATCCATAGACTTCTGGCAAGACAGGAGAATCAACCGCTTTTCCATAGCCCAAAAGAACTTTTTCTATCAACTCTGTTTTATCAATGCCGTAATTCAGAGCCTGTCTGACATTTGAGTCGCTTAAGATTTCGGATTTGTCAGGATTAAAAAAAACAGCAAAATACCTGGGTAAAAAAAGATGAAAATCCTGGAAGCCAAGCGTTTTAAGGTATTGATAATTATCTGGGTCAAGAGGTAAAATTCCTTGAATTTCTTTTTTTTCGCCAGCTTCAATTAGTTCTTTCTCTGTGTTGAAAAAGCGAAAAGAAATTTGTGGCAGATAAGGAGTTTTTCCAAAATATCTTTGGTTTCTCACTAAATCCAAAGAGGTTATTCTGCCAACCTTATCTTGTTTAAATTCTTTTAGTTTATAAGGACCGGAACCCACGGGTTTTAAATTATAAATCGCCAAAGGAAAACTTTGAGAGTCAACGTCTTTCCAGACGTGTTCGGGAATTATTTTCTGGGTTAAATTTTCTAAAAAAGAATCGTAAGGATTTTTTAAAGAAAACCTGATGCTCCGCTCAGAAATTTTTTCAATTTCTACTCCTATCCAGTTGGCAATTTGAGGACTTTTATAATCTGAGTTTTGGATTGTTTTAATGGTGAAAATTACGTCGTTGGCTGTTAAGGGTTTGCCGTCTGACCAAAAAAGATTGTCCTTCAGAGATACTTCGTAGACCTTGCCGTCGTCTTTGATTTCATAATTTTCAGCTAAATCAGGAACGATTTTAAGATTCTCGTCGTATTTTAAGAGCCCGGAAAAAATAAGTTCTACCAAATCCTGGTCAACATCAGAAACCATAGAATAGACCGGGGTGATAAATCTTGGCTGGCCGATCAATCCTTCAGTAAAAACGCCGCCCGGGGATGGTTGAATTTCCGTATTTTTAAAATACAGGCTTAACGAAAGACTAAAAAAGCTTGCCGCGAACAGTAATAAAAAAACAAAAAAAGTAATTTTCTCTTTCTTTGTCAAAATCTTAAAAAAATGCCTGAATTGAAATCGCGAGGGATATTTTTTGACTTTCCAAATATTTAAAAAACTGTTTAATGGCGAAGAGAACAAAGTTCTCTTCTTCAACTTCGCTTCCTGCGGAAGCTCGGTTTTAGAACAGTCTTTCCCAAATTTATTAAGTCGAAGAACATTCGTTCTTCTTCGAGCTTTCACGTAGTGAAAGCGAAGGTAAAGAAGAAGACGAAGTCTTCTTCGCTTCCACCCTTCGCTTCGCTCGTGTAGTCGAAGAAGATTTCTTCTTCTCCACCCTTCGCTTCGCTCGTGTAAATGAAACCAGGACATAGTTTATAAGATAAGGTTTAAAAGAGCTAAAATTATAAAGAGCGCTCCTGAAACAATTGTTGCCCAAAAAATCTTCTGCTGAATGCCTCTCCTGGTACTATAAAAACCGCCGGATTGGCCAAAAGCAGAGCCCAAACCCTGGCCTCTTTGTTGTAAAAGAATGAAAACAATAAGAAGACCGGCAATAATAATTTGCAAAATAGGTAAGAGATTATTCATTAGACAGAAAGGGAAGAAGGTTTCTTTCTTTCAAGACTTGAGCCTGGCCACCATTTAGAAAAAATAAAATTTATTGCCAAAACTATAATGGTGGTGAAAAAAAGAGGCCTTATACCTTGAATAATTAATTCAGGAGAAAAAATATCAACCAGCCAGACTAAAAACATGGCAATCACCAGAGTGAAAAGATTAAAAGTAATAATCCGCAAAGGGAAAGTAATTTTTTTAAGAATGGGTTTTACCACAAAATTCAAAATACCCAAAAGAATTCCGGCAGAAGTTAAAGTGTGTAAAAAAGGGCTGATATCTGCAATCTCTGTCGGTAAAATAAAAAAGCTGCCTATAAAATCTATATTAGGAACGAATCTTTGGCTGAGCCAAAGTCCGAGAATTGCAGAGATGATTTGAATGAGTAAATTCCACACTATTTCTATATTACCAGAAAATTCTATAATAGTCAACGCCGCGCACTCTCTCTTAAAATTTCTCTCTTAATTTTCGGTGATAAGACAGGGCAAAACGGTGGGCTTCATCGCGGAGCTGCAAAATCAGATTAAAAATCTCTCGCGGCAGCTTTTTTAACAAAACCGGCGTTTTTTGCCCTTCAATGAACAGCTCGTTCTTTCTTTTTGCCAAAGCTATAACTTTAATGTTTTTCACTAGTCTTTTTTCTTTGTTTTTTGCTTGCCGCGCAGCTGAAAGCTGCGCGGCTCCGCCGTCAATCAAAATCAAATCCGGCCATCCCCACTCAGTATGCGAAAATCTACGGCTCAGAATTTCTTTTATCATTGCCACGTCATTGGGCTTGCCTTCAATTTTAATCTTAAACTTTCGGTAGAAATTTTTATCTGCTTTACCGTTAATAAATGTAACAAGGGAGCCTGTGGCATGCTTTCCTTGAATATTGGAAACGTCATAAGCTTCAATTCTGGAAACTCCTTTTTTTAGATTCAAAATTCTTTTAAGCTCCTTTTCGGTTTTGTCCCAATCATTTTTTTCCGGTTCAATTGTTTCCAGCAATCTGGCGTGAGATAAAACTCTTTCCAAGGCGTTTATCTGGTCTCGGACCGTGGCGGCTTTTTCAAAATCCTTGATTTTTGAAGCGTTTTTCATTTCTCTTTTTGAACTCTTCAAAACCTGATTTTTTCCGCCTTCTAAAATTCTTTTTAAATTTCTGGCGTTTCTTTGTGATTCTTTTTTAATTGTTTTTTCCAGCTCGGGTATTTCATTGGCTAATTTTGAACCCAACAAGCAGGGGCCCGGGCACCTGTCCAGCTGATACCACAGGCAGGGTTTGCCGGTGTAGGGCTTACAAGTTCGGTAGGGGAAAACCCGGCGCAGAGTATTTAAAGTCTGTTTTAGCGCCCGGCCTTCTACGAAAGGACCGACATAATCAATTCTTAATTTTGGTTTACCCTGAGCTTGTCGAAGGGGCTGGTGTGTGATAAAAACCGTGGGGAAATTTTCCTTGGTAATTCCGACATAAAAATAATTCTTATCATCCCGCCAAACGATATTATATTTCGGTTTATATCTTTTAATTAATTTAGCTTCCAAAATTAACGCCTCAATTGTCGAGCCCTGCGAAGCGGGGCGAGACGTGGTTCGCTGAACTCCGTTCATCTCTCGCCCTTCGCTTCGCTCGGGCAGATGATCCGCAGGATCAACGAACTCCGAATCTGTTTTAATGAAACCTATTTTTTCAACCTGATTGATAAATAAATTATCGCGAAAAGCAGGACTTAAAAAATGGTTTTTCACCCTGTCTCTTAAATTTGCCGCCTTGCCGATATACAAAATCTGCTTACCCTTTTTGAAGACATAGACGCCACAACTTTTTGGCAGTCGCGAGATATTATCTTTAGCAACAAATCTAAACTTCATATATTAAATTTTAGCCCCACTCTTCCATTTTTTCAACCGCGGAGGTCAGGCCTTAGCTCTCTTACAGAGGAATGTTCTCTGGAAGCTTGGTTGAAGTTTTTGAAAATTTGCAGTATAATGGATTACTTATATGTATATGTATGGCTGAAAACTATATTAAAATCCGGGGAGCCAGAGTGCACAACTTGAAAAATATAGATGTTGATATTCCGAAAAATAAACTGGTGGTCATCACCGGAATTTCAGGTTCCGGGAAATCGTCTTTAGCTTTTGATACTCTTTATGCCGAAGGCCAGAGAAGATATGTTGAGAGTTTATCCGCTTATGCCCGGCAATTTTTAGGAGTGATGGACAAACCCGATGCAGATTCAATTGAGGGAATATCTCCTGCCATTTCTATTGACCAGAGAAAAGCTTCGCACAACCCTCGTTCAACCGTAGGAACCATTACGGAGATTTATGATTACCTCCGTCTTTTATTTGCCAGAGTCGGAAAACCGCATTGTCCAAAATGCGGAAAAGTTGTGAGTCGCCAAACAATTGACCAGATTACAGAGCAGATAATAAAATTACCTCAAAAGACTGAAATAACCATCCTGGGTCCGATTATTAGAGGAAAAAAAGGCGAACACCATGGTATTTTGGAGGAAATTCAGAGGAGCGGTTTTATCAGAGTCAGAATCGATGGAATAATTTATCGGGTAGAAGAGGCGTTGGAAAAGGTTCTGGACCGCAATAAAAAACATAATATTGAAGTAGTGGTAGACAGATTGATTCTTGATAAGGATTTGGACAATTCCCGCCTGGTTGATTCGTTGGAAACTGCTTTGAAGCTTGGGAAAGGAATAGTAATGCTAAATACAAAAACCAAATCGGCAGATTTAGTTTTCAGCGAGCATTTTGCTTGCGAAGAATGTGGCATTTCTCTGCCGGAATTAGAACCTAGGCTTTTTTCTTTTAACTCTCCTTTTGGCGCCTGTTCCTCGTGCCAAGGATTGGGGAAAAAACTGGAAGTTGACCCGAAATTGGTAATCCCAAATCCCAATTTATCAATTGCCGAAGGAGCAATTTTCCCTTGGGCGCGGGCTTCCTACAAAGTCGGACGGCAGGGATTTTTCTGGTGGAAAATGAAAGAGTTGGCAGACGAGAAAAATATTGATTTGGACGCCCCCGTTAAGAAATTGCCGAAAGAGAAGATTGATATGATTTTGTATGGCGTAGATTCTTTCGAAGGGGTCGTTTCCTGGCTGGAGAGGAGGTACCATGAAACGGATTCTGATTGGGCAAGGGAAGAAATTGAGCAGTATATGGTGGAAAAAAAATGTGAAGAATGTCGGGGAAAAAGATTAAAGCCGGAAGTTTTAGCAGTCAAGGTGGCAGGGAAACCAATTGATGAAATGGTAGAGATGCAAATTGACAAGGTAAAAGAATTTTTTGAAAAAATTTTCCTCAAAGAAAATGAGAGGAAAATAGCTCATTTAATAATAAAAGAAATAATAAATCGGTTACAATTTTTAATTGACGTCGGTTTAGATTATTTAACTTTGGACAGAAAAGTGGCTACTCTGGCTGGCGGGGAAGAGCAGAGAATAAGGTTGGCGACGCAAATCGGCTCAAAACTGACTGGCGTTTTATATATTTTGGACGAACCCTCGGTCGGTCTTCATTCCCGGGACCAGGGAAGATTGATTGAGACCTTGAAAAAATTAAGAGATTTGGGAAATTCGGTTTTAGTGGTTGAGCACGATCCTCAAACAATCAGAGCAGCCGACTGGATAATTGACGTGGGGCCGGGTGCAGGCAAACATGGCGGCAAAATTATTTTTCAGGGAACGCCAAAAGAATTACTGAAAAGCCATACTTTAACGGGCGATTATCTGTCCGGCAGGAAAAAAGTAGAAGTTAAAAACTCGAAACCAAAAATCTCCGCCTCCGCCCTTCGGGCTCAGGCTCGCAAGCAAAATTATTTAACAATCAAGAAAGCGGCAGAGCACAATTTAAAAAACATTGACGTCAAAATCCCGCTCGGGGAATTCGTTTGCATTACAGGGGTTTCAGGTTCCGGAAAATCGTCTTTGATGAACGATATTTTAGCGCAGGCGTTGTTGAAAAAATTTTACCGGGCAAAAGAAGAACCGGGCAAATGCGAATCAATTTTAGGAATGGAAAATTTAGATAAAGTGGTTTTGGTTGACCAATCGCCCATCGGCAGAACGCCCAGGTCAAACCCGGCCACTTATACCGGAGCCTTCTCTTTTATCAGAGACCTTTTTTCAAAAACCAAAGAGGCAAGAATTCGAGGTTTTACAGTCGGCCGTTTTTCTTTCAACGTCAAAGGAGGAAGATGCGAGGCTTGTGAAGGACAGGGAGTTAAAAAAATTGAAATGTATTTTTTACCGGATATTTATATTGAATGTGAGGAGTGTCGTGGTAAGAGATTTAACAAAGAAACTTTGGCAGTGGAATACCGCGCTAAAAACATCAGCCAAGTTTTGGAAATGACCGTTGAAGAAGCTTTAGGATTCTTTAAAAATATTCCAGGTATTTTCCAAAAATTAAAAACCTTAAACGATGTAGGATTGACTTATATTGAAGTGGGCCAGCCAGCTCCCTCTTTGTCTGGCGGAGAAGCCCAGCGGGTGAAATTAGCCACCGAGCTTTCCAAAAAAGCCACCGGAAAAAGCTTATACATTTTAGATGAGCCAACCACAGGGTTACACCCTCACGATATTAAAAAATTATTGTATGTTTTAAAAGAATTGGTTAACAAAGGCAATACAGTTTTGGTTATTGAACATAATTTGGACGTGATAAAAAACGCTGACTGGATTTTAGATTTGGGACCCGAAGGCGGAGAGAAGGGCGGCTGGATAGTTGCAGAAGGTTCGCTTCATGATATTATTAAAGAAAAGAAAAGTTATACAGGAAAGTATCTTAAGATAATCAAATAATATGTCCTTTGTCATTTAAATAAGAGAGGAGGGAAAAAATGAGAAGGAAAAGTTGGCAGAGAAAGAGAAGGGTTTTACGGAAAAACGTCGCAGATGAACAATTAAAAGAAAAAATCCAACAATGGGTAAATTCTCAAGAATTCCGGCAGGAAATCGAAAAAATTGCGGAAGATTCCCGCGAGACGTGCGAGAATCTTGATCGTCAAAGAAGAGTTAGCGAGAAAGAATTAAAGGATATTTTTTTTGATATTTAAAGCCATTAAAGAAAAAGGCGTCAGGTGATATATTAAAAATATCCTTGACGCCCATTTTTTTATAAAGCAACGTTAAATTAATGTCCTTTATTAAGGGTGAGTAGAAGAGATGAGAAGAGCAAGTCCGCTGAAAAGAAGAAAAACAAGAAAAAGAGCAATGATTGAAATGACAATCCATTTTTTCATTTTCTTTTACCTCCTTTGAGATTTCGTTTTTTTCTTCTTCGTTGTTTTTCGGAGTTTTCCGCCACAAAAGGAAATCTATGGCAAAGCCCCCATTTCAAAGTTAGACAATTCGGCTTGCGTTTTCTGTCCATATTTACCTCCTCCAAAAATAAAATTGTTAAAGAATAATAAACCATACCAGATTGTTGGGGGCTTGACAAGTTTCTTTGATATGAATAAAATACAAAAGTAGAAAATTAGCACTCAAAGGTCGCGTTTGCTAACACACATTATTAATTTTATGAAAATAATACCACTTTCAGACCATATTTTAATTGAACCGATTAAGGAGGAAGAAAAAACAAAAACCGGAATTTTGCTTCCGGAAACCGCTGACAAGGAAAAGCCGGAGCAAGGCCGAGTGATTGCCGTGGGTCCGGGCAGGAAGAATAAAAAAGGTGAATATACTTCCTTGGACGTCAAAGTCGGCCAAAAGGTTTTATTTACCAAATACGGCCCCAACGAAATAAAAGTCGATGATAAAGAATATTTAATCGCAAAAGAAGAAGACATCTTAGCGATTATAGAATAACTATGGCAAAACAAATTAAATATCAGGAAGAAGCCAGAAAAAAATTAAAAATTGGCGTTGATAAATTAGCTAATGCCGTGAAAATTACATTAGGTCCCAAGGGCCGCAATGTGGTTTTAGATAAAGGATTTGGTTCGCCAACCATTACCAACGATGGCGTCACTATCGCCAAAGAAATTGAACTGGAGGACAAAATGGAAAATTTGGGGGCTGAAATTATCAAAGAAGTGGCTTCCAAAACAAATGATGTGGCTGGCGACGGCACGACCACGGCTACTTTGCTGGCGCAGGCAATTATTTCAGAAGGATTAAAAAACGTGACTGCCGGTTCAAATCCCTTGTCCATTAAAAAAGGAATTGAAAAAGGAGTAGAGGCGGTGGTTAATGAGTTAAAAAGAAATTCAAAGAAAATATCGGGAAAAGAAGAAATTGCGCAAGTCGCGACTATTTCTGCCGAAGATTCAGAAATTGGAAATCTAATCGCTGAAGTAATGGAAGAAGTAGGAAAAGACGGCGTCATTACGGTTGAAGAATCTCAAACATTTGGTTTGCAAAAAGAAATTGTCAAAGGGTTGCAGTTTGACCGCGGTTATATTTCTCCTTATATGATTACCAATATGGAGAAAATGGAGGCGGAGTTTGAAGAGCCTTATATTTTCATTACCGACAAAAAAATTTCTGCCTTAACCGAAATTCTGCCCGTATTGGAAAAAGTGGCTCAGACCGGCAAAAAAGAATTAGTAATTATTGCCGAGGAAGTGGAAGGAGATGCCTTGGCCACTTTGGTGGTAAATAAACTCAGGGGCACATTCAATACTCTGGCAGTCAAATCCCCGGGCTTTGGCGACAGAAAAAAAGAGATGCTGCAAGATATTTCCGCGGTGACCGGCGGTCAGGTAGTTTCCGAAGAAATAGGTTTAAAACTGGAAAAAATTGAATTGGGGATGCTGGGCCAGGCAAGAAAAGTGGTTTCAACAAAAGAAAATACCACGATTATTGAAGGAAAAGGCAATAAAGAAGATATTGAGGCTAGAATTAAACAAATTAAAAAAGAAATTGAGACTTCAACTTCTGAATTTGATAAAGAAAAATTACAAGAAAGACTGGCAAAACTTTCAGGCGGAGTAGCCGTGATTAAAGTGGGGGCGGCCACCGAAATTGAGCAAAAAGCCCGACAGCATAAAACCGAAGACGCTCTTTCTGCGACGCGAGCGGCAGTGGAAGAAGGAATTGTAGCCGGTGGAGGAGTGGCTATCTTAAGATGCCTTGACTCTCTCAATGCTTTGAAAGTAGAAGGCGATGAAAAAATTGGTGTCAATATTTTGAAAAGAGCCCTGGAAGAGCCAATTCGCCAGATTGCCCAAAACGCAGGAATGGACGGCGCAGTGATTGCTCAGAAAGTGAAAGAAGGAAAAGACAGTTTTGGTTTTAATGCCCAGACAATGGTTTATGAAGATTTGATGCAGTCCGGAATTGTGGATCCGACCAAGGTAGTGAGGTCAGCTTTGGAAAACGCGGCCTCTGCAGCGGCAATGTTTTTGACGACCGAATGCGTGGTGGCGGAACTCCCTGAAGAGAAAAAGGAAGGAAGAATGCCGCCAATGTCGGAAGACTACTAAAATCAGTTAACAGAAAACAATAAACAGTTAATAATCGCAAAATCCGCCGAGGGGCGGATTTTTGCTTTACTAAAATCTGACAATTGTGTACAATTAAAGTAGAGATAAATTTTACAAAGGTCGTTTTTCAATAAATTTTAATCAAAAATTTATATGAGCATTTTAATTATCTTAGCAATAGCGGCCGGCGCCATTTTACTTTGGATAGTGGCGGTTTACAACGGATTAATAACTTTGCGCAATCGGACGAAAGAAGCTTTTTCAGACATTGATGTCCAGCTAAAAAGGAGATACGATTTAATTCCCAATTTGGTAGAGACCGTCAAGGGTTACGCCGCTCACGAGAGAGAGGTTTTTGAGAAAGTCACGGAAGCCAGAACCCGGGCAATGGGAGCTACAACTCTAAAGGAAAAAGGCGAGGCGGAAAATGTTTTATCCGGAACTTTAAAAACCCTTTTTGCTGTCTCTGAAAATTATCCCCAATTGAGAGCCGCAGAAAACTTTTTGGAATTGCAAAGAGAACTCTCAGACACGGAAAATAAAATTCAGGCGGCCAGAAGGTTCTATAACACCAATGTCAGAGATCTGAATATCAAGATTGAAACTTTCCCGGCTAACACTGTTGCCAGTATTTTCGGATTCAAGCAAATGGAATTTTTCGGAGCTGAAGAATCTGAAAAAGAGCCTGTAAAAGTGAGCTTTTAGAATTTTAAGCAGGAAATAACGATATTAATCGGGGCGTATTTAAAGCAATATGCCCCCTTTATTTTTTATCGAAATTATCGTATTATATAACTGAAATGGCGACTTTGTACACTCAAGTTGATAAAAATGTGGCCAGAACATGGATTTTAATCACGGTTTTTTTGGTATTTATCATCGGACTGGGCTATATTTTCAGCTATAATTTGAATAATCCGGCAATTCTGTGGTTTGCCGTAATTTTCAGTTCTGGCACGAGCTTTATTTCTTATTGGTATTCTGATAAAATCGCTTTGTCTATTAACCGCGCCAGAGAAGCAAAGCATGAAGAAAATTCCGACCTTTTTCATCTTGTGGAAAATCTTTGCATTACCGCCGGTTTACCAATGCCGAAAATTTACATTATAGAAGATTCAGCTCCCAATGCCTTTGCCACAGGCCGCGACAAATCCCACGCCGCCATTGCCGTAACGCGCGGTTTACTCGAAAAATTAAACCGCACCGAGCTGGAAGGTGTAATCGCCCATGAATTGTCGCACGTTGGCAATCGCGATATTCTGCTTTCAACTGTGGTAGTCGTTCTGGTTGGCTTGGTAGCATTGCTGTCTCATTGGTTTTTGAGATTTTCTTTTTGGGGCGGAGGCCGGAGAGGCCGCGATAACAGGGGAGGCGGTCAGATCGGCGCAATTTTGGCTTTAATCGGAATAGTTTTGGCAATACTTTCGCCCTTGATTGCCAGTTTGATTCAGTTGGCGATTTCCCGCAAAAGAGAATTTTTGGCTGATGCCTCCGGCGCGTTATTGACCAGATATCCCGAAGGATTGGCTTCGGCTCTTGAAAAAATCGCGGCAGATCCTGCACCGTTAAGAACGGTCAACCAAGCCACTGCCCATCTTTATATTGTCAATCCCTTTAAGGGTAAAAAAATAACAAATTTATTTTTAACCCATCCTCCCATTGAAGAGAGAATTAAAATCTTAAGAGGAATGGAGGCGTGACCACAGGCATCCCTTGTCGGAAGGGGGTCGGGGAAACCCTTCGGTTTCCCCGTATAGGAAAAGATTAAAAACCGAGGGTTGTTAAGGAGCGGTGATAGCGCGGTCGCTAAAGGCGACAATCGTAATTCGCGCGTGCCGCGACCTCGCTCGGTATTACCACTATTATGAAATGTCCTCGTTGTAATAAAAAATTAGAAGAAGCAATTTTTCACAACACAGGAGTAGATTATTGTCCGCAGTGTCTCGGTATTTTTTTTGAGGAAGACGAATTAAGACAGGCAAAGGACGACAGAGACAGAGATTTGCGATGGGTGGACATTGATTTATGGAAAGATAAAAATAAGTTTAAAGTGGCTTTTGGTATAAGGCTTTGCCCTGCCTGCCGGTTGCCTCTTTATGAAGTTTATTATTCAGATACCCGAGTTGCAACGAATTCAAAGAGAGCTTCGCTCTCTTTTTCACCTTCGTCCCTTAAATGGGACTCGGTGGCTGAAGATGGACGAAGTTCATCGATTTCGGGAGTGGTGGTTGATGTTTGCAACGTGTGCCATGGAATTTGGCTGGACAGAGGCGAATTTAAAAAGATTGTCGGGTATTTGAAAAAAGAGGCAGAATACGAAATTTTAAATGATTACATAAAAACCCTGTCTCAGGAATTTTGGGAAATTTTTACCGGACCTGAAAATTTAAGAGAAGAAGTTTTGGATTTCCTCAGCGTTTTTAAAATTATAAATTATAAATTTCTGGTTCAGTATCCTCATTTATCTAATATAATTTTAAATTTGCCCCGTTAGAAATTGATAAATTTGTAATGGAGTTTAACTTGTTAAAATTATGGCAAAAAAAATTCGCGTTGGCATCATCGGTGTCGGCAATTGTTTTGCCGGCCTGATTCAGGGGATTGAGTATTACAAAAAAAACAAAAACAAAAATCCGATTGGCTTAATGCATAAAAAAATTGGCCCCTATGATTTTTGCGACATTGAGTTTGTTTCAGCTTTTGACGTAGGAGCAAACAAAATCGGCAAGACCTTGGACAAAGCGGTTTTCGCTTCTCCCAATTTGGTTAAGTGGATAAAACTGCCAAAAAGCAAGGTCGTGGTCAGGGAAACCCCGATTTTAGACGGAGTGGGGATTTTTGTTGAAAACAAAATAAAACCCTTAAAAAAGCCCAGCTCTATAGAGAAACTGGAAAAAGAAATTGAACAAGAACTTAAAAGAACAAAAACAGAAATTCTGGTCAATTATTTGCCGGTCGGCTCACAGAAAGCCACCGAGTTTTGGGCAACGATGGCTTTGAAAACCAATTGCGCTTTTGTCAATTGTCTGCCGGCTTTTATCGCTTCGGATAAGAAATGGGCCAATCAGTTCGCTCGCCGTAAACTTCCTATTATCGGCGATGATATCAAAGGACAAATTGGCGCCACTATTGTCCACCGGATTTTGGCTAAACTTTGTTCAGACAGAGGAACAACTATTGATAAAACCTACCAGATAAATGTCGGCGGGAACACCGATTTTTTAAACATGTTAGAGAGAACCCGTTTGGAAAGCAAAAAAATCAGTAAAACCGAAGCAGTAACAAGTCAGATTAATAAAGAAATTAAAGCCGAAAAAATTTATATCGGCCCTTCCGACTTCATTCCTTTTTTAGGAAATATGAAATTGGCTTTTATCAGGGTTGAAGGAAAAATGTTCGCTGACATTCCTTACTCGGTGGAACTGCGACTGGAAGTTGACGACAAAGCCAATTCAGCGGGCGTGGTAATTGACGCCATTCGCTGCGCAAAGCTCGCCTTAGACAGAAAAATCGGCGGTTATCTTGATGTTAGTTCTTATTTCATGAAACATCCTTTGGTCCAAAAAACCGATGACGAAGCCAAAGAAATCGTTGAGAAATTTATCAAAAGAAAATAAAAAGGAGAGGTCGCATAGAGGCCGAGTGCGCGCGCTTGGAAAGCGCGTATACCGCAAGGTATCGAGGGTTCGAATCCCTCCCTCTCCGCCTTCGCTTCGCCGAAGCTCGCCAGAGCGAAGGCGAGCTTCGCCTCAGCTACGGCGTGACGAAGTCCGTTTTTAACAGGAAGAAGTCATGCTTCCGGCGTGACGAAGTCCGTTTTCAGGTCTGCGAAGGCGAACTTCGCCATAAATAATTCTATGCATTACGTATATAGTTTAAAATGCAAAGATGGTTATTATATTGGTTGTACCGATGACTTAAAAGATAGATTGGAAAGACATCAAAAAAGGCACATACCAGCAACGGAAAATCGTTTACCGATAAAATTAGATTTTTATTTTGCGATTAATAACAGATACAAAGCATTCGACTTTGAAAAATATTTAAAATCGGGCTCCGGCAGGGCTTTTATTAAAAAACATTTTTAAGCGAGACTATGGCGAAAATCGCCAAAGCGTTAGGCGTTTCAATAGAGGAGTTAATAAGGTAAAAATAACTTTATGACTTTGGAACAAAAAATAGCTCACCTGTTCAAAATGGACGAAAAAACACGTCGGCGGCATTCCAGTCCTTGGAGTGTTTATTCTCGATTTTCCATGATTCCGCTTTTAGGTTTAGCTTTCTGGAGTAGAGTTTGGTTTGAATGGTGGTCTCTTGTGCCTATAGTAATCGTGTTCTTGTGGGTATGGTTGAATCCGCGAATTTTCCCCGAACCGAAAAGTACTAAAAACTGGGCATCAAAAATAGTCCTTGGCGAATGGGTTTGGATGAACCGTAAAAATATTCCGGTACCAAAACACCATCGTTATCTTCCTAATATCCTTTCCGCGATAGGAGCAATTGGTGCGATTCCTTTTGTTTGGGGCTTATTCATTTTGGAAATATGGCCAGTAGTTTTCGGTGGCGTTATTATTGTTATAAGTAAATTGTGGTTTGCAGATCGCATGGTTTGGTTATACGAGGATATGAAAGATGCCGCACCAGAATATAAAAGTTGGCTGTACTGAATTTGCCGCCAAAGAGTAAAATCAACGAATATGAAAAGAAAAACTAAAATTATTTTATTTATTTCGCTATTGGCTTTGTTTTTATTAGCTTGGGCTCCTTGGATGAATAACAAAGCTATCCACGATAAAGTATTTGATGAAAGAGCTAAAATAGATGGAACAATAGATAAACAAACCGGTGAGTTAATTTGTGATTACAATGTTATGTGGTTTCCTTTCGGAAGATATGTGGCGAGTTGTGAAGGTGGCTATTTTGTAACATTTTGGGGTAAAATACTTTATTGAAATTTGTAAAAATAATTTGCCGCCAAATATGAATTAAAGTTTGTTTAAAAATAATTTATGGAAAGTCAAAATCCGGAACTTCATCGGGTTACGGCGACGGCGATTATTCATAAAGATGGTAAGTATTTAATTGTCAAAAGAAGCCCTGACAAAGATGTTTTTCCTAACCGGTGGCATGTGCCGGGCGGCGGCTTGGAAACGGAAGATTATATTAACACTCCCAAAACAACGCCCGATGCCTGGTATTTTGCCGTAGAAAATTCTTTGAAAAGAGAAATAGAAGAAGAAACCGGCTTGGAAGTGGGAAAGTTAAATTATCTGCTTGACCTCGTTTTTATTAGGCCGGATGGTGTCCCGGTGGTCACTCTTAGTTATTATTGCGATTGGAAATCAGGCGATGTCAAACTAAACGAGGAAAATGTAGATTACAAATGGGTAACTTTTGAGGAAGCAAAAAATTACGATTTGATTGAAGGAATACTAGAAGAAATTGAAATGGTAAATAAAATTAAAAAGGCCGAAATTGCTTAAAAATTAAAAATAAGCATCCCTATGACGGAAAATCTTCTTTTGTCTACGCCAATTTTAATTTTAATTTTGGCATGGACCTTGCCCTGGAAAGGAATAGCTTTATGGAAAGCAGCCAGAAATTCGCATAAAAGCTGGTTTATCGCTTTACTCGTTGTAAACACCTTAGCCCTCTTGGAAATCATCTATATCTTTTATTTTGCTAAGAAAAAAACAGAATCGGTTGAAAAAAGTTAATTATTTGTAATTCATAGAAGATTATGTTGAGCTCGCCAGTTGATGAAATTAAAAATCGCTTGGATATAGTGGAAGTGATTGGCGGTTATATTAAGCTTCACAAGACTGGAGCTAATTTTCGGGCGGTTTGCCCTTTCCATTCTGAAAAAAAACCGTCTTTTTTCGTATCTCCTGCCCGCCAAATCTGGCATTGTTTTGGGTGTTCGTCCGGAGGGGACATTTTTAAATTTATAATGCAAATTGAGGGAGTGGAATTCGGCGACGCTTTGCGAATTTTAGCCCAAAAAGCAGGAGTTGAGTTAAAACCCGTCAACCAGGAATTAAAAACCGAAAGAGCACGGCTTTATGAAATTTGTGAATTGTCCGCCCGATTTTTTGAGAAACAAATGGAAGGAAATAAAATCGGAGATAGCGTAAAAAAATATTTTCTGGGCAGGGGCATCACCGAAGAATCAATAAAAAAATGGCGATTGGGCTACTCGCCTGATACTTGGCAGGGACTTTCCGATTTTTTGGTCAGCCGGGGTTACCAAAGAGAAGAAATTGAAAAAGCGGGTTTGGTTGTTAAAAATGAAAAAGGAAGTTATTACGACCGTTTTCGGGGCAGAATTATTTTTCCCATATTTGATTTAAACTCCCAGGTGATTGGTTTTGGCGGCCGGGTTTTTGGCGAAAAATCAAAGACTGAGATAGCCAAATATGTAAATACCCCAAATACTCTTTTATATGATAAAAGCCAGGTTTTGTACGGCTTGGATAAAAATAAGATGGAAATCAGGAAGAAAAACGAATGCGTCCTGGTGGAAGGTTATACCGATGTGATTTTGCTCTTTCAGGCCGGTTACACCAACGTGGTGGCCACTTCCGGAACGGCTTTGACTCCTTATCAATTAAAAATTATCAAACGCTATTCGGAGAATCTTTTAACTGCCTTTGACATGGATGTGGCCGGAGATTCTGCCACCAAAAGAGGGATTGACCTGGCTCAGACCTTTGGTTTCAATATCAAAGTTCTTTTATTGCCGGAAGATTCCGATCCGGCTGACATTATTTCTAAAAACGCAAAAGACTGGGAGAATATTTTGCAAAATTCAAAATCAATCATTGATTTTTACTTTGACAGCACTTTCTCGCGGCACGACTCAAAAACGCCGGAAGGAAAAAAAGCTGTTTCAAAAATTTTGTTACCGGTAATAAAAAGAATTCCTAATAATATTGAGAGGTCTTTTTGGGTTCAAGAGCTATCCAAGAGGTTAGAGATAAAAGAGGAAGCGGTGGCAGAAGAGCTAAAAAAAACAAAATTGAGCGAGGAAGTTTTCGGATTAGAAAAGGAAGAATTGATGAATTTACCTCAGAAATCCAGAAAAGAACTTTTAGAAGAAAGATTGACCACTTTAATTTTGCGCTCGCCGGAAAATCTTAGTTATCTTTTTGACGATGCTCTTTGCCTTCTGTCTCCTCAAATTTGCCAGATTATTTGTTATATAAAAGAAAACCCGGATTTTACGAAAGCCATAAACACCGGTCAAAAAATTGAAACGCCGGAACTGTCAGACGAATTAAATAATTTGCTGAACTATCTTTTATTGAAATCAGAAATTGAAACAGCAGGACTTGAAATTGATGAAGAATGCAAGGATTGCTTAAGGGAAATAAAATCTCTGGAAGTCAAGAATAAATTAAATGAAATTTCAAAACAAATTAAAAAGGCGGAAGAGGCGCATGAATCTGAAAAACTTGACAAATTGCTTCAAGAATTTAATCAATGTTCCAAATCGCTCTGCGATTTAGAGCAAACGTTATATGAAAAAAAAGAAAGTTAAAAAAAATAGATATCCAAAGAAAAAAAGCGTGGTCAGGAAAAAGAAAAAGAGACTGAAAGTAAAGTATAAAAAGAAGGCCGGGAGACGACGGGCTGCTAATTTGCGTTTATTGCGCAAAAGTTCACGTAAAAAGAAAAAGAAAAGAATTTCGCGAAAAAAGAAAATTAAAATTTCTCGCCGCCGCCTCCCCAAAATTTTTTTAACGGAAAAAATTCAACAGCTGATTGAAAAAGGCAAAGAACGCGATTTTGTTACCGTGGCTGAAATTTTATATTTTTTTCCGGAAATAGAAAAAGATATAAAAGGGCTGGAATTCCTTTATGAAACCCTGGAAAAGGAAGGAATTGAGGTTAAAGAAGCCAGAGAATTTTTAATTGTAGAGGAAAAAAAGGAAAAGATTCCAAAAAGAATCGCAGAAACAAGGCTTGATCCTATTCAAATGTATCTGAGAGAAATCGGAAAAATTCCCCGTTTAACTGCAGAAGGAGAAAAGGAATTAGCTAAGAGAATTGAAAAAGGAGATAAAGAAGCAAGAAAGCAGTTAGCGCGCTGCAACTTGAAATTGGTCGTGGCTTTTGCTAAAAAATACGTTGGCCGCTCTCCTAATTTGACTTTGCTGGATTTAATTCAGGAAGGAAATCTGGGACTTTTCCGGGCCGTGGAAAAATTTGACTGGAGAAGAGGCTATAAGTTTTCCACTTATGCCACTTGGTGGATAAGGCAGGCAATAACGCGCGCCTTAGCCGACCAGGCAAGAACCATCAGAATTCCCGTCCATATGGTGGAAACCATCTCAAAATACGCCCAGACAAAGAGAAGATTGCTCCAGGACCTTGGCCGGGAGCCTCTGCCGGAAGAAATTGCATCCGAAATGGGCATTGAGGTAGCCAAGGTTCATCATATAATGAAAATTTCCCAGTACACCGTTTCTTTGGAAACGCCCGTAGGTGAAGACGAAGAAGATAGCGTTCTGGCTGAATTTATTGAAGACGAAAAAACGATTGCCCCTTCTTTGGAGGCAGGCAGAACTTTACTTAAAGAAAGATTGAAAGAAATTTTGGTTGACCTGACTCCGCGAGAACAGAAAATAGTTTCAATGAGATTCGGCTTAGACGATGGTATTACTCACACTTTAGAAGAAGTGGGTAATGAATTTGGCGTCACTCGAGAAAGAATTCGTCAGATTGAAGCGAAAGCTTTGGAAAGAATTAGAGGTCACCAGGGATTAAAAAAGTTGAAAGGTTACTGAAAATAGTGTACAATTTAATACATTCCGCGGTGGCGCAATGGTAGCGCGGGTGCCTGTGAATTTATTGCAGCTTCCTCGAGTAATCGAGGTTGAAAAACGAGGTGAATTGCGGGAAGCCTAAGGCGAAAGTCATGGTAATCCGCAGCCAAGTCCTGATTTTTTAGGAAAGGTTCAGAGACTATCCCGAAAGGGAGTAGGACGTAGGTTAAATAATTTTCGTCCGAAGCGCCTCGTCCCCTCAATCGTTAGGGGAATGAGATAGTCCATCCCTTATGGAAACATGAGGATTAGGTGTAAGCACTAGGTTGTAGGTTCGAATCCTACCCGCGGAGCAAATGAATACGATACGAACTTCCGATTTTCTAAAAAAGTTGGATTTTCGTTTTTTGAGGGCGGTTGTTCCGCCCCGCCCCGCATTTGCGGGGCGGGGCTTTCAAGCTCGCCAAAATCCTGCGGATTTTGGCTGGCAAACAAGGAAATTTTAATGCTTTCGGGCGAATAGGCGATTTTTT
>Ga0214473_10001347_pt1 | contig 32715 bp, 23 predicted proteins | sample RVTome_7_FD_203509 | JGI IMG/M metagenome (GOLD analysis project Ga0214473, IMG submission 203509) | Soil microbial communities from uranium-contaminated site in the Upper Colorado River Basin, Wyoming, United States - RVT98D197 | ecosystem: Environmental > Terrestrial > Soil > Contaminated >...
TCGGAAACGTTTGCATTCCTCGCTGGGCTATCGACCGCCGGACGAATTCGAGGCTCTGCTGAAGAACGAAACCATGAACCGCCAAACTGTCCTAACCTAAACGGTCCAAGGAAAGGGGTTCATTCCAGTTTGAGCCACCAACTTCCCTATATCGAGAAGGAGTATGGAACGATTCGTGTGAGTTGTCAACCAGTTTGAGGAGTGCTGCTGCGATCTGGCTCCGTCACCCCACCTTGACACTTGAAGCGCCCACCCCTATCTTGCTCCCCTGAAGGAACATCTATGAAAATAAAGTACCTCGATCTGCAAGCACAGTATCTATCGATCAAACCCGAGATCGACGCCGCCATCCAAAAGGTCCTCGACAGCAGCGCCTATGTGCTCGGTCCGGCCGTGCAGGAGTTCGAGCAGAACTTCGCCGAATACTGCGACGTCGAACATTGCGTGGGGGTCAACAGCGGCACCAGCGCCCTGACGCTGGCCCTGCGCGCGCTCGACATCGGTCCCGGCGACGAAGTCATCACCGTTGCCAACACCTTTATCGCCACCGCCGCGGCTATCGAACATGCCGGCGCCCGCCCGGTGCTTGTTGACGTCGACCCGATAACCCGCAACCTCGACCCGGCACTATTGAAGCTGGTCATATCGCCCCGAACGCGCGTCATCATCCCGGTGCATCTCTACGGCCGGCCGGCTGATTTGGATCCAATTTTGGATCTGGCGGAGAAAGACGGCCTGGCCGTAATTGAAGACGCCGCCCAGGCGCACGGGGCGTGCTATAAGGGACGCCGGGTCGGTTCTATCGGAAAGATGGCCGCTTTCTCGTTCTACCCCGGCAAGAACCTCGGCGCCTACGGCGAAGCCGGCGCCGTGACCACCGACGATCCCAAACTCGACCGTCGCCTGCGCATGCTGCGCGACCACGGCTCCGAAAAGAAATACGTTCACGACCTGCTCGGATACAACGCCCGCATGGAGGGCATTCAGGGCGCCGTTCTCAACGTCAAACTGGCGCATCTGGATAAGTGGAACGCGGAGCGCAACCGGGTAGCCCGGCTCTATGATCGGCTGTTGTCCGACGCGCCGGTCGGACGGCCGAACTTCGACGCCGATGTCGAACAGGTGTTCCATCTTTACGTCATCGAAACCGAGCAACGCGACGGTTTACAGAGATTCCTGAGCGAGCAGAAGATTCCATCGCTGATCCACTACCCGATACCGATCCATTTGCAGAAGGCGTTCGACCATCTCGACTATCGCGCGGGTGACTTTCCGATAGCCGAAAAGCTGGCCGGTGAGATTCTGTCCCTGCCGATCTATCCTGAGATGTCGGACGAGCAGGTGGCTTATGTCACCGAGAGGGTGAAGACGTTCTTTGCGTGAGGTCCGCTCAATGGCGTCCCGATTTTCGACCCACACGGTCATTGTCCTGGGCCTGCTGGCGCTGATACTGCTCCTGCGGGCGTGGCGGCTCGAGGCCGACCCGCCGGCCGTGGCCTCGGTCTCGAGCGACGTCTACACCGACCCGCCCCAATACACGCTTTTCGCCAAACAGTACGCCCAGCACGGAGAGTTCAACCCCTTCCACGACACGCGGCTGGTTTTTTTCCTGAAATCATCCGTCACGGCTTTAGCGACGGTGGTGTTCAACCTGTTCGGTACCGGCATCTTGCAGTCGAACCTGGTCGGTCTGTTCTACTCCTACGGCGGCCTGCTCTTGTTTTTTATTTTCCTGCGCCGGGCGGCCGGTGATTTGGTCGGCGCACTCTATCTGATTCTGATTTGCTTCAATTACAATCAACTGTTCTACGGCCGGCTGCCGTTTCTGGAGCACGCCATGTGGTTCTACACCGCCGGCGCGCTGGTATTGATAACGCACTTCCGCGGACGCTGGGCGTTCTTCGTAGCCGGCGCTTCGCTGTCCGTGGCCGTGTTTTTCGGCAAGATCATCGGCGTGGTTTTTCTGTTTCCGTTCGCCTGTCTCCTTCTGTATCAGGCCGCCTTCGATTACCCCGGTGGCCGTTCGGTGCGCGCCGTGCGGCCGCTATTGTTTGTTGTCGGATTTGCTCTGATAGCTCTCTTCTGGGCGTTGTTCAGCTACCTGCCGATGCAGAAGGAAGTAACCGGATACATAGGTGAGAAGGCCTTCACCCTGTATGGCGCGCCCGAGGGTTGGCAATCGTTCGATGATTTCGTCTGGAAGCTGGTATCGTTCGGAATCGAGTCCAACCTATTTCCGCGGATGACGGTGGGGTCGCTACTGGGCGCGGTCTATCTCGGATTCGTGCTGTTTACGATCAGCCGGGGCCGCTTTTGGAGGGGAGAGTCCACTGTTTTCAACGGCGGGCATCTGTTCATCGGCGCCATGATAATCGCCTTTTACGGCGCACTGATGCCCTGGAACTATCAACCGCTGCGCTACGAAATGGTCCTGATCTATCCGTTCTGCGGGGCGGCGGCGGTTGTTCTTGCCGCGCTGTGGCGCAACGCCAAACGATCCGAATACGACGGCGACATACCCTGGCTGTGGCTCGTTTTCCTGTACCCGGTTTTGTTGGTGGTGGTGAGCCAAACCTGGTCCGGTCTGGCCGAGCGGCTGGGCTGGGAGTTTGCGTTCGACGACGTTAAATACCAGGCCGCGGCAATTGCTCTGGTGGTGACGCTCGGGGTCGCAGTCGCGGTGGCGACAATTCGCAAGTTGCAGTTGACACGGCCACCTCTTTTGGGAAGGGTTATTGTGGCCGCTGCTCTCGCCGCGACCATCGGTCAGGGCGTGGCGCTGGCCGTCGACTGGTACCGCTGGCCGACCTACAGCGAGCGCGATAACAGCGCCGATCTGGCTATGATACTGGCGCCCGACGCCGTGCTCTCGGGACCGTTCGCCGCTCAGTTGACCCAATCCAACGACCTCGGCTGCGTGATTCACATGTTCGGCGTGGTCGATGTCGATTCGACCCTGTTCGCGCGCTTCCCTATTACGCATCTGCTTCTGGACCAGGCCAACGAGAACCGCGCCCGCGCCGATCATCCCCATGTGATGGGCGGGGCCGTCCACATCTGCACCTACCATGTCGGTCTCCGCAAGGTCCGCTTGTATCGGATCGCCGGCCATACCGACAACCCGGTCGCGGATGCCTACCGGCGCTCACCGTTCGAGATAGCGGTCGACCAGTCTCACGGCGGCAACACGGCCGTGATGCAGCAGCACTTGATCACGTTTCTGCAGAATCACCCCGAAAACATGTCGGGCTACCTGCTGGCCGGAGAGACAGCTCAGCAGATGAATCAATATCCCGAAGCCGAACAGTTCTTCAAAAAAGCGGTTGAGTTTTCGCCCAGTAACTACAATCTTATCGGTACTTTGGCGATGCTTTACCAAAGCTGGTATCGCACCACCGGCGATTTGCAGTATAAGGACAAAGCCCTGGAGCAATTCGAACTGGCCCTCAAATACGCGCCGACTTCCAACCGCATGATGGAAGCGTACGCGGAGCTTAAAGGACTGCCTGGTGACGATTGATCAAAACTACAAATTCCTGGTCTCGACGATCGTGCCGGCCATGAACGAAGAGGGCAATATCGAGAGGTTCTGCCGGCTCTTCGACGAGATGACCAAAGCGGCGCCGTTCAGAAACGAGTTGGTCTTTGTCGACGACGGCTCCACCGACGGCACTCTCGAGAAGATCAAGCAGGCGGCTGAGACCTACCGTTTCGTTCGCTGGGAGTCGCACGGCCGCAACCTCGGTCTGACCGAAGCGCTCCTGACCGGTTTCGAGATCGCCAAGGGCGAGGTGTATGTCTTTTATCCGGCCGACTTGCAGTTTCTGCCTGAGGACATCCCCAACCTGGTCACCAAGATCGCCCAGGGCGCCGATCTGTGCGCGGGGTGGAAGCAGGGGGCGTATCAGAAACCGATTGTGTCCGGGGTGTACAATTGGCTTTCGCGAAAACTGTTCAGTTTGAGAATACACGACCTGAATTCCTGCAAAGCCTTTCGTCGGGAAGTAGTCGAGCAGATTTTCCTCAGACGCGACTGGCACCGCTATTTGGCGCCGCTGGCCGCCGACAAAGGCTTTCGCCTGGAGGAGGAAAAAGTGACTCTCCATGAACGTTATTCCGGGACGAGCAAGTTCGGATCGATCTGGCGTGTCCCGGTCGGAGTGCTGGATTTGCTGGCGGTAAAATTCCAAATCACGTTCCTGCGCAAACCGCTTTTGTTTTTCGGATCGATCGGCTCGGTGCTGGTGTTGTTGGGTGTCCTCGTCGGACTGATCGCCCTGTACCTGCGGTTTGTCGAGGGGGAAGGTCACCGACCCCTCTTGTATCTGGTGATGATGCTGGTGGGTGTCGGTATGGTGCTGTTTCTCATGGGCTTCATGTCCGAGGGACAAGTGGCGGTAAAAGAGGAGATGGCCGACCTGCGCAAAAAGATCATGCGGATGACGAAGGCAGACCGGTCCGCCGATGACACCGAAAGATAGCATACCGGCTGATCTCCAACCCCATCGATTAGGCAAACGTCCGTGATCGTACCCAAAGCATGACCATCAAGAAAGCCCTCATCGCTCTCCTCAAGATCAGTCTCACCCTGGTGGTCGTCTATTTCCTCTATCGTCAGGTCGTCGCCCACTGGGATGACATCAAGGACTACCAGTGGACGGTCGACTGGGGGATGTTCCTGCTGTCCTGCCTGGCGGGGCTGATCACGTTTGTCATCATGGCCTCCAACTGGCAGCGGCTGATCGCCGGTTTCGGCCACCGCCTGCCGCTGAGGAAAGCTTTTCGGATATTCTACCTGTCCGACCTGGGTCGCTACATTCCCGGCAGAATCTGGCCGCTTCTGGGCATTCTGTACTTGACCAAAAAGGAAGGCATCCCGCCGGAGCAGGCCACGGCGTCGTTTGTGCTGGTGCAGATGTTCGCCATTCCTGCGTCGCTCTTACAATTTGTTGTGGCCATTCAGTTCGAACCACGCATTCTGGTCGACCAGGTGGCCGTGCTGGGTGAGGGTGGCACGTATCTGCTCACCGCTCTGATGCTCTTGTTCGCGGCCGTGATCGTCCTGTGGCCGCAGCGCTTGTTGCGTCTCACCAACGCCCTGTTGCGCCGCCTGTCGCGGAAGGAGGTGACCTTTGCGTTGGACAAAAAGGTTGCCCTGCGTCTGTTCGTTGGTTATTCTTTGGGCTGGCTTTGCTACGGCATCGCGTTTTTTCTGTTTGTGCGTTCGGTGATGCCCGATAGCAACCTGACGGCAGTAGCGGCGGTGGGGATTTTCAACGCCGCCTATCAGATCGGCTACCTGGCCTTGTTCGCCCCCGGCGGCTTTGGACCGCGCGAGGTGGTGATGGGATTCATGCTGACGCCGTTTCTGGGGCCGCTGGCCGTGGCCCTGCCGGTGCTGGCGCGGCTGTGGTCAGTCCTGATCGAAGTCACGGCGGCTCTGATTGCTCTGGCGATTCGAAAATGACACGAGTGACCCTGCGTGGTTAAGAAGAAACGAGCTAAGAAACACCCGGCGCGACCGGCCCGACGGTCGTTCGACTTTGAGAGTTCCCCCTGGTTTGCGCCGGTGGCGTTCGCTGTCATTTTTGTCGCCCTGCTGGTGCTGTTCGGCGGCTTCATCTTCTCGGACAAAATGCTCTACGGCTCCGACACCATCCAGGCCGGTGTTTTCTTCCGCTCCATGCTGGTCGACCAGGTGCGGGAGCACGGTAGCGTGCCGCAGTGGAATCCGTACATCTTTTGCGGCATGCCCTACGTCGAGGCGTTCCACGGCGACATCTTCTATCCGCTGTCAGTGCTGAAATTCTTCGGTTCGCTCTATCGCATGCTCGGCCTCAATCTGGTGCTGCACATTTTCCTGGCCGGGCTGTTCATGTACCTGGCGGCGCGGCAGTTCCGCTTGTCCAAGACGGCCGCATTGATGTCCGGCGCCTGCTACATGTTCGCCGGCTATCTGGTCTCGCTGGTAGCGCCCGGACACGACGGCAAGATTTTTGTCACCACTTTGTTCCCGTTGGTCGTGCTGTTTCTTGAGGCCGGCTTCGATAACCACGGTCTGCGATCTTTCTTCCTGTTCTCGCTTTTGGGTCTGGTCCTCGGAGTGATCATTCTATCTCCTCACCCGCAGATGTCGTACTTCACGTTGTGGGTGGTAGCGGCATACTCCGCGTTCAGGATCATAAGGTTGTTTCTGCAAACCGGAAAGGTCTCCGCAATGCTGAAGCCGGCGGTTCTGACCGCCTATGCCGTGATTATCGGGCTGTTGATCTCGGCCATCCAGTTCTACCCCGGCTACATATACACGTCGAAATTTTCACCGCGGGCGGACTCGAAAAGCGGCTGGGAATGGGCAACCTCCTGGTCACTGCACGAGGAGGAGGCGATGTCGCTGTTGATCCCGGAGTTCGCAGGAACGGCCAAGAAAGAAAACCCATACTGGGGGAAAAACTACTTCAAGGACAACTCCGAGGCGGTCGGGATCGTGACCATCTTCGTCGCCCTGATCGGCTTTCTGTTTTACCGTCGCCGCGAGTCTTATTTCTTCGGAGGGCTGGCGTTGTTCGCGCTGATCTACGCTTTGGGGGCCACCACCCCGATCTTCCGCCTCTTCTATTGGCTGATACCGAAGGTGGAGTCGCTAAGGGCGCCATCGATGATAATGTTCGTCTTTTCGTTCTCGGCGGCGATGCTGGCCGGTATGGGCCTGCAATGGCTGCGCGATTCGCGCTCGACCAGAGCCGATAACGGCAAGGCCAAGCGCTTTTATTATCTTTTGATTGGTCTGCCGGCGCTGCTGCTGCTGCTTGCGTTCGTCTTTTCTGCGGGCGGCAGGGCCGCGCTGTCCGGATGGTGTTCTTTGTTCTACAATGAAGCCGCCACTACGCCCGCCAACCAGAACATGACGAAACTGGATGTGGCCTACTTGAACCTTCCGGCCATTCAATCCGGCGCTTGGCTGGCCTTTGTGTTTTCGGCGCTGGCGACCCTGTTTATCTGGCTCTACCGCTCCGGTCGCGCCGGGACGTTCGTCCTGCTCGCGGTCGTCGCCATCGTGGTTGTCGACGGCGTCCGTTTCAATCGGCGTTTCGTGGATACGGTCGATCCCATGGACTATTGGGGACTGAACCCGGTGACCAAAAACCAGATAGCCGACCATTACCGCGTGATGAACATCCAGGCCCTGTCGGAGAACCTGCTGCCGTACCACGGTATCGAGGTAGTAATGGGCTACCACGGTAACCAGTTGCGCTGGTACGATGACCTGCTGGGTGGACCCGGCGCGCGCAATCAACTCAACCCGCGACTTTTGAACCTGGCCTCGGCTGGTTACATCCTTGTGCCGACCAGCGCGCAGATGCCCGTGGGTTATTTCGGGGAGGCCCCGGTGACCACCGTGGCTTCTTTCAGTCAGCTTCGTCTGCTCCGCAACGAAAACGCCCTGCCGCGGGTCTTCCTGACCGATCAGTATCGCGTCCTGCCCGACCGCAGCGAGATCTACCCGTTGATACTCGAAGGTGATGACGATCTGCGCCAGATCACCTACTTGGAGAAGGAACCGTCCTTGCCGCTTGATGTCGACAGCGCCAAAGGCGACAGTGCCTGGATCGAAAGCTACGGCCTCGATTCGGTTGTGGTCGGCGTCCGCTGCGACGGCAATAAGTTGCTGGTGCTGACCGACAACTACTACGACGCCTGGCATGTAAGCGTCGACGGTCGTCCCGCCGAACTGCTGCGGGCTTACGGCGCCTTCCGCGCCGTGGCCGTCCCGGCGGGAACCGAGCGCGTCCTTTTCTGGTACCACTCCGATAGATACGTCGCCGGCAAAACGATGACCACTTCGACGCTCGTATACCTTGCCCTGGTAGCGGCGGCATACTTCGTGATAGAACGGCGCCGAGGACGCAAGAAGAAAGAACCGGCCGCATGAGTCACACCCAGCGCGCTCTTATCATTTTCCCGACTTATAACGAACGTGACAATATCGAGAAGATTGTCCATGCCGTGCTGCCTCTGGATCCGCGCATTCACGTTCTGGTGGTGGACGACAACTCGCCCGACGGCACCGGCGAAATCGCCGACCGCCTGGCCGCCGCCGAACCGAAAGTGAACGTGTTGCATCGCGAAAAGAAAGAGGGTCTGGGACGCGCCTACCTGGCGGGGTTCCGGTGGGCTATCGAGCGCAAATTCGACTACATCTTCGAAATGGACGCCGACTTTTCGCACGGACCGGAATATATCAAAGACTTCCTGCGGGAAATTCAAGAATACGACCTGGTCCTCGGTTCGCGCTACATCAGCGGTGTCAACGTCATTAACTGGCCGATTACGCGACTGCTCTTGTCCTACTTCGCCAACGTCTACACCCGTATCGTCACCGGCATGCCGCTAAGAGACGCCACCGGCGGCTTCAAGTGTTTCCGACGGAAGGTCCTGGAGATGATCGATCTGGACGCCGTGCATTCGTCGGGCTACTCGTTTCAGATAGAGATGTCCATGCGGGTGTGGAAAAAAGGATTCCGCATCAGAGAGATTCCGATCATCTTTGTCGACCGAACCGCCGGTGAGTCCAAGATGTCCAAAAAGATCATGCGCGAGGCCATCTGGATGGTCTGGTTGCTGCGACTCAAGGCGATCTTCGGCAAACTTGGCTAGAACAAGACGCCCATTTTGATCAAAAACAGAGTCTCAATCGTCATCGTCACTCACAACTCAAGCGCGGCCCTGGATGGTTGTCAGGCCAACCTGCGTGAGACGCTCGCCGATGTCGATCACCAACTGGTGGTGGTGGATAATGCATCCTCCGATGATTCGCTGGAAATCATAGAGAGACACTATCCCGAGGCTGTGGTTGTCCGCAACACCAAGAACCGCGGCTTCGCCGCCGCCTGCAACCAGGGAGCGGCCCGGACGGATGGCGAGTTTCTGCTGTTCGTGAACCCGGACGTGCGCCTGGATCCCGGCGCGGTCGAGTGCATGATGGCGCTGATTCGCAGTGACCATAAGGTCGGCGCCGTAGCGCCGCGATTGCGCCACCCCGACGGCCGTTTCCAACCGACCTGTCGCCGCTTGCCGACAATCTACAACCTGCTGTTCTCACGCGGTTCGATGCTCTCACGCCTGATCGGCGATCGCCGAATCTACACTCTGCCGGACTACTCCGAGACCACCGAGGTCGAGGCCGTGGCGGCCGCAGTAATGATGATCCGCAGTCTGGAGTTCAGCCGGATGGAAGGTTTTGACGAACGGTTTTTCATGTACATGGAGGACACCGACCTTTGCTGCCGTCTGAAAGCGCGACGTTATCGCAACTACTTCGTACTGGCCGCCGGCGGTGTTCACGACTGGGGGCGCGGCAGCGACGCCGGCCGAATCAGACGGGCCTGGCGCCACCACTTCTCAGTGTGGAAGTACTTCCTGAAACATCTACCCAACGGTTTCTCTCTTTTGGTGCTGCCGCTGCTGCTGGCTATGAACCTGCTGCTCACCATAATCGTACCGCCGTATCGTCGTTCCGGGAGGCGTTAGCCGATGCCAAGTCATACCATTATGGTCACAGCTCTCTGCTCGCTGGTTACGGCTCTGGTCAGCATCCCGCTGCTCATCCGGGCAGGCCATCGATATGGACTGCTCGACTACCCGGGGCGTCACAAGCGCCACAAGCGCCCGGTACCGTACCTGGGCGGCGTGGCCTTGTTTGCATCGGTGTGGATTGCACTGCTGGTGTCACGGCTGTTGCATCCCCAGTGGTTCGCCGGTGACGGTTCATCGTTTTTCTATGTCTTCCTGGGCGCGATGGTGATAATGCTGGTCGGACTGGCCGACGATCTGGCGCCGCAATCAGCCTGGTTGAAACTAGCGGCGCAGATAATGGTGGGTCTGATGCTGTACTTTTCCGGAGTCAGGGTGGAACTGCTGACCACCCCCTACGGCAGCGTTGACATCGGTTTGGGTTCGCTGGTGATCACCGTGCTTTGGATAGTGGTGTTGACAAACGCGCTCAACCTCATCGACGGGCTGGATGGTTTGGCCGGGGGGGTTTCGCTGATCGCGGCCGTCACCCTTCTGGTGATCGGGTTTCTGATGAACGTCGGTTGGGTGGTGATTTTCGTGCTGGGTATGATTGGATTTCTCGCGCCTTTTTTGGTTTTCAACCGCTACCCAGCCCGCATTTTTCTGGGCGACTCGGGATCGATGCAACTGGGTTACTACTTTGCGGTCTTCTCGCTGTTGGCGCCGCTGAAATCGTTCACACTGTCGGCCCTGTACCTGCCGTTGGTGGCTCTGGGAGTACCGATCCTGGAAACGGTGTCGTCCTTCACGCGCCGGGCCTTCAGCGGCCGCAGCGTCATGCAGGCCGACCGGCGTCATCTCTTTCATTTCCTGGCTTTGGCCGGTCTCTCGCGGCGCGGCGTGCTTCTGGTCTTTTATTCGCTGGGTGTGGTGTTCTCCGCCTTTGCGCTGGCCATGTTGCTCTGGAACCGGCTGGTAGTGCTATCGGTTTTGGTGCTTTTTATGGTTGTTATTCTGACGGCATTCTTTATTTTAGTGACCACGGTGGCATCGCGCCGCCGTCGCGGTTGAAGTTCGACCGCTGAGGCCGACGAGCCTGATAAAACATAGATCGGAACGGCATGGTCGACAGACCCTTCTTGGAATTCGAACGTCCGCTGGTGGAGTTGGAGAAGAAGATCTCCGACATGAAGGACTTCTCCGTCGGCGAGAGCATAGAACTGGACGGTGAAATCGTGGCCCTCGAGAAGAAGCTGGCGCGACTTCGCGAGGACATCTACTCCCGGCTTACCCGATGGCAGCGCGTACAACTGTCGCGCCACCCGAAACGTCCCTACACCCTCGACTACATCGGAATGATGACCACCGATTTCGTGGAACTTCACGGTGATCGCTATTTCGCCGACGATCGCGCCATGGTCGGCGGTTTCGCCCGGATAGACGGCATTCCCGTGATGGTCGTCGGCCAGCAGAAGGGTCGCGACACCAAGGAAAAACTGGTGCGCAACTTCGGCATGGCCCATCCGGAGGGTTATCGCAAGGCCCTGCGCCTGTTCAAGCTGGCCGAGAAATTCGATATCCCGATCGTAGTGCTCATCGACACGCCGGGAGCCTTTCCGGGCATAGGGGCCGAGGAGCGCGGCCAGGCGGAGGCGATCGCTCGCAATATCAGAGAGATGGCTCGCCTAAGAGTGCCTATCGTGATCGTGATTATCGGCGAAGGGGCTTCCGGCGGGGCTTTGGGGGTCGGTGTGGGTGATGTCGTCATGATGCTGGAGTACGCCTGGTACTCGGTGATCTCGCCGGAAGGCTGCGCCGCCATCCTCTGGCGCGACGCCGCCAAGGCGCCGGAGGCGGCCGAGGCGCTTAAACCGACGTCGGACGACCTGATACAACTTGGAGTGGTCGACAAAGTGATCAGTGAACCCGAGGGGGGTGCTCATCGTAATCCTGCGGCCTCCGCCCAACTGGTCAAGAAAGAGATCCTGGCTGCCCTGAAGACGTTGCAGACCAAACCGATCGAGCAACTGCTGCAGGACAGACTGAACAAATACCGAAACATGGGTGAGTTTGAAGAAGGCTGAGGTATCAAGGCGATGGCGCTGTCAAGTCAACTTCTGGAAAAACTGGTTTGTCCTCAGTGCAAGGACAAACTCGACTATCGTGAAGAGGAGAACCGGTTGGTGTGCGAAAGCTGTCGGCTTGCTTATCGTATCACCGACGATATACCGGTTTTGTTGATCGACGAAGCGGAGAATATCGATTAGGAACATGATCTATGAAGCTTTCTAAATTCTGCGATGAAACGCGGGTGGATTTCAGCCTGAAGGCGAGCGACAAGGACGGCGTGATCGAGGAACTGGTGGATCTCGTGTCCCGCTCCGGCATGGTCAAGGACCGTGACCTCCTGCTGAAGGACATCAAAGAACGCGAGGATCTGGTTACCACGGGAGTGGGTTATGGAGTGGCTTTTCCGCACGCCAAGACCAGATCGGTCAAGGGGATCGTGATAGGATTCGGACGCAGCGACGCCGGAATCGACTTCGATGCCATGGATCACAAACCGGTGCACCTCTTTTTTCTGATCGCCGCCCCGGAGGACGCCATCGGCGCTCACCTGAACGTAATGGCGCGTCTGTCCTATTTGATGAAGCCGGAGGAAAACCGCCAGAAGCTCCTTGAGGCCGCCTCGCCCGGCGACGTACTGGCTTTAATCGATGCCGTCGAGTGACCAACGTCTCGTTTTGAGGGGCGCCTGCCATGACGAACAGAAAATCAGGTCTCTCTTATAAAAGCTGGCGAACAGTTCAATTCGCTACCGTTCTTGTCTTCATCCTTGCCCTGATCTTGAATTTGCCCGCGGTTAATTCGTTTGTCGGCGGAGCGATCATCACCAGCGCCTACACCCCTTTTGAAAAGATCCGAACAGCCGTCATAAGTGTGGCCGCTGAAAGCGACACGATCCGGATACTCCATGAGTCGCTGGCGGGAATGTCGGACCGTTTGGCGGCGCTGGAGGAAGCCGAGCGGGAGAACGTGAGACTGCGATCCGTTCTGGGCTTTGAAGAGCCGTGGGGATACCATTTACTGCCGGCCCGGGTCATTGCCGTGACCGGTGAGCAGGCGCCGGTGTCGGCCATTATCAACCGGGGATTCAAAGACTCCCTGCTCGTCAATCAACCGGTCATCAACCAAATCGGTCTGGTGGGGAGGATTCAGGAAGTTATGCCGGGCTACGCCAAAGTGCAGCTCTTGACCGATCCTCTCAACCGAGTCGCCGCGCGGGTGGCCTCCAGCCGGGAGATGGGGATCATCCGCTACCTGCCGTCGGAGGGGATGATCCTGGACGATTTCCCCAACCAGGGCGACATTGCGGTAGGCGATACTGTCCTGTCGTCGGGATTGGGCGGCATCTACCCGCCGGGCCTGAAAATTGGGGTCGTGTCTCAGGTCAGGCGACCGGAGAACAGACCGTATTCTCGGATCAATCTGCAACCGGTGGTCAATTTTCGCACCCTTGAGGAACTCTTCATTCTGCTGGGGGAGGGGCCGTGAAGCGGGTCATTCCGTTCATACTTTATCTGCTTCTGATTGCCGCGCATCAGGTGATACTGAGGGACATCACGGCCGTTTACACCGCCAACATCAATCTGACCGCCCTGATGGTCCTGACGGTGGCCGTTTACAAACCGGAGTTGGTTGCGGCCTGGTTCGGGTTTGCCGCCGGGCTGGTGCTGGCCGCCGGCAGCCCCGATCTGCTCGGATGGCATGCCTTGTGGTTGACCGGGCTGGGAACGGTCGCCTTCCATGCCCGCGAAAAGCTGAACCTTGACTCTCTCTATGCTCGGCTCCTGTTGGTGGTCAGCGGTGTCATGGTGCACAACCTTTTGGTGCTGATCACCAGTTTCAGGACGGTGGACTTCTGGTATTCGCTGGTCACGGCGGCGTTGCCCGGCGCCGTTTACACGACCCTGATAGCCTGGCTGTTCTTTCTGTTCAAAGAAGGTCATATAACCTGGGCCAAAGTCAGAGCCCTCTTCTGATAACCGATGGTGCGTCCAACTTCCAGCATCGAGAATCGCAAGACCGCCTCTCTTTTGATCCTGCTGGTCCCGGTGTTGTTGATCCTGAGCTGGCTGGTGAAACTGCAGATCGTCAATCACGCCGAATTGGCCGAGCAATCCGAGAACAACCGCATCAGAGTGCAGCCGCTGGTGGCCAGCCGGGGCGTTGTCTATGATCGTGAGCGCCGTATAATAATCGACAACCGTCCCTCGTTCACCCTGTCCATCGTGCCGGCCGAGGCGAAGCGCGATACCACCATACCGAACCTGGCCGCTCTGATCGGGTTGGACACCGCCGACGTCCAAAAGCGGCTGCGCAAGAACATGGTCAGTCGTTATCAACCGGCTCCGATCATGCGCGATGTGCCGTTTGAAATGGTCGCGGTCATCGAGGAGCAAGCCGCTCGCTTCCCGGGGGTGAGCATTCAAATGGAGGAGGTCCGACGTTACACGCCGGGGCTGGGGTCCGAATGCTTCACCGGTCACGTCGGTGAGGTGTCCCAGGAAGAACGCCGCCGCAACGGCGGGAACGATTATCGCTTGGGCAGCATCATCGGCAAGAAGGGAATTGAAAAGCACCATGACGGGCTGCTCCGTGGGCGCGAGGGGACGGCTTACATCGAAGTCACCGCTTCCGGTCAGAGTCGCGGACCTTACGAGGGCAAGGCGCCCGCGCCGGCCGTGGCCGGAGCCGATCTGGTGCTGACCATCGACAACGACTTGCAACACGAATGCGTGGCCAGCCTGGACGAGTTTTGCTGCGGCGCCATCGTCGCCATGGACCCGCGCAACGGAGAAGTGCTGGCGATGACATCCTACCCCGGTTTCGACGCCAACATCTTTTCGACCGTCATACCGGAGAGCCTCTGGCAAGTGATCTCGCAGGACACCACTCATCCGCTTCTCAACCGTCCCATCACCGGCCTCTATCCACCCGGCTCCACCAGCAAACTGCTGACCCTGGGCGCGGCCCTGGAGGAAGGCCTTATCGGACCCAGTACCTTCTTGACGCCGTGTCTGGGTGGTTATCAGTTCGGTAACCGCTACTTCCGCTGCTGGAGGCCGGGTGGTCACGGAAGCGTCAGCGCGGCCGGCGCCGTGGAAGTCTCCTGCGACGTCTACTTTTACCAGGTTGGCTTGAAAGTCGGCGTCGATCTGTTGAGCGAGTACTTCGACAAATGCGGCTTCGGCCGCGCCACCGGCATCGGCTTACCGGGCGAAGAGAAAGGCCTCAATCCCAACAGCGCCTACTACGACAAGCGGTACGGCAAGAAAAAGTGGAGCCGGGGACTGGTGCTCAATCTGGCCATCGGTCAGGGGGAACTGCTGGTCACGCCGCTTCAGTTGGCCCAGTTCTTTTGCGGTCTGGCCAACAACGGCGTGGTTTGCGGCCCACACCTGATCAAATCAATCGAGTTCCCGGACGGCGATCAGGTCAGTCCGTCGAATCAGATAGTCTGGAAGCTGCCGTTTTCGCCCCGCACCTTGGAGATTCTATTGGAAGGATTGCGCCTGGTAGTCGAGGGGAGGAACGGCACCGCCCGCCACCTGAAAAACAACCTGTACAGTCTCGGCGGCAAGACCGGCACGGCCCAAAACCCACACGGCGATGATCATTCATGGTTCGTGGGCATAGCCCCTTTAGAACGGCCCGAGATCGTGGTGTGCGCCATCGTCGAGAACGCCGGGCACGGTTCCGAGGTGGCCGCGCCGACCGTCAAGCGAATCATCGACGCCTACATGGCCAAAAAGCGCGCCGCCGGCGCAGTGGCCGATCTTGGTCGGGCGGAGGATGAGTGATGCTGAATTACCGTGATCTCGATTGGCGTGTAATCGGCGCCGCCTTGCTTCTCTCGCTCATCGGGATACTGCTGATCATGTCGGCCCAGCACTATGCCGAATCGGAATACCACCAGGGATTCTATCTTCGCCAGTCGCTTTGGCTGCTGTTCGCTTTGATCGTTTTCGCCGCCGTCGTTCACCTGCCTCTGAGGTTGTTCGACGTCAGTGCCTACATCTTCTTAGGAATCACCGTGGGCCTGCTGGTCCTGGTGCTGCTGGTCGGCAGTTCTCGGATGGGGGCCACGCGATGGTTCTCCTTCGGGTCGATCAATCTGGCGCCGGCCGACATGGCCAAGCTGGCTTTGGTCCTGGCCCTGTCGCGCTTCTTCGCTTACACTAAACTGCCGCCCGCCTCCAAACGTCGTCTCGCCTTCACTGCGATTCTGACGTTGATACCGGTCGCCCTGATCCTGAAGCAACCGGATCTGGGCACCTCACTGGTTTTCTGGATCATCCTGTTCGCTCTCTGGTTCTGGTCCGGTTTGTCGCCCCTCTATATGATCCTGATCCTGTCGCCTCTGGCCAGTCTGGTGGCCGCCTCCCATTGGCTGGCCTGGGCCTTGTACTTCGCCGTGCTGTTGACTTTTCTCTTTTTGTCCCGACCCGGTCTGTCGTTCAGCGTATTGGTGGTAGTGGCCAATCTGGCCTTCGGTGTCATCACCCCCTACATCTGGAACCGCCTGGCCGACTACCAAAAACTGCGCATTCTGACCTTCCTTGATCCCGGGCGCGATCCGCGCGGAGCGGGATACCAGATCATCCAGTCGAAAATCGCCATCGGTTCCGGCGGTTTTTGGGGCAAGGGCTTGCTGTCCGGCTCGCAAACGCAACTCGACTTTCTACCGGAGCGCCACACCGATTTCATCTTCAGTGTCCTGGGCGAAGAGTTCGGTCTTTGGGGTGCTTTGGTAATGATCATCCTATTCGGCATCATCTTCTATCGAGCCGTTCGCATCGCCGCCCGGTGTCGCTCTCGCTTCGCCTCGCACGTCACCATCGGCGCGGCGGCCGTGCTCTTGTTTCAGTTCTTCGTCAACGTCGGCATGACCCTCGGCTTCATGCCGGTGACCGGCTTGGCTCTGCCGTTTTTGAGCTACGGCGGCACTTCCCTGGTTTTGACCTGGGCTTTGATCGGGCTGATTGTCTCCGCTGACTATCGCTGGCAGGAGTATTAGCATGTTTGACCCGAAACCTTCCGGGCAATTCATAGCGGATACCTTTGAAGTTTCACCGGGCCTTCCGCCCCGACGACAGGGCCGACACAAGGCCGCCCCATACGCGGTGATGGTTCCGGCGAAGCACGCGCCGGATGGTGGTGTCGGGCGACCCCGCCCGACACCCGCTGCCGAATCCGACGGCTATCAGGCGAGTCGCCTGACAGCACCCGTGTCCACCTCTCAGGGCGGTGGTCGGAAGCGCCGGAACGTTTAGGCGCGTCGCTATGAGTGATCAGTCGCCGTCCCGGCCGGGCCTTCCCCCCCTGTCAGTACTGGCCTTCGGTGCCGCCTGCATCAGTTTCGCGGCTATCTTCGTCAAGATGCTCGGGGTCAATGTCATGGGTCCGACCGCGATCGGCTTCTGGCGGACTATTATAGGATCGGCCATGCTCTTTGTTTGGGCGGCGGCGACCGGACAGAGCCTGACTTTGCCGCGCGCGGTCCTCGGTTGGTCGGTGCTGGCCGGTTTTCTGTTTTTTCTCGATCTTTTCTTCTGGCATCGCTCGATCATTTACGCCGGCGCCGGCATGGCCACTATCCTGGCCAACATCCAGGTGTTAGTGACGGCCGGCCTGAGTTATCTGGTGTTCAAGGAGCACCTCTCGCTGAAGTTCTTTGCAGCCGCGGCCGCCGCCGTCGTCGGACTCGTTCTGCTCATCGGGATCGGCAGCGACCTGGAATTCTCGCGCACTTACCTGGCCGGCGTGGCGTTTGGCCTGGCCACCGGCTTCATGTACGCCTCCTACATCATCGTCATGAAGTTCGCCGGGCAGCACGCGCGGCGACCTGACTTTCGCACTCTGATGGCCTGGACTTCGCTGTTCACCGCTCTCTTTCTGGCCGCCGCTTCCCCCTGGGAAGAGGCCGCCTTCATGCCGCCCGATATTTACTCCCTGATAGTGCTGGTGGCCTTAGCATTGGTGGCGCAGACGGTCGGTTGGTGGTCGATCACCACGTCGCTGCCGCGTCTGGACGCCTCCCGCAGCGGGCTGGTGCTTTTGTTGCAGCCGGTTTTGGCCACACTGTGGGGATGGTTGTTCTTCACGGAACATCTGACGCTCCTGCAACTGGTCGGCGCCGTCGTCACCTTGACGGCCATCTACGTTGGTGGCGCCCGACGCCAAGGGTGACGAGCCGACGTGCAGACGGAGCAAATGTGCGTATCTACCGCGTCCGATGGAAGCACCACGTCACGAACATGGACACATGTTCCGATAGCTCTTGACTCCGGCGAAGGGGGAGGTGTGAACTGCCGGAGACGCCTCATGCATCGGCCAACCACGGACTACCATAAGGCAGGTCTGTCCTCAGACCTGTCATTGTTGGCAGGTTTGAAGACAAACCTGCCCTACTTCGCTCAGTAGCGGGCCCCGGGTCACACGTCCGGCGCAGGCGGGCGCATGACTCGTCGCAGCTTCCAATTGCAAGTAAACGAACGTCCGCGACCCACAAATAGTCCAACCGGAGAAAAGGCAATCACGCATAGCGTAACTGCCTTTTGCCTTGTTTGTCAGTGGGCGGCCTATGTCCTCAGGCGCCGCCATGTGTAGTCCAAACCGTCGGCGGATGTGGACATCTGCCGATCACAATTCAAGCCCAAGTTATCGCGTCAGTTGACCAGGACCTTCTCCAGACGCTCGCAGATGTAGTCGATGTCGCCCTCGTCGAGAATCAACGGCGGCGAGATACGGATAGTGTGACCGTGGCTGTCGTTGGCCAGCATGGCGAGGCCAAGCAGCTTGCGGCAGTACCCCATGGCGTCGCCGTTGTTCACCTCAATCCCGATAAACAGACCCTTGCCCCGCACTTCTTTGACGTGCGTCGACCGGGCTGCAATCTCTTCGATCTTCTTCCTGAGAATTGCACCCATCCGCGCGGAGCGGTCGGCCAGGTTCTCGCCGGTAATAACGTCCAGCGCCGCGATACCGGCGACACAGGCCAGCGGGTAGCCGCCGAACGTGGAACCGTCCGAACCGGGTTGGAAGGTTAGCTCCATCATCTTACTGTTGGTGACAAACACCGACAACGGCACTAAACCGCCGGAGAGCGCCTTGCCCAGAACTATCCCGTCGGGAACTACGTTCTCGTGTTCAAAGCAGAACATTTTGCCGGTGCGGCCGAGGCCGACCTGGATTTCATCGAAGATCAAAAACAAGTCGTTTTTGTCGGATAGTTCGCGCAGCCCTTTGAGGAAGCCATCGGGCGGCACGTACATACCCCCCTCACCCTGCATCGGCTCGACCAGGATGCCACAGGTGTTCTTGTTTATGGCCTTTTCGACTCCGGTCAGATCGCCGTACTCCACCGTTACGAAGCCGGGCGTCAGGGGACCGAACCCCTCCTTGTATTTCTGATTGGTGGAGAAAGACACTACGGCGATCATCCGCCCGTGAAAGTTGTTGCGAAAAACTATCAACTCCTGCTTGCCGTCGGGAATGCCCTTGGCTTTCCAGCCGTAGTACCGGGCCGTCTTGATAGCCGTTTCGACCGACTCGACGCCGCCGTTCTTGCACAACACCTTGTTGCCGTTGGCCCCGAAACGCGGTCCCAACTGCGGCACCAACTCGGCCAGCTTCTTCAAGAATAACGTCCGACTGTCGGTATAGACGACGTTCGAAATCACCGAGGCGTAGCTGCCCTGCAAGGCGTCGATCAAGGCCTGTGCGATGCGGGGGTGGCAATGCCCGGGATTGGCGGCCGAATAGGCGGCCAGGCAGTCGAGATAGCGGGTCCCCTCGACGTCGGTAAGCCAGAGTCCCTCGGCCTTGCGCACGACCAGATCGATGCGGCCGTAGTGGTTGGCGCCGAAAGTACGATCATAATCGAACACCTGTTGGTCGGGAATCTGGGAAAAACCGACGGATGAACGGTTCATGGTGTTAGTGTTCGTCATAACGGCACCTCACAACAAAAGAGCATTTATTACCGACTGCAAATCAACACAGACTCATAAGATAATAAGCAGCAGCCGGAAATACAAGGGGTCACCGTACGATTTATGCAGGCGCACCTGCTGCCGGTCACGGCCCTCCCGTCGGCTATGGCCCGCAGACGGGCGGCAGGCTGAAGTTGAACATGTAATCCACGAGGTAAACCAGATCGGCGATGTCGATCGAACCCGAACCGTCCACGTCGGCCTGCTGCGGCGCCGGCGGGGCCGGGCCGTCGTTGAACATGTAGTCGACCAGATAGACCAGGTCGGCGATATTCGGTCCGCTGCCGTCGCCGTCAACGTCGCCCGGCAGACAGACAGTAAAGGCGCCGTCGGTCAACTCCGGCGTGTATTCGGCCCGACGTCCGGAAAAGAGCGGTTCGTAGCTGCTGTAGCTGGTAAAGGCCACCGGGGTCGACTGACCGCCCAGTCCGTTGGTACACGTCAGCCAGATGCTGAGTACCACGCCGGTATCGGGCGGCAGCTCATTGATGCCGTTGGAACGAAAGCGAAACGTCGCCCGGCGGTTGCTCGGGCTGATGTTCACCAACTGCTTGTTGGGCAGGAAATCGGTCCGCAGACCGGTGGTGGTGGTGGAGTCGTACTGCAGATCGGGCGTACCGGCCCAGGTAAAGGGTATCCACAACTCGTGCAGAGGCAGACTGTTGTGGGCATACACGTCGAATCGCATCGACTCCCCGGTGGCGCCGGCCACCTCCGGTATGATCATGGTGTCCCCCTGAGCCCAAATCAACTCACGCGCCGTGCGAGTAAAAAACCCTTCGGTGGTCTCGATCGTTACCGAAACATCGTAAAGTCCCGGCTTCTCGAACGTGTGCACGGGGTCCTGCAGGTCGGCGCCGCCGCCGTCGCCGAAGTCCCAGATCCAGTCCAATACCGTCTTGTCGGTCACGCCGTTGAAGCTTATCGTCAGCGGCGCCGGTCCCTCGGTGGTGTCGGTCTCGATGGCCACCGCGGCCAGCCACCCGCCGAGCACATTGTTGGTCCAGCACTGCATGCGCCCCCCCTGCTGCCAGGTAAGTTCGTCGCGGCATTGCCACGGCACATAGCTCATGATATTGTCCGGCTCACCCGGCGCCCAGGAGTTGCCGCTGCAAAAATCGTTGCCGGTGGGCGGGCTGCAACTCCAGGTAATGTAGGTCGGATAGGTGTCGGAGCAGAAGTCGCCGCTGTAGTCACGGTCGGTCGCCAGCGGCTCCTCATAGCAGGCGCCACACTCCTCCACTTCGTCGACGCCGTGGTGGGTGTGCCAAAGCCCCAGGTTGTGGCCCATCTCGTGGGCCAGGGTGGTGAAATTGTATGGCGGCATCTGGCCGGTGTTCATCATAATCCCGCCCTGGGCGGTCAAGCAAACAGGGTCCCAGGGAAAACAACCGTACGAAAAGTACGAACTACCGTCGTGAACGTCGCCCACAAATACATTGCATTGCTGCTCCGGGTCCAGGGCATAGAGACTCTTGGCCAGAGTGAATTCACCGTACCCATCCATGTCGCGAAAACGCGAGTCGGGAATAACGCGGTAGTCGTACTCAAACTGCAGCCTCAGATGCAGGTACACGGCGTTCATGGTATCAACCGCATCCTGTAGGTCGGTAGCCGTTACGGCCGGGTTGCTGCCGTCATCGTTGGCAAAAACATTGAAGTATACTCTTATCACCTGGATGGGGTCATCGACCGCCGGAATCCAGGAATCGCGCACGGTCGGATCATCGCAGAGGCCGTAGGCGGGGCAGCGGCCGTCGTTTTTGTCCATCATGGGGTATTTTTGGTCGAACATCACCTGGGTGTAGCAACCATCGCCGAGCGGTCCGATATGAGCCGAATTATCGGCTATATCCGCCTGCACCGGGGCGCCGACCGGGACAAAAAGCAGCACACCGATTATCAGCAGCGGCGAAATCCGGGCGAGACGATGACGGGGGCTGTTTTCTCTGAGAGACATGAACATGAAGCGGCTCCTTTCGAGACGACAATGTGCACGGTTACCAAAGCCGCGGTGAGGAGCTTCAGTAGCGAGGTCCACCTAAAAGTACGAAAAAAAACAGTATTTGCAAGGGTCAAATTGGATCGGTCGACGCCATATTGCCTGTTTCGTGGGCGGCAGATGTCCACATCTGCCCCACTCTTACTGCATCCCGCCGAATTTCTTATCGATGGGTAAAAGGCCGGACTTATCCTCCAGCCAATCCGAGGCGCTTGAGAATTTCCAATCACCCGCTGTCTCCACAAGCCCGGCCTTGACTGAATTGTTGTGGAGGTACTCGAGCTTCACCCGAACGGAGCGCTGTAAAACCGACCTCAGATGTGGTGGATTCTACTTGCAAAAGTAGGCAGAGTGAGCCATATTAGATGAGTATATACGGACCCTTGAAGAAGGGTTCGAGCCGGTACCTAAGCCGCGAGTGGAGGACATGTGAGACATCGTACCATCGTGCTTTTCGGCCTGGCTACACTTCTGTCCGGTATTGTGGGAGTGGCCAATGCTTCAGAGTTGACCACGGTCAACAGCAGCATGGCTTCCATGCCGCTGGCCTTCACAGCGAATCAGGGCCAATGGCCGGACAGTATTCTGTTTCGTGCCGATGCCGGTGGGGCCGTGATGTGGTTTACCAGAGACGGTGTGTATTACCAGTTCACACGACGGATCGACAGCTCCGACGTAGGACAGGATCCCCGCGATCCTGATATGTTTGGTTCCGATGTCAGGACCGCAGGGATTTTGACCCGCGAAGACAGTGTAGATCGAATTCCGCCGAGGGCGGACGGTATCGACACCGACGCCGATTCCGTCGAATTCATGATGGTCAGAGCGACTTTCGTTGGGGCCAGCCCGAACCCCGAGATCGTTGCTGAAGGTCTGCTTGACTTCAAGTGCAATTACTTTCTCGGTAATGATCCCGACAGGTGGCGCACAAACGTGCCGAACTTTTCTGCCATAACCTTCAAAGAGATCTATCCCCGCGTTGACCTACACTTCTCCGGCGATGAAAACGGTCAGGTGACGTATGAGTTCCAAGAGGCTTCGGGCGCTGATCTCGCAGAGGTGAGGGCTGCGTATGAGGGAGCAGCAGAGGTTATTGCTGGAGCCGACGGGCGAAAGATCGTACAAACCCGATGGGGAGCGATAATCGACGCTATCGACGTGCTTCACGGTGTTGGGATGATCTCACCCAGACCAGTTTCGAATACCGCAAGCTATTACAGCTCTCAGAATCAACTCCAAACTGTTGATCAAACGAACTTTCCGGCACTCCAATTGTACTACAGCACCTACCTCGGCGGGACGTACTCCGATTATGGAAAAGGGATCGCTGTCGATGACGACGGCAATGCCTATGTAACTGGTCAAACTCTTTCATCCGACTTCCCGACCAAAGACGCGTACGATTCAACTCGCGACGACTTCGATGCCTTCGTGGCGAAATTCTCATCATCGGGCGCGTTGATCTACAGCACTTACCTCGGCGGGAGTGACCTCGATGGGGGAGCCGCCATCGCCGAATTCGACAGAGGTAAGGTCTTCGTGACAGGCAGTACCAGTTCCACCGACTTCCCGACTCAGAATCCTTACGAAACGCATCAGGGAGGTCCAGATGTCTTTGTGACCAAGCTGAGCAGGACCGGCGACAGTCTGATCTACAGCACGTATCTCGGCGGAACAGGCTCCGAATCTGGTCTCGGGATCGCGGTCGACAACGGCAATGCTTATGTGACGGGCCAGACTTTTTCCAGCGACTTTCCGACTTTGAATCCTTTTCAGACGAGTCAAGGCGGCGTTGATGCTTTTGTAACCAAGCTCTCTTCCTCCGGCAATAGCCTGATCTACAGCACGTATCTCGGTGGAGGCGACCACGATTATGGGTACGGCATTGTAGTCGATATGCTGGGCTACGCTTACATGACTGGTTACACGGTTTCTTCTGACTTCCCGACTGAGAATCCCTTTCAGATGGATCAAGGCAGCTATGATGCTTTTGTAACCAAGCTGAGCAGTTCGGGCACCGGCCTGGAGTATAGCACCTACCTTGGCGGGGAAAACTTCGATTACGGACGCAGCATCGCGCTGGATGGCAGCGGTGTCGTTGTGACCGGATATACCTTGTCTTCGAACTTCCCGACTAAGAACCCCTTTCAGACCGATCAAGGTGTTGCTGATGCTTTTGTAACGAAGCTCTCCTATTACGGCGACAGTTTGATCTACAGTACGTACCTCGGCGGCGGGGGATCGGATTATGGATACGGCATCGCGGTCGGTGCAGGCAACATTGTGTATGTAACGGGCTCCACAAGCTCTCTTGACTTCCCGACTTCGAGTCCTTGTCAGGCTCATCAACTCGTTAATGATGTTTTTGTGACCGCGCTCTCAAGCTCCGGCGACGGTCTGATCTATAGCACCTACCTCGGTGGAGAACTCCACGATTATGGGTACGGACTGGCCGTCGATCCCGACGGTAATGCCTATATAGTAGGCTCAACGCAATCTTCCGACTTCCCGACCCGGAATCCCTTTCAGGCGACCTATCAAGGCGGCGCCAACGGAGTGCTTGGCGGAGATGTTTTTGTGACCAAGCTAAATTACGGACTCGGTGACTTGGCGTATCGCCCTGATCCGGATGGCTGGCAATTCGCAAATGGAAGCGGAAATATGTGGCCTGAGTCATGGTGGCAACAGTTCGACTATAGACATCCTGTATACCCTATGTCCTGGTGGTGGACGTGCTCTCCTTCGGACTTCCCCGATTGGCACCTGTTTGTTCGGGCCTTTGGGGTAGACCAGTGCTATTACGATCCCGACCCGGTTAGGCCGATATACAAACGCTCTGCCGTATCCAGGTGGTTTGACATCAAACAGGAGTACATAGGAACCTGCACCGGGTTTGCCATTTCCAGCTTCCTCTTCTTTGACGGGTATCTGGATGTCGCTACCGAATTCCCCGGCAACACAGAGGTGTATCAGGTTCCTATCTCTGATGAAAGCCGACTACTGGTGAACATGTATTGGGTGTACCAGTTCGGAGAGATCCGGCGAGCGCACCAGAACGCCAACATGCTTACTACAACCCCCTCTCAGACCCTGCAGGCCTGCCAGGAGATGTTCCAGTCGGCTGTGCGTGATGATCGCGTGCTCTATATGGGCAACAACAATGGTCATGGCGGTCACTCCGTCAATCCCTACAGGTGTGCTGTCGATCCAGTAGACTCTAACATTTACTATATCTACATCTACGACAACAATGCTCCCGGCGGCGATAACGTGCGGGTAGCCATCAACACGCTGACCGATACGTGGCACTACGATGCGAAACCGACCTGGGGTGGAACCAGGAGGCTCTTTCTGTCAAATCCGATGAGTGACTTCACGGTCAATCCTGTCCTGTCGAGGTCCCCGGCATCACCTGGCGGGTCGATCAGTGGGAAAGGACGTTCTCTCTCGGAGTACGTGGAGTTCTATCTGCCATCGAACGGGAACGTCGTGTTGCGGGAGTCCTCGGATAGCATCGGGTTACTGGGGGGATCATCGTTCAGCACGCTCACTGATGGCATCCCCATTATCCCAGAAACGGGACAGGAAACACCGCCGATTGGGTATTACCTGCCCAATCGAGCCTGGAACGTTCGACTCTCTGGTTTCACCGACTCAACGCTCAGACTGACAGCTTACCTGGATTCCACGGTGATTGCTTACTCTCGAAACGATGTCGACAGTGCACAGATCGACGAATTGAAGTACGGAGGTAACGACAGCACTATCGTAGTTATGAACCCTGACATTGTCAGTCATATCTACAATTTACAGGTAATCTCTATTCGCCCTGATTCTGAAGTCGTCGTGAAGATCGGAGGGTTAGCAAGCGAAGCCGGTGATTCCAACCATTTTTCTATTACCAGTGAATCAGGGCTTAGAATCGACAATTATGGGGCATCCTCTGCCTACAGCATTCGCGTTGAGATTGCCGGTCCCACCGTTGACACCGTTTTCTTTCACGACAGTGTAACGATTGGCGGCAACTCGTCGCACGTTATCGTGCCAGACTGGAGGCAGAACAATGACTCGCTTATTGTACAGGTCGACTCGGGTATGACCGGCGCCTTTTCTGACACTTTGGAGTTCGTGAACGAGGGAGAACCACCGGAATATGTTTGCGGCGATATAAATAACGACGGCGCAGGTCCGGACATTTCTGACCTTGTCTACTTCATAGACTGGATGTTCCGCGATGGTGCACCACCACCGGTCATGGCCGCGGCCGACGTCAATTCGTCTGCTGGTATTCCCGATATCTCGGATTTGACTTACTTGATCTCATTTATGTTCCTGGGCGGACCGGCGCCGGTGTGCCCATAGACGCGGCAAACGACAAGTTTGGACGAACGGCCACCTCGGGAATGGGGTGGCCGTTTTCTGTTTCTGAAGCCGAGCTTGTCCGGCGCGCCGGCCAGGTGGTCGGGAGCCAAGTGGGGGCAGATCATCGTGGCTTGGGTGGTTTAGCGGCGAAATCCGGGCGAGACGATGACGGGGGCTGTTTTCTCTGAGAGACATGAGCATGAAACGGCTCCTTTCGGGACGACAATGTGCACGGTTACCAAAGCCGCGGTGAGGAGCTTCAGTAGCGAGGTCCACCTAAAAGTACGAAAAAAAACGGCATTGGCAAGAGGCAAATGTGGACGAATTCACTCACTGAGAGCACTGCGGCACTGGGCCGCCGGTGAACATGTAGTCGATCAGGTATACAAGGTCAGAGATGTCGATTATGCCGCCTGAGCCGTCAACGTCAGCCGCCGCCATAACCGGTGGTGGCGGACCGTCTCGAAACACGTAGTCGATAAGATATACCAGGTCGGAGATGTCAACCGGCAACGAACCGCTGCCGTCGACGTCGCCGCAGGTGAAAGTGCCCGGGGAGCCGGCAACCACAAAAAGCCCGGCCTGGTCAATGGGAGCAACGAGCGTCATGTTGACAGTGTCGGCGTAGCCGCCGATATTGGCCCACTCCCGTGCCATGCTGTCCCATCTGTACATCGATAATGCATCGGCTGTGATGGCAGCGGTTGACGGTATTGAGTATGGTATCCATAAGACATTGTCACCCGCGAACGCTCCAGCCGAAGGATACACCGAGACGGTGTACGGCTGTGCAGCGATGACGGCTCCGGCGGGCAAGCCGTCCGGAGGTACGTGATAACTGCTATGGCCCACTACCACAGCGGAAAAGTGATTGCCAAGTGTGTCAATGCGCACCCCTGCGGAATAGTCCTTTGATAGCGCTGTAGAGACATAGTGTCCGCTCTGGGGGATTGTCCACAGATATGCCCCGGGAATCACATACGATGGCGACTTGTCGGCGGTAACCGTAAGCTGAATGTCGCCATATTCGCCGGATACTATACCCGCGGATGACTCATACGAGCCTCCGGTCAGTGTCATCTGCTCCGTATGAGAATGGCCGCCGACGCCCTGAATCACAATCACAGGCGGGGCCGCAAATGGAACGGCAAAGTCACTGATAACCTGCAACGAACCTACACCGGTTGCTAAGAAACGGGTCGCGAGCGGCAGCGAATCAGGCAGTTCCGACAATGGCGAGGTGAGGGTATCATCAGCGAAAGTCTCATCCAGCACTAGCTCCGAGTACACATACCTTTGCCGATGCGCTGCGGAATCATAGCCTGATCCGTAAACCTGCACGGTATCATCGACACGCACACCCACGATTGTCAAGGAACCGTCTTCATCGAAGATACCTTGCTGCATGACGTAGCCTGTATTGGCCTTTAGGACTTGAGCAACAACCTCCAGGTCAGCGACCGCACCCTTGAACTCGATAATGTGAATCAGCGCCTGGTCGTTGCCGGGGCCGGTCATGTTCCAGTACCAGACATTGGCGGCCTCTCCGCAGTTAATGTCCGGGTTCTCAATATCGTTGTTGGGACCGGACAACGGAAAACCGTCAGGTTGGTCTTGAGGCGTGACGATGTTTGTGAACGGCATTGTAGTCGCGGCCCAGCAGTCACTCTCATCGTTCCAGACCGGAATCCCTTTCTCGTACTTGTCCTCGAATTTCGTCCAGCATGAGGACTGGTGCAGGCACCACTGGTGTGTATTGTAGGATCCGGCGTCATTGTAGTCTTCCTCACACGACATTTCACCGTATTCATCGTCACTCTGCTGATTGTAGTACGGTTCATCCATCAACCCGAAATTGTAGTTGGGGACATCGCCAGCGCACCAGGCAGGATTGTCGGGGTATCTGTCGGTGTACTCATCCCCTAGGTAGAGCAGGTAATGACCCAGCTCATGCACTATGCCCTGAATGCCGGGATAGTACCAGTTCCACCACAACCACTCTGTGAGATCATCACACCAATCTATACCCTGTTCATTGATCAACTTGGCGTTCACACCCTTGTTATCGGAATAAATACACCTCGCCAGCCAAACTCCACCTTCTCTACATCCCTTGCTCTTGTCATACCCGTAGTAGCCGAACACAGCCTCGCCGGGCTTACCTTTGACGTCGTTAGCTGCCATGATTTTGACATCCGCTGCGGACATAAGGTGTGCGTGGTCGTCGTGCCAGCCGTTATCGTAAATAGCTACCTGATCAAGGGTGGCCTGACCATCGGTAACATCGAAAAGGTAATTGGCGGCCCACTCGAAGGCCGTTTTAATGTTTATCATTTCGTCTTCTGTTGCGTCGAATTCCACGACGACCAACAAGTTGTATTTGACGACGGTGTGGTCGAGGATGATCTCCTGATTGGCTACGCCTTGATATAAGTCATCAATAATAAGTGGCCCGGTGGCGGCGATCTCAGCGTTATCGATGTAAATCTGATGGGCGATGTTATCCACCAATCCGTGAAAGTCTTTTTGAGCAGGGAGGGTATGGGCCAAGACCTCGACTCTGATCGTATCGCCGACCGTGATCGTTCCGTCAGATACGCCAACCAATCCGTCGACGCCGGTGGTGCCCTCATCGAGCAATACTTCACTGTTGTCTTGATGCACCTTGTAGATTTTGTATGGGAGGCTCTCAATTGCTTGCGATGGCGAGCTTCCGTCCTTCAGCACCAGTGACGGCGGCAGGTCCACATTTGTCGTCATATAGATTTCCCAGTTCCCGTCACGGTTATCCTGCCAAACCACCCACCATTCACCAGGTACCGGGTTGTAGGTGGCGATGTCGGGATTGGCCGATGAGGACGCGTCCTCTGTCACACGCTCATCTGTGAAGGCCGTATTACCGTACGCTCGAGAAACATAAATCTCAGAATTGCCGTCGCGGCTATCCTGCCATACCGCATATCCATAATTGGGGTCGTCGCCCACACGAGGTTTGACGGCTGTGCCGGCGACATCGTTTATTCGATAGATGCTACCGGTGCCATAAAGGTTGTAGACGTTGCTAGACAGTTGTGCGACCATCCAGGCAAAGGTCCCGGAAAACCCCACGTCAGGATTTATGTACTCACCTGTAGCCTGTCTTCGGGAGAATTTGGTGCCGCAGTTGCTGGCGTAGAATCCGGCGGTGTAGACACCGTCGTACCACCATGTATCCATATCTCGCCACGCTACATACCCTTCGCCATTGGAGGTGTTTATTGCTACTGCCGGTGTCTTGTCGAATTCGGGTAGAGTTCCCGCGTTGAGCCCCCGTGCGCATACTTGAGCGAAGTCGCTGGTCGAAATGCGAGCGTATACGTTTTGGTCAGATGCTGACCGCCTGTGGTATACTACCCAATTCAGACCATCGGCACGGACTGAAATGTCTGGATCCAAGCACAGATTGGCGGACAGCGCACTTGGCCCCTCGATTACAGCGCCGTCACTGTCGATAACGACACCATAGACGGTACCCCAGGGAGTCCCTTCCTGCCACACAACATAGCTGTTTTCGGCGCTATCCACGCCGATGGCGGGTTTCACTGAGGAGTCGGAAGTATTGGACAGGTTTATCGGGCTCGTCAATTCCGAACCGGTGCGACTGAATCGTTGCCAGAAGACTTCCCGATTCCCGTCACGAGTGTCTTCCCAGACAATGTAGAGAAATTCGGCATCCACGACGGCTCGGGGATTGGCCGACTCGCTTGGATGGTTCGTCAAACGGAGGTTAGCATACTCGGAGACCTTGAGAGTCGTCTCCGTCGCTGACGTCGGTACGTCCGCACCGACGGCATCGATGTCCTGACCCACCTGCCCTCGCACCTGAATTTCCACCATGAGCATAAACAAAGCAGTCAAAAACCGGATACGCATAACTCCTCCAAATTGGAACGCACACTGATCCATATGAATCGCTCCGCCGCGAGGCGATGTCGATCGAGATGTTCGGTCCAGCGGTTGATGCGCTATTGCATCAGGGAAATAGTATATATGTGGCAATCTACACCTGCGGAGGGAGCGCTGTCAAGCGAAATCCCGTACGAGGAGCGCCTTTTTTACAACGACAACGCGAATCCAGAAAACCACGATAACTCCCCCAATATGGTCTTGCTTTTCTGAGCCAATCTGTTATCATCGGACCCTTAACAGGTTTGGAGGAGACGGATGCCGAAGGTTGTCGACAATATCCAGATCGGTCCCTTGGTCTGGAAGATGAGAGTTGAAGTTCCGCGCCTGGTGGCCAAGGCCAAAGCCGGGCAGTTTGTGATTATCCGCGTCAACGAAAACGGCGAACGGGTGCCGATGTCCATCGCCGGGCTGGATAAAGAAAACGGCCTGCTCACTATCATCTACCAGGTGGTGGGGAAGACCTCCGCCGCGATGACCACGGCGCCGGACGGCGGCGAGATATCCGATTGCGTCGGCCCGCTCGGGCTGCCGTCGCATGTCGACAACTGGGGCACGGCCGTGCTGGTGGGCGGCGGGATCGGGATCGCGCCGATCTACCCGATTGCGCAGGCCTACAAGGAAGCCGGCAACAAAGTCCACACGATCATCGGCGCCCGCTCCAAAGACCTCTTATTCTACATTGACGAGCACCGGGCGGTGGCGGATGAGTTGCATATCTGCACCGACGACGGTTCCGCCGGGCATCATTGTTTCGTCTCCGATATTCTCAAGCAGCTATTGGACGGCGATGAAAAGATCGGGATGATTATGGCTATCGGCCCGGTGATCATGATGAAGGTCATCGCGAAATTGACGCGCAGCTACAACGTGCCGACCTGGGTGTCGCTGAACCCGCTGATGATCGACGGCACCGGTATGTGCGGCGGCTGCCGCGTCACCATCGGGGACGAGACCAGGTTCGCCTGTGTCGACGGTCCCGATTTCGACGGCCACAAAGTCGATTTCGATCTGCTGACCAGTCGATTAGGCGCTTACAAGGAGCAGGAGCGCGCCGCCATGAAACGTTTTCTCGCGAATCCCGGCTGCAAGCTGGCTCCGGCCGTGGCGGCCTTCAGTTATCCCGACGAAGCGAAGTAGAGAAGATACCGGAGAAAAGCACTCGATCGGCATAGACGGAGAAGAGCGTGGCGGACACGATAGAGAAAAAAGAGCGCATGAAGATCCCCCGACAGACGATGCCGGAGCAGAAACCCGACGTACGCAAAACCAACTTCAAGGAAGTTCCCTTCGGTCTTACCGAGGAACAGGCTCTGCTCGAAGCGACCCGCTGTATCGAGTGCAAGAAAGCGCCCTGCATTCCCGGATGCCCGGTCGAGGTTGACATCCCCGGCTTCATCCGTCTGATTGTGGAGAAGGACTACGCCGCAGCGGCGCGCAAGATCAAAGAGACCAACTCGCTCCCGGCGGTGTGCGGACGCGTCTGCCCTCAGGAAGAACAGTGCGAGATCGTCTGCACCCTGCATAAGAAGTTCAAACCGGTGGCTATCGGCTACCTCGAACGATTCGTGGCCGACTACGAACGCGAGAACCACCTGGTGCAACTGCCGGAGATCGCGCCGCCCACCGGACGCAAGGTCGCCTGTGTCGGTTCCGGTCCGGCCAGTTTGACGGTGGCCGGGGATCTCATCAAGCTGGGACACAAAGTTACTATCTTCGAGGCGCTGCACAAACCGGGCGGCGTGCTCGTGTACGGCATCCCGGAATTCCGTCTGCCCAAAGCTATCGTGCAGGCTGAGTGTGACTTCATGGCCGAGATGGGAGTCGAGTTTCAGAACTCGATCGTGATCGGCAAGATGGACACTATCGACGAACTGTTCGAGATGGGCTACGACGCCGTGTTCATCGGCACCGGCGCCGGTCTGCCGAACTTCATGGGTATCCCCGGCGAGAACCTGATCGGCATCTATTCCGCCAACGAGTACCTCACCCGTTCGAATCTGATGCGCGCTTATGATTTCCCGAACAACGACACGCCGATCATCCAGGGAAAGAATGTCGCCGTGCTCGGCGGGGGCAACACCGCTATGGATTCCGTGCGCACGTCGCTCAGGCTCGGCGCCGACAACGCTTATATCGTCTACCGCCGTAGTGAGGCGGAAATGCCGGCGCGGGCCGAGGAGATCCATCACGCTATGGACGAGGGCGTCGAGTTCCACATGCTCACCACGCCGATCAATTTCATCGGTGATGATAACGGCAAGGTGAAGGCGATGGAATGCCTGCGTATGGAACTGGGCGAGCCGGATGCCTCCGGCCGCCGCCGCCCGGTGCCGATCGAAGGCTCCAACTTCGTCATGGAAGTCGATCTGGTCGTGGTCGCGATCGGCAATTCTTCCAACCCGCTGATCCCGCGGACGACACCGGGTCTGGACACCAACCGCTGGGGCAACATCACCGTCAATGAAGAGACGATGCTGACTTCGCGAAAGGGTGTCTATGCCGGGGGCGACATCGTGACCGGCGGAGCGACGGTTATCCTGGCGGCGGGCGCCGGCAAGAAAGCCGCCCGCGCCATCCACAAGTATCTAATGGAGGAAGTGAAGAAGTAGGCTTTTCTTCTGTCATGCCCGCGCAGGCGGGTATCCCTCCGGTTCTTCTTCCGTCATACTGGCGAAAGCCAGTATCCAGTCTTTGTTGGTCGAAACCCCTGCGGTTTCGACACTGCCATGCGGTGGTCCGAATCCACACGGAACCCACAGCGAGTTGTGGGGCAACCGGTGGTATGAACCGGGCAGATAGGTAACAGATTAAACCGGGAACATAGGTAACAGG
>Ga0214473_10001348_pt1 | contig 32715 bp, 23 predicted proteins | sample RVTome_7_FD_203509 | JGI IMG/M metagenome (GOLD analysis project Ga0214473, IMG submission 203509) | Soil microbial communities from uranium-contaminated site in the Upper Colorado River Basin, Wyoming, United States - RVT98D197 | ecosystem: Environmental > Terrestrial > Soil > Contaminated >...
TCCAGGCGATCATGACGCGTGTGCGGACCCTTCGCAAGAGGCGGCTGGGCCCCGAAGAGTGGCTGATCGCGATTCGCCATTTGGAGTCGGATGGGAGTGAGCCGGACCTCAGTTACCACTTGGCTTGGGCCCCGCAGGAGGCGTCCCTGGAGCAATGGGTCCGCAGGCACGCCCGGCGGCATCAGATCGAGCAGATGCTGGAGCATGGCAAGGGGGAGGCCGGCCTGGACCATTATGAAGTCCGTAGTTATGTGGGCTGGCATCATCACATGACGTTGTCGCTGCTGGCGTTGTGGTTCCTGAGCCTGGAGCGTCAGGCGATGGGAAAAAAAGACGCCGGCGGTGACGGTGCCGCAGGTGCGGGAGATCTTCTCGCGGCTGCTGCGTCATCCGCCTCCCGGTCCGCAGCAGATTGCCCAGGAGGTCAGCACCGTGCTCGTTCGCAACGAACAAGCGAGAATTTACCACTGGCACGCCCGCACGGGCCAGTTCCCGCCACAACTTCATCCCGGCGGCTCAGGATAAATCGGTTACAGTAGAACTAATGATGAATCGGAAATATGTTATTGTCACCGCGGCTTATAACGAGGCCGCCTATCTGCGATCAGCCGTGGAGAGTGTAATTCGGCAAACGATCCTCCCACGCCGATGGATCATTGTTGATGATGGATCTACCGATGACACTCCCGGCATGATCAAGTCGTACGCCTGCCAATATGATTTCATCCAGTACCTCCACGGGTCGCGGGACGAAAGCCGGTCCTATTATGCCAGAAACGTGCACGCCATCATGGAGGGTATCAGACAGATTGACGACCTCGATCATGATTTCATTGCTATCCTCGATGCGGACATCATACTGCCTGACGACTACTATGAGCAGATTCTCTCGCGGTTTGAGGCGGACCCCGGGCTGGGCGTGGCCTCGGGAATCTATGAGAACATGGTAAACGGCAGATTGCAGAAAGTCCTCAGCGACCGTCGATCCACGCCCAAAGCGATTCAAGTGTTCCGCTGCGCGTGTTTCAGGCAGATTGGGGGATATGTGCCACTCAAGTATGGAGGAGAAGACACGTGTGCGTGTGTCATGGCGCGGATGGCTGGATGGAAAAGCTGGTCGTTTCCCGAGTTAAAGGTAATTCATTGTCGTCCCACGGGCACAGGGAGTGCAAAAGGCATCCTGCGTGCGCGATTCCGACAGGGGCTGTGCGAGTACGGATTGATGACCCACCCATTGTTTATGATTGTCAAGTCCCTGCGTCGATGTGTGCTCGAACGTCCTTGGATTGTGGGCGGGATCCTCCGCTTGGCAGGGTACGCATACGGACATATCAGACGCGAGTCTTGTCAATTGCCTTCCGAGGTGGCCAAGTACCTGCGACGCGAACAGCTCAGGCGAGTATTCTTCCTGAGTATGATGCCAACACGAAATCGAGTTGAGGGGGGTGCTTGATGATGGATCGAGAGGTTGTTGTTCTTCTGGGAGTCCCGATTCGGAGAATGCGCATGTCGGATGTGGTGGCTGCCTGCGAGCACTCCATCCGCACTAGGCATCCCACTCTGATCGGAGTCGCCAACGTGGCTAAGCTGGTGAAGGCCCGCCACGATGCATGCCTGCGGCAAAGCCTGGATGAAGCTGACTTCATTGTCGCCGATGGAGTGCCTGTTGTATGGCTTTCTCGTTTCTGCGGGTGTGCATTACCGGAGCGGGTGGCCGGCATTGACATCATGCACGCTCTGCTGGATTTGGCGGATCGCAAGGCGTACAGAATGTACTTTCTGGGGGCGACGCCGGAAGTGGTCGAACGTGTGGTGGAGTTTGTTCGACGGACCCATCCAGGTGTATCTATCGCTGGTTGGCGCGACGGCTATTTCTCATCAGAGGAGGAGCGGGAGGTTGCCGAAGCGATCCGTGCAAGCCAGGCGGACATATTGCTTGTCGGGATACCGACGCCCAGGAAGGAGGATTTCCTGCGTCAATGGCGGCAGCACATGCGCGTACCCGTTTGCCACGGTGTGGGGGGTAGTTTTGACGTGGTAGCAGGTGTTACCAAGCGTGCCCCCTTGTGGATGCAGCAATGTGGGCTCGAATGGCTGTATCGGGTCATCCAAGAGCCTCGCCGGATGTGGAAGAGGTACTTGGTGACCAACAGCATCTTTTTGTGGTTGAGTGTGATCGAGATCGTGACGTACAGGCTCAGATTCAGGAAGTCCCGGTAATTGGTGAGGAGGAATTGATGGAGATCTCTCATGGAGCAGGAACTCGACCGGCTCCCATGACGGATGCACGCATCAAGCGGGTTCTTTTCCAGAAGAGACCATGTGCACGAGTCTTTCAGCCTTGAAGTGTCTCGATAGGAGGCGACGTTGAGCAGGATCAGCGTTCTGGGACTGGGTTACGTGGGGGGGGTGACGGCTGGCTGCCTGGCGCGGGATGGTCATGACGTCATTGGCGTGGACACGAATGCCGCGAAGGTGGACCTCGTCAACGCCGGCCAGTCGCCCATTATGGAGAAGGACACTCCTGAAATCGTGGAACAGGCCGTGCGGAAGGGGACACTGCGGGCCACCGCGGATGCCGAGCAAGCCGTGGCGGCGACGGAAATCTCCATGATCTGCGTGGGCACGCCAAGCCAGCTCAACGGCAATCTCGATCTGAAGTACGTGCGCCGGGTGTCGGAGCAGATCGGCCGGGCCTTGCGCGGCAAGAGCGGTTTTCACGTCGTGGTCTGCCGCAGCACGGTGCTGCCGGGATCGATGCGGAGCATCATCCTGCCTATCCTGGAGGAGTGCTCAGGCAAGCGCGCAGGAATAGATTTCGGCGTCTGCCACAACCCGGAGTTTCTGCGTGAAGGCAGCGCCGTTCACGATTTCGATCATCCGCCGAAAGTCGTCATCGGCCAGATGGATGCTCGCGGCGGGGACCTCGTCGCCGGGCTGTACGAGCGGCTCGACGCACCGATGGTCCGCACGAACGTGGAAACGGCCGAGATGGTCAAGTACGTGGACAACGTCTGGCATGCCCTGAAGGTGTGCTTCGCCAACGAGATCGGCAATCTGTGCAAGGCGACGGGGCTGGACAGCCACGAGGTGATGGACATTTTCTGCCTGGATACGAAACTGAACCTGTCCGCGTGCTATCTCAAGCCGGGCTTTGCGTTCGGCGGCTCCTGTTTGCCGAAGGATGTACGCGCCCTGACCTACAAGGCGCGAACGCTTGACTTGGAACTGCCCGTGCTCAATTCGATCCTTCCGAGCAATGAGCGGCAGATCGGGGAGGCGTTCCGCATGATCGCCGGCTTCGGGCATCGCAGGATCGGCATCCTGGGGCTGAGCTTCAAGCCGGGGACGGATGATCTGCGGGAAAGCCCCATGGTCGAGCTCGTCGAGCGCCTGCTGGGCAAAGGCTATGATGTCCTCATCTTCGATGAAAACGTACGTTTGGCGAACCTGACCGGCGCCAATCGAGACTACATTCTCAACCGGATTCCCCACATCGCTCCATTGTTGGCGGAAGACCCGCACAGGGTTTTGGAACACGGCCAAGTTGTCGTCGTCGGCAACAAGTCGGCAGCGTTCCAGGGCGTTGCAGGACAAATCAGAGATGGGCAGACCATCGTGGATCTGGCCCGTATCATGGACCGTCGAAGTGATGCGAGCACGTACGAAGGGATCTGCTGGTGACCCGGAAAAGCACTCCACCACGGGTGGGCATGGGTCCGATAATGGGCCATCTACGGGGCGACGTACCACACGCAGAAAAAGGTTTCTGGACGAATCAACTGGCTCGAATTGGGATTCTGCTTGCATTGGAAGCCCAATTGGGGTAAATATAATAATGTTCTGTGCGGCAATGATGATTATTTGGAGAAAGACGGGAACGCAGGGTGAGATCATCGAAAGATGAGAGCCCGCAGCCAGGGCGTTTGCGGTACGCCGGGGGGTGGTTAGACCTGCAGAATCGCCGAAAGCCGCTGTCGAGCCCTGCCGATAAGGAACTTCGGAAGGCCGGCAGCGTTAGTTGGACCATCCGCGTGTGCTACATGGAATGTACCGTGCGAAACGATCTGGGCAGATGTCTGTTTCGGAGGCTGTCCCAGACGATCCGCATTGGGACAGGTGCGGGTAAGCAGCGGCACATAGCGGGTGGTGAAGCAAGGGTGGTAGTGTCCGGCGGCCGCATGAGTACAGGTTGCGATGTAGAGAAGGCGGATGACTGAGAAAGCGGCATTTGACGAGGCTCGCATCCGGACGGTGGTTCTTGTCGGCAGACAGGACTTCGGACGTTGTCCGCTCGCGGCTCGCCTACCCGTCGCACTGTGGCCGCTCGCCGGCAAGCCAGCCGTGCAGCGGCTGCTGCGCCATCTTGCCAACGAGGGAGTCAGGGATGTGGCCTTGTGTTGTGACGACACGGTATCCAGTTCCGTCGGGGCCATTGAGGCGGATCGTGGGCTCGCCGTGCGACTGGTGATCGAGCAGTTGAGCAGCGGCACGGCCGGCTGCCTGCGAGACGCCGTGGCGTCGGACCCAGGTGACCTGATCCTGGTTTTCTCGGGCAGTATGGTCCGCCCGCCCTCGATCCGCGACTTGGTGGAGGCTCACACCCACAATCTAGCCGATCTGACGGTAGTATTCAATCCCGACCCATTGGGTGAGTCATTTTATGGGACTTCAGCGGAAATCTACCTCTGTCGGCCGCACGTGCTCAAACTTATCCCTGCCGGCGGCTATTGTGATATCAAGGAAGGGCTGATCCCTGCCATTTTGCGGACGGGAGGGACGATCAAGCCCGTGGTGTTGCCTCAGGACGCAGGGAATTTCCACGACCGGGCGGGGTACCTCCATGCGGTATCCCTGTATCTCGAAAGTGAGCCGGTTGCCGGCGATGGGTACGCTCTCTGCGAGCGGTCAAGTAAACGGTTGGCGCCTGTGACTGGCGGCGATGGCGTCGATCCCGGGGCGCGGCTTTACGGCCCGGTAGCTGTCTCAGAGGGTGCGTATCTGGCCCGGGGGGCCGTGGTCGTCGGGCCGGCCGTCCTCGACCGCGGAACCCACGTTGGTGAGAACAGTGTGATCGTGGAAAGCGCCTTGTGGACTGGCTGTAAGGTGGGCGCCGGTTGCGAAGTTCGCGGGTCCATCGTCGAACGCGACGCCGTGATTTCCGACGGCAGCATCGTCGCGGAGCAGACGGTCTCGGCAGGACGAAAGACTGCCATTCTCAGGCGTGTCGCTATGAAGACTGCACGCGTGGGTAAACGTGAGGTCCGCCCGAGCGATCTGGCCGGCGGGCATCCCGGCGGCGATGCCGGGAGGCTGCCCGCCGAGGCGCCGCTTTCACCCAAGCAGCTTGCCTGCATTTTCGGATGTGGCGGCTTGGCGGTTGCGTTTCTCTGGTCGTACTGGCCTATTCTGAAGGACCTGTTGAAGGAATGGCAGAGGAGCGATGAGTACTCCGCCGGGTTGCTGGTTCCCTTCCTGGCCGTCTACGTTTTGTGGTCGCGCCGGCGTGACCTGGCTTCTATGCCGGCCAGGCCCGTGCTCTTCTGGGGCGCGGCGGTTTTCGTGCTTTCCCAGGCCATGCGGCTTTTGGGCCTGTTCTGGATGTATGGCTCCGCAGAGAGACTGTCGATCATTGTTTCCGTAACGGCACTCATTCTTCTTTTGTTTGGGTGGAGAGTGCTGCGAAAGGTGGCCACCATCCTGCTGTTCCTGTGCCTGATGCTGCCGTGGCCGCATCGGGCCCAGGCGCAAGTCAGTTTGCCTCTCCAAGGCTGGGCGACGGACTCGGCTGTGTTTTGCCTGGAGTTGGCAGGTTATGATGTTGCGCGGGATGGAAACGTCATCGGGATAGGACAGACGAATGTTGCGGTGGCCGAAGCGTGCAACGGCCTGCGCATGGTGACGGCCTTCCTGGTGATCAGTGCCCTGGTGGTTCTGCTCGTCGAGCGGGCCTGGTGGGAGAAGCTGATCATCCTGCTTTCAAGTCTGCCGATCGCCCTGCTGTGCAATACCCTGCGGCTGGCCATAACGGCCGTGTTTTTCACGATACTGGAAGGGGACAATGTCGAGGAGCTGTTCCACGACTTCGGGGGGTACGCCATGATGCCGCTGGCCCTGGCCCTCGTCGTCGGTGAATTCTGGCTCCTGGGACGATTGGTCAGCCCTCAGGCGGAGGTGAAACCCACTGTGATTGCGCGACGAAGAACGCAGCATGCGGTGGACTCTTAAGACAGGAGAATGGTCCTATGAACAATCTGGAGAAATACCTGGATCAGGTGATCGAGCAGAAACCTGTGGTCTACGATTCACCGGCGCCGCCCGAGCAACCGGTGCCGCCGAGTGTCCTGGATGCTCTGCGCCGCCGCTGGTCCATTGCCGTTCTTGTCTCCCTATTGATCTGCGTGTCGGTGTTGCCGGCGATCTGGCTGTTGATCAGGCCTCGCTACGTGGTGACGGGAGCCATCCACGTGGTTCCTTTGCTGCCGCGTATCCTCACGGGAGAGCCGGATCGGGGCGAAATCTCCGACTACGACAGTTACATGAATACGCAGGCGGCCGTGGTTTTGAGCACGTCCGTACTGCAGGGCGTGGCTGATGAGCTCAAGCAGCGGAACCTGTCGTTCTTCAGAGAGGACGTGAACAATCCGGTCACGAGGGTCGCCAGGCTGCTCAGGATCGCTCCACCTAGAAGGGATCCAGTCGAAGTGCTCAGGAAAGCCATCACCAAAGGGACGATTGCGGCCGCTCCGCTGCGGCGCACCGAGCTTATCAGTGTGACGGTGAGGAGCAGGAACGATGCCGAGGCGAGGCAGATCGTCAGCGCATTCGTTCGCAACTTCCGGACCCAATATGGTACTGACTCGGATCAGCGGACCACCGATACGCTTCTCAAGCTCGACGAACAGGAAAGGGCTCTGTCGGCGAAGATCACTCAGCAGCACAACGAGATCAGCCTGCTCTCTCAGCCGTACGGGACGACGCAATTGGACAGCCGGCAACAGATGGAAATGCAGCGTCAGACGACGTTGTGGACGGAGGCTGCCCGGCTGGAATCCCGCCGGATCGGCTTGAGTGCGACCATCGCTGCGCTGGAACAGGCCGGCGACAGCAACACGCCGCCGGAGCAGTTGATCGCCGTGCGCAAGGAGTACATCAACGCCGACTCGATGGTGAAGGAGTTGACCACGAATATCGTGCAGCTCAGGCTGGACATACTCATCGCCAAGCAGAGGCTGGCGCCCGAGAATCCCGAAATCGCGCGCCAACAGCAGTTGTTGACGACCTTCGAAGAGAGCCTCAAGGAGAAGGAGCAGGAACTGACGCAGGAATTCGAGGTGCAGGTAGCCGATCGGACGGCGTCAACGATCAAGCAGAGGATGGCGGCACTGAAAGCCGAGCTCGGCCAAATCTCGCTATACGAGTCCAGTCTGCGCGAGGCCCTGAAATCGCAGGAGACGACGACGCGCGAGGTCGGCAGAGCGAGCGTGAATCTGCAGGACGTACAGTTCTCGCTGGGTGTGAACCAGCAGCTTCACGACCAGATCATGCGTCGGATCAACGACATTGAGATGGAGAAACAGCGGGGTCCGCGGATTCGGGCGGCAGGGGAGCCGGAAATCGCCAGTATCGAAGATAAGCGGGCCAAGTATTCGGCCGTAGTGGTCTTCCTTGCACTCGGCTGCGGCTTCGGCCTGGCGATTCTGCGGGACCGGATGGACAAGACCCTGCAGTCGCCCGATGATGTCACCCGGCAGCTTGACCTGCCCGTCATTGGCACTACCACGAGCTCTCGCACGGTCAAAGCGGCGCTGTTTGCCGAACATCTGGCCAGCGACTACCAGACGATTCGGACGAACCTGTCTCTACTGACCGCCGGCGGCATGCCCAAGAAGCTGGCTGTCAGCAGCGCCGGGATGCGGGAGGGCAAGACCACGTTCGCCGTGAACCTGGCGACGAGTCTTGCCAAATCGGGCAAAAAGGTGCTCCTGATCGACGGCGATCTTCGCAAGCCGGATATCGGCTATATGCTGGGCATCCTCAACGGCTCTGCCGGACTGCAGGATGTCCTGCTGGGGGGCAATCCCAACGACGCGATTCATATGGTGGCGTCCAGCGGCCTGCACGTGCTCGTGGCCAACCCCAGGAATCTGGCCGACGCCTACGAGCTGCTCACTTCGACGATGGCTGCCGAACAGATCGAGAAACTGAGTCGGCAGTACGATCATCTGATCGTGGATACGCCCCCGGCACTCGCATTTCCAGATGCTCTGGTGTGGGCGAAGCTGACGGATGCGGTGGTCCTCGTCAGTTTCGCCGGTCAGACGACGGCGCCCGAGTTGAAAGAGGCCCAGGAGCGATTTGGCCGGATCCGTGCTCACGTGCTTGGAGCCGTGCTGAGCAACGTGCCGGTATATCACAGCTTGTACCGCAGCAGCTACGGTTACCGGTCTGCAGGATCGCAAGCGAAGTACAAAGCCCGCCGGGCCAAGAGGACGTTGCTTCTCACGCAGGGCGAAGAGACGGGCACAGAGACGGGACCTGATGTTGACGCAGGTGATCGAGAGACGTAGCACTGTGATCGCCAGGCTGATTGTCCTGCGGCGGGGAAGACCCGGCGGACCGGGGCGTGAGCCGGATTTCCTCGCGTACGCCTTATCCTCGGCCCCTCTGGGCCGCATCGTTGTCGATGCCCTGGGCGGTCCCGCCCACTGCGCAGATAACGTCCCAGCCCAAAGCGCAATCTGGGCGATTCCTCACGAGTGGCAGGCGGCGTTCCCCGAGAATCTCGGACGAAAAGTCGTCTACGCGGACGCCCTCACCATTGATCCTGAAACGCTCCGGAATATTGCCGGGAATTCCTGGCTGGTGATCTCAAACGGGCGTTTCGTATCGCGGCTGAATCGCCAGCGGCTTGAGCAGGGACTTGCCGACGCCGGCGCTGATGCTGTTGCGGTAATGGCTGACCCTGAGCTTTCCGCTTATTGCGAGCGGGTCCGCCTGACGCAGCAGCGTCTACTCGTCGGCTATCGACGGCTGTATCGCGATTCGATCGAGCCGATCTCCGTGCCGGCGGATTGGCCTCACCATCTTTATGTGAGAGGCGAGGCGGCCCGCGCGATCCTGAATGGGGGATTGCCTGGGCAATTTCAGGCTGCCGTCGAGAAAGTCCAGGCGCGCGGGTTGCGTGTGGAATCGATCGCTGTGGCCGGATCGTCCGTCGATCTGGGGACAGAGGAAGGATTGTTGTCCCTCGCGGCAATCGCGCTCGCCGATGCGTCCTGTTGTCCGGCACACCGGGCGATGGCGGGAGAGCAGGACGCGCCCGCATCGGGCGGCAATGGCGGCATATCGCCGCAGGCGAGGTTTGTCGGCCGGGTGGTGCTCGGCGCGCAGGTATGTGTGGAGTCTGACGCTGTGATCATCGGGCCCAGTATTCTCTGCGATCACAGCACAGTCCGGACCGGCGCTGTGGTCGATGCGTCCATTGTAGGAAGTCATGGCGAGGTCGCTCGGGATCAGGTGGTCAGACACTCCATTGTCGCCGCACCCGGGTCGCCGGCGGCCGGACGCTCCGTGGGCAGGGGGACTCATCGCCGCTCCAGAGGCACGTACTCGCAAGACACCGCCTCGTTTCGCAGTTGGCCGCGATTCTCGTACGCCGGATGCCTCAAGCGCGTGGCGGACGTGATCGCGGCGGTTGTCGTTCTCGCCCTTTTTGCTCCGATCATCCCATTCATCACCCTGGCCATCAAACTCAGTTCGGCCGGACCGACGTTCTTCCGCGACAGACGACAGGGACTCCATGGCAAACCGTTCAACTGCGTCAAATTCCGGACCATGCGCGTAGGGGCCGACAAGTTGCAGGACAAGCTGCGATTCATCAGTGACGTCGATGGTCCGCAGTTCAAGATGGTTGATGATCCCCGCATCACGACGGTGGGCCGATTCTTGCGCGAGACCTACCTCGATGAGATACCCCAGTTCTATAACGTGCTGACAGGCGACATGAGCGTGGTGGGTCCGCGTCCATCGCCGGAGTCGGAGAATACGCTGTGTCCCTGGTGGCGTGACGCGCGGCTTTCCGTCCGCCCCGGGATCACCGGCCTGTGGCAAATCTGCAGAACACGGGAGCCCATGAGGGACTTTCAGGAGTGGATCCACTATGATACGCGATACGTCCGCGATCTCTCATGGCGGCTGGACCTGTGGATCTGCTGGCGAACGGTCAAGAGAATGACCGCCAATTTCATCAACCAGTTCTAGCGGCGGCACAGAGATCTTGGCAACGGGCGTTGAACATGGCTGTGCGCAGGCCGACCCGGATACGAGAGTCGATCCCGAGCCTGGCGCTTTGATCAGAAAGGATGGACACACGCATGGCAAGGCGGTACTTCAACTGGACGCTGGCGATTGTTCTCGTCGTGGCCGTCACGGTCTTTGGGGGGGCTGTCTTCGCGTTGCACCACTGGCAGAAAGGCACGCGTGCGGAACGCGCGCTGCCTCAAGGCGAACAGGCGTATGCCCAGGAGAATTGGGATGAAGCGGCGGAACAGTTCGGCCGGTACTTGACGGTCCGTAATAACGATATCCCGGTCCTGCAGAAGTATGCCGACGCCCAGGTGAAACGAAGGCCGCTTGCCGGCGGGCACATCGGTCAGGCGATTGCGGCGTACCGATCCATCCTGCGTTTGGATGCGGGCAACGCGGAGGCGGCGAAGCGGCTGGTCGAACTCCACATCGCGAGGTCCAGTCCGGGCGAGGCGGAACAGATCGCATCCGAATACCTGCAAACCAGGGATGATCCGGAACTGCGGCGGATGCTGGCCCATGCGCTCAGTGAGCAACGGAAATACCCGCAGGCCGCAAAGATGCTCATGGACCTGATCAGAGACCATCCTGGCGACGTCCTGGCCTATGAAAGGCTGGGATGGCTGGCCTGGGAGCATCCCGCAGATGTCAACGCACCGCCGGCGGATTGGTTTGACAGGGCGGTGGCGGCGAATCCGCAGGCCGCGATGGCCTACATCGTCCGTGGCGCATTCCACCGAGCACAGCGGCGCCGGGATCAGGCCCTGGCTGACTTCGAACAGGCGGCGAAATACGATCTCTCCGACGTGGACACCCATCTGCGCCTGGCGCAAGAGCTGATCGGGATACGGGCGTTTGACAGGGCCAAGGAACATCTGACCGTTGTGCAGGCCAAGGCGCCCCGGAAGGTCTGGCTGTGGCAGAGCTGGGCGGCCGCCGTGCTGACCAGCGGCTCGGCAGAGGAAAAGGCGGCGATCGCCGAAAACGGACTGAGGGAGCTGGCTGCATACCCCTGGGATTTCCTGCCAACTGCCGGCGAGCTTTTCGCTGCCGCCAATCAGCCGGAGAAGGCCCAGGAATGCGTGTCACGGATGCGGCAACGAGGTTTGCAGCCGGGACTGCTGACCTTTCTTGACGGCCTCGTAGCCGCAGGCAAGGGCAATCTCTGGGAGGCCGTCACTCGTTGGCGGGATGCCGTGGGACAGGGGTTGAAAGTGCACCGGTACGCGGGCGGACTCGGCGCCAGGGTGCCGGTGCGCATGATGCTTGCCTCCGTATATACCCAACTGGGCGACATCCAATCGGCGAGCGTTCAACTGCAGACCCTGGTGGCAGAGGAGCCAACGAGTATCGAAGGGCGGCTGGCCCTGGCCCGGCTGATGATTCGCATGAGAAACTGGGCGGGCGCCTCGGAGCAGGCCCGCGAAGTGCAACGCCTGGTCCCCGGCTACGCGGACGCCATATTGCTCGAGACGCAGACCCGGATCCTCCTGCTCGGGGAAGCCGACGAATCCACGCCGAATCGCGAGCAGGCTTGGCAGGAGATCGAAAAGCGGCTGGCACAACTCGATCAAGCGATGGGCGGGGCCGTCCAGGTCAAGTTCCTTCTGGCCCAGGCCTTGACGAGACAGGGTAAGTCCGCTGAGGCCGTCAAGCTCCTCGAGGACATCCGGAGCAAGGACCCTGCGGATCTTCGGGCGACCCTTATGGAAATTGAGGTCTTGGCCGGCCAGGACAAGGTTGCGGAGGCCACGGCTCTGGCGCGCGCGGCCGTCGAGCAATCCGCGCAGGAGGTCGAGCCCGTACAGACTCTTGCGCTGCTGCTGAATCGCCAGAAAGACCTGCAGCAATGCGAGTCGGTCATCCAGCAAGGGATCGCCCGGATGCAGCAGCCTGAGGCCCGGCGCGATCTCGGACTGCTTCTGGCTTCCCTGTATCGTTTCTGGTCGAGGGACGACGATCTGTCCCGGTGGCTCACGGAAATGGCCGGACAGTTCCCAAACGACCTCCAGGTCAAGCGCCAGCTTCTGACCTGTCCCACCGTCGCCGGGAACGCTCAACAGGCTCAGGCGCTGGTAGATCAGATCAAATCGTTGGAGGGTCAAGGCGGCTGGCAGTGGCGGTATGAGCAGGCCAGAATCTGGGTGAATCCTGCCGCGATTGCGGATCCGAATGTCTTCCGCGCCCGTTACTACGCGCAAACCGTGACGTTGCTGCAGGAGAATTTGCTGGCCAATCCAAACGACCAGGCGAGCCGGTTGCTTCTGGCGGCGGCACATGACAGGGCCAGACAGCAGCAGTTGGCCTTGTCGGCATACCGGGAGGCACTCAATCGCACGCCCGGCAACATCGTCGTCATCATGCAGACGGTGGCGGCCCTGCAGAAGAGCGGCGGGGCGGCCGAGATGGAGGAGGCGGATCGAATTCTCAAGCAGGCCAGCGTGCGGCAGCTCTATCACCCGGACCTCGAGAAGCTGGAATTGCAGGGCCAGAGGATGCGATGGCGGGACCAGGCGCGTCGCGGCGATCTTGATTCCGCCTTGGACACCTTGCAGCAGCTTGTCCGACGAGACCCGAACGACGTGTCGGCCAGCCTGGACCTGGCAAGGATTTCCATACAGCAGGGGAAACTCGATGAGGCGGAGGTGATTCTCAAAGAGCTCCAGACCAAGGCGCCGCAATCCATTTCCGTCGCTCAGGTGAGGGTCCGCCTGCACATGCTTCGCGGGAACGTGCAGGAGGCTGTGCGGCTGTGCGATGAAACGGTGCAGAAGACCGGCCAGGCGGTCGCCTATCTGCTGCGGGCATGGACCTATGCCGGCCTGCGAGAGCAGGAGAAGGCGGCAGCGGATTTCGAGCAGGCCGTCGCCAAGGACCCGAACAATCCCGGGATCTGGGCGGATCGGGCCAGATTCCATCAGGCCATCGGTCGCAGAGAAGAGGCCATCCAGGACGTTCGCAGGGCACTGAGCCTGTCCGCTGGAAACCAGTCCATCTTGAGTTATACGATCCCCCTGTGCCTGGCGTGCGGGGGCCCCAGGCTTATGCAGGAAGCCGAGGCGGCGCTCGATAAGGCCCGGACCGCCGATCCGAACGATCCTCAACTCAAGCTCCTGAAAGCGCAGTTCCTGCTGAGCAGGGGCACAAGGCCATCCATCGAGCAGGGACAACGGCTGTTGCGGGAGGTGACCGCGGCTCGGCCACGACTGTCCCAGGCGTGGCACCTGCTGGGCAGATTGGAGTTGGAGCGGGAGGAGCCGGGAAGAGCCTTGGATATGGCTTTGAGCGGCTTGAGCCACAACGAGCAAGATAGGGATTTGCTGCTGCTCAAGGCCGACGCGGAGGAAGCTCGCTCCCCAATACTGGCGGTGCCTACGTTGCGGCCTCTGCTGGAACAGTATCCCAATGACGTCCAGATCGAGAGACGTCTGGCCAGGGCTCTGTACAGGAGCGGCAACAAGAGCGAGGGCCGGTCCATCCTCGAAGCGCGCATGAAGGCCGAGCCCAACAATCCGATCCCCCCGGCGACACTGGCGGTCCTGCTGGTCTCGGATGGACGCCGGACGGAAGCGACCGAGCAGGTGACGAACTGGCTCGCTAAGCACCCGGAGGACAGCTTTGTCGTTTCGACCGTGGCTCGCTCGCTCGCGGCGGAGGACAATCCGGAGGCCCAGAAGGTTGCCGAGAGTTTCCTGGCGGCGGCTGTGGAGCGTAACCCGAAGTCGATTGCGGCGGTCGCCTCCCTCGCGATGCTGGTGCAGCACATGGGACGTGCCGCGGAGGCCGCCGCGCTGAACCGCAAGGTCCTGGATCTGGATCCGAATAACATCATCGCGTTGAACAATCTGGCCTGGATCCTCTGTGAGCAGGACGGGCAGTACCAGGAAGCGCTGGAACTGGCGGACAGGGGACTGAAGGTGGCGCCCCACTATGTGGATGTCCTGGAGACACGGGCGGTCGTCCTTTATCGGCTGGGACAATTCGACAAGGCGGCGGAGGAGTTGGCGCGGTGTGTCGAGATGTATCCGGCAAATGCGCGGCCATTGGCCAGTGCGTATTTCCATCTGGCCCGCGCATATGCCAAAATGGAACGCGCTGTGCAGGCCCAGCAATCCCTCAAGCAAGCGATGGATCGTGTAAAGGACTTGTCATCCGAGGATCAGGCCGAGGCGAAGCTTCTCCTTGAGCAATTGCAGAAGGGCCAATGATGGTGGAGTCGCCCGATGCCCGAGGACCGGATCTTCCGGCCGCGGACCGGCCGGGGCAGGGGCGGGCCGTCTCCGTCCTCGATGAGCGCCAATGGTCTCTTCTCCAGAGCCGGTACGAGTTGACCCCACGAGAGGTGCAGATCGCCGACCTCGTATGCCAGGGGCTGCGTAACAACCGCATCGCTGAATCCCTCCATATCCAACCTGCCACTGTGCAGGTCCATGTCCGCAATATCTACCGCAAAATCAGGGTCAAAGGCAAAATCAACATGCTTCTGAAGTTCCTCAACGAGGCGAAATAGCTGCACAGCCCGACGGCCCCGCCCGCACCGGACCGGGCCCGACGGTTCCCCTCACACACTTCATCACTCCCCCCACCTGGCCGGCCGCCTCCCATTGGCCTCCGAGGCGGCGAGTCCCCTCTGTTGCATTCTGCGGGTCCAACCCACTACACATGGGCCGATCCCTGCTTTCATCCGCCACGCATACCCTACAAGTAGTACCACATTTGTGGTACAGGGCACGCAGGATCAGCCTGTGCTGCCCCCCCATGTCCTGCCGTGGGTCGCGACATCTTCTGGAGAGCATCCTCGGCGGACTATTTTTTCATCTTTTTTTTGCAAAGTCCCTTGACAGCAGGTGGATATTGAATGTAGAATACCTATAACAGTTGGTGCCTCATAGGAGGAGGGCTCCCACCACCATCTATTTCCAAGGAGAGGGTATCAGGAGAAGGAAAGATTCCTGACCGTGCGCGAGCGCGATATGGTCATCCATGTGGTACGTGTTCGTGCGTCGGATTAGGAGGAGGAGCGGTGTTGGAAAGAAGCAGGAGAACGTGGTGTAGTGGACGGGCTGTGTTCGCTTGTGCGGAAGGCGGCGCCGGTCCTTTGGGCAGAGATGCCTCTCCCACGGTCTGCGATCCGCTCCACCTTACGGCCGGCGGGATCCTTCCAGACCTGTTCCGCACTTATCGAAGTCTCCAAAACGCACTGCGGCGTTTATTCCTGAGTATGACCTGGCATTCAAACCCACAATTACCTCCCGTGTCTCAGCCGGTGGCTGCGCAGGTGCCACGTGGGCCTCCGTAGCGCCGCTGCGACACCATCACGTGCACTCTCTGGGCAAGGGCCAGTGCGCGCAAGGCCCTTTCGTCGAGAAAGTGGAAGTGCCATGTGATCGTCCACCACGGAGTCTGGGCGTTAGTGAGTGGAACAGTTCAGTATGTGTCAACGCCTTGAAAAAGGAGTGCCGAAACAACTTCGCCGTCCCAGGGAGATACGGTCGTCCCTGCGGCGAAGCGGAAGGATCCCGAGAGCTTGACCGTGTGTCAAGTCTCGGACTTGGATTCGGATCGTTCCGGATACGACGCGCGTTCGAAGGAGTTCGGCGACTGCGGGAGACGTTGATTCCCGTGGAGCCGAGGCCGCGAACCGTGGACGGAATGGCCGGGTCTGAGGAAGAGAAGTATGGAGGAGTTATGCGAAGAATAGCGTTGGTGACCAGTGTGTTACTGGCCATGGGGGTGGCAAATGCCGGCCCCATGTCGCTGACGGACACGGTAACCGACCTCGCGAACAACAGCAGCGATGGTCTCTGGTTCCTGCCGTCCGGCACCAGCCCTAGTCACGACTCCCTCTACTATCGGTATTTCAACCAGGATTGGGATTGGGATCATGCGGTGACGTATCTTGGCGATCCGTCTCCGGATGCCTCCGGTGTGCGCACCCTCCTGTCGGGTACACTGACCGTGTACGCCTGGCAGGCGGATGAGGCGGACCGGATCATCGCTGATGGCACTGCGTTGGGTAATCTGCAGCAGCCGCCGGCGGGTTTTCCCGATACTTGGACCACGAAGGTATTCAATCTGGCGGCCATTCTGGCCGACTTGGAAGATGGAATGCTGGACGTGGACATCGACATCGATACCGGTATTACGGGGTCGGGCGTGATCGTGGGTTGGTCGCAGCTCAGTGTCACCTACAGGTGGGACTGGTACGAACAGGATCCGGAGCCAGAACCAGAGCCAGAGCCGGTCATCCCGGCTCCGGGCGCGGTCGTTCTGGCCAGCATTGGCGCTGGCTTGATCGGGTGGCTCAGGAGACGTGAGAGCCTGTAGTACAGGTGGCTGTCTAACGAAGCCATGTATACACACGCGGGGCAGACTTCCCAGTCTGCCCCGTTTCTTTTGGGGGGCCCGGCAAGAGGCTGCAGGATTCCCTGGAGTCCCTGTAACCACAATTATTTGCATTTTTTGTGATTTTCCTTGACGCGGGGGACATGCCGCATAACATACAGGCGATCCCTATGTTGACAGGGGCAAGGCGCTTCTGAAGTCACGCAGGGCGGTTGTCCGCACCACGGAAAGGTATTGAAGGGATCTGACCGTAAGGAGACGGGAGATGTGGCTCGGCAGGGGAATGCGGTTCCCGCTTACACATGGATGGTGTAGTGGGATGCTGGCGGGTATTGTGCCTGTGCTGCCTGCGCGCACCCGGAGCGAGCGCCCGGCCGGTTCGACGGGCGAGGTTTGTGTATCGGCCTGTTCTGCCGAGATCCAGTCTTCCAGTTGTCGCGACAGATCCACCGTTCCAAATCGACGGAATTCCTTCCGAGGTGAAGCTGCATTTCTGAGGTCTGCCCTGGCCCGCGGTCCGCCCCTCTCGTGCCGAAAAGGCCCTCTTTTTGCAAATGGATTTGCGAAATTTGCTGCATCGACAAGGAGAAATAGATGAAACGGTTTTCATGTTGGGTGCTCCTCGGGCTGCTTGTCGCTGCCCCGGCACTCGCTGTGCCCTCCGTGACGGTCACTCGCACGCCGGGCACCTATCCTCTAGCCCCGTTCAGCGGCGAGTTCACGCTCGTTCCGAATGGTGAGTTGGAGACATTGTTGGGCCAGGCGGGGTCATTCCAGTCCTTCTGCCTGGAGGTTGGTGAGGACGCGACCATTGACAACACATATCAGGTCGTCGTGAACGACGAAGCGATTCTGGGTGGAGATCGCTGGCCGGGCGAGGATCCCGGGCTCGATGGCGGTGACTTGCTGTCTCCGGAAACAGCCTTCCTGTATACGGAGTTTCGTGCCGGAACACTGGCTGGCTATAACTATGGGGCCGGTCGTGCGGCTTCGGCGTTGGCTTTGCAGACCGCCATCTGGTACCTCGAAGCCGAAGATGGATATCAGAATCCTGCCGCGCTGTCCCCGGAGGCCCAGGCGTTCATCGCTGCCGCGGAGCTTGAGGACTGGGATACTATTGGCAATGTTCGCGTTCTGAACCTTTACCCGAGTCTGACGGGAAAGACGTGCAGCCAGGATATGTTGACGATGGTGGTTCCGGCGCCCAGTGCAATCCTTCTGGGCGGTCTGGGAACCTGTGTCATCGGGTGGCTGCGGCGCCGGCGAGCTTTGTAGTGAGGCGGGGGATCTCAGATCTCAGGGGGTAGATCGGGAAGGAGGCCGTAAGGAAGTGAGTTCCTTCCTGTGCCCTCGGGGCCCGAATTCGGCGAAAGCTGAGGGAGTACGGGTCATGCCGATAAGTTGAATCGTTCGTGGATTGCCGCGGCAGCATACACGAGTAAGCGATGGGAGAGGGTCGCAGAAATGCGATCTTCTCCCCTTGCTATTGGTGAGTCGGGGTACGCACGGCGACTCTGATTCCGTGTCTTACCAGACGCCGCATTGGCGATCTAATCAAGCGGAGGGGCGCCGCCAGTCTCCGATGCCGTCCCACCAGTAGGCGATATAATCGGTCGCCCTGGCGGGACCGGCTTTCTGCTCGGTGATCGCCATGGCCATCTCCCGCAGTTGACGCATGCAATTGAGTCCCCCGAGATGCCAGGCATGAGCGCCGATATCGACGGCTTCCTGCTCGGCATGCTCACTCGGGGCATTATCTGCCAGCAGGGCGGCAAGGCGCTGCGCGTCCGGCTGCAGGGTCTGTCGCCATCGTTCGCGTTCCTGCTCCTCCCGCGCCACCACATCCGCCAACAGTTTTTCGCGTTTCTGCTGGCGGGCTTTGCGCTCCAGTTCCACTCGGGCCACCCGCTCGGCCCGATGTCTGCGGCTGGCGGGAAGCAGCATCTCGATGAGTCCAATCACCGGATCGAGAGCGACCCACACGCAAAACGTCGTTCCCAGCGTCCCCAACGCGACACCCAGCGCGTATCTACTCAACTCGCTGGTGCCGATCATGCCGAAGATGCCGGCCAGGCCGCCGAGCAGCGGGGCCGCCACATAGAAACCCATGTAGGATTGCGTGCTGGTGAACGGGTGCTCGACTCGGATCTGCTGGCTCGCGCTCATGTCGCGAACCAGTGCAAACAAATACACGCTGATCAGGACGAACACGACGATAGCGGAATGGCCGGAAAGGGAGAAGACGAGCCACCATTTGAAGCCGACCTGGTGCAAGGTCAGGACGAGGATATAGCCGACGCACACCATGAACCAGATAGTGCTGACCACATGCGTCAACTTCAAGGCACGCCTTGCAGCCATGTGTTGTCCCCCCGAAGGCCCCAGGTGGCAGCTCAGAAGAACGCCACCGGTCCTATCGGCCCCAATAACCGCCGCCTATCGGAGTATAGCCGCGATCCGTCGCCGTCGGCGGGTTCGAAACCAGGTACCACCCGTAGAAAGCCCTGGCGACAGGCGAGATGAATTCCTCCAGAACCATGCCGATGGCCGCCAGAATAGTCGGCGGAACGTACACGATGTCCCCCTCCTGGAGCAGCACATCTTTGCTGGTATCGCCGCGCTCGGTCATGTCTTTGAAGTTCGCTTCGAAGATTCTGGGCACGGCATCCTCGGTGGCGGCCGGCCGGATCACCTGCACGCGCTCCTCCCAGGCCATAGGGTTCGGATACGTGGCGGCCAGCGCCGTCAGCACGCTGTCGCGGCCGGTATAGTTCATCGGCCCCGGACGCATCACCTGTCCGACCACATAGAACACCTTGCTCCCGTAGGCGGCAATGCGCACATCGACCGGATGGTCGCCGGGCACCGAATACAACTGGGCGATCTTATCCTTCAGAAGAGTGGCGACCTGCGCCGGGGTCTTGCCGGCAGCCTCGACCTCTCCGATCCCCTCGAAGCTGACCTTTCCATCGGGACGTATTCGCTGGCGCTGCAGGTGCACCTCCGGGACCTGAGTACAGTGGATTTCGACCTCATCCGGCGGCTGCAGGATGTAGTTCTCCGCCGTGACGTTCACCTCGTAGGGCTTGACGAACGCCTGTATGTCCTCGGGATTGGAAGGGAAACACCCTGCCATGAAAGCTGTTGAGGCCAAGAGCATTGCCATGCCGAATTTCTTTGACCAGCTCACGTCCGTCTCCTTTTCGCACTTATAGGACCTCTGTGGCGCGTACCACCCCACACACGATATGCGCAGCACGCACCTACGCACTTATAATTCACATCGTGCGTTCGGTCAACCCTCTTGATGAAAATCTGCCGGCAAATCTCATATCGCGACCGATTTACAGAAGCTCTTGACGTTGGTCGTCTATATCCCGTATCCTAATAGTCACGAGAGATCGCTCTTATGGATAGAGGCAGTGATATGATGGGTCTGCGTTTTGCCAGGCAGTTTCTCCGACACCCCAAGCAGTGCGGGACATTCACGCAAAGCGGTAGAGTGCTGGCCAGAAGGATGGCCGAGGAGGTCAGGGGAAGTCGTCGCGTGGTCGAGTTTGGGTCGGGCACAGGACCGGTCACCAGGGAAATCCTTAAGGAACTGCCCGATGACGGCTGCCTGACCTGTTTTGAGATCAATCCGGATTTCTGCCGGTGCCTCGAGCAGATCGGGGATCCACGGCTGCGTGTCATCAATGATGACGCACGAAACTGCGAGCGGTACATAGAGAATCCGGATTGCGTCGTCTCGGGTCTGCCCTTGACGCTGTTCGACAAGGAAGCCATGGAGCAGATTCTGTCGATTTCGAGCAAGTCCGGAAAGTACATCCAGTTGCAGTATACCCCCGTTCTGAGCAAGGAGATCCGGCGGTACTTCTCCAACGTGAAGTTGAGGTTCGTGCCGCGGAACTTGCCGCCCGCGTTCCTGTACGTGTGCCGGCACTCCGGGAACGGGGAGAAGTGGTCCTCGTCATAGTCCTGAGCGCGGGGAGCATTCACTGCAACACTGCCGGGTAGGATTGCGGATTCGCTCGCCTGGCGGGATGGTTCGTCAGAGACGGCTGATATCGTATTTTCCCGGGAACCGGCACGCGGGGATATCTCGTATATCTACTAACCGGACTTTTGCAGAAGTCCAGTATTGGTTACGGATGATTCGGCGGGCTGCGATGAAGTGAGGAATGGACCATGGCGACGCAAACAGTGCCGGAGAAAGTCAGAAAGAGGGACGGCTCCATCGTCGGTTTCGACGCCTCCAAGATCGAGCGCGCCATCGGACGAGCGGCGCTCGAAGTCCTGCAGGACGAGAGCCGCGCCCAGGTCGTCGCACGGCGGGTAACAGAGGCCGTGGTCGAGAGGCTTGCCGAGCAATACGGCGGCAAGACGCCCGACATCGAGAACATCCAGGATATCGTCGAGGCCGCCTTGATGAGCGAGGGGTACAGCAACATCGCCAAGAGCTACATCCTCTATCGCGAGCGGAAATCCCAGGAGCGGTTCGCCAAGTCCGCCCTCGGACTCAAGGATGATCTCAAGCTGCCCATCAACACCATGGAGGTCCTCAAGCGGCGGTATCTGCTCAAGGACGAGAGCCGGCGGATCATCGAGACGCCCAGCGAGCTGTTTCGCAGGGTGGCCCACCACGTGGCCCAAGCCGAGGTCAAGTACGACTCGGATGGCAGTGTGGACGACATCGAGGACCGCTTCTACCGCATGATGCGCAATCGCGAGTTCATACCGAATTCGCCGACCCTCATGAACGCCGGGACGCGCCTGGGCCAGCTCTCCGCGTGTTTCGTGCTCCCGGTCGAGGATTCGGTCGAGGGCATTTTCCAGACCCTGGCCGACATGGCGCGCATCCACCAGACCGGCGGCGGCACCGGGTTCAGCTTCTCTCGCCTGCGCCCGAGGGGCGACATCGTCGGCTCGACCAAGGGACGCGCCTCCGGCCCCATCTCCTTCATGGGCATTTTCGACAAGGCCACCGAGGTCATCGTCCAGGGCGGCCGCCGTAGGGGCGCCAACATGGGCATCCTCCGCTGCGACCATCCCGATATCCTTGATTTCATCGAGGCCAAGGTGGGCTCCGATGCATTCAGAAACTTCAACCTCTCCATCGGTGCGACGGACAAATTCATGCGGGCCATCGCCGACAACCGGCCGTTCGACCTCCTGAACCCGAGAACGGGCGAGAGCGTCAGACGGCTCGGCGCGCGTTCCCTCTTTGACCTGATCGTCAACGCCGCCTGGCGAACGGGCGATCCCGGGCTCATTTTTCTCGACGAGATCAACAGGAGGAATCCGACGCCGCAGGTCGGCCGGATCGAGGCGACCAACCCGTGCGGCGAGGTACCCTTGCTGCCGCATGAGAGCTGCATCCTGGCCTCGATCAACCTGGACATGATGACGAAGGGCGCCGGCGGCGATGGAGAGATCGGCGGGGCCGCGGTGGACTGGGACAAGCTCCGCGACACGATTCATTGGGGCGTGCGGTTCCTCGACGATGTGATCGACGTGAACAACTATCCGCTCGAAGCCATACGGTCGGCGACGCTGGGCAACCGGAAGATCGGGCTCGGCGTCATGGGTTTTGCGGATTTGCTCATCCGGCTCGGAATCCCATACAACTCCGCCGACGCGGCGGCATTTGCGACGAAACTCATGCGGTTCGTGCACAAAGAATCGCTTATTGCCTCCGAGTCGCTGGCGAAGCAACGAGGGGAGTTCCCGAATTTCGAGAAGTCGATCTATGCCGGCGGTGATCGCAGGCTGCGTAACGCCACCGTCAACACGATCGCCCCGACGGGCACGATCAGCATCATCGCCGGCTCGTCCAGCGGCATCGAGCCGTTGTTCGCCGTCAGTTTCGTGCGCAACGTGCTCTCGGGGACGCGGCTGTTCGAGACGAATCCGCTGTTCGAGAAGATCGCGAAGGACCGCGGCTTCTACAGCCGGGAGCTGCTGGCCGAAGTCGCCAGGCGCCCGTCGCTGGCGCAGATCAAAGGTATTCCAGACGATGTGAAGCGGCTTTTCGTGACGGCGTTCGACGTTTCGCCCCGGCAGCATCTGGAGATTCAGGCCGCCTTCCAAAAGTATACGGATAACGCGGTATCGAAGACGATCAACCTGTCCGCTGACGCGACCGTCGAGGACGTCCGGGAGATCTATCTGGAGGCGTATCGCCTCAAATGCAAGGGCATCACCATCTACCGCTACGGGTCCAAGACCGACCAGGTCCTGTCCGTGAGCGAGGCGCAAGACCTCCAGCACGATGAGCTGCCTGATTTCATCGCGGCCGACACCGACTACGCCGGCGGCTGCATCAGCGGCGTCTGCGAGTTCTGATACCGATTGCCGCTGCCGGCCAAGGCTTGATGATGTGCTATGAAAAACTCAGGTGTAATCGGTATTACTTGTCATCGCTCAGGCGTTGTGGCTGTCCCTGCGGGAACGTCGCTCCCACCTGCCGCTGCCACGTGTGCAGTGCGTCCAGGAGTTCCCGTCTCTTGTCCGCTCTCTGATGGGCAAGGTCGTGTTGCTCACCAGGGTCCTCGGCAAGATCGTACAATTCGAGCTCGCCGGTGTCGAAGAATTCGATGAGCTTCCAGTCGCCTTTCCGGATGGCCCCGGCGGACCGCCCGCCGAGAAAGTGGGACTTCTCCAGGGGGTAGTGCCAGTACAGCGTATCTCTGCTCAGGACGGCCCGGGGGTCTCTCAGGACCGGCGCGAGGGAGACGCCATCGATCATTTGTGTCCGCACCGGCGTGCGTCGGATGGCCTCTGCAAACGTCGGGTAGAAGTCCATCGTGCCGACCGGCGTGTGGCAGATGCTGCCGGGCTTGGTCACGCCGGGCCAGTGGATGATGAGCGGCTCGCGGATGCCGCCCTCGTAGAGTGTGGATTTGCCGGCGCGCAGCGGTGCGTTGGATGTCACCCGGTCCTCGCCGCCGTTGTCGCCGGTGAAAATGAGGATCGTGTTCTCGGACAGGCTGAGCGTCCGCAGCTTGTCCCGGATCATCCCCACGCCCTGATCGATGCTCTCGAGCTGTGCCGCCAGGTGCGGGTTGTTCCGAGGGGCCTGGAATCCCTTGCCGGCCCCCGGCTTGGCCTCGTACTTGGCGACCAGCCTGGGCTTGCCGGCCAGCCTCGTGTGCACGGCGTAGTGGCTCAGGTAGAGGAAGAACGGCGCGTCTTTGTGTCGCTCGATGAACTCCACGGCCTCCAGGTTGCAGCGGTCCACGAGGTGCTCTCTACCGGGCAGACGCTGCTGAATTTCCTTGTTGAAGTGGTAAGGGAAGAAGTAACTGCCGTTGGCGATCCCCCGGTTCTCCGAGACCATCACCTCGTCGAAACCGTGCTCGCCGGGCGGGCTCTCCTCGCCGCCGTGATTGGCGTATCCGGAGAGATGCCATTTGCCGACGATTCCGGTGACATAGCCGGCTCTCTGGAGCATTTCGGGCAAGGTCTCGTAGTCCATCGCGAGATGCTTCGGGTCGTCCGGCCGCAGGTAGTCGGTGATGCCCGTTCGCACGGGGTATTGCCCCGTCATCAGGGCCGCGCGGAAGGGCGAGCAGACCGGGGCCGCGGCGTAGGCGGTCGTGAATCGCATGCCGTCACGCGCGAGCCTGTCGAGGTTGGGCGTCTCATTGAACGTATTGCCATAGCATCCCAGCTCGGCCCAGCCCAGATCATCGGCGAGAATGAAGATGATATTGGGCGGACGCCTGCGGTGCTGCGAACGAGCCTCGGTTGGCGCATACGAGCAACCCGGCGCGAGTGCACCCAGCACGCCGGCGCTCGCCGCCTTCAGGAATTCACGGCGCGTTGCTCCGCAAATCATCATGTGTGACCTTCAGCATGAGAATCCGTTGGGTCTCGTCTGTGACTCTTGCCGGGTCCGCGATCCGCACGGGACAGACCCAGATGATCTTCTCCTGATCGGCAAAGACCAGGATGTGCTCGCGCAACTCCCTGGGCGCCTTGGCCGTAGTGAGAAACTTGCCGAGCTTTTTTTCACGGTCCAGGCCGAGAGGCCGGAACGTGTCCCCGGCCCGGCGAGTCCGCACAGTCACGGGCTGCCTCACGCGGTCAAGATCGAGACACTCGCAGAAGGGGCTTTTGTCTCCCTTGATTCTCCCCATGTTGAGTGCTCTCGCGTCGAGGACCCTTGCCTCGATCCGGTAGCCGGCAAATTGCGTTTCTCCGGGTATCCGGAGTGTAATAGAGGGTGACGGTGGGGCAAGCCCCACCCTGCGCGGGCGCGGCGCCGGCCTCGCCAGGATGATGACTTCGCGCTCTCGCCGGGCAGTGAATCCGGCGGGAAGGGCCAGCTCTCTTCCAGCGGCACTTCTCGCAAGTTGCACGATGCCTTGGTAATGGTCTGCGGTCAGGTTTTGCTCGCCGCAGCCGAGTGTCACTAATGTCTGGCGGACTACTTCGACAACCACCAGCTCCGGCAGCGATGACAGCCGCGATGCGCCAAGGGCGATGCCATCTTCATGCGTCTGCGCCAATTGTGACATCGCCTCTTCCGCGTCCCGCTGCACCCGGTCGTAGAGCCTCCTCGCCGATGCCGCCAGGTCAGACAACTCTTCGACCAGCGAGCCGTGAGACTCCCCCTGCAATGCGGGCAGCAGCTTGTGCCGGATGTAGTTCCGCGTGTACGTCAGATCGATGTTCGTGCGGTCTTCCCGCCAGTCGAGCTTTTGCCGGTTGAGATAAGCGACGATCTCGTCGCGCGTGACGTTGAGCAGGGGGCTGGCGAACCACGGGCCGTCGCCAAGTCGCCGGGCCGGCCGGATGCCCGCAAGGCCGCGAAGGCCGGTCCCGCGGCGCAGACGCTGGATGATCGTCTCGGCGTTGTCATTCTTCTGATGGCCCGTGGCCACCCACGTGCACCCGGAGGTCTGCGCAATTTCTTGGAGGGCCTCCAGCCGCAGCCGCCGGGCCGCCGTCTCCACCGACAGTCGGTGTGCCTTCGCATGGGCCCGCACATCGACGGCCCTCCTGACGATCGGCAATCCGAGTCGGGTCGCCTGCTCGATTACGAACCGCTCGTCCTCATCACTCGCCGGGCCGCGCAACCGGTGGTTCACGTGCGCGCAAACGAGTTCGGCTTCAAGCAGCCCGTGAGCCCGAAGCGACTGCAGAACGTGCAGCAGGGCGGTCGAGTCCGCTCCGCCGGAGATCGCGAGCAGAATCCGGCCGGCCCCTGCGAAAAGCCCGTGCAGGCGAATGAATCCGGCCACGCTCTGTTCCATACTGTCGGACACTCGCATGACCCCGATCATCAAACCGTTCCGCGCGCCAATGTGCAGCGCCCGCCAATGAAAACGGGTCCGACATTGCGCCAGACCCGTCAAACGTCGAAGGGACCAATCCGCTCTACTGGCCGCCCTTATCCGAGCTGGACAGATCCTGGATGCGTCGTTCCGCGGTGGCCTTGTTGTCGGTGAACTGTGCCTCTTTGACAACCGCCTCCTGGTACAGTTGCAGCGCCTCGGCCCGGCGGTGGAGCCTGTAGTCGAGGATGGACGCCGCCTTGAAGCGGGCGGGATAGGGCGTCGCCGGATCCCACTGGTAGGTCCTCTGATAGAATTGCAGGGCAATCACATAGTCCTTGAAGTACTCGTGGATGCCTGCCATCCGGTACGCGGCATCATCGATCTTGTCGCTGGTGGGGTGTCGGCTGAGCAGCTCACTGTACTGCGTGAGCGCCGCTCGCAGCAGCTCCTCATCCTTGAGCACGGGCAGCACGCCGGCCCTTCGCTCGGTATCGACCGCCTTGGCGTACATGTCGTCGGCGGCCTGGATCTTCGCCGTGGCTTTGAGGTCCGCCGACAGAAACTGTGGGGCGAGGACGTACCGATATTGAGGAATCCGATCCAGGGCCTGAAGCTCCGTGCGGGCCCAGCCCAGCTTGTCGTTGTTGCCCGACACGTCATAGTACTTGATGAGCTTCTCCAGAGTTGCCCGGTAGGCCTGACGCTGCGTGGACAGCTCTTCGACAAGGTCGATCTCATCGGCCGAGGCCGCCATTTCCACAGGCATGGGCGTGGACCCCTGAGCGCCCGGCGTGCCGCGATGGGGCAGTTGCTGACTTCTTCCCTGGTTGGGGTCCTGGCACCCGACGAGTACGGTCAGGAGGGCGATCATCGCTGCGGTTACAACTATCCTTGTCATTGTCAAGCTCCTTATACAACTCAGCAACCGTCGTTCTGCCGGTCCGGCGAGCAGGTACCTGATCTCCGCCTCCCCGTTGCCATGCCACCGGCGTGTCCAACGGGCATAGTAAAACGACCTCTGACCCGCGCGTCAAGCACAAAGACACGGAAAAACTGATGGATATTATGGCAAGAAATCGCCCCGACCCATGGATATGTGCCGGAACGGTCGCCACACAGCGGCGGCAGAGCCCTTCCATGTGGATTTCGGCCTTCCGAGCGGCAACCCACCCGCTATAATGGCGGGCGACAAGGTTTCAGAGGGTCGAATTTCAGGTATCTGCAATGGCCAAACCATGGAACGTGGATGTGCTTCTCGAAACGGTACGAGGATTCCAGGGGGCGTGCGTCATCGCCGCGGCCGCCGAGCTGGATGTCTTTTCGGCGCTCGGTGGCAAGCCCGCCGCTGCGGACGCCCTGGCAGTGCGGATCGGCTCCGACCCGCGTGCGACCGCCATTCTCCTCGACGCCCTGGTCGCCCTTGAGCTGCTCACCAAGCGAGGCGACACGTACCACGTTCCGCCGGAGGTGGCCGAGATACTTACGCAGGACTCGCCGACGAACGTCCTGCCCGCGGTGCGCCACCAGGCGAATTGCCTTCGCCGCTGGGCCCAGCTTGCCCGCGTAGTCAGGACGGGCCTGCCCGCCGAGAGGACTCCGAGCATCCGGGGCGAGGCCGGCGATTGCGAGGCCTTCATCGGCGCGATGGACAACTTCACGGCCTCCATTGCACCGCAGATCATCGAGAAGCTGTCGCCCCTGCGATTCCAGCGGTTGCTGGACGTCGGGGGCGCCTCGGGCACATGGACCATCGCGTTTCTCCGGGCCGTACCCGAAGCCGCCGCCGTCCTGTTCGATCTGCCGCAGGTCATCCCGCTTGCCCGACAACGCCTCACGCGTGCCGGCCTGATCGACCGGGTCACGCTCGTAGCCGGCGACTTTTATACCGACCCGTTGCCCGGCGGCGCCGACTTCGCCTGGCTCAGCGCGATCGTCCACCAGAACTCCCGGCGGGAGAACCGCGACCTGTACGCGAAGATTCACGCCGCTCTGGCGGCCGGGGGCGTCCTGGCCATTCGGGACATCGTCATGGACGCCTCGCACACGCAGCCGGTCGGCGGTGCGCTATTTGCCGTCAACATGCTCGTCGCCACCAAAGGCGGCGGCACGTTCACGTTCGACGAGTTCCAGGAGGACCTGACATCCGCCGGCTTCTCCGATGTCCGCCTGATCCATCGCGACGAGTACATGAATTCCCTCATCCTCGCCAAGAAGCCCTGAGCGACGCAATCCCCTTCGCTCAGGAGCCGTTTCACACTCTCTTCGTCATCGTGAACTCGGTATATGGAGCGACGATCTCGAAGCCGAGGCCGGTATAGCATGCGACGGCCGCCTCGTTGTTCGCCTTCACGTTGAGGCCGACGTGCTCCACCTTCTGAAGGACCGATCGGCATAGACAGGCGGTCACCTGCCTGGCGTATCCCCGGTGGCGATAGGCCGGATGTGTCACGATGTTCCCCAGGGCCGCCACGGCGTACCGCTCGGAATAGACGTGCACGCCCGCCACGCTGACCAGTCGGCCGTCCTGCCGCATGCCGAAGTACTGACCGGTCTCCAGCGCCCGCAGGTCGAACCAGTTGCCCGGATAGCTCTCCTGATACAGCCGGACCAGGTCAGCCGAATCCCGCACTGTCAGTTGAACGGCCCCGGAGCAATCGGCGTCGCCGACGGACGCAGGTTCCCGAAGCGCCATCTTGTAGTGCAGTCCGTGGGACTCCAGCACGTGAGTCCGGGAGAAGACGTGCTCGATGCCCGGACTCAGGTGCGCATAGAACAAATCGGGCAGCCGGGGGATGATCTCGCCGAGCAGTTTTTGCATGGCCGCCGGCTTCTGCGAGATCCCGACGAGCGTGGGCAGCGTCCGGCTCATGTAGATCATCGCGACCTCCGTCAGCTCCCCGCCGTCCTCCCAGCCGTACCACGTCGTATAGGGCCAGAAAAAGTCGTCCAGGTCGCCGAGGCTGTAGATGTGCAGCTCAGGGCTCTGGCGCAGAAATGCCTCGATCTTTGCCCTGTTTTTAAGGTGCTGGACGTTCATCGGCCCGCCTTCTTGAGCCTGTATCGAATGATGGTCAGGTATTTCTCCGGATCGCCTGCCGAGAACATGCCGGGCCCTTTGAGATATTCCTCTTCGTGCTCGCCTGTCGTGGCATATCGGCTGTCCTTGACGAACTGCAACAGTTTGCGGATCGTCGGCTCCTCCTCGCCGTACGGCCCGACGTGCAGGACCTCCGCGGCCTGGCCGTACTCCCACGTCGCCAATTCCGCGCGCAGCCCCGACGCGCTCGCCGCTTGTTCCGGCAGCGAGCTGACGCTATCGGGCACGGGCATCGCATACCGGCCGATCCACTGCTCCTTCCGCGCGTCGAGCGACAATGGCCACCTTGCCCGCGGCGCCGGCTGCTTCGGGCCCTTGGGCACGCCCTTGAGCTGGAAATACGTCTTGAACAGCACGCCGAAGGCCTCGCTGCCCATGACAGTCGGATCGCCTTTCGCCTCGACGACAAGCACTCGCTGGCTGGGCAGCGTGACGATCCGCGGCTCCAACAGGTACTGAACGTCCTCCAACTGGGGCCCGCGGGGCATCACGAACATCGCCGTAACGCCGATCACCACCAGTACAACGACCACAACGCCTGCAATCGCAACTGCCTTTGTCTTTGTATTCATGGACCGTCTCCCATCGTCCCAATCTCCGGGAACATTTCCATCGGCTCCAGGTACGACTCCCGGCCCCTCCCATCATATCGTGCGACCCGCCGCCATCCAAGAGACAACCCGCGATCGGCAGTGCGCCTACGTTAATGGGCACGACCGGCAGGCCTCGTCATTTTGCCCCTGCGAAATTGGCTTTGTTTCACAGAGCCGGGCCGTTTCAAACGCTCAGTACGAGCGGGGCACGTTATGAGAATGCCACGCCGCCCGTCGCACACACCGTGGCAGCGTCCCGGTCCCGGTCGCGGACCCTCGAGATTGGCTTTGTTTCGCCGAATCCGCCCCGCTTGACACTTGACACTTCACACTTGAAACTTCCTCCCCCGATTGGCTTTGTTTCACACAATCGCTCACGGCAGCATCGGTGGCCCCGTCAGACCGTAGAGACGCAACATTTTGCGTCTCTACCGGGCGATGGTCCGGCTCAGATGCAGTGGAGCCATCGCCAAAACCTTCGGCCCTGACGCTGCTATCCGCTACCCCGCGAGCAGCGTCATCGCCTCCTTTCAGTCTCGGCCCGAGCCGCAGCGTCCGCAATTCTTTGATGATCCTGCACAGACTGTGCTCGATCCGCCGCTCGTACATTTGCAGCCGATCCAGCACCATTGCACTGAGGTAGTCCTTTGCGATCATCCGCCCGATCGCATAAGTGGGATCCGTGCCCGGATCGCGCCTCAGCCTCTCCTCGTCTTTCGGCGACAGCTCGTCGAGGAAGGCCCTCATCGACTCCTTGAGCTCCTGGGCGAGCAGGGAATCGAAGACCTCGTTCTGCAGGCGTTCGGCCCGTCGGAGCCGCCAGGTGAGGCTGACGATCCGCTCGGCGAACGTGGTTTCCATCTTGCCGGCCGGCGCCAGCTCGTCAAGGAACTGGCTGCGATGCAGGTCGAATTCCTGCTGGTCTTCGCCCGCGATGACGTCCTGCCGGGCGAGCAGGCCGTGCTTGATGGCGTTCTGGGCGACGATGGCCTTGCCCTGCGTCGTCTTGGGACCGGTGGACTTGGCGGCGTTACTGCGGTTGGCGGACACTTGTGCTTCGGTAGCCATGATAGGCCCCTCCAAAAAGTGAGTGGTTACTATGTACAGTTCACTATTCAGTTGCGTCAACATCATACAACTACCCCACTTGGCCGTCAAGTGAAATCCTGAAAAAGGCGGAGATTCTTCCCGGTCACAGGGGGAACGCGCCAAGTCCTTGTGACACAGGGAGTTACGACCGACAATCGGCTGCCGCCGCTGAGCCGCACAGAGCCAGCCCCCGCGACGCCGTGGGGGCGATGACGACGCGGAGCGATTCGGGGAGGCACAGGGGTCAGTCCTCGGAAATAAGTATTGACGATTCCTGAGGGTGTAAGTAGAGTTTTCGACATGCCAAGGCAGCCACGGATCGAGTATGCCGGCGGGGTATACCATGTGCTCAGCCGGGGGAATCGGCAGGAGGCGATCTTCGCCGATGACACGGACCGGCAGGTTTTCCTGAAGACGCTGGGCGAGGCGTGCGGCAGGACGGGCTGGCAGGTGCATGCCTACGTGCTGATGCCCAATCACTACCACCTCCTGCTGGAGACGCCGGAGGCGAATCTGGTGGTAGGGATGCAGTGGCTCCAGGGGACCTACGCGCAACGGTTCAACGGGCGGCACCGGCTGGCCGGTCATCTCTTCCAGGGCCGATACAAGGCCCTATTGATCGAGCCGGGCGAAGGGCGCTATTTCATCGCCGTCAGTACGTACATCCACCTGAATCCGGTACGGGCGGGTCTGGTTGGCCTGCGTCGAGGCCGCTTGGAGGACTATATCTGGAGCAGCTACCCCGGCTACCTGAAACCCGGTTGCCGGCCGCCATGGCTGTGTGTGGAGCGGATCTTGGGCTGTCACAGACTCGTGGACGACCGCCGGGGGCGTCTGGAGTACAAGCGGCTCATGGATGAACGCGCGGCCAAAGTCGCATCCAGCAAAGACCGTGCGAACGCGGACCCGGCATGGTCGAAGATTCGTCGGGGTTGGTACCTGGGCGGCGAGGCATTCCTGGAATCGCTGCTCGGCCGGCTGGACGAAGTTCGCGAGGGCAAGTCCGGTGCAAGCCTGTCTGGGGCCGCCATCGACGAGCACAACGAGCGGCAGGCGGAGCGGCTGCTCGACCTGGGCATGGCGAGACTGGGGCTGTCCCGGGATCGGCTGGGAATGCTCCCGAAGGGCGCTGCCGAGAAGCGGGTCCTGGCATGGTTTGTCCGGGCCCGAACAACGGTGCCGAACGCATGGTTGGCGACCCACCTGCATGCTGGCCACCCGGCCAATATCCCCGGATATATCCGCAGCGTCCAGGAGACCAAAGAAAAGTATATTAAAGACCTGCAAAGGCAAATACTGAAATCCGAGGACTGACCCCTTTTCCTGACCCCTTTTCCCATAGTTTCCATCTTGCCGGCCGGCGCCAGCTCGTCAAGGAACTGGCCGCGATGCAGGTCGAATTCCTGCTGGTCTTCGCCCGCGATGACGTCCTGCCGGGCGAGCAGGCCGTGCTTGATGGCGTTCTGGGCGACGATGGCCTTGCCCTGCGTCGTCTTGGGACCGGTGCTCTTGGCGGCGTTGCTGCGGTTGGCGGACACTTGTGCTTCGGTAGCCATGATAGGCCCCTCCAAAAAGTGAGTGGTTACTATTTACAGTTCACTATTCAGTTGCATCATTATCATACAACTACCCCACTTGGCCGTCAAGTGAAATGTCGGAAAAAGGCGGAGATTCTTCCCTGTCACAGGGGGGACGCGCCAAGTCCTTGTGACACAGGGAGTTACGACCGACCCCCGGCTGCCGCCGGTGAGCCGCACAGAGCCTGCGCCCGCGACGCCGTGGGGGCGATGACGACGCGGAGCGATTCGCGGGATGGACTTCGCCTTATCACGCGTCACGTGCCATGCGTGACCTTGCGGCCCTAAAAATTAGGGGTTCCTCTCGCAAATCTGTGCATGGACGGATGAAATAGCATGTGCTAACTCAAGGGTTTGTAAATGGTTAGAGAAACAAGCCCCTTGGAGAATAGCACATGCTGCTCAAAAGTCTACTTCGGCGG
>Ga0214473_10001349_pt1 | contig 32697 bp, 21 predicted proteins | sample RVTome_7_FD_203509 | JGI IMG/M metagenome (GOLD analysis project Ga0214473, IMG submission 203509) | Soil microbial communities from uranium-contaminated site in the Upper Colorado River Basin, Wyoming, United States - RVT98D197 | ecosystem: Environmental > Terrestrial > Soil > Contaminated >...
TTGCGTGCGCCCGATCCTGCGCTCGGATTCAATCCGATCACGAATCATTTTCACCGCCCCGGCCGGGAACACCAGCCCCGCAGCCTCAACCGTCTCCGCCGCCACGCACCTCGTCTACACGATGCGGTGCGCCGTGTCCAGCGGCCACAAGTAGGGCATAGTCAGAGTCCTTGATGGGAGCGGATCGTATGACCCCGACGGCTACATTAAATCGTGGGAGTGGTATGTATCAACCGCCTCTACGGACGACGTCTATGTCGGGGACGTGGTTGCGATACCGGCTACTGCAGAACCTAAGAGTATTACGTTGGTAGTAACTGACAACCAGGGGCTCACGGATTTCGCCAGGCTAAATACGATTCCGATCGACGTTATGCCGGGGAGCACTGATAATCCGATCAATCTTCGCTCGAAAGGCAAGACCCCCGTTGCCCTTCTTTCAAGTGCAGCATTGGATGCTAGCAAGATCGACGCGGCAACGCTCCGACTCGGACCTGGTAACGCTGCACCCGCACCGACGGGGGTACATCGAGAGGACGTTGATGGAGATGGACTCATCGACTTGATTCTCCAGTTTCGTACCCAAGACATTGAGCTTACTGAAGGGGCGACCCAATTGTGCATACGCGGACAGCTTCCAAGTGGACGTTCGTTTGAAGCGTGTGATCACATTCGAACTCATTAGTGCGATCTTGAGATTGGTGCGTCGATAATATGTTAGACTTATTGTATGAACAGCAGATTGCTCAAGGGTGCTTTTGTGGGCGTTGCGACAGCGCTTGGCGCGCTGAGTGCCATCGGCTGCATGCTCGCAATTCATTTCGAAATGGTGGGTTTCGGTAGGATACGAGATACGCAGCCACGATTGAGCTACTTGTTCCTGCTCGCGCTCGGCTTCTTTTTCTCTGTAACCGCCCCCGCGTTCTTATGGTGCTGGTTATTTGAAGGTGCCGGTAGGTCATGGCTCATAGCCATGGCAGTCGGCACGGTCTTTGCGGTTGCTATGCTTGGAATCTCGCTTAGATGGTAGTGGCTTGGGAGCTGCCAACGGAGTCACGGGTTCGCACGAGTGGTGTCGATTCGACGTTAGCCACATTGACGCACCAACTTCCTCTCTTTGACGCGTTGCTCAAGCTCGGGATCGCTCAGCTGTGCTGGCCGTAATCGGGGTCGCAAGCCTCGTTTGTCATAGGGCAATGTGACCAAGATTTGTTGAGCGTACTGGGCGGAAGAAGAGCCCGCCGGTATTGCACCGAAACGGGCTCGAAGTGACTCAGGAATGTGGTGCAACCTGCACCAGCGTCTCCTGAATCTTTTGTTGATCTCCCATGCACACGGGGAGGTAGTCGCAGTAGCTGCACCACCGTCCGGGCCGTTTATAGAACCGGCCCGCGGTGATCTCGCCACCGACGTACTCGACCTTGGCAAGATACTCGCCTAGCTGCTCCGGGTGGCGCGAGGTCTTGTGCCACTCGATCTGTGGCGTCTTCGTTTTCGTGAAGACGCAGAGCACAGACTGCTCCGCCGTTGGCTCTGCCAGCTGATAAGCAGTGAGCTGATCGGAGAGCGCTGCTTCGTGCTCCTGGTATGCCGAGGCCGCCGTCTTGAAATCGGTGACGGTGACCTTGCCGTCCAGGTCGGAAACGAGATCGATCACGCCAACGAAGGGCACACCGAGGTTGGTGATCGTGAGCGTGAACGGCTTCTCGCTGGCTCTCACGGTGCCGAGCTTCGGGAACTCTTCGCGAATGAATTTCTCGGAAAGAGCCGCACCGATGCTCCGCAGCTTCTCCCAGGACTCCCGTTCGCCGTAGTTTAAGTCCACGGTTTTGAGGTCATCCCAGGCCTGCTGGAAGAATCTCAGTGGGTCCTTCCCCGTTCGAAAAAGGAAGTTGAGGGCTTGATGCACGATCTGGCCAAAGACCAAACTGGCATCGGCTACTCGTGGCCGGAGGTTCTCGACGTAGTGGAGCCGGTACTGCTCCGGACAGAGGAGATACTTCGATACACGCGAGTGGGAGAGGTGCGGGAGCCGGAGACTCGCGTCCTCCGGGCTCCCCTGTGCACCTACCCGGGCGTTCATCGATTCACCCGTTGCAGCCCGCCGTTTCCTTCCGCGGGCAGCACATGCGTGATGTTGATGTAGTTCCCGTCGGCACTCGGCTCGGTGATGATCCGGCACGGCAGATCGAGCTTCACGCCTTCGGCGATGTTCTGGGCAAACTGAGGAAACCCCGCAGCGGTGATGAATTCACCGAGCTGCTTGCGATTCCCGAAGTGCCGCAGATTGTGGCCGTTCGTCTGTACGGTGATGAAGAGCCGGCGACCCCATTTCCCATCCATTCCTCCAATACTGAGCATCCTCCCTGGAACCGCCGGGCTCTGATCTGTGGGCGGGGCCTGAGACGGTGTCGATGCACCGTTGCCACCGTTGCCGTTCTTCTTCTCGCGGCCATTCAGGAACTCGCCCATGATGTCGGCCTGCAAGGTCAAGATGCGCTTGGCCTTGTCCTTGATGCCGTCAGAGGCCATGCCCTCTACCGGGCAGGAGAACTCGACGGACAAGGAATCGATCCGGCCGTCGGGACTCACGCTCCGCTTGACGAGCATTTGTGCCACACCGTTCGTCGGAGTCGTCGCGGCTTTTCGCCGTCGCGGCTCTCGACCTTCCGCCTGAATCGCCCGGCGCTCTTCGGCCTCGATCGGGTCTGTCGATTCGGCCGGGGTACTTGCGGCCGGGAACCGGCTGGCGACTGCCAGGATGTGTTTGCAGCGCCAAGCCGGATCGGTGAGGTGGAGCTGGAAGTCCGGACAGGTACACTGTGGTGCACCGTTCGAACTCGTTACCAGATACAACTTCGTCGGATCGGCTGGCGCATACACGCGGTAGCCGTCCTCCGTCTGCGCGATCACGAACGTCTCCGCCGTGGCGCGCTCCTGCCTCTTCGCCAACTCTGCGTTGGTCATAACTGCCTCCTCCTTTGTGTGATGGTGATTGTGAGAGAACTATCTGCTCAGAGCTTAGGTGAAGGCGGCATTACGAAAAGAAGGGAAAAACTGCCGGATGCGGCTAGTTCTCCGGCCTTTCCCGGAGCGGTGTGCATGCCGATCATATGGGCATGGACCGAGCCGACAGCGACGTTGCCCTCTTTGCCCGAACGAACTTCCGCAACGAGCGGAAGGTCTTCGGCATCAAGCGCGCCGACCGCCGCGCCCATATGTATGTCGTCGGCAAGACCGGCACGGGGAAATCGACCCTGATCGAGACGCTCATCGCGCACGACCTCGAATCCGGAGAGGGCCTCGCCGTTTTCGATCCTCATAGCGACCTGATCCGGCGGGTGTTGTCACGCGTGCCGGAACGCAGAAGAGACGACCTGATCTACTTCAACGCCACGGAACCAGGACAGCCGCTCGGCTTCAATCCGCTTGAGCGCGTGCCGGTCCCGAAGAGGCCGCTCGCCGCATCGGCCTTGCTGGATGCGTTCAAGAAACTGTGGGCCGATTCCTGGGGGCCGAGGCTCGAACATGTCCTGCGCAATGCCCTGCTCGGGCTATTAGATCAGCCGTCCGCCACGTTGGCGGATGTGCTTCCGCTTCTCACGGATCGTACCTTCCGTCGTGCGGCCATCATGCACATGGTGAACCCGCAGGTACGGACGTTCTGGTCGCAGGAGTACGAAGGCTACCCGGCACGATTCCGCGCGGAGGCGATCGCGCCGATTCAGAACAAGGTCGGCGCGTTCCTATCAAACCCGCTCTTGTACAAGATCCTCGCCGCCTCGGAGACTACCCTGAATCTCCGCAAGATCATGGATGAGCGGAAGATCCTGCTTGTCGATCTGGCCAAAGGAAAGATGGGCGGCGATGCCTCTGCCCTGCTCGGAGCGTTGCTGGTCGCCAGTGTAGGTTGGTCCGCGTTTGGCCGCGCGGACGTGTTGGAAGAGGACCGGGCTGATTTCTACGTTTACCTCGACGAGTTCCACACCTTCACCACCTTGAGCTTGGCCGGCATGCTCTCCGAGCTTCGTAAATATCACGTCGGTCTGATCCTGGCCCACCAGTACGCCGCACAGCTCGATCCCCCGGTGCGCGACGCCATTTTCGGAAATGCGGGGACCATCATCTCCTTTCGGGTCGGACTCGATGATGCGGAGGTTCTGGCCAAAGAGTTCTATCCGGTGTTTTCGGAGCCGGATCTCATCAGTCTTCCGGATCACCATATCTACCTGAAGCTGATGATCGACGGCGTGCCGTCCCGGCCATTCAGCGCCGAAACGCTCCCTCCCGCCGACTGATTTTCTCGGGGAGTGCCGCGCTCCGCCAGCCGGCGGACGGCATTCCCGGAGGGAATGGGTCCCTACCGCACCAAAATGGGAGGACGAGCATGAAACTGCTCCCCAAGTACATTGAGAAGTTACTTCCGCCGCTGTACAGCCAGGAGGACAAGGGTGAAGACGCGGTTGCCCAAGTGAAATTCTTCACCCCGTGGACCGGCTGGACGTGGTACGCGTCGGAGTACGATCCGGCAAAACGACTGTTCTTTGGTGTTGTGGTCGGCCACGAGCGGGAATTCGGGTATTTCGCTCTCGACGAGATGGAGGCCATCGAAGGTCCCGCCGGCCTCCGCATCGAGCGAGATCTCCACTGGACGCCACGTGCGCTGAAGGAGTGTCAGTGATGGCCGCGCCAGACATTACCGACGGCCAGCAGCTTTCGCTGCCTTTTCCGATTGGCAACCGATCAACCCACGTGCACGACGCTGCCGCCTCGCCGCTAGTAGTGAGCCGGCAGATGCTCAGCCCCGTCAAGCGCGTGACCATCAAGGACTGGCCTCGCGCCGACCGGCCGCGAGAGAAACTGCTCGACCGCGGCCCGGCCGCACTCTCGAACGCCGAACTGCTCGCCATCTTGCTCCGCAACGGTCCGCGCGGTGGCACCGCCCTCGACGAGGCCCGTGTCCTGCTCGCCCGCGCCGATGACGACTGGCACGCGCTCGCCCAGTACGGTCCCGGCCAGCTCCGGGACTTGGGCCTCGGAGATCCCAAGATCGCACAGGTGTTGGCAGCCTTCGAGATTGCCAAGCGCTACGGTGAACGCGAATGGAAACCCGGTGAACCGCTCCAAGGATCTGGCGATGTCTACGCACACTTCCGGGAGCGACTGGCGGCTGAGCCGCGCGAACACTTCTATGCACTGCTGCTCAACAACAAGCACCGCAAGATCCGTGATGTGCTCGTGTCGTTGGGGTCACTTACGGCGAGCATCGTGCATCCACGCGACGTCTTCCACCAGGTCGTGCGACATAGTGCAGCGGCTGTGATTTTTTGTCACAACCATCCAGCCGGTGACCCCACTCCGTCGAAGGAGGACATCGAGATCACGCGCCGGCTGCGTGAGGTCGGAGATCTCCTCGGTGTACGCGTACTTGATCACATCATCATCGGCATGGGTCGCTACGTGAGCATGGTGGACGATGGGTACTGGTGAAGCCGGCGAGGTGGAGGATGCAGCCATGGACTACACTTCGATTGGTTGTGCGCCCGCGTACGAATCCTGTGCTCAGCTCGGCACAGACGGCTACACGGAACGCGCTTGGCGCGAATGCCGTGCCCTCATACGACAGCTCATCCGGATGCACGGAGAGCCGCCACCGGGAGCACGGCTGAAACTCAAGAGCTGTCCGCACGACTTCGGCACCTACTACGAAGTCGTCTGTTCCTTCGATCCGGGCGATCCGGAAGCGCTGGAATATGCGTACCGGTGCGAAGACGGACTGCCGGAATACTGGGACGAAGCTGCAAGCGAAGAGCTTGTCGAGCACTCTCAGTGACAGTCCCCCGAGCCGCTTTGGTTTCTTACCGGAGCGGCTCTTTTCTTTTTTCGAGATCACCCGGCGGCTAGCTTACATTGTAAGCTACGGACCGGTGCCTGGCGACGGGAAGTGTTGGAACCGCACTCATGTTGTTGTATTCAGCTAGACCTGAATGACCTACAGGGGGATATCTCTCCTCGGGGACTTCGAACTTGCTGACGAAGGCCTACGATACCGTCCTCAGCTCACGCATCCGCGTCGCCAGCCGGGAATGGCCCGTCTTATTCCAAGCTCACAACACCAGCACAGTTTTGTTCCACCTAAGGACTGATCCATGCAAGCACGCGCCCTGAACAAAGGCGGTGAGGTAAACCGCAGGTAATATGCGTTTCGTGGCAAATCGTATCAACAGCGTGCATCTGACCGCAATATTACAGAATATCACCTGCTCGCGGATTGACGCTGCTGTAGCATACGTCACCTGGGCGGACGACTTTATTGAGTTTTGCCGAGAGAAAAACCTAGCTCTATCGCTGTTCTGCCTCTGCAACCCGACGCACGTTCCATCACCGGCTGTTGTTCAGAAGTTCATCGACGGGCCTGCTTCTTGGTCTTTATGGCTCACCAAAGACCACTTCCATCCGAAGCTCATCTGGTTTCGCGACCGAGGGATCTACATAGGTTCCGCCAACCTGACCCGGGCGGCATGGTACAGCAACGTCGAAGCAGGCCTTTACATTGACGCGGAAGAGCCTGAGTACGGAGAGATTGAACCTCAGATCGCCGCTTTTTTTGAAGCGGTGAAGGCTAGATCCAGATTGGCGAGCAAGGAGGACTACACAGCCATCGTTGCCTTCGCGAAGACGCGGGCTCCGGCCCAAGCCGAGGTGGACAAGCTGCTTGCCAGCGAGTTCGAAAAGAAGTTCGCAACTGTTCCAGGGGGTGACTCCCCTATTGCCGTTGCACGCCAACACGACCCGAGTCGGGAGGCCTTCGTCCGAGAATGGAGCGGCGGGCTAGAAATTCTGCGGAAGGTGCAAACGACCCTGGCGGAGAAGCACAAGAAATACGGTCGTCGCTGGGTTCCGGCGAGGACTCCGCTCGCTGTCGAGGTGGACCAGGTTCTGAATCTGTTCTACGAAACTCATATCGCGAAGGCAGAGGCCGGGATTGGGCTCGAAATCGAGGCGTTGCATGCGCGCAATCAGGCGGCGCCCGGCAAGGCATTGGATGCGGTCCTAGAGGAGTGGTGCACCTCGGTAACACCGGAGTGGATTCGGAAGGTCGTTGAACATTGGGCTCCGTTTCTTCGCGGCGCGCTCTCTCCGGAACGTCTTGAGGTAATGGACGACGTTGGCTGGAGAGAGATCTGTGGGAAGTCGTTTGCCATCCACACAGTGGCGCGCCAGCTGCCCAACGCGGTCCTTGGAAAACCACCAGGAACCTCCACCGATCTCCCCGAGCGTATCGAATGGTTCGCGAACTTTACGTGGGTGCAGCAAACCCAGGGTGGAAGAGGCATCGCTGAGGTCTTGCGGTTCGTTCTGTGGGACGACTCACGCCATCCCGCCGATCGCTTGTGGACAGCGATCACTGATCCGGCCTGGAAATTCCCTCGCATTGGAATCAGCATCCTCGGTGAATTGATTGGCTGGGCGAGACCTGATGAATTCCCTCCCCGGAACAACCGAGTCAGCCGGGCGTTGTATGCGCTGGGCGTTGACGTACAACGCTACGGAGGATAGGTGCCTCTGGAAGGCGTCGATATCGATAGACCATAAGCATGAGGCTCGCTCGACTGATCGCGAATGGCTTCCGCAATCTTGCCGGTCAAGTTGCTTTTTCGGGGCCGCTGACCTTGCTTGCCGGCGAGAACAACACTGGAAAGTCCAACATCATTGACGCGTTGCGACTGATCGCTCAGCCGCACGCGGGCGCACGCTTCAATCGTTGGATAACCAGCGACGACTTCGCCCATGACGGGAGAGGCAACCGCCTGCGTGACAGCTTCGAGATCGAAGCTGTCTTACTGGACTTGAGTGATTCCGAGCGGGCGCGGATGGTCACGTGCCTTGCCCCGTCGCTAGGCGACCGCGCCGCACGCCTGCGCATGCATGCCCAGCTCGCCGAAACAGGGCGCGTGAACGTAGTCTGGTACGGCGGCGACAGCCTGCAGCCGGCTGTCGAGGCGTGGGCGCGCGCGGCGATTGTCCACACCTACATGCATCCACTGCGTGACGCCGCCGCCGATTTACGACCTGGCCGCGAAAACCGCCTTGTACAGCTGCTCAGCGCTCTTGCTCCGAAGAACAGCCTAGAACGGATGCAGATCGAGAAAACGGCGGACCAGGCGAACAAGGAACTCGCGGCAGTTAAGGCTGTCAGCAAGGCGAAAGGCGAGGTACAGGAGAGGCTGAATAAAATGGCTGGTCCCGTGTTCGCTCAGCAGAGTGATCTGGTCTTCGCGGATCCTCGGTTCGAGCGTGTCGTTGGCACATTGCGCGCGCTTGTCGGCGACCAGTCTCCCTTGGAACTAGCTGAAAACGGGCTTGGGTTTAACAATTTGCTTTATATGGCGACCCTGCTTGCGGCGATCGATAACGAGCCAGAGGAGGGCCTGCACTTGCTCCTTGTTGAAGAGCCAGAGGCTCACCTTCATCCGCAGCTCCAAGATCTGCTCATGCGCTATCTGGAGCGGGAGGCCGGTGGTCAGACCCAGGTAATCGTAACCACTCACTCGCCGAACTTCGCTTCAGCTTCCGGGGTCGAGCGGATGACCGTGCTCGCCCGGCTCAGCGGCGGTGGCAGCGTAGTGGCGCGCGCCCCAGCCGAGTTCGGCATGCCACAGACGTCGCTCGATCATCTCCGGCGATTCCTCGATGTCACCAAAGCCAGCCTATTGTTCGCGCGCGGAGTGATCTTAGTGGAAGGCATCGCCGAACAGCTCGTGTTGCCTCTCATCGGCCGGCAGATCGGCTTGTCTTTGAGCGAGGCTGGAATTGCGGTGGTGAACGTTGGCGGACTCTCTTTCGCCCCGTTCGCTCAGCTTTTTGCGCCAGACCGACTTCCCTACCGCTGCGCAATTGTCTCCGACGGCGACCCCCCTTCCCGAGAGGCCGAAGAGCAAGATCTCGATGATGGCGAGGCGGCGCTGTCGGCCACCGCGCGAAAGCTCAAAGCTCAGGAGACACCCACGATGCACGTTTTCCTTTCCCAGCGGACATTCGAGTGGGATCTTGCACAGGTGGGGAATTGGGATCTCTTACTTGAAGCGCTAAGGCTGGTGAAACCGCGCGTAGCGGCGAGACTCGCCACTGAACAGGCCGAAGCAACTAATGAGGCGCGCGCCGATGCACTCCTCAAGGCAGTGGATGGAATTAAGGGCCGATTCGCGCAGGCGCTCACGCAGTTGATTGAGGGGCGGAACGACATGGTGGTCCCGAGCTACCTTCGTCAAGCAATCGAGTGGGTGGTTGGGCAGGTCCCTACCGCACCCGACCCAGTCCTAGGGCAGTCCTCGTGAACTCCGCGCTTGAGCGGGTCCAGAAATGTATCGACGACCCAGAGTTCGTCTCCGAACAGCAGCGACTGGCGATACTCGACGAGGGAAATTTCTTTCTGCTCGCACGTCCAGGGAGTGGAAAGACGCGCACCGTAGCGATTAGGGTTGCGCTCGCCGCATCGCGGTCCAATGGGCGGGCCGTGGCGGCGACGTCATACACGAATGTCGCTATCAGCCAAATCCGCGCCACCGTGCGAGATCTCGGCATCGTCATCGGTGACCAGCACTTCACTGGGACGCTGCATGAGTTTCTGATCAGCTATGTACTCTCGCCGTTCGCCGGACGTTTGGGGATTCGCCAGCCGTTCCACCTGATCCGTGACGACTGGAATGGATGGGGCGATGTTATCTTCCGAGGAAATGCACGCCGCCGATTGTCGATCTCACGCTTCCACTACGGTGCAGACGGCGCCTTCACCGTGGCGCAGGGCTCTACGCGCACACTCGGTCTAACACCCGCGGAGGCGGCCGCCGAAGGCGAGGCTCTTGCCCGCGAGCTGAAGGCGGCCGCACGCGCCCGAGGTCTTATCTCACCCTCGGACGCGCTCTACTACGCGCTTGCGTTGCTCGAAGGTGAGCCGCTCGTGCGAGCAGCGATCGCGGGGCGCTTTAATGAATTGATTGTCGATGAGGCGCAGGATACGAGCGACGTCCAGCTCCGATGCCTCGAACTCCTGCATGAGACCGGGCAGCTCGCATCGCTTGTCCTTGTGGGTGATCTGGACCAGTCGATCTACAGCTTCCAGGGTGCAGCCCCTGGGCTCTGCCGGGCGCTTGTCGCTACACGCAGCCTTCGTGAGCTACCGATGACCGAGAACTTCCGCTCTTCACAAGCGATCTGCAATGTCACCTGTCGATTCTGTGGCCGCGAGGAGCCGGACACTGCTGTCGGCCCGAACCGGGATTGCACGATTCCCCCCGAGGTGTTGATCTATCCGGCTGCGGACCCGGCCGCTGCGGTTGAGCGCTTCCGCACTCGACTCTCCAAGTATGCGCTTGGCACTGAGCGTGCCGTTGTGCTTACGCGTGGCTGGTCTCTGGCCAGTACGATCGACGGCCTCAAGAACGTGGAGGTCGGTGTTGCAGTCGCGGCGGTCGGAAGACTTGCTGCTGCAGTCCACAATGGGAGAACTATTGAGCGAGAACAGCTGCACGCGGTCGAACAGTTACTTGCTGAAATCGCCTGGGGTCTTCCAGCACCACCTCAAGACGAAGAGACCCGATGGAAGCTTCGAAAAGCGATCATGCAGCTAACGGCCGCGCTTCCCACTCTCGACCGCGATCTCGCCTCTTGGATCGGCGACGCACGCGCTGCTGTGACGAGGACGCTCGACGGGTTTGTCGACACGCCAAAGCACAAACCGCAACATCGTTTGCGTAGCAAGGCGGGATTCGATGGTGTCAAAGCTACTGAGGTGTTCGTTGCACGAACTGATGAGCTGCAAGCACGCACAGTTCATGCGGTTAAGGGAGAATCCCTTGACGCGGTCCTACTTGTTGCCGAACGGAAGAAGAAAGGACTACCGGTGCAGAGCGAACTTTGGTCGACGCCGTTGATCGGTGGGGAAGTGGGCGAGAACGAGGCCGAGGAACTTCGCATTGCCTACGTCGCCCTGACGCGTGCTGAACGTTACTGCGCCGTTGCCCTCCCGGATGACACGAGTCCGGAGCTAATCGCCGCTTACTTAAATGTCGGCTTCTGCAATGCCCAGCAGGAGTAGGAAGGATGCATGCGCGGCCTCACGTCGAGATCATGCGGTTCTCTGAAGGTTGGCGTCCTCGCCTTGGGGTAGCTGATTGGCTGATGATAGTGTCGTCGCCACACTTTCCGGGCCAACACCTTTTTTACAGACGGCCTGCTGTATTTCGGGAACGTGCGAAGGGCCTATCGCAAGTTTCGAGCATTCACGACCCATGAACTGGAGTCCTTCTTCCGGCAGAGGCGATTTGACACTCAGCGGATCAACGATCGTGGCCCCGTGCTCCCGCTGAGAACAATTCCGAAGGGCGATCGGTATCTAAGCTTCCCTCGCCACCGCAGCACCAGCCGGGGGCATCCCATGTGCCGGTAGCGGTGGCCAAAGCTTCGGCTGGAAATTGAGTTCAAAGGCCGATAGCCCCAGCGAAGTTGGGCTTTCGAGCCTAGATGTGCTTCAAGTGGTGGGGGCTGAAGATGAAGGCACGACGGGTGTAACTGATGAGAACGCAGCAGGGAATTCTCTGGCCGGAGCGCCCGAATGGCATCGCCGACGGCCCCGCTCCGATGTTACCGACGGCCGCGCCGCCGATAGTCGCTGCAGAAGAGGAGCAACGGCGGACACCTGAGAAAGTACGGCGGCATCGACACACCATCCAGGATCTGCTCTTTGCAGAAGGCCTTCTCGCAGCTCGGCTCTCGACACACTCCGACTCGATCGAGGCTTTGCAACGCGAGCTGGTGAGCCACTTCCGCCAGAACAGTCTGGAGACCAGAACCCGATATGCCCGGTCCGTTCTGAAGTGGTTCTTCTCCGATGGATTCGACGGCTTGGCGCGTGCCGTCTGGCCAGCTTACGAGGACGAGAAGATCGAGTCCGACATCTTGCGATTCCTGTATCTCTCCGCCGAGCCGATCATGGGGGCGTGCGTTGCTCAGGCTCTCTACCCACTTGGCGAGGGGATGCTAGTATCGCCGGATTACTTCGATCGCTTTCTCGCGGATCACTTCGGCACCGATCCACCTCCAAAGACGCGAGATCGCCTCAAGAGCAATCTCATGCGACTCGGATTCCTGGCGCGCTCTCGTGGTAAGCCCGACCGCCTGATCCCAGTGGTACCGCAGAAGACTTCATTTCTCATCGTGCTCCATCACCTGTTTGCGCCGAAATCGGTGCGTTCCGTTGAGCTTCGTACCCTCCTTGCGAAGCCATTCTGGAAATACCTGGGCTACAAGTCGGAGGACGCCGTCCGGAACGTACTGCGCGAGGCCGACGCAGCCGGGGTCATTGGCAAGTACGTCGTTGCTGACCACCTTGAGCAAGTAACGACTTGCTGCTCCCTGGATGAGTGGCTCCAAAGGAGGATGCGAGTTTGAAGGGAATCGCTGAACTTCAGGCGCTGCTGAACCAACGCACGTGGGACAAGGACGTTCTTCTGTGGCTCGGTTCGGAGAAGTCCTTGCTCAACGCGATCGCCTCGACCAAGCACGTCACCCTCGACCTTCTGGACATGTTCGAGCTGGACAACCTCCCTGTCGACGACGATGCAACGAAGCACACTCTTTGTGAACGTCTCCGCGAGCGACTGAAGACGATCCCAAAGGGGCCGGAACACCGGACGGTCCTTGTCGTGAAATCGATCGGGCTTTTGGCGCGCTATAAGGTCGGCCTGAAAGACTTCTACGATTGGTTTGTTGGCTCGTACACAGTCGTCGCCCTGCTTCTCGAAGGTCTCTCGGAGAGGACCACCTGGCCCGATGAAGTTCGCTGCGACGCCAAGCGCCTTTTCCGCTACTTCGCCGAGCCAGGCATGGTGAAGGAAGTTTACGTCGCAAACGGGTGATTCGTATGCGCGAGCTGGCAAAAATCATAACGGTCAAACCGGAACCCGAGACCACCCCGTCACTCACCGACATCATCCAGAAGGAAAAGGCAGCCAAGACGGTTTCCGAGTACAAGATTACGACCGCGCTTCGCGGCCACTTCAAACGCATCTTCGATTGCGTGGTGAACCGCAAGGGCCAAGGCTTCTGGGTGCAGGCCGAGTATGGCGCGGGCAAGACGCATTTCCTTGGCGCACTCGTCGATCTGCTCGTCTGGCGCGACGTCGCCGTCTGGGAACAGCTGCGTGACGACGAGCTAAAGGGCGAGTACTCCGGTGCCCTCTCAAAGAGGAGGTGGTTCCCTGTCGCCTTCTCGCTTCGCGGCATGGGCGAATCGGGCGACGGCGACAGCCTGATGCGGGTGTTCGAGGAGCAGATCCACGAGAGCCTGAAGACATTTGCGCCCGAACTGGAGGCGCAAGTGAAAATCACAAGCGCCGACGTCGCCGACCACTGGTACACCAACGAAGCTACGGAAGACGAAAAAGCGGGAGTAAAGAGCTTCTTCAGCCGAGAACACAAATGCTCGCCGGATGACTATCGTTCCAAGAACGGCCCGAAGAAATTCGGTCAGGAACTGGTGCGCTCGAAGCTTCCGGAAGGCCGACTGCGCGGGAAGTTCAAAGAGCGATTCGCCTACATCTACGAACAGATCATCAAGCTCGGCGACTATGAGGGCATCATCTTCGTGGTGGATGAGTTTCGCTCTTGGCAAGACCGACATCCGCAAGGGACAGCCGCCTACGCCGAAGACGAAGAAGTCCTGGAGACGCTGGCGTTCGTGCTGCCGACGCAGCACCTGAACATCATCACCCTCATCGCCAGCCAGGGGGATATGCCACAAAAGCTGTCGGGCGGCGGTGAGGGCGACCGCTTTGTCCCCCTCTACCTGCTCGCCGACAAGAACAAGGGCGACTTCGGTGAAATCGTCACTTTCCGAAGCCGCGACCTTCAGAAGGGTGCGAGCACTGACATCAAGGAGTACTACGACTACTGTCGGAAGGAGTACAAGTTCATCAAGCAGGCAAACATCTCCCTTGACGCGTTTGCCGCCATCTTCCCGTTCCAACCGCGTTGCTTCGACGTCATGCGCCGCATCACGCAGAACGCGGAGAAGCACAACACTCTACCAACGGCCCGCTCCGCCATCCGTATGGCGTGGCAGACCTTGTCCGATTCGCAACTGCTGAAGGGCAAGCGGCTCATTATTCTGTCCGACATCATCAACACAGACGAACTCCGCAAGGGACTGAACCAAGAGCACTACAAGGATGCGTACCTGAACCTCCAGGGCGCCATCGAGCAACTCCCGGAACTCGATGTCGGCCCCGAGGAACGCGAGCAGTCCAGATCCATCTTGCAAACGCTGCTGCTCTGGGCCTTGAGCCTTCCCGACAATCTCCGCGATGGACTCACTGCGCAGGAAGTCGCGGAGGCCGCGTGGCTCCATGACGACGCGGTTGGTGCCAAAGACCATGCGGAGCATTTGCTCGAACTGCTCATCCAAAATGGCTTCCCCGTCCGCAAGGACAAGAGGTCGCGGAGTGGCGAGGAGCTTTCCGTCTACTCCTACGAGACGAGCGTCGTTCAGGCGAACCCCGTCAAATTCTTCTCTCCACTCAAGAAGAAATACGTGCAAGACACCAAGCGTCAGGATGAGAAGTGGATTGAGTCGCTCTTCTGGGGCTTGCCGGACATCACGCCGGAGGCCCAACAGGAACTGAGCGTCAACGGCGGCATTTTCAGTTTGTTCGCGCCAGACGACCAACGCACCGCACAGGAAAGGCAAGGCAACGCTCCAGCCAAGTACCAGTTTCCCAAGCGCACTGCTTCATCCACTCGCCGCGTTCACAAGGTTGTCTATAGCGGCGAAGTCATCGTGTGTGACCGCTGGCGCGATGAGTTCGGCGATGAGATCAAGCACACCGACCAGCACTTCCGAATTGCTTACCTGTGCTCCAAGCCTGTGGACACCGACGAGAAAATCACTGGCGCGCTCAGAGACACTCGGATCGCCGTGTGCCGACCGGAGGCGCTCAACCAGGACACCCGCGACGCCCTGGCTGACTTGCTCGCCGCCGAGGAGATGAAGAAGAACTGCTCCGCTCCGAACCAAGGCTCTTTGCGTGACTACGCCGATGGCAAGCGCAAGGACGCGATCAAGGCCATCCTCAAGTGCCAGCAGGACGAGTTTCGGCGTGGCAAGGTGCTGACTCAGAAGGGATACGGCATCCCGGCGGCCGAAGTTTTTGCGCAGTCGAAGGAACGCGAGGAAATACTGGCGGGTCGGTTGTTGGATAAATCCTACGACACGCCGCTGTTCAGCCCGAAGGAACTGAAGAAGGATTTCACCGAGAACGACGCCCGCAAGCTGTTCGCCGGACTGTTCACCAAGGAGCCGGCTAGCGCCGAGAAGGATGCCGTGGTCAATTTCGGCCCCGGTTTGGAACTGACGGTCAAGTCGCATCCGACCGAATTCAAGCCCGACCATTCGCAAGCCTTCGCCAAGATCCGCGAGGTGCTGTCGGGCGTGGCCGACAAGCCCATCAACGACATCAAGACTGTGTTCTGCCGTCCGCCCTATGCGCTCACGCAAGAGATGGTCACGCTGTACCTGCTCGCGCTCGTGCGGTCGGGCGCATGGGAAATAGCGCTCAATACTGCCACTCCGGTCCAACTACCCAACGGGAAACCGCTGCCTGGAAACAAGCTGACCGCCCATACGGTGAGTCTCGTCAAGTGGAACACCCAACTCGACAAGGCCTTGCTTGGCGCTCGCATCGTGGTTTCCGTTCAGAAGGGCTGGAACGAAGTCCTGCCCTTTGGACGTGTGCTCGATGACACGTTGAAGCCCGCAACCACTCCCGAGGAAGAACTGCAGCGCAATGAGCAGTTGCTGACCCTCCTCGGCAAGCTCAAGACTGAAGTCCCAGAGGTCGAGTCCAGCAGCGCAACACTGGCGTCGAAGCTCGGTGGCGCGGTGCCGAAGTCCTTCACGGAGGTATGCTTCCGTCTCAAGGCCCTGGCCAGTGCGGAGTCTTATCAGCAGTTCGATGCTGCCGTCCGTGAGAGCTATGCCGAGCCCGCAAAGTTCAAGGACGCATTCGAGCACTACACGAAGGCCCACAATCTGCGCGACCGTGCCCTTGAAATCACTCAGGCGCGGGACTACCTGACTGTCGCATGTGAGCTCAATTCCAACCTCGAACTCACGCGGACGACCCTCATCCAGCTCACGTTCGACACGCTGTTCACCCAGCCACACCGGATTCCGGAGCATCTTACTTCGTTTGAGCACTGGAAGGAAAATTATGTCCATGCATACCGCAAGAGCCATCGTACTCACTGCGAGGACCTCGAAGTTCTGGCCAAGGCTTCTGAGCCGCTCCGAACTCGCGTCATCGCGTTGGGACGATTGAACAGCGTCAACGAACTCGGCCCCCCACACCCGGGTACTGCCAACATCACCGCCGACTTCGAGAAGCTCCAAGACGCCCTGTGGCTCTGTCCCGACGCCGCCGAAGCCGATGTCGCAAGCGCGAACGCGATTTGTCCCAAGTGCCAATGGAAGCCCGACAGTGCCCTGCCGCAGCTCCAGTACGAGAGCCTCGCACAAGCCGTCACACAGGGGCTTGTAGACCGTTTCCAGAGCCTCAAGGACGCCTCGATCTCCACCATCCTGAAGGAAGCCGAGCGGAAGAAGGATAGGGCCGACCTCACGGCGCTGTTGGAAATCATCCAGCTGGCCAACGCCGAAAAGCTGGCAGGCGTGATGACCGATGACCTCGCCGGGTTCCTGCGTCAGCTCTTGCAGGAGGCGAACATCGTGCAAGAGTGCGTGGCGCTTGCGCCCATTCTCCAGCAGATTGGGGCGATCGAAGAAGACCGGATCGAGGAAGCCATCTCCAAGTTCACGAGCCTACTACGAAACGCCATCAAGGACGCCAAAGCGAAGCACGGTGTGGGCAAACGGGTGCGGGTGTTTCTTCGCACGGACGACGAGCAAACGTAGGGTGAGCGAGCATGCCCGAGCACGACCACGATAGCGACCTCGCTGACTTCCTCGCCCGGTACGCCCGGACCTACGACCCGGCTACGGACGATTACGAGCGACCGCCCTTTGCCGCCGACATCAAGGAAGGCAAGAACGACCGCATCTACAACACCCACTCATACCACACCAAAGTTCCGCCCCGCGGCATCACCCCCTACATTCTGCACTACACCCGGCCGGGCGACCTCGTTCTCGACCCGTTCTGCGGGTCGGGTATGAGCGGTGTGGCCGCGCAGATGTGCGCCAACCCGCCCGCCGACTTGCTGGAGCAGTTCCCTGAACTGAAAGATCGCGTCGGCCCGCGTGCCTGCATCCTTCATGACCTGTCGCCCGCCGCCTGCCACATTGCATACAACTACAACACGCCCGTCAAGGTTGAGGCACTCCAGGTTGAGTTCGACAGAATCAAGGCGGCGGTGAAGGAGGAGTTCGACTGGCTCTATGGTACCGAGCACTACGAACCCGCTGTGGGCCTCTACGACCCAGCGAATCCCCACGTGGCCAGCCGACTGAAGAATCCGCCCGCCAACCTCTCTCGGCAAACCTTATTCGGAGGCGAGGAAAGAACGTGGGTGCTGCTCAGCACGGCTGAGGTCGAGGCGCGACTCGGCTATCCCGTGACTGAGCTACCGCGCAACGAAGAACGGAATGACCTGGACGTGGCCAAGGTCGGGCTCTGGGTTTGCGTCCCAGCCACCATCAAATACACCGTGTGGTCGGACGTTTACCGCTGCGAAGGCTTCGTCACCATCGAGGAACCCACTGGCAAGATCAGCACGCGAGGCAAGAACGCTGGCAAGCCTCTCTTCCGAAGGAAGAAGGTGCATCGCGGGTGCGGCCAGGAATTTTCGTTGTGGGACGTGGCGGTTGACCTGAGCAAGGGGGAGATTGCCGACTCGTTCTCATGCCTTCACTGCAAACAAAACTGGGAGAAGCGGCAGCTACAGAAGCTGCGTGACACGCCGGTCTTGGTCAATTACGAACGGATTCGAATCGTCGTCAAAGGAGGCGCTATTCTGCTCCGCATGGTTAGAGAGGACCGGCGGCCCACCAGCAAGGAGTTGACGCACATCGAGGAAATCCAGTCCCGTCCCACTCACCTTTGGCATCCCGCTCATTCAATCGACATGGGCAGGGAGATGATGCGGCACGGGATGTCAAAACAGAACCTTTCTACTATTGCCGAGTTCTGGACGAGCCGAAATCGCGGTGCTTTGGCAAGGCTCTGGGCGGAGATTGCGAAAGCGGAGAGTCCTCGCGTGCGCAGTGCGCTGAGGTTTACATTTACGGCAATTCTGTTTCGAGTCAGCCGACGCCGCATCGTTTATTGCCCGAAGGGTGGAGGCTGGGCCAGCACCGTGATTAGCGGCACGCTCTACATACCCTCCCTCAATGCCGAAGCGAATGTGTGGGACAGCTTCGCCAACAAGGCCGAAGACATCTTTGCGCTTGCACGCGAAATTAACGCTGGCAGCAAGATTCTGGTCCAGCGCGGCGACGCTGTCGACTTGCGGCCAATAGGCGATGAAACGGTTGACTACGTATTCGCCGACCCACCCTTTGGTCAGAACATCTACTACGCTGACTGCTCGCTGCTCTGGGAAGGTTGGCTCGATGAGTTCACTGACGAGACGAAGGAGATCGTTGTGAACGAAAGACGGCAGCGCGGCCCTTTCAAAGACCTTCAGGGATACGGCGACCTCATGGAGCAGGCATTCCGCGAGATGTTCCGCGTGTTGAAGCCGAATCGCTTTGCCACAATCGAGTTCAACAACTCGGACGGCGCTGTTTTCGAGGCCATCAAGAGAGCCGTATTGGCAGCAGGTTTCCACATCGAGAACATGCTGCTTTTCGACAAAACTGGTAAGACCTACAAGCAGATGAAGGCCGTGGTCGACGGCGAAGACGTGGTGGACAAGGATGTTCTGTTCAACCTCCACAAACCCGCCGTCGCCCGCCCCGAAGTCCGCGCCGAAGACCATGACTTGGAGCAGCAAGTCGCGGATGCGGTGCGTCTACATCTCCAGACGTTGCCGGACCGCATCAAGGCCGACCCCACCAAGTACAACGACGAGCATCGCACCACAGCTACCATCAACAGCATGTTGATGAACACGCTGATCCCTAAGGGGGTGAGCGTAGAGAGGCTGAACCTACCGTTCATCGAGCGCGTGTGCGCCCGCTACTTCCGCAAGATTGGCCAGCGATGGTACTTGCGCGGCGAGGCCGTAGGAAGTGACGACGGCGAGCGCCTATTTGCAGAGGAGACCACCGTTGAGGACGAACTCACTGCCATCGCTTGGCTGCGGCAAAAGGTGCAGGCGCGCCCCATGCTCATCGGCGAACTCAAGCCATACTGGCAGCGGGCTACCGGCTTGCTTCCCGCAGAAGTCTCGCGGGGGCTGGTGTTGGAAGATCTACTGACCGAGAACTTCTGGCGTGACCCCGACACGAATCGCTGGCGCGAGCCCACGTCGGAAGAACGCGAGAGAATGAATGACGACCGGTCGTTGCGCGTGCTGCACGACGCTGAGCGTTTCGTGGGCGGAACGCTCCGCCGCGACACGACCGACAAGGAACGCTGCGACTGGATCGATGTACTCTTTCAAGCGTGTCGCGCGATCGAGGACAACGAAACGGAAGCGTTGCCCGCGTTGCGTGGTTTTGACAAGTCAGAAGCGTACGCGATCATCCCCCGGCTATTCCAATCTGTTTTGCGCGATCACGTTTCGCCTGACGCCTACGCCCGCGCCGAGAAGCAGGTCCGTGCCGCCTCGCAACGAGTTCAGAAGCAGGTACAACAGGAACGGGCAACGAAAGCAAAGGCAGGAGCGGACGCACGCCAAGGCGCGCTCGATTTCAACAAGAACACCTGACGCATGTCGCTCAAGACGCCACCTGAAATTTTCGGCGATTGGCTGGCACAGCAGGCCAGGGAGACCCGCGTCGCGCTTGTGATTGATTCCGACCGATTCCTGGCTGACGCGAAGGTGCTTGCCAAGCCCACCGTGGTCGACCCCGCTGGGCGCGAGTGGCAACTGGCCGTGTTCCGGGGCGATGACCTCGCGTTCCGGCTGCGATTCCGCGATGCCAGCACGAAAGGCCGCGCCGTCATCGTGCTCTCGCGCGGCGCGGACGTTACGGAGCCAATTGATGTTTCCTGTGTGGCCGACATTCTTGCCAAGAACGAGGCGGACGCGCCGCTCGACTTGTCAGTAACCGCACTCTTCCGCCGCATCGCACCGAAAATCAATTTCCCGGTGAGCGAGCTGCGCCGCTTCAAGAGTCCACTGCTGGCGCGGATTGGTCATGTCCAAGGAGCGGCCGATAAGCTGATACAAAAGTGGGGCAAGCCGGATAGTTGGGGCCGTGGTCAGGTCGCGAGCATGGTGCTGCTGGCGCAGCATCCTGAGCTGACCTTGTCCGAGATCTGGCCGGATGAGATGACACCCGCTGAGTTCCTCGCACACGTGGTGAGACTGCTCGTTGGACTGCCCCAGTTGCGCCCGCAGCGGGACATCGTAACGATGGTGATCCACGAAGCCGCCCGTGAGCAAGTCCAGGATGTACTCTTCTGGGCGGAGTCCGAGCCGGAGGAATTGGCCGCGTATCTGGTGCTGCGCGAGTTTGCCGAGCAGGCGAAGTTGCAGAATCCCTCGACACAGCTGGCCGGTCTGCACCTGTTCTCGCCGGAACTCTCACTGTCCAAGATGGAGCCCTCCGCACCCGACGTCGTCGCCGTGCTCAAGAAGCAGCCGAAAGCGTGGGCCGCAGTGAACCAATGCGCAGATACGTTCCTGACGCCCAAGCGTGCGGCGCGCGTGCTGGAACTGATCCCGTCGGCTTCGAACGCTTCGGTGCTGCTCAAGCAGGAAAGTCCGGCGATTCTCCGGCAGCAGCTCGTGTCTGCACTGCTCGCCTTTTTCAAGCAGCCGAAGGCTGAATCGCTATCGTGGGTGCCGTCGCTAGAGGATCACTCAGTGCTTCGGACTGAGGAGCTAGTCTCGGAACGCGCCCGGCAGTGCCAAGCCGCATTGAACTTATTCCTACGGTTGCATCGTATCGAGCAGCGCCTTGCGGAGGCGGTACCCGCGTTTCAGCACGCCGACGCGCTGCTGGATTGGTTCACTGGCAAACGGCAGCACTTGCTGGAGCTTGAGCTGTCGCATGCCCATCACGAGCTACAATTCTGCGCGGATGGCGAGGATGAGCTTCAAGAAAAGGGACAGAACTACTTGTTCGGCGGCCCGGATGAGTTGAGGCCGACCGCTGGTTCGCTCAAGGGCCGTGTGCTGTCACGCCTCCGTCAGTTGGACGAGGCGCTCGCGACGTTTGTGCGGGCAGCGCCTGACGAGTTCGGACGAGGCACGAGAAGCGCGCGCGGCTTCTTGCGGAGCAGGATTGACGTTGGCGCAATCGCCGCCGGCACACTGCCGGGCCGTGTGTGGGTGCTGATATTCGATGGGATGCGGTTCGACACGTGGGAGACGGTGGTGAAGCCGGTGCTGGCGGGATTTTTCGAGATTCAGGACGCAGCTTATTTCTGTGTGCTCCCGAGCTACACAGCGTTCGCGAGAACGGCGCTCCTGGCTGGAGCACTGCCGGAGGAGTGGAAAGGATTCAAGGGGAAGTTTTCGGATAGCGAGGAACAGCTCTTCGCAGTCAACATGGGCATGAACGCCCAAGAGGCCAAGTCGAAACTGCGCTTTGTGGCGGAAGCTGACACGACCAAGGCGCGGGCGAAGTTGAACTTTAACGATAAGGACGCCACGTCGCTGAACGTACTCATCTATCCCGTCTCGGATGATGCTTGTCACGACTTCGGCGGCGATCTCGCGTCGTTCAACAACAAGATTCGGGCGGACGTGGTCGGCAACAAGAGCGACGGCGTCCGCGGAATTCTGGATGATCTGCTCAAGCGCATTGGCCCGCAGGACACCGTGCTACTATCGTCTGACCATGGATTTGTTGAACTGCTGCCCGGCGAAGCTGTGCCGGTGTCCAAAGCCGAAGCCGATAAGGCGAATGCGACACTTGAATCGACAGTGCGGTGGAGACACATTGAGGGCTTCGCTCCAAACCAGGCACCTGACGCCGTGGCGATTCCCATTGGCAGCAAGACGGTGTGGATGGCCCCCGCGCGCAGGTGGTTCTGCCGCGAGGGTACCAAAGGCACCCCGCGCTACACGCACGGGGGTTTGTCACTACCCGAGGTGGTGGTGCCTGGCGTTCTGCTTCGCCGGGTGACGGAGAAAGTGGCACGGGTAGAGCTGATTGACCTGCCGGGCGTGATTGCTGCTGATGAAGACACGCTGTTCGAGTTGCCCGTATCAATCCGCAACAGCGGGAACTGTGAAGTGGAATTTGAGGTGCGGGTGCAGAATAACCTCGGCGAAGAACTTCTCGCACGGCGAAGCCGACTAGCCCCTGCGACCACCGTGAAAGAAATGGCCCCGCTGCTGGCCAAGTACAAGGAGACCAGCAACCGCGAGCCAGACCCGAGCAGCACCGTAACCGCTGTCACTCTGTGGCTCCGGCACACCGACCTGCAGGGCGAGTGGCGCGCTGCGCTGGATGGATTGATTACGATTCCTGTGAAAGTGAAGCCCAAGCCGGTGAAATTAGAAACGGACGCGCTCAAGGGTTTCGACGACGTTTGAAAGGCCCCAATGGAACATCAAGAGCAACCGCAGCCCACGCCCCCCGCCAATGGGCTCGACGCCAAGATTCTTCGGGTTCTTGGCGACCGAGTCATCCTAAAACCGCTGACGCGTTGGAACGAAGCGTACAAAGAATTTCCACGCTACGTGATGGAGTACCTGGTAAGTCGATACGTGGACGCCGCCGACCCGGTCGCCGGCCAGAGTAAGATCGACAAGATTCTGTCTGAACACTATACCGAGAGCGCCAAGAAGGAGCTGATCAAGAGCCGAATCAAGGAGAACGGCGAATATTCCCTGCTTGGGCAGCTCACCGTTCGTCTCGATCAAGCCAAGGACCACTACTGGGCCGACGTTCCCGCTTTGGGGGACAACACAGTCCGAGTCGGGCCGAAGGTGCTGCACGAGTACCGAGACGTACTGATGACGAGCGGCGCCTGGGGGACGATGGTGGTCGAGTATGACGCCACCTACGAGATCAAATCTCGCAAGTATCCATTCTACATTCGCGAGTTCACGCCGCTCCAGTACACCCGGCTTGACCTCGATGACTTCATCGAGAAGCGGCCTCTGTTCACCGACGGCGAGTGGTTGGACTTGCTCGTCCAGTCGGTCGGTTTCAATCCTGCCCGATTCAGCCAGCGGGTGAAGATGCTGATGCTCCTGCGGCTCGTTCCGTTTGTCGAAGCAAACTACAACTTGATCGAACTCGGCCCAAGGGAAACTGGAAAGACCTACACGTTCCGGAATACGTCGGGGCGCTCATTCATAGTGTCCGGCGGTAAGGCTACGCCTCCGGCGCTGTTCTACAACAGGAACTCACGGAAGCTCGGCGTCATTGGACTCAAGCATGTCGTGTTCTTCGACGAAATCTCAAACACCCGTTTTGAAGACCCCGAAGCGACGGTGAGTGTTCTGAAGGACTACATGCAAACAGGAAGATTTACACGTGGCGACCAGGAATTCTCGGCGCAGTGCTCGATCGTTCTTGGAGGAAATATAGACACCGATCTTGACCGACATGAGCCCAGCGCACGGTACGAGCACCTGTTTGAGGTCCTTCCTGCGGAGTTGCGAGATGCAGCCTTCCTCGACCGAATTCACGCGTACCTACCCGGCTGGGAAATGCCGAAGATACGCCCCGAAAACTACGCCGCCGGATACGGCTTTCTGACCGACTATATGGCGGAGATCTTCGCCGGGTTGCGGCGCCGGAACTTTCAGACGCATGTCGCAGCCTGGGTGAGCATGGGAGCTATGACCGGTCGGAACCAAGATGCGGTCAAGAAGACAGCTGCCGGGCTGCTGAAGCTGCTGCACCCTCATCGCTCACCCGACACGCTGGTCCGCGAGGAGATTGCGCCCGTCGTCGAGGTTGCAGTGGAGATGCGGAAGCGTGTTACCGACCAGTTGGCCAAGATGCTACCGGCTGAATTCGGCTCCGTTGCCTATCGGTACACGCTCGCGCAGGAATGAGCTCTGGGCACGGAGTGCCCAATCCAGGATCGGACGAAGTTCGTGCAAGTTAGATGCTAAATGTTTCGCTCTGGAGGCAATCCCGGCGCCTCGCCATTCGGGAGAGAGTACATGAAGTTCGTCCACGCTGCTGACATTCATCTCGACAGCCCGCTTCGTAACCTCGCGCAGCACGACGGCGCGCCAATCGAGCGGATGCGCCGGGCATCGCGCGAGGCGTTCGAGCACATGATCGACCTTTGCATCGAGCAGCAGGTGGCCATTCTCGTGCTCGCCGGTGATCTCTACGACCACGACTGTCCCAACATGCAGGTTGCGGTGTTCCTTCGCAACCAGCTCATCCGCCTCGACAGGGAGAAGATCCGTGTCGTCATTGTGAAGGGTAATCATGACAGCGACAACAAAATCACCAGCGCCCTGAACCTACCCGCGAATACCAAAATTCTGAGTGACAAGAAGGTGGACCTTGTTCGCTACGACGACCTCTCCGTGCCCATCGCCATCCACGGCCAGAGCTTCAAGCCCGGACCAATCAAAGAGAACCTGGCCGCGTCCTACCCTTCCGCGTTGTCAGGCTACCTCAACATCGGGGTACTGCACACCTCGCTCGGTGGCTACAGCGAGCACGCCACATATGCACCTTGCGTGCTTACGGACCTTACGACCCGCGGCTATGCGTACTGGGCGCTGGGCCATATCCACAAGGGTGAGATCCTCGCACGCGATCCCTGCTGGGTCGTCTATCCGGGCAACCTTCAGGGCCGGCACGCGAAGGAAACCGGTCCCAAGGGGTGCGTACTAGTGGAGACGGAGGGCAATCGCATCGTTTCCGCCGAGACCATTGCCCTCGACGTCGTCCGATGGCATCAGATCAAGGTAGATCTCCAGAATGCGACGCACGAGCCAGAACTAGTCGAGCGTATCCGCGTCGAGCTGGGCCAGGCCCACAAGAATGCGGACGGGCGCTTGAGTGCCGTTCGCCTCGTGCTGACCGGCCGAACGCCGTTGCACGACGAAATCGAGAAGCGCCCGAACCGGATTCGGCAGACGGTTCTCGAGCTCGCCGGCGAAATTGCCGGCGATGACATCTGGATCGAGAAGGTCCGTAATGAGACGACCGCACCAACCGAGCCGGCGAACGACTCGACTGAAGCCGTAACCGAACTCATCCGGATCTTAAGAGAGACTGCCGGCGACGCCGCGCGCCTCAGACCTCTCCTGGCAGAGGCCCTTGGACCCCTGCGCGCGAAGCTCCCGGAAGAACTCAAGGAGTCCTCGGCCCTTCAGATTATCGATGATCCGGGCCTGGCGCGTGATGCGCTCGTCCGTCTTGAGCCACAGATTGTCGCTCGGCTCGCTGGCGAGGAGGACAAGTGATGCAGATCTCACGTCTTCATCTCTGCGCGTATGGACACTTCACGGACCAGCCCCTCGATTTCGGCCCCAGTCCTGGGCTGCACATCGTTTACGGAGATAACGAGACCGGCAAGAGCACAGCACTCCGCGCCCTCACGAGCGTCCTCTTCGGCTACCCACACGACGTCATCGACGGATTCAAACATGATGCAAAGGACATCGCTATCGGTGCCGACCTTATCGGTAAGGACGGGCGCCGTCTCTCGTTTGTGCGTAGACGCAGGGGCAAGAACGCTCTTGCCGACGCCAGTGGCGTGCCGCTCGACGAAAGCACCGTCGCCACGTTCGTCGCCGGCGTGTCCAAGGAGGTTTTCGACAAGGTCTTCGCGCTTGATCACGAGCGGCTACGCAAGCATGCGCACGCGCTGCTCGCCGAGGGCGGGGCCTTGGGGTTCAGCCTGGCCGAGGCCGGGTCCGGCATAGCTGGCCTCAAGGCTGTGCTTGATCGGCTTAATTTGGAGCGGGCGGATCTCTTCCTTGCGAGTGGCTCAAAGCGCAAGCTCAATCGGCTCATCGGGCAGCTGACGGATCTCCGCAAGGAGGCTCGCCGGCGAACGGTGTCGCCGGACGCTTACAAGAAGCTCCAAAAAAGGATTGAGGAAGTCGAAGCCTTCCTCAATGAGGCACGCGACCGTCAGAAGATGCTCGCGGCCGAGATCACGCGCCTGCAGCGCATCCAGAGAAATCTGGCGCGACGCGCCGAACACGCCGCCCTCACCGAAAAGCTCACTTGCCTTGCGGCTGTGCCCGTTCTGCAGTCCGAAGCCGGCCAGCAGCGGGTCAAGGCGCACACGGCCCGCGACACGGCAAAAACGGCCTTCGCCGCGGCAACGACAGCGATCGAGAACCTCGCGCGTCAGATCGCCGCAATCGCGCCCGACGCGGCGATTCTCGCACGTGCGGAGGACATCGCGCGCATAGCGGAGCAACGGCCGGTGATTGCCAACGCGGAAGACCATCTTCCGCGTCGGGAGGCAGAACGGAGTGAGCATCTAACGACCGTGAGAGATCTCCTCCGCAAAGCGGAGCTCACCGGAGACCCCGAGGCACTGGAACACATCCTGCCTTCCGCGCTGAAGCGCAAGGCGATCAGCACTCTGGCGGAGCAAGGCACGAAGTTGATCGCGCAGCGGGTTACTACCGCGGAGCAGGTCGCGCAGGCCAAACGCGACCTGAAAGCAGCCGAGGAGCAGCAGGCGCAAGCGGCGAAGCCGCAGGAAACCGGTAATCTCGATCGAGTACTGGTCGTCGCCAACAAGCTCGGCGACATCACAACAGACATTGACCGGCGCACACGCTCTCTCGATCGCAAGACGGCGATGATCCAAAAGAACATCCTTAGCCTTGGCATCCAGAGCGGAGATGCCTCTACCCTGCGCGCGCTCGTCGTGCCGCCGGCAAAGACGGTGGAGCGCTTCGCGCGAGAGTTAACGAGGCTCGACGAGGCCATCGCCCAGCACCAGGCGGAGATCGCACACCTCGACAACGAGATTCGTGATCGTGAGGACAGCATACTGGCGCTCAAGACCGCAGGTGTGGCCGCATCGGACGATGATCTAACCGCCGCGCGGCGGGCGCGCGAAGACGGGTGGACGCTCGTGCGCGGTCTTTACATCGAGCAGCGTCCGGGGCTGGACCAGCAAGCCACAACCTTCGCGCCAAACGGGCGAGTCGCCGACGAGTATGAGCGCCGAGTCGCCGCCGCAGACGGCGTAGCGGACGACATTCGGGCACACACCAAGGAGGCCACCGAACTATCGCTGCACGGACGACAGAAGACCGATCTGGAAGCAAAGAAAGAGGAAACATTGAAGAAGATGCAGGCTCTCACAGACCAACGCGCCGCGCTTCTCGATGAGTGGCTCCGGCTCTGGCCGGAGGGCACCATTACGCCACAACTACCGGGGGAGATGACCGAATGGCTGGCCTGCCGCGTGCAACGGTTGGCCGAAGCGGACGAGCTGGGCGAGGAACGCGATGAGATCGGAGCCCTCTCAAACAAGCGCAGCGAGGCCGCTACGGCTCTGGTGGAGGCGCTGCAGGCATTCGGCGCGCCGGCTCCGGTGGAACACGGCCTCGACGCCCTGCGGCAGCATGCTCGTCTGGTCCTCGAAAAGATTGCGAAGGCGAACACTCAATACGAGAAAGTCAGGGAAGCGGTCGGCGCGCAGGAACGCCACAAGATCCAGGCGGAGGAAACGCTGGCAACGCTCGACGCTCAAATCGCCGATTGGACCGCGAAGTGGGAACAGGCCCTCAATGCGGCTGGCCTGAGCCGTGCATTCACGATCGCGGCCGCCACTACCGTGCTTGCGATCATGAATGAGATCGACATCGAGAAGAAGCAGATCGACCTACTCAGACACCGCATTGCCGCAATGGAGAGCGACCGCGAAGGCTTCCGGGCCGCCGTTAACGAGTTGACGCATCTCCTCACAGGCGTGCAAGCTGACGATCCAATCACGGCGTGCCGGCAGCTTGAGGACCGGTTGAAGACCACCCAGGCCGCCGCGGCCCAGGTCAAGGCCCTCGATAATCAGATGAAGATCCGAACTGAGGATCGGGACCGGGAGAAGGAAAGCATCGAGCGCAGCGAGACCGCCCTGAAGTCGCTGTGTGCCCAGGCGGGATGTGTCGATCCCGAGGAGCTGCCTGAGATTGAAGCCAGATCCACCGAGAAACAGCAGGCGCTGGGCGAGCGCGCGAGTCTCGAAAAGCACATCCGGGAGGATGGTGCGGGCCTCAGCATAGAAGCACTGTTCGCCGAGTGTGACGGCACCATCGGCGATCAAGTCCCTGCAGAAATATCCTCTCGCACGGCCGAGGTTGATGAGGTCGCAAAGAAGATTGAGGAACTGCTGTTGAACCGCGCCGATCTCAAGGCAGAGTTCGACCGGCTCATGGCGCAAGATCAGGCGGCGGACTTCACGCAGCAGGCCGCCAACGTCGAGGCGGAGATCGGCGAGACCGTCGAGACATACGTGGACTTGACGCTGCAGGAGACGCTGCTGCGGCAGGCGGTCGAGGTATACCGCGACCGCAATCAGGGACCCATCCTCGGGCGCGCCAAGGGCCTGTTCGCGCAGCTTACCGATGGCGAGTACGCGGGACTGCGCGCAGACGTCGACGAAAAGAACGAGCCGATCCTGATCGCCGAGCACCGGACCAAAGGCAGTCTCGAGATCGGCGCCCTGAGCGACAGCACCGTGGATGCGCTCTATCTCGCGCTCCGCCTCGCAGCCATACAAGAGCACAACGCTTTGCAAGAGCCGCTCCCCTTCATTGCGGACGACCTGCTTCTCAACCTCGACAATACGCGCACGGCGGCTGCGTTCCGGACGCTCGCAAACATCTTCGCTACAAGCCAAGTCCTGTTTTTCACGCACCACGCCCACATGCTGGAGATCGCACGGTCGGCGGTGCCCAAAGACATCCTCTTCGAACACCAGCTTCCCAGCATCAGTCAGTCTGCGGCCACCGCTAGTGCTGGGCCTGATACACCACTAGCGTAGTCGCAAACGGGGGAACCATGCGTATCGGCTCGGTCAGGATCCAGAACTTCCGCTCGTTCAAGGACGCGACCGTCAACTTCGACTCCTATACCTGCCTGGTGGGGCCGAATGGCGCTGGCAAATCGGCGGTCCTTGCGGCACTCAACTTGTTTTTCCGTAACACCGACGACATGCCGGTTGACTTAACCAACTTAGGCGAGGAGGACTTCCACAATCGTGACACTGGTACCTCGGTGTCCATCACCGTCACCTTTATCGATTTGAACGGGCCGGAGCAGCAGGAATTCAAGCACTACTACCGCCAAGGGAAGCTGGTGTTCGAGGCATATGCGAACTGGGCCAACGGCAGCGCACCCGTCTTACATCGCGGGTGGCGCGATGTGATGGAGGCATTCAAACCGTTCTTTGAAGCGCTGGAAAATAAGGCCGTTGCGGCCGAGTTAAGGAAGATATACGAGGATCTCCGCCAGAAGTACCCAGAACTTCCAAGGTGGTCGAGTAAAGATGCGGCCGAGCAGGCCCTGCGAGATCACGAGGAAGCGCACTCAGAACTTTGTGCTCAATCGCCCAGCGGAGTCACCCCCTATGGCTTTACCAAGGGCGAGAATAGACTCGCGAAGTTTCTGCAGTGGGTCTACGTTCCAGCGGTCAAGGACGCGACGGACGAACAGGCCGAGGCGAAGAACAGCGCCCTGGGCAAGCTGATACAGCGTAAAGTGCGCGGCTCGATCGACTTCGCTTCGAGGATCGACCAGCTCAAGAAACAGATCTTAGAAGAGTATGACCACCTCCTAAAGGAGCACGATCATGCGCTCCAAACTGTAGCGACGGCACTCGAGACGCGGGTGAAGGAATGGGCGCATCCCGGCGCCCAGCTGCAATTGCGCTGGGGCCAAGACGCCAAAGGTGCCGTACGCATCGAAGAGCCGGTCGCACAGATTCACGCCGGCGAGGGCGATTTTCTTGGTTCGTTAGCACGATTGGGACACGGATTGCAGCGGTCCTATCTGCTGGCACTGCTGCAAGAGCTTGCCAGCGGCGATGATCAAAGCGCACCGAGGCTCATTCTCGCGGTCGAAGAGCCGGAACTCTATCAACACCCGCCGCAGGCCCGGCATCTTGCTGCGGTGCTACAGCGGCTCAGCGAGATGAACGCGCAAGTCATGCTCTGCACCCACAGCCCTTACTTTGTTGCTGGCAAGCTGTTCGAGCATGTGAGGTTGCTGCGCCGCGGCGGCAGCGGTGATGCCAGCACCGCTAGCGCTGCGACGTACGGAGACTTGGCCGCTAAGATTACCAACGTTCGTACTCTCGCTGCCGCCACGCTGGCCATGGAACCGCCAGTCACAGCGCCGGTAGCAATCGCGGCAGAACGGTCCGCGCAACTGCTTCGGCTGCACCAAGTCCTGCAGCCAGCATTGAATGAGATGTTCTTCACCCAACGCCTGGTGTTGGTCGAAGGCATTGAGGACGTGGCCTACATCACCACCTACCTCCACTGCTTCAATCTGTGGGAGCGCTGCCGTCGGGCGGGTTGCCATCTGATCCCCGTCGGTGGGAAGAGCTCGATGGTTGAGCCATTTGTCGTCGCTAAAGCACTGAATATACCGACTTACATTGTGTTCGATGCCGACACCGATGCTGAGAAACCGGAGTGGAAATCTCAACACAAGCTGGAAAACGCCATGCTGCTGCACCTAGCAGGAGTAGCATCACCAGACCCTTGGCCGAGCCAACACTTTTACGCGGGTGGCCTGACCGTATGGAGCACAAATATCGGCACTGCAGTTGGCGAAGAGATCGGCAAGGACGCGTGGGAGCAGATCCGCAGCGCGATCGACAAACGGTACAGCCACCCTGGCAACCGCAACAAGAACTCGCTCCACATCGCCGATTCACTGGATCTGGCTTGGGAGCAAGGACTCCACTCACCCTCGCTTGAGCGCCTCTGCAACGCAATCGCGGACTTCGCAGAAACGCCGTGAGTGAGTCGGGGACGAGCGTTGAAAGCCGAACGGTTCCACTGAGCCTGGTAACGGATCGCAGAAGAGCAGGAGAGATGGTCGAAGTCTACGAGCGTGTCTTCATCGGGAGCGAGGCATCGTGCAGGAACGGTACCGCCGATCGGGTGGTCGTTCATGCCTGCAAGACACCTTGCCACCAGCGAGCAGTTGGCTATACGGGAAGCCTACCCAACACGCACCAGCACTATCTGGTGATGCGGCGCCCCTTCGACCTCTTCCTCAACATGATTGATCCACCTCAACCATTGTTCAAGCTCGCCCTATTCACGGACTTCTTGCTGTTCGCGGCAGAGCACTGGGTTGCCGGCCGATCCCTAGCGATTCATTGCAACCAGGGCGAGTCGAGAGCCCCGTCCTTGGCGCTCGTATTTCTTGCGAAACACGTACGCGTTCTTCCTGACGAGTCGTTCGCAAATGCAGAGGTCGCATTTCGGGCTATCTATCCACCATACCGGCCAGGCGTCGGTATCCGCCGATTCCTCGCCGACAACTGGGCCGCGCTAGATAGCTAATGCGCCTCTGGCCTGACGACGGGTGGCGCACTACGTGGTCGTGAAAGACTTCGGCTCCGGTTCGGTGATCTCGCTCACCACGCGCCGCAGCTCGGCGATCTCTTCCGCTTCCGCGCGCAGCGGGCCGCTTTCCGCCACTTCCACCTCGGTGATCGCTCGGGCTCTGAGAGGCTGGTAGGTATCCGCTTCCCGATCGCATCGTCACCTCCGTGTGGCGGCATGTCAGCTTGTCGATAACAGCTACTGGCAGCTTTGCCGGTGGGTATCACTCCGAGCCACTCGTGAGGTTCGCGTATGGAACACATCCTGCCCGGCGCCAGGCCGACTCACAGATTCTCTTGCAGGGACTTCGCCGGGTGAAAGACGAAGAAGCGTAGGTGCTGTAAGCCACCCCGCTGTTGACATACTACGTCGTCACGTAGTATTAGGCCTCTTGGCCGTATCGTGCCGTGAGCGGCGCATGACGGCAGGAGGGCGCAGATGCTCGGCAGGTATGGTCGGCGCTGTGACGTTTGCGGCGAGGTAATCCCCAGAAACGTACCCTATCGGGTCGGTAGGATCACGGCTGATGTCGCGGCCGTGTTGATGGACACTGACGATCCCGATCTGGTACCGACCTAGACCCAGCTCCTGGATGGCACGGTGCGACTCGACATCTGCTTGTGGTGCTACAGCTCAATGTCTGATCCGTATTGTGCTGTAGAGGTGCGATAACGATAAAAGCGCGCGCCGGCACGATTACGGTGAGGGAGCTGCAAGCAGAGATCCCGCGAATTGAACCGCGGCGTATGTCCTGCTGAACCGGTTCCCTGTCACATGTTCGCGCTTATGCGTAAAGTGTGATATACGGGCGGCGCTGTTCTGGAGGGATAAGGAGCACGGTGTAGGGTGTGTCGATGCGGAGGCGGGCGGTCGCACTGCTGTTCATATTTGTTTTTGTCAGTATCCCCTGGGTGTCGCTAGCCTGAATTTCCACGGATCACCATTGACCTAACACGACGGCCTCGTTTGCGGCCCTGCTACGCCGTCATGCGTAGAGTGAGCCCGTTCCACCAGGGCACCGTGACGGGTTTGTCGATCAGACCC
>Ga0214473_10001350_pt1 | contig 32697 bp, 29 predicted proteins | sample RVTome_7_FD_203509 | JGI IMG/M metagenome (GOLD analysis project Ga0214473, IMG submission 203509) | Soil microbial communities from uranium-contaminated site in the Upper Colorado River Basin, Wyoming, United States - RVT98D197 | ecosystem: Environmental > Terrestrial > Soil > Contaminated >...
TGGGCCTGGAGAAGCTCTCATCCATCCGCATATCCGAAACCAGTGTCTTTATCGGATTTCTCCTCGGCGGGGCGCTGCCCTGGTTGTTCAGCTCGCTTTCGATCAAGGCCGTCTCCCGCGCCGCGGGCCTGATCGTCCTGGAAGTACGGCGCCAATTCAAGATCCCGGGAATCATGGAAGGCACGGTCAAGCCGGATTACGGCCGGGTCGTGGGCATTTCGACTGTCGCCGCCCAGAAGGAGCTGATCCCCCTGGCCATCATCTCAATCCTAATGCCGGTTGCCATCGGCCTCATCCTCCATGTCGAAGCGCTGGGCGGATTCCTGGCCGGGATCATCCTCAGCGGCCAGCTGCTCGCCGTCTTCATGGCTAACGCCGGCGGCGCCTGGGACAACGCCAAGAAATCCATCGAGGACGAGCCAAGAAATGTCGCAGCCAACACGGGCAAAGGCTGCGAGCGGCATAAAGCCGGAGTTGTGGGCGACACGGTCGGCGATCCGCTCAAGGACACCGCCGGGCCGGCCCTCAATCCCATGATCAAGGTCATCAACCTCGTCAGCCTGATCATCGCTCCGATCCTCGTCAAGTACAGCTCGATGACCATCGGCCTCGGGGTCGTGGTCGTGATCATCCTCTCCTTGATCGTCTGGGCCATTCTCCGCAGCAAGCGGCCGGCCCCCGAGCTGAAAGAGTCCGTTTCAACGAAATAAACCGGCGATTCCTCCGGTTGCAAAGCGGGGACGCGTCACCTTCTTGAAAGTGACGCGTCCCTTTTTTTATTGACTTTCTTTCCCTGCCCATTTTAAATTGAAAACTGGGTTATGGTCAGGCATGTCTGCGCTGACGATTTCGACGAGGAGAGGTGCGTTGCCATGACGAAGAAATGTCCTGCTCGGCTTGCCTTGCGCGTTTCCGCGCTCGCCCTTGCCCTGATCCTGTCCGCGGCGGCTTTTCTTCAGGCCGCGAAGCTGCCCGCGGCTAAGCCCGAAGAGGTCGGCCTTTCGGCCGTACGGCTGGAGCGTCTCAGCCGGCTCATGGAAGAGTATTGCGACCGGGGTAAAATCGCCGGCGTCGTGACCCTCATCATCAGGGATGAAAAAGTCGCTTACCTGAAACCGTTCGGCAAGCTCGACCCGACCAAGGGAACGGCGATGCCGGCCGACGCTATTTTCCGGATCGCCTCTCAGACGAAAGCCGTGACCAGCGTCGCGGTCATGATGCTTCACGAGGAGGGGAAGTTTCTCCTCGACGATCCCGTCTCGAAGTATATCCCCGAGTTTGCCGGCGCCCGCGTCGCCGTGCCCGCGCCGGATAAAGGCGCCAAAGGCTACGCGACCGTCCCGGTGAAGCGCCCGATCACCATCCGCGACCTCCTGACCCACACCGCGGGAATTTCTTACGGCGACGGACCGGCCAGGGACGAATATCAGGCCGCCGGAATCCAGGGCTGGTTTCTCGCCGGCAAACCGATGCCCGTCGGCGATGTCATCAAAAAGCTGGCCGGCTTGCCGTTCGACGCCCAGCCGGGGGAGCGCTTCGTCTATGGCTACAACACCGACATCCTCGGATACCTCGTCGAAGTCACTTCGGGCTTGAGCCTGGCCGAATTCTTCGCCAAGAAAATCAGCGGGCCGCTGGGTATGGTCGACACCCATTTCTTCCTTCCCGAAAACAAGATCGACCGCTTCACGCCCGTCTACGGCCTGGACGATAAAGGGCTGCTCACGCTCAGGGAAGACGCCCGGGACAATTTTTATGTCAAAGGCCCCCGGGTCTGCTACGCCGGCGGCGCCGGGCTGCTCTCGACGGCCGAGGATTACGGCCGTTTCCTCCTCATGCTTCAAAAGGGAGGCGAGCTCGACGGCGCCCGTTTGCTCAGCCCCAAATCCGTGGAGCTGATGACGGTCGATCATGTCGGTTCGATTTATGGCTCGCAGGCCTTCGGCCTGGGATTTTGGGTGACGGACCGCCTTGGGCGAAACGGCCAACCGGGGTCGGTCGGAGCGTTCGGCTGGGGCGGCGCCTATCATACGACTTACTGGGTGGATCCCGCCGAGAAGCTCGTCGCCGTCCTCATGACCCAGCTCCTCCCGGCGGGCGCGAGCGATCTCCACGGCAAATTCCGGACTCTTGTCTATCAGGCGATCGTGAATTCGTACGAAAAACGCTCGCGCATTCGGCCGTTGGCCCGCGTTGGGCCAAAAGCGGATGAGAGAAATCTTCTTTCGAGCCGGCCCTATTTTTTCCCCAGCGGCGACAGATCGCTCCTCTCATAAATCTGGATCTCCGGGTTGATCGCGGCCAGGTTCGTGGCGATACCGTCGATCTGAAGCGGCGCCAAGGCCAGTTTTGTTTGATACCGGAAAGCCAACCTGTACCCCGGCGGGCGCTCGAAAAATTTTGAAAAGAACCGGTTCCCGGGATGGGATGCCTCATAGCTCCGGCGAAACGGCGTGGCGTAGATCACGTAGTCCGTTTGAGGATCCCGGTCGATATCCGGAAGCGAGGGATCTTCCAAGAAAACAGGCTTATAGGCGTCGAGCCTGGGGAGATATTCGCCCGGCGTGGCGGCGAGAACGGTCGCCCCTTGGGCGATGTTCGATCGCATCCAGGCTTCGACCGTATAGCGCGAGTCCTTGAGCATCAGGCGGTCGACGGCGATGGCCGAGACGAGCGCGGAGCCGAGGATTAAGACGACGACGGCCGTTCGCAAGATCGCCCTGCTGCCCTCGACGAAGTCGGAGAGCGCCTTGCCTGCGAAGAAGGAAAGAAGAAGGCACAGGGGAAGGGTATACCTGTCGTAGGTATAGCGAATGACACAGATGAATGACAGGAAATAGCCAAGGCCGAAGAGGAGAAGCGCCAGGAGGATTCGGTTTTTTGGCTTCCCAAGGAAGGCCGCCGCGAGCATAAACGTGGAATATCCGGCAAGAGTGTTGGTATCTATGAGTCCCCATTTTTGAAGGGCCGGAAAGGGGAGGAAGAGAAGACTGAGGAGATAGTAATGAATGAGGGGATATTTGGAGAACCAGCCTCCTGAAAAATGAGCCGCCATTCCTTCCTGGACTTGATAGGGCAGGATTTCGTCCGGGGCCCACGACCAGGAGTTCGGGAGTCCCCACCAGACGGCGGTGAGATTGAGGATGAGACTCAGGGCAAGGACGAGGACGATGGGAGCCGGCTTTTTCGTTCCGCTGCCAAAGATCACGGCCGAACTATAAAATCTTCAACTGGGCCTGTCAAGCCGGGTGGAGGAGCCATCGCCGAGAGGGGATTCCAGCCGTTTTTCCCAGGGAAACCACGAAGTGAACGATGGGGCTGCGGGCGGAGATCAGTCGATAATCCGAAAGACCGTCTTTCCCTGAATGGGCGTTGCATAGACACCGCCCCGGGAAATCTGGACCGAATAGCTCACGGGTTCGGTCGTCATCCACAGCGGAACGCCCTTGACGATCGTCCCAAAAGCGGTCGGCTCGATGCATTTCAATGCGGCGTCCGTGATTTCTCCCGGTTGAATCCGAAAAATCATCGCGTATCCTTCGCAGAAGAACGACTGGCGGCAGTCGAAATAAACCCTGATTGCAAGGTCCTCGATCGGTTCGGAAGAAGCATTCAAGACCATAACCGAGAGGTAGGGGACATAGACTTCCTCCGCGCCCATATCGCGCATGACGAATCCCGTATCCTCGAGGCCGATTTCGACCGCGGCGAGCAAAGCTTGCTCCTTCTCGGATATCGCGGCCATATTTTTTTTATCTCTGGAGGAGGGAAGACTGGCAAGAAAAACGATCAGGCCGACGGCCAAGGCTAGAAGAAAAACGGCCAGAAAAATAACGAAGAATCTCTTGACCAGGCCGCGGAAGCCCGATCTTTTTTTATCGAATTCCTCGAACACGCGTCTCCGATCAGTCCCGAAATACGGGAATCGCTTTTATCAAGATTTAAGTTCAATCGCCATCATCAGCCCTATCCTTGAGGCGGACAATCGTTGCCCCCGGGCCGCCTTCCTCGGGTCCCGCCAGCTCGTATGATTGAACCTCCGCCATTTTTCCGAGGACGGAATGGACCGTGCGGAGAAGCGCTCCCGTTCCCTTCCCGTGGATGACCCTGACCCGGAGGATTCCCTTTTCGCGGCAGGCTCGAAGATATTCGCAAACGAGTTCCTTCGCCTCGGACGGCTTGAAGGTGTGGAGGTCCAGAACGCCGTCGATGGGGATTTCGAGCGGCGCCGCCGCAAACGGATTGACCGGAGTTCCGCAGTCGCAAACGACGCCGTGGCCGAATTCGAAGAGCGTGACGTCGTAGGAACGTCCGCAGACAGGACAGAGAATCGCCATCGTTGAGAAATCCCAACGGCATATTGCCTTGATTCGGGGGCGCTGTCAACGCCGGGGATAGCCGGCGCGTGAACCTTGGGCCGAAACGCGCTTTCCCCCTCGCGCGGTGTTGACGGAACGAGCCGTCGTTTGACTCTCGTTCGGCCCCATATCCCCGTATGATGGGTTCCGCGGACCCTGTTCTATAAGACGACCTTTTTCTTTCCCCAGCGCAGTTTCATCGTCAAGACCTTATCCGAGGAGAAGATCTTCCCCGCGAGCACGACCAAGACTCCGAAGAAAAGGAGCATGTACAGCATCCCGAACAGGACGGCGTTTGTGTTTCCGAGGAACATGTTCTGCACGGCCAAAAACGAGTGAGAAAAGGGAATGGCCAGAAGGAGGATCTTGGCCGGAAGGCCGAGGGATTGGATGTCCGAAAAGAGGGTCAGGAAATACGGGATCATGACGAGGAGGATGACGGGCATGATCAGGCTTTGAGCGCTCCGGAAATCCTCGGCCAGGACGCCCAGGATCGTGGCCAGGGCGAGAGCGCAGAGGATGGCGAGGAAAAGGGATACGCCGAGGACGAGCAGACCGTTGCCGCTCATGCTGAGCCCGAGCTTGTCCGCGACCCCTTTGATCGCGGGGCTGGACCCCAAGTCGCTGGTGAAGCCGGCGAAAAAATACCGGTATCCGACCATATAGAAAAAGGCGGAGATCAGGCCGACGATGCCCGAGGAGAGCATTTTGGCCGTGACGATCGATGTCCGCGAAATGGGCACGGTCAGGAGCGTCTCGAGGGTCTTGTTTTGTTTCTCCATGGCGATCGCCGAGATGACCATTTGAGATGAGTAGATGATGATCATCATCAGGATGACCGGGATGAAGATCGATTGGGACGAGACAAAACCGGCTATGGCCGCGGCCGACCCCTCGGCCTGTCGATTTTTGATGATGATGAAGTCCCTGCTCTTGATCGGGGTTTTCAAGGCTTTGGGGTCGATCTCCGGAATTTTGGCCTTCAGGAAATTATCGGAAAGGTAGCCGTTCATGGCCGAAATGACGCCGCGCAGGATTTCCGACTTTCGGATCCCGATGAGCGAGAGAGTTCGGAGGAAGGCATAGGTCTCGATCTCTTTCGGCTCGAACTTGGAGAGCGACTCCCCGAACCCCGCGGGAATGACGACCAGGACGCTCGACGTCCCGCGGCGGACGGCCTCGACCGCCGCCTCCTTGCTCCCCGCGGCGACATTTTCGATCTCGAAATTGGCCATCTGAAGCCCCCCGAGGAGGGCCTGCGACATGGGGGATTTGTCGAGGTCGAATACGGAGATTTTCTGTTTCCCGGTGACTTTCTTGACTTCTTCTTTGGTGATGTTCCCGATGAAATAGAAGAGGGCCATGGTGAAGACGAGGGAGAAGACGAGCTGTTTCGTCACCAGCTCCCGGATTTCCTTGACGAGGAGGTTCATGAATTTTTTCATCGGAGGGCGCTCCTGAACACAGTCTCGAGGTTATCGGCTTGATATTTTTCTTTGAGGGCCTTCGGAGTCCCGGCGTCCAGGATCAGGCCCTTGTCGATCAAGGCCACCCGGTCGGATAAGAATTCGATCTCCAGCATGTTGTGCGAGCTGAGAAGGACCGAACTGCCTTCGCGGGCGAATCGCCGGATGATCTCGCGCACTTCAAGCGAGTTGATGACGTCGAGTCCCGAGGTCGGTTCGTCGAGGATCGCGAGCACGGGCCGGGTCATCAGGGACCGGGCGAGAAGCAGCTTGCGAATCATACCCTTGCTGTAGGTCCCGACCTTGTCCTTCAATCGGCCGCCAAGGTCGGCAATTTCTTCGGCCCTCTTCAGGAATTCTTCCATTTTTTGCGGATTGTCGGCGTAGAAATGGGCCATGAATTTCAGGTAATCGGTCCCTTTCATGTTCCGGTAGGCGCCGGCCTCTTCGGGCAAATAGCTGATGTTTTCCCGGAATTTTTCGGGATTCGACTTGAGGTCGTGCTCGAACAGCCGGACCTTCCCGGCGGACGGCGTCAGAAGCGTCGCCACGACCCTCAGCGTGGTCGTCTTGCCCGCGCCGTTCGGTCCGATCAGGGCGAAGATTTCGCCCTGGGCCACTTCGAAAGAGATGCCCTTGATCGCCTCGAGCTGGCCATAGAGCTTTTTCAATCCTTCGACTTTCAGGACAATGCTCATTCCGTTCTCCTTGAAGCGTCTTTTATACCATGACCGGCCCCGCGGCCGCAATGGAATCAGTCGTCCCCATCCCTGGGGAGACGCGCCGCCCAGGCCGGATAGGGGACCCGGCTCCCTTTGACCGCGTGCCAGAGGATGCGGTTGAGAAGGTCCTCGGGGCAGGCGTCCACCCGGGAGAAATCGAGCCTGGCCGAAGCGATCGCCTGTTTCCTCAAAAGCGAATCTTTAACCTCGGGCGGGGGCGGATTCAGCTCGTCCATGCGGATCGTGTTGGGCACGGACGCGAACGGAGTGAATTCGGGCTTGTCGGTGAAACAATCGACCATCGGCTCAGCCGCCGCGTCGAATTGATTCAGCGGCGGCAGCCCGAGAATCTGTTCGATCGTCCGGAGCATGCTGATCGTCGTGTAGCGGGTGTTGATGACCTGGCCGCGTTTGGTGTAGGGGCTGATGACATAGGCCGTCGTGCGATAGCCGCTGACGTGGTCCCAGCCATTCTGGGGATCGTCCTCGATGCCGAAGATGACCGTATCCTTCCAGAAGCGGCTGAGGCCGATGGCCTCCACGATCCGGCCGAAAGCCAGGTCATTCTCCGCGACGTAGGCGGGCGGCGTCGGCTTCCCTTCTTTCGTCCCGCTCGTGTGGTCGTTCGGCAGGCATATTAAGACAAGTTCGGGAAACGCCCCCGTCTTTTCGAATTCCGCGAGTTCCCGGATAAAATAGCGGGCCCGAAACGCGTCGGGGACGTCCATGTTCCACCCGACCGTTTTCGAGGCAAGATACGGGCGGAGGGACTCGATCGCCGGCCGGCTTTCGATGATGATTTCGCCCTTCGGACGGTTGAACTCGCGCCAGCAGTCGATCCAATCGGGATCGCCTTCCCGCTTCGGGTCGGCCCAGCGGACGGCGGAAATCGCGAATTCGCCGTAGTCGCGGAGCGTTTTTCCATGGCGCAGGGCATTGTCCCAGATGAATCCCGTGGGCGCATAGGCCAGCGCGTCGATCTCGTTCTCACCCATGCCGTCGGGGTAGCTCCGCGGCCATCCGGCGAATGATTTCTCGAGATAATCCGTTCCGAACGCGGACATCGACCACTGGTGGCCGTCGGCGCTGAGTATGGCGGAGCAATAGGTGTTGTCGAGAAGGACGAACTCCCGGGCTATCTTATGCTGGTTGGGCGTCGTCCGCTCGCCGAAGATACAGAGCGACGGATCGCCGTTCCCCTGCCGGACATCGCCCAGGACCTGGTCGTAAGTCCTGTTTTCCTTGATGATATAGACGACGTGCTTGAAAACGCTCGGTTCGCCGATGCGTTCGGGAATTGGCCGCGGCTGTTGCCCCGGGCGGGGCGGAAGCTGGGATTGGGCGATCTTATCTCGGTGATACCCCATCCAGACCGCGGCCGTGAGCCGGGGAAGGTCGGAGGCTTTGGGCACGCGGATAAGCGAAAGTGAGCCGTGGTATTGGTGCGAATTGAAACCCCGCCCTCCGCTTCTTTTGTCCTGGCCTTTGACCGTTTCTATCCCCTTGGTGTTGGCCACGCAGAGCTGATCGAGACGCGGGTGGTAGAGAATCGCCCCCGGAAACCACCCGGCCGGAATGAGGCCCAGAAATTCCGAGGCGCGCCGGGCCGGGTCGAAATTGATGACGGCTACGGCGTTCTGAGTGCCGTTGGCGACGTAGAGATATTTGCCGCCGGGATGGAAGGCCAGGGCGTTGGGCGATGCGCCGAAGAGATCGGCCGGGCTGGGTTTGGCCCAAATCGTCTCGACCACGCTGTCCTTCCGGATATCGATCACGCTGAGGTTGTCGCTCGCAGCGTTGGCGCAGACGAGATAGCGGTGGTTGGGAGACAGGGCGAGGGCCGAGGAATGGAGTTGAACGGAAATCTCGGCGAGCGTCCGCCCCGAATCGAGGTCAATAACGCTCACGGATCCTTCATTGGCGATGAATGTCGCCGGATCGACCCTGACTTCCGTGCCCCGGCCGGCCGGGCCCGTGATGTCTCCGGCCTTCGGGCGTCGGCCGCCCCAGTTGCTGACATACGCTTTCCTCTCGACGAGGACGACGTCGTAGGGAGCGACTCCGACATCGAATGTCCGCAATAACTTCCCCGTGGAAGCGTCGAATTCCCCCAACCGGTTGGAGAGATTCAGGGCGACATAGAGAAGCTTTCCGTCTGCGGTAACAGCGATCCCCGCCGGAATCTCCTCTTCGCGGCGCGGCGCACTGGCCGGCGGAAGAGGAAAGGTGACGAGGCCGGAGACGCGGTTGTCCGGGGCTACGCTGAAGACTTTAATGCTTCCGTTGACGTTGCTGAGGTAGAGCCGTTTTCCATCGGGCGAGAAGGCCAGGCCCGTATAGCTCGCTTGTCCTTTGTCGTCGGGCTGGAGGATGTTCTCGGACGGGGCTTCCGGCTGGGACTCATCCGGAGGCTCGGGCGGGAGCGGAACACGCTGCCGGATATGGCCGGTGGCGGGGTCGACGACGAGGATTTCGGGGGTTTTGCCGGAAACGACGAGAAGCCTTCCGTTCGGGCTGAGGGCCAGAACCTGCGGCCGAAGGCGGGGGAGTTCGATTTGGCGCCCGGCCGGGGTCGTGACTTGGTTCACCGGAAGAATCGTCCGGCTGTCGCTCTGCCGGCCGACGGTCTCAGTCTGAACCAAGCCGCGCGCCGGCCCTGCCTCCGGGAGACAGAGAATCAGACAAAAAAACGGCACCAAACATTTTTTCATTGTCATCTCCGATCCGCGTCGTGATGGGAGAACGACGTTGTTCGAGGAGTCGAGGCGCTATTCCGCTTCCGTTGACGGAGTTTCCGGCGAATTTTCTCCAGAATCGGGCTCGCCGCCTTCCGGCGAAGGCTGCTTCTTGGCCAGCCGTCTGAGCCGCTTTTCTTCGCGCTTTTTCTGGCGGATGAGCTCTTTGGATCTCTTGGCGCTCTTAAAAGCTCGATTGCTTTTCGGCACGAGTCTTTTTTCTCCTTAAAAATAGGGGACGCGAGGCGCGGCGCCGGTCCGGGTCAATAACGGCGGCCGCCGAATCCGCCGCGGTCCCGGCCTCCGCCGAATCCTCCGCCGCTTCTCGGCCTATCCGTCCGCGGCCGGGCTTCGTTAGCCGTCAAATTCCGGCCTTTCAGGTCTTTCCCGTTCATCGCGGCGATGGCCTTATCGGCCTCGTCCTTGTTCGGCATTTCGACAAAGCCGAATCCGCGCGATTCTCCCGAATACTTGTCCTTGATGATCGAGGCGGTCTGGACGGTGCCGAAAGCCGCGAAAGCTTCCTTGAGTTCGGACTCCGAAACGTCCCGTGATAGGTTGCCGACGTAGATGTTCATCTCGTCTCCTTTCACTATGTGTTAGAGTCAATAAAGGAGAGGAGATTGAACCGATCAGGGCCCGTGCCCCTTCCTTTATTCAATTAAATATCATATAAACATTGCCCGGGAATATCAACTCCTTTTTTAATAATATCTTAGAGCCGGGTCGGGGCCTATTCCAGGGATTTAAGCCGATAGAGGACGGAGGAATGAGCGTCGACCTTGACGACGACCTCTTTTTCGACCGGTCCGAGGTCTTTTTTCTGCCATAAATCCCGAAGGGCGCATCTGCCGGCGAGTCCAAGGTCTTTGAGAGCGGCCTTGACCTCCAGCGAACCGACGTCGGCGATGTTGAATAGGGCTAAATAAGCCCCTCGCCCTCCAGCCGCGTCAGCCGCATAGGCGAGGGCATCTCCGCGGCTGAACAGCAACCGGTTGTTCGCGCTCGTTTGGTTCACGGCCAAAACCTCGGCGTTGGTCAGCAGGGAAAACGTCCAGTCGTCGGTATCAGGGAGATTCCCGCCGAACATCAGGGGAGAACGGAGAATGCTCCATAGAGTCATAACCATCACTTGCTCGTTTCGGCTGAAATTCGTCCATCGCGGTTCTCCGACCTCGGCCCGGATACCGACTCGGCCCAGCGGCAATATGTCCAGGTCGGGCCAGTGGTCGGCCCCGATATGGGATATCCATGGACGAGACAGCTCGAAAATGTGTTTCAGCGCTTCCCAATCGTCCCAGAAATCGCCCGAAATCCTCCAGAGATGGGCGTATCGCTTCAGTTCCTCGGCCTGCCGGAAATTCGCCGGCCCGGGCGAGAGGCTCACGAGGATCGGCCTGCCGTTTTTTTTGATGGCCCGGGCGAGGGCGGCGATTTCATCCATGTGGGTGTAGGGATAAGCCATATCGTCGGCCTTGATGTAGTCGACCCCCCATGAGGCGTAGAGCTCGACGAGCGAATCGTAGTAAGCTTGGGCATGCGGTTTGGACATGTCGACTCCGAACATATCGTCCAGCCACGGACAGATACTCCGGGGGTTGGCGATTTCGTCGGCGCGGACCGGGGCTCCTTTCACCGCCAACTTTCGGCTCACCGCGAGGCGCGGGATGCCGCGCATGATATGGATTCCGAACTTCAAACCCTTGGAGTGAATATAGTCGGCGAGAGGCTTGAATCCTTTTCCGCCCATGGCCGAGGGGAAACGGTTGATGGTCGGCTGGAGCCGTCCGTATTCATCCATGACCAAGTCTTGGTTGGACTTGCGATAGCCGTGTGTTTTCGGATAGGGCTCGGCCCATTGGATATCGACTACGATGTAGCGCCATCCGAACCCGGCGAGATGGGCGGCCATGTAATCGGCGTTGGATTTAACCTCCGCTTCGGTCACAGACGTACCGAACGCGTCCCACGAGTTCCAACCCATGGGAGGAGTCGCGGCGACGACGGATTTGAACGACCCCGGTTTCGCGGCCGTTTGGCCGGGGATTCCCGCTCGGGCGCTGAGGATCATCAGGCTTCCGATTGTGATCCATGACAACATTGTGTTGGACATGTTTCGACCTCCATGATGACTAGTTGATGAGGCATTCGGCAGTGGCCATTCCGGAGCCCTGTTGATAAGCCGTGAGGCCTGTCTCAGGGAAACTTTATTTTTAATCAAAATGCGGTCGAAGTTCAACAGCGGATATCCTGATGGTGTCTTTTTTCCAGTGATAAGGCAGGCGGAGCATTGGGCTCAGAGGCGTTTTCGTTCGCCTGATTCCTTCCGGCGCCGGTGTCGTCCCCAGCCCCCTCGGGAACCAGTCCCGTCGGTTCCCCCCTTCGAAAAGCCGTCGGTTCCCTTCTCCGCTACGAGGGCCTTAGGGCCGACTCAGGCGCCGCCTGGTGATCACACATTCGGAGAAAATCCCCGGGTAAAATTGACAAGACAAAACACTTTCCGTAGAATCCAAAGAGGAAGAGCGCGCGGCGGGGCGTCCTCACACGAGGTCCGGCCGTATCTCTCCCATGTATAGAAGAATGCGATCGTAAAGCTATAACGTTTCCCGAGAGGAGCAACCATCATGAGACGACCTATTCGCGAATCGCGGATTTTCGTCATTCTGCTGATCGGCGTGTTCGCTTTGGCCGCGGCCGGCAGCGCCCAGTCTTTCAGGCCAAAACGGACCGGCCCGTCTTTCGGTTTTAAGTTCAGCGGCGGCCTGGGGTACGCGTTCGACGGGGGCGGAGATCTGGAAAACCTCCGCAACGGTGATCTCAACTACCTTGCCGACCTCGGCACGGAAACGGGGATGACGGTGACGACGAACTGGAAGAAAATGTCGTTTCTGCCGAACTTTGACGCCGACTTGATTTTCTTCATTACGCCGAATATCGGGATCGGCCTCGGCTCGGGCTACATCTCGGCCCAGACCAAAGGCGAGCTGGGCTGGAATTATCAATACTCGGGGTCGGAATGGTGGGGGACCTACATGTATGACATCGCGGATAGCTGGACGCGGGAATACAAGGTCAGCGCCATTCCGGTCCGGCTCAGCGTCTATTTCTCCATGCCGATGAATCGATTGAATGTGTATGGTTACGTCGGAGCCGGATACTATTTTGGGAAGCTGGATCATTCGCGCCTCGAAGACGGGACTTTGAATTATGAGGATTCGTCCTGGTATTACTGGAACGAGATCTGGGAAAACACCTCGCAGAGCACGATCACGGAGACGGCCAAAAGCAATGCCCTTGGTTTCCATGGAGGGCTGGGAGCCGAGTTCATGATCGGTTCCAACCTCGCCCTGGGCGTCGAGGTTTTCGGCCGGTTCGTGAATTTCAACTCTTGGGAAGGCGACTACAATTATCAAGAGACGACCCACTCCAGGAAGTGGATGGAAAGCTATGGCTGGTATCTCGATGAAACGGACACCTTCACCTGGAGCGAGTCGGGAAAGCTCTGGTATTACGAAATCTTTGACCAGGATTACAATCACCAGTATGGAGAGATGTATATCTGGCAGGACCAGCCCGATGACCCCAGCTATCGCAACGTGAGGCCGGCGGCCATCAACCTGAACGCCGTCGGGATCAAGCTTTCCCTGCGGATCTTTTTCAACCTGTTTAAATAGGGGCCGCAGCCGGGTGACTAACCGCCGCGGAAACCCGGCCGAGTTTATCGAACATCCGGGAAGCAGCGGTCAATATGAACAATTTCGGTCTTAGAATTTCGTTGCGGTTTTTCTTTGATCTTCTTTGAAAAGCGGACTCACACCGGTCCCGGGGCGAGATTCACTTTGAGCCAGATCTTCAGGGACTGGTTCTGCCGAAATCCGCGCCCCATCATCCCGCCTCTGCCCGGAAAACCGCCCCGCATGCCCGGGCCAATCCCGCCGGGTATCCGGCCTCCCATTCCGCGGCCGGGCATGAGGACATCGGGCTCGGCGGTGTCGAAGCCTATCCCCAACGTCTTTCCCGGACCGGACTGCGCCGCATAGGGGGCGTTCTCGCCCTTGACCAAAGGAACGGCGACCTCGTAGACGATCATCCCGCCGCTTCGCGATACGGCCACGTGGATCCCTTTCAGTTCATCAATGCGCATAGACGCTTTTTCGTCTCTGCCCGGACCGAGGATCTCGATTTCGTCAAGGTTCGCTCGCGCCCGCGGTTTGGCGGGGACGTCCTGGTTGGCCGCGTCCGGATTGTCGGGCGGTCCCTCGAAATCGCTCCGGTCGCGTCCAAGCGGATAATGGATGCCCAGGACCTTGTCTTTTCCGCCTTTGGGATCGAGCCAGACGACGAGTCCCCGGCGAAACACCTGGGCCGCGGTTTGGAGATCTGTCGCCCTCAGGCAGAGGAAGACGTTGTTTTCGTCGTTAAGGACGCCGACCGAAAGACCCGAGTCCTTGATTTCCCAGAGCTTACCCTGCCAGTCGGAGGTCTTCCCGTCGACCACGATTTCGCCCGTCCGCCATTGGCTGTTGATCTCGACCGAGCCGCAGCTTGCCAGAAGGATCATGGTCATGATCATGATGGGAATGAGGAATCGTATTTTCATGGTGTGGCGCTCCTCTTGTCGTTAGATTAGACAAGGGGAGGACATTTTTCTTGGCGCTCTCAGCGCGAACCTTCCGGCGCCGGTGTCGTCCCACGCCCCCTGGGGAACCAGTCCCGTCGGTTCCCTGCTTCGGCCCCTTCTCCGCTACGGGGGGCTTAAGGGCCGACTCCGGCGCCGGCTGGGGATAACACATGCGGAGACGATTTCTCGATTCAGCGTCTGAAGACGAGAAGGGCGTCGCTCACCGGCCTTTCGCCGGCCGCGTCGGAGGGATTGTTGACGACCCGGCCGTTGAGGACCATGGTCGTCGATCCTCCGCCGTCAAGGTTCATGGCTTCGACGCAGCTGAAATCCCGCATCAGAATCGCCAGCTCTTCGAGCGTCATCCCCACGCTCTTTTTCGGCTGGCGGCCGTCGACCGTGACGAGGACGAGGAATCCGTCGGCGCGGACGCCGATGGCCGTCCGGGGATGACGTTTGCGGCTGAGCTCTTCGCCGAATTGCTCGGCGTCAGCCGCCGCGGGAGCGATCACTTTTCCTTCCTTGACGAGAACGGGACCGCCGCCGATGATGAAGTCGGGGGGAAAAGGAAGGGGCGGAAGCGCGGTCATGACGCTCCGGACCTCAACCCGCCCGCCGACCAGAAGATGATTGCGGGCCCAGCCGCGGCAGAGGCCGGTCGCCGACAAGATAAGCCCTTCCTTCGGGATGGTCTGGCTCCCCGCGCCGTCATGAATAGTTTTGACGACGCCCCGCTCTATGACGGCTTCCAGGCCGTCCGGCGTGGAGAGTGTCGTCCTGTGGAACTCGGGTGTGTAGACGATCAACTCGTCGCGTTCCCTCTGACGGTTGAATCCGCTCACGGGATAGGGCGTCTGTCCATCGACGATGATTTCGGCCTTGACGTCGACCTGGCCGATCGATATCCGCGTCACACCTTCGGTGTTGGCCACGGCCAGTTCGGAGCGGGGGCGGCTGGGCTCACTCAACACATTTGCACCCATGACCAGCATTCCGGCCGGGTCTCCTCGGTAGACGCCCGCCATTTGAAAATATCCGCCATTGATGGCCGCCATCGCGGCGTAGCGCGCGGCGATCGAGCTTGTCGACTCGGTGCCGGCAACCTCGTCCATGGCGATCGCCAGGGTGATACGCGCCCGGCGGGGATCCAGAAGAAGGACATTGATGATCCAGCGGTCTGTTTCGGCCTCGATCGAAAAATTGCCGCGGCGGATTTCCAGGTGTTCGACGCCCGGAGCGAGAGCTTCCTTTGTCTGTACGTCTTGAGAGCGGCCGGTTTGGCCGCTCCCACCGCCCGTGGCGAAAAAGCTCAAAGCAATTACGGAAATCCATAGAAAAAGGATCAAACGGGCTTTGGTCCGGTTCATATCCGAAACCATAGTCCACCGCCGCCGATGTGTCAAGATGTCCGGTTTCTATTGACTTCGTTTCCGCCCCATTCTATTCTTGAAAACCCGGCGTGCGCACCCGACGGAATAAGGAGGCTGACCATGACCCTTTCCCTTCGAGATAAAATCGTTTTCATCACCGGGGCCAGCTCCGGCATCGGCCGGTCCTGCGCCCGGGCTTTCGCCCGGGAGAACGCCCGGATCCTGATGTCCGCGCGCCGGCAGGACAGGCTCGAGGCGCTGGCCGCCGAGGTGAGGTCCGAGTTTGGCGTTCCCGTCCGCTTTTTCCAGCTTGATGTCCGCGATCCGGCCGCCGTCGAGCGGGCCGTTTCGAGCCTCCCGCCCGAATGGGAATCGATTGACGTCCTGGTCAACAACGCCGGACTAAGCCGCGGCCTGGACAAGCTCCCTGAGGGCAATCTCCGCGATTGGGAAGAAATGATCGATACGAACGTCAAAGGCCTGCTCTACGTCAGCCGGGCGGTTACGCCGGGCATGATCCGGCGGGGCCGCGGGCACATCATCAACATCGGCTCGATCGCCGGCCACGAAGTCTATCCCGGCGGCAATGTCTACTGCGCCACGAAATTCGCGGTCAATGCCCTGTCCAAAGGCCTTCGCCTCGACCTGGTCGGAACTCCGCTCCGGGTCAGCACGGTCGATCCCGGCATGGTTGAAACCGAATTCAGCGTCGTCCGCTTCCACGGAGATACAACGAGGGCGGCGAAGGTCTATGAGGGCCTTCAGCCGTTGAGCCCGGATGACATCGCCGAGGCGGTTGTGTTTTGTTCGACCCGGCCGCCGCACGTCAACATCAGCGAAGTCATTGTCATGCCGACGGCCCAAGCTTCGGCCACGATGGTTTATAGAAAGACCTAGCGTCCGTCGGCTCTTTCAGCAGCCACGACGATAACGCATCACAGAGCGCCTTCTGTTTCCTTGTTCAGCCGGGCGAAGAACCCGACCATGTAGGCGTGGCGCCCCGCGGCGATCCGCCGTCCTTCGGCCGTGAACATTCGGGCTTTGACCCAGCGGAGCTTGACCATGTATTCCCGGTAGGCGGTGTCTTCCTTTGTGTAGGGCTTCGTCGCCGAAAGATCGCGGTCCTTGTTGTGGAGCCGGGCCCCGACCTCGCCGGCGAAAAGAAAGGCTCGGCCGATCCCCACGGCTCCTATCGAATCCAGCTTGTCCGCATCGAACAGAACCTTGGCTTCCGTGGTCGCCGGCACTGTGCTTTTCCTGAAACGATGCGTTCGGATGCAGTCGCCCACGCGGCGGATGGTCTCGATGTCGAGGCCGTGTCGGGCCAGGATCTTTCGCGCCAGGGCGGCTCCAGCTTCCGAGTGGCAGATCCGGCCGTTCGACCGATCCTCTTCGGCCCGGCCGATATCGTGCAGGATGGCGGCGAGTCGGACGACGTCCAGATTGGCTTTCTCTTTTTTGCCGAGGCGAAGAGCGAGTCGACAGACTCGCTCGGTGTGGTCCCAGTCGTGGCTTCCGCGGGCGCTTTTAAATTGCCGGCGCGCGGCTCGTGTGATCGAGGCGAATGTCGTTTCCGCGACGGCCGGCATGGAATTAATTCAGGACGATATCCAGGCTGAAAACAAGGCCGAGGGATGACGTCTGAATCCATTTGCCCGCTTCGGGCCCGCCCTGGTAGGTTTGAAGCTTGGCGATGTCTCGCCCCGGGCCTCCGCCGCTCACATAGAAAAGGCCGGCGAGGCGGTACATGGCGCCGCCGCTGATGAAAATCGACGAGCCGAGGCCAACCGTCAGCCCGGCGCCGAAATTCGCTGCGATCCCGATATAGGTAGCGTCGGCTCTGACGCCGTCGAGCTCCGAACCATTGCCGACCTTGAGCCAGGGAACGCTGATCCCGACGAGATAGTAGGGGCGGACCGGGGAATCGATAAAGAAGAAATTTTTCCCGTTGATCTCGAGTGACTGAAAATCCGAGGAACTCTCGATATCTTGAAAATGCGCCTTTTGGCTCGATTTCACAAAGGCGATTTCCCAGAGCCAGGTAGCCTGCCTGCGGCCGAATCCGATGCCCAGGCCGGTCGCCTTGTCCAATCGCGGAAGGTAATAGGCTTTATCGATATGCCACAGGGTCAGGGCTCCATTGAGGTCGCCCTGGAAGTCCAGAGGATGCCCGGAAAGACCCAAGAAAAATCCTTTGCGGAACGCCGCCTGACCCACGGGAGGAAAGAGCGCGAAAAAAACCGCCGCGCACATCAATGTGAAGATGATTTCCGTCCGGCGTCGTTTTTTCATCCAGCAGAATTTATTCGACTTTGAGATGGTTGTCAACAAAAAATCGCCCGCCTGCCGGGACACAATCCTTTTATCCGCCAAAGGCATCCTGCCCCGCCTCGTTGAGGGCTAAAAGCCTTGATTCCCGGCCGCTGGGGAGCCGGCGAGAGCTGACGGGCTCTTACTTTTTGCCCTCCGCTTCCGCCCTAATCTTCTCAAGCTGCTTGTTGTATGTTTCTTTGACGGTGTCGGGAGCGAGCTCGATGGCTTTTTGCATGGCCGCGATCGCCTCGGGAAAATTCTTGAGCTTGGCATGGGCATTTCCAAGCCCGTACCAGAAATAATACTGCCTGGGCTTGAGCTCGACTGTTTTTTTCGCCGCGGCGAGGGCGCTGTCGAGGTTCTTTCCCTGCGTCGACCAGAACGTGGCGTAGCTGTAGAGTGCCGAGTCATTGGCGATGTTCTTCTGCATATACGCCGGACCGAACAGGGCCAGCGCTTTGTCCTCTCTCCCTACCTTGAGAAAAACGCCCGCCGCCTGTTGGGTGATATAGGCATTATCCGGCTCGAGCCTCAGGGCAGTCTCGGCCATGGCCAGGGCGCTGTCCTTGTTTTCGTTCTTCGCCGCCCAGAAGTTGGAATAGTTGATCAGGTTATAGGCCATCATGAACACCTGGTTCTCCAGGGTGTCTTTACCGTAGATCTCGTCGGCTTTAGCCTTATCGCCCTTGAGAAAATAAAGGTCGGCCATCGTTTGGTTCATTTCGAGCGCGGGATTGGAGCGGGTGAGGTCTCGGATTTTTACGGCGAGCTCGGTGCCCTTGTCGAGCGGTTCTTTATCCCTGACGATCCTCGTGAGCCACGCATTGAGAACCGCCGGATCTTCGGGATAAGCCTGGGTATATTCTTCAAAAAATTTGGCCGCTTCCTCTTTTGTCGCCTGGTACCCGTAATAATAGGCCATCCGGCCGTAGGCTTGTTTCAACAGCTTGCTCTTCGAGTATTTGGAGATAAAAGCCCGGACGGGCGCGAAGTCGGGCTTAGCGCCGCCGATCGCTTGAGTGGCGATAGAGAATTCGGCGAATTCTGTGTAGGGGACGGTGATGTCGTAATATTCCTGGGTGTAGGGGCCTTCTTTGCCTTGGGGGTCGAGGGCGACGACTTCTTTGTATTTTTCGAGCGATTTGGCGTCGTCGTAGCGTTCGCTCCATTTGCGGGCCAGTTTGAAGACCGCAGTCACGTCCTTCGGATTTCTTGCGTATGCGGCGGATAGCGCTTTAAACGTTTCTTCGCCCTTCAAAATCCTGTCGAGACTGGCTTGGAAATTTTCGGGCGGCGGGCTGTAGCCGACAAACCAGTCGACCTCGGCGCCGTCGGGTCCGAAAACAATTGTCGTCGGGGTCGCCCGGATGGCGAATTTCTTGAAGGTTTGATCGCCGATCTCCTGATCGCGGTCGGCGCGGAAGAGGACGAAATGGGTGTTCAGGAAATCCTGGAATTTCGGATTGGCGTAAAACTGCTGACCCAGAGTAGAAATCGACGAGGACCAGCTTGTTCTCGGTCTTGGCTTTGGCCACGGCCTGGTCCAACGTGCCGTTGAACCAGCTCTGGGCCGAAGCGGCGGAAGCGAGGACAAGGACCATTGAGAGGGTTAAAGCTTTTTTCATGGTTGCCTCGTGAGGGAATATAGAATTTTTTAGCAGGCGCTGTCAACAGGTCGAGAGTCTTTTCCGCCTTTTCTTGACTCCTTTCCGCGGGAAACTATATAGTTGCTTTCGCGCGAGTGGCAGCAATTCCGATCTGAGCGAAAGCGAAGTTCGTGAAGCGCGACTCAACATGCTTTTTGTCCAAGGAGGGAATCACAATGCGAATCATAGGGAAAAAGCCATTTTTACTGGTCCTGACGCTTGGTTTGACTCTGAGCGCCTGGGGCCGGGGAGGAGGTCAATCCGGAGGGAAGGCGATCTTTGATTCCCCTCCGGTGGAGACTCGCCAAAAGATCACCATCAACGGGGAAGTGCTCGCCTATACCGCGCGGGCGGGCTACATCCCGTTGCGCAATGCGACTACCGGACAAACGACGGCTTATCTCTTTTTCACTTCCTACGCCAAGGATGGGGTGAGCGATGTCTCGGCTCGTCCGCTGTTCTTTTTCCTCGGCGGGGCGCCGGGTGTCGCGGCCAGCTGGCAGGAATTTGGCGGGTTGGGGCCGAAACGGATGAAGTGGACGGGCGACGGAGGTGCCGGGCTCCCGCCCTACGGCTGGACGGATAATCCCAACACCCTGCTCGGCCAAGCCGATCTGGTCTTCGTCAACCCGGTAGGCACCGCCTACAGTCGTCCTAGCCAACCGGCCCAGGGTTCGGAATTCTGGACCACGGCTGCCGATATCGCTTCCCTGGGAGAGTTCGTCCGCGGCTTCATAAATATGTACGACCGCCGGAATTCACCCCTTTTCCTTGCGGGGGAGGATTTTGGCACGGGGCGCGCGGCGGGGCTGGCCGGCTATCTCCTCGAACATCAAATCCCGGTTCAGGGCGTCCTGCTGTTTTCGATGACGCCGGCTGCCGACGCTGTCGCCGGCGACGAACAATACATCACCTTGCTGCCGAGCCTGGTCATGGCCGCCTGGCACCACAAGAAGCTGGCGCCCGAATTGCAGTCGTTGAGCGCGGATCAAATCGCCGAACAGGCCCGCCAGTTCGCTTCGCGCGAGTACCTCCATGCGCTCTACAAGGGTGACCGCATGACGCCGGAGGAGCGGACCAAGGTCGTGGCGAACCTGACGCGGATGACCGGACTGTCACAAGCGTTTATCGTCAATAACAATCTGCGGATCACGTTGGACCGCTTCAGGCCCGAGCTGCTCCGCGACCGGCGCCGGGCGCTTTCGAACTCGGACGCGCGGGTGACCGGATACGTGCCGGGCAGCGGGGGCGGGCGCGGCGGCGGCCGCGGCGGATTCGGGATGGGGATCGTTCCGGCCGCCGTTGATCACAACTTGAGTACTATCTCGGGAGGTTTTCTCACGGCCTATGAGACCTACCTTCGGCGCGAACTCGGCTTCACCAGCGGCAGCGGCATCTACTATCTTTTAAGCGGCGGCATCGGGGCATTCACGTCAACCGGGAGCGACGAGGCGAGTCTCAACGGCGCGTTCCTCCGCAATCCCAACCTGCGTCTTTTCGTCGGCGTGAATTTCTTCGATCTCAATGCGCCGTTTTATGCGACCGAATTCACCTTGGCTCATCTGAACGCGTCGCCCGAGGTCCGGGCCCACAATATCACTGTCGGTCATTACGAAGCCGGCCAGATGTCCTACCTCGACACCAAGGCCTTGGCTAAGTTGCGCGACGACTTGGCCGTTTTCATCAAGGAAGCGATCTCACCGGCTCGCCAATAAAGGCGAGAAACAAGGAGTCCACCCATGAGAATTCCCAGACGATTCCAACGAATGCTTTGCGGCTTTGTCGCGCTGATAGCGGTTATGGTTGTCGGAGCCTTCGCCCAGGGCCGGGGCGGCCCCGGCGCGACCGGCAATTTCTACCGTTTCAACTACGGCTTGAGTGAGATGCAACCGATCGACTACCCGGCCAAGCCGATCACGAGCAAGCACCAAATCACGATCCAGAATGAGACGATTGCCTACATCGCTCATGCCGGATTCATGCCCATCCGGAACGCGACCAGCGGCGTGAACGAAGGGCATTTGTTCTACATCTATTATGCTAAGGACGGCGTCACCGACAAGTCCAAACGGCCGCTCTGGTTCCTGTTCAACGGAGGACCGGGCGCAGCCACCATCTGGCTGCACATGGGCGCCTTCGGTCCCAAGATGGTGAAGATGAGCTCGAACGGCTTAGCCCTGCCGCCCCCCTATACTTACGTCGACAATCCTTATTGCCTGCTCGATACCGGAGACCTGGTTTTCATCGACGCCATGGGCACGGGCTTCAGCCGCCCGGACCGTCCAACATATGGACCCAACTTCGGCGGCGTGGACAATGACCTGGCTGCCTTCGGCGAGTTCATCCGCTGCTTCCTGAACGAATACGACCGCTGGAGCTCGCCGCTTTTTGTCGGCGGGGAGAGCTACGGCACGACGCGGGCCGCCGGTTTGGCCGGCTATCTCACGGACCGGAGTATACCCCTCAACGGCGTCATGCTCCTCTCGGCGGTCATCGACGCCAACGCCGGAGCGGGGGAACAGCGCCAGCTCAGCACGCTGCCGACCGAGATCATGACCGCCCACTACCACAAGAAGCTTGCGCCGGAATTGCAAAAGCTCACCGCCGAGCAGATGGCCGAACAGGCACGCCAGTTCGCTTCGGGCGAGTATCTGGAATATTTATTTGACGGCGCGCGCGCGTCGCAAGCTCAGCGCGACAAGGTGCTGGAGACCATGGCCCGTTTGACCGGACTCACGAAGACCTTTATCGATGCCAACGACTTGCTCATCCCGCTCGGGCCGTTCAGCACGGAGCTGCTCCGCGATCGGCACCTGATGACATCGCGCCTCGATTCCCGTTTCGCCGGCTACCAGATCGACGCCGGTTCGACCAGCACGAGCTTCGACTTCAGCAACTCCAACATCAGCAACTGTTTCCTCGCCTGCTTCGAGGCCTACGTCCGCAATGACCTGAACTACAAAAACCCCTCCATCTACTACCTCTCGGGAAACGCGCCGCCCTGGTCGGGCGAATACAACACGGTTGTCAATCTGGAAAACGCGCTCGCTAAGAATCCGCATATGCGCCTTTTCGTGGGCATGGGATATTATGATTTTGCCTGCCCCTTCTATCCCGTGGAGTGGACCGTGGCCCATCTGAAGGTGTCGGACGAAATCAAGAAGAACAACATCTTCCTGGGCTACTACGAGTCCGGCCACATGGTTTATATCGACCAGCCGTCGGCGGCAAAGTACCACGCCGACCTCGTGAAGTTCGTCCGGGCCTCGCTGCCGAAGTAACGGCGGGCGGGGCAGGGGAGATGCCGAAGACGGGTTGAGGCTGGCATCGGGCGAGCTCGGCACGACGGCAGGTTGTTGAATTGCGAAATTCGGTGACGCTCATCCTTTTTCCTTTTTTTTGAAGCGTTACAGCCTCCTCATTGCCTGTTTCTCTTAGAGGATTCATTCTCCGGCTTAATAAGGTCGCTTGACAAATAAACTGATTTGGAATATATTCCGAATTGGTTAAACTAAAATGGAGTATATATCTCGATGTCAAAGACGCCCAGAATCCTGAAAATAGAGATTCCTTCGAGACAATCCGCTTTTCTCTGGGGACCCAGGAAAACGGGCAAAACCACATATCTCCGGGACGCCTTCCCGGATAGCTTGTTTTTTGATTTTCTGAAAACGGACCTGGTCCTGGAATTCTCCAAAAGACCGTCTCTCTTGAGGGAGCAGCTGCTGGCCAAGGAGCCGGCCCGGCTCAAGTCGCCGGTCATCCTGGACGAGGTCCAGAAAGTTCCGGACGTTCTGGATGAAGTTCAGTGGCTGATCGAGAACAAGAACCTTCGTTTCATTTTATGCGGATCGAGCGCTCGAAAGCTGAAAAGGGGCAAGGGGAACCTTCTCGGAGGGCGGGCCTGGCGCTACGAAATGTTTCCTCTTGTTTCCGCGGAACTCCCCCGGGTCGAACTCCTCCCGGCCTTGAACCGGGGGATGATCCCCGACCATTATTTTCAAGATTCCTGGCATAAATCATTGGATGGGTACGTCCGGGATTATCTCAAAGAAGAAGTTTTTGCCGAAGGCTTGACGCGGAACATCCCCGCCTTCGCCCGTTTTTTTGACGCCATGGGCTATTCCCACGGGGAAATGATCAATTTCTCCAACATCGCCCGGGATGCCGGAGTGGATTCCAAGACGGTCAAGGAATATTTTCAGATCCTAGTCGATACGCTCCTGGGCCGGATGGTCGAGCCGTTCGCTAAAAGACCTTCGCGCCAGGTCATCACCCGGGCTCCGAAATTTTTCCTTTTCGACGTCGGGATAGCGGGCGCCCTAGTCAAGCGCCGGATTCCCGAGGCGCGTGGTCACGTCTTCGGTCGGGCGTTCGAGCACTTCATTTTCACCGAACTCGCCGCTCATTCTTCTTATCGGGAATTGGGCTATGACATCCGCTACTGGCGGACGAAATCCGGGCACGAGGTCGATTTCATTTTGGGAGAGGGAGAAGTTGCCCTGGAGGTCAAGGGCTCAAGCCGGGTGGACGATAGGGAGCTCCGTGCCCTTGCCTCCTTCAAGGATGAATACTCGCCGAAAAAAGCGATCGTCATCTGTAATGAAGTTGAAGAGCGCAAAGTCGGGAATATCCGCCTCATGCCCTGGCGCCCGTTCCTGACCGCGCTCTGGGCCGGAGATATCATCGGCCGATAAGCGGATTTGCTACCGTGTATGAAAGACGTCTCTGCGGTTTTTTTTAATCTCGACCCTTTCGGCGAAGATCTTATTTCGCCGGCGGTGCGGGATTCATCGAAATCGTGTAGGACATCTTGACGCCCGGCTTTAACATGGCCCAGACCGGGCAATATTTTTCTTCGGATAGCCTGATCGCTTTTTCGACCAGGGCCCGGTCGAGGCTGTCCCCTTCGAAAATGTACTCCATATAGATTTCGGTTAAGACCTGAGGATGCTCGTCGCGGCTCGTTCCCAAAGCCGTCACCTTGAATTTCCGGACGTCCTGTTGCATTTTCTGGAGCAGGGAGATCGTCGTTTGACCGCTGCAAGCGGCCATGCTGATCAGCAGCAGCTCTAATCCTCTCAGGCCGGCTCCTTCGCCCAGGGGCGGAGGAAAATCGATCGGGATGACGTGGTCGAATCCGGCGTTGCCTTCGAAATGCATTTTTCCCGTCCAGTTGACCGTAGCCTTGAGTGGACTGCCCACAGGATTTTTCCTTTCAGCCGTTATCGGCGCGGACCGGGATGCTCGTCATTCGCTCCGGACCAGGGTGAGCCGCACCCGGCGGGATTTTCCTTCGCGCTCAACTGTCAGGGTTACGACGTCTCCGATTTTATAGTTTTCGAGCGCGGTGAAGAGGTCGTCATAGGAAGTGACCTTGGTCGCATCGATGGCCGCGACGACGTCGCCCAGATAGTAGGTGCCTCTCCGGTCGCGCTGGATCCCGACCAGTCCGGCCTTCTCGGCCTGGCTGCCGGAAGTAACTTCGACGATCGCTACGCCCCGGCCTTTGATCCGGAATCGCTGGGCGTAGTCATCCGTCAAAAGAGACATCGGAAGTCCGGGCCGGACGGCTTTCCCGAAGCGAATGATTTCGGGGACGATTTTCTTGATGATGTCCACGGGAACGGCGAATCCGACGCCGCTCGAGGCACCGGAGGGCGAAACAATGACCGTGTTCATCCCGATGAGCTCTCCGCTCGAATCGAGGAGAGGCCCTCCGGAGTTGCCGGGATTAATCGAGGCGTCGGTCTGGATCATATCCCGGATCGTCACTCCGCCCGCCCCGAGAATTTTGCGGCCAATGGCGCTGACGATGCCTGTGGTGACCGTGTGATCGAAGCCGAAGGGATTTCCGATGGCGATCACTTTCTGCCCGACCAGGAGGTCCTTGGATGAACCGATGGGAATCGGGAAGAGATCTTTGAGGTCGCCGACGATCTGGAGGACGGCGACGTCCTTGGTTTCTTCCTTGCCGACGAGCTTGGCCTGCCGCTGTTCCTGGTTTGGGAGCATGACGCTGAACTCGACGCCGTCTTCGATCACGTGGAAGTTCGTGACGATATGGCCTTGGTTATCCCAGACAAAACCCGAGCCGCTGCCGCGCGGGACTTTTTCCTCGTTGAAGTACCAGTCGCGGACGAGCTGGATGTTGGTCACGAAGACCACGGAATTCTTCGTCCGCTTGACGATCTCGATCGTGTTTTTCTCGTCTTCGGTGAGCTGGGCGCGGAGAGCCGGTGTTCCGAGGAAAACGAAACACACGACCGCGGCCGATATTTCAATGAGACGCCGATGATTCCGTCGCATAGGAGATTCCTCCTTACGCTCCCGATTATAAACGATTTCGGCGCATGCCTCAAAACGGCTCCGCCCCGGAAGGGCGGCGGCCTCCAACGGAGTCCGCATTCGACGGCGAGACCGGAATCCGGGGCTCAGACTTTCTTGTCCGATGCGCCGGGTTTCACCAACGGAATCCCTTTCCGGCATAAAGGGCAGGCGTCCGGTTCGTAGGCCGCGATTTTCAAGGCGAGAAGACTGCCCACCGGCCGCCCTTCGATTTGAACTTCGCCGCCCGTCCTGTCCACAAGGACATAAACGCCCGCCACTCCGATGTCATGCTGTTTCAGGCATTCGATCACTTCGTTAATCGATCCGCCGGTCGTGAGGATGTCTTCGACGATGATCGCCCGGGAGCAGGCGAGGCCGATAAAACCCGAGCGGAAGGCCATTTTTTCATCGACCCTCTGGGTGAAGGCGAATTTCTTGCCGAGTTTGAGCGCCGTGAGGAAGCCGATGGCGATGGCTCCATAAGCCGGCGAGACGACGAAGTCGTATTCCTTGTTCTCGCTCTGGATTTTCAGAACGAGAAGGTCGATGATCTTTTCGAGCGCGGCCGGATTTTCGATCAGCCGGATTTTCTCGAAATACCATTCGGAGTGCTTTCCCGAAGTCAGCTTGAAATGTCCCTGGAGGAGGGCGTCGGAAGCTTTGAACAATTCCAGGATGCGTTCGTCGGCGTCCAGGTTCATGGCTCTTCTCCTATCTTGGGAATGAGGCTCCGGCTTGGATTTCTGGAAGACAGAAGGAAAAATCCGCGGCTTCACCGCAGCGGACGCAGGTCATTCGGACTTCGAGCTTTTCGCATTTCAGGCCTGGCTCCGTGCTATACGTGGTCCGCCAAGAGCCCCCGCAAGTCGGACAGGACTTGGGAGCTGCGATCCTGACGTCGACGGAATTCCGCGGCCGAACATCTGACGCGATGGCGATCGTGCGGATGGATAAATCCGCGACACCGGCTTCTTTGAGTTCCTCCAGAAGCGAACCGAAGAAGCGCAGCGATTCCCGGGATTTTTTACGGGCGAGTCTTTGTCCGGCCCGCGTTCTCATGTTCCGGGGGAGACAGGCGGCGTAGGTCAGTTCTTTGCTCAGCGAGCGGAGGACGGCTTCCCGAAGCGTCTTGCCCCGAAGCGTGGATTTGACGAAAAACTGGGCGGCGCCGAGCGCTCCGAATTTGGCCAGAAAATCGGCGTCATGGACGATGGCCGAAATCGCGTCCGGTTTGGATCCGGCGTTGTATAAAGCGCGCAGGGCGTTTGCGACGCGCACGATTTTCGAGGCCGGCATCCCCGCTTGAGCCAGCAATCGTTTCGCTATCCGCGCCGCGTATTCTTCCTCGGCGCGATCATCCTCATGGTAACGTCCGCCGCCGAATTTCCCGGCGTCATGAAACAGAGCGGTTACAACCGGGAGGAACGGCGGACGCTTTTCGGCGAGGGCGAGTTTATAGCTGTACGCGGCGACGTGGGCCGTATGCTCCCAAAGGTAGCTTTCGCCGGGGGCGGCCTTTCCGGCGAATTTTTTTTCCGATTGTTCGATCGCCCGCTTGATTTTTCCAATAAGACCGGGGATGCGGGCCTCGACCATGCTGATAAATTCTGGGAGAGCGGATTTATTCAAGGGCGCGTTTCTTTTTCCCTATATCTTTGAAGAGGGAGATACAGGCTATCGAGGAGAGAATATTTGTCCGGCATCGCTACACTGTCCAATCGGTCACGTTCAAACCTTTGATTCGATTGAATTCTTTGATGTTATTCGTGATAAGCGTCGCGCTCAAACTCAGCGCATGCGCGCCGATCTGCAGATCCAATGGGCCGATCGGTGTCCCGGCCTTTTCAAGCTGAGCCCGAATAAGCCCATATGCATCGGCAGCTGGTTTGTCGAAGTCAGCGATTTCCAGCGGCAAGAGGAATTCTTCTAAAGCCTGCCTGTTGCGCTCGACGTGTTGACTTTTTTCCACGCCGAAGCGGAGTTCCGCGAGGGTGATGGTCGAAATCCCAATATCACCGACGGCTTGAGAGCGAAAATGGTCTTGTAATTTGGGGGATTTATTTTTAATGAAGTAAATGCACGTATTCGTATCGACCATGAACTTCATCAAAAATCCTCGCGAGCTTGAGCTTTCGGCTGTTGTCGTTCGGACATGAAATCGTCGGAAAATTTATCGAGGCTTTGAATTAGAGTATCCCAGGAATTCCTGGCCGGGATTAAAATCACGGCATTGCCCGATTTCTTGATGAAGACATAGTCCGTATCGAACCTAAATTCTTTGGGGAGGCGGACCGCTTGGCTTTGTCCATTGCGAAACACCTTGGCTGTTCTCATGAGAACCTCCTTCCCAAAAATATATATAATAAGTATATACCACGCTTTCAGAGAGGGCAAGCGTTTTTTTTGATATTATAAAGACGTGCAAAAACCGCGTCTAGCTCAATTCTTCCCGGTCACGTTGATTTTGCTGGCCGGAGGCCCGAGCCGCCGGATGAAGAGAAACAAAGCCCTCCTTTCTATCGCCGGAAAACCGCTCATTCAAAGAATCCTGATCCAGGTCGAAGGACTCTTCGACGAAATCGTCGTCAGCATCGCGAAAGGCAGGCGATACGATTTTCTCAGATATTCTCAGGTCGAGGATGAGGCTGATGGCCAAGGTCCTCTGGCCGGGATCCTGAGCGGCCTCCGGGCGGCCCGCAATCCCGTTTCATTCGTCATGGCCTGCGACGTTCCGCGGCTCGACTCCGGTTTCGTTTCACAGATGGTCGAAGCGGCCGAAGGTTTCGACATCGCCGTCCCGCGGACGGACCAAGGCCTGGAACCGCTCCTTGCCGTCTATAAAAAAACTGCCATTCCCCATATCGAGCGCCTCCTGGCCTCTTCCGAGCGCCAGGTGCTCGCTCTTTTCGAGCGCTGCCGAACCCGTGTCGTCGAAATCGGCCGTCCGGCCTGGCTTCTCAACCTCAACACGCCGGGCGATTATCGGAAATACCTGCGCTCATTAAAAAAAACGGTAACAAGCATCAAAGAAAAAGGCGACAAGGACCGCATTTTTTAGAAAGCCTGACTGAAAATATGCCTTATATTGACGAAAAATGAGGTGCCTGCCACCTTTTTTTCACCGCCGGTTTTATCAAACGCCGAGGCGGCTATACGTCGCATAAAAGAGAAAGCGGCCGGAAATCTCCGAGCCGAGGGCGCTCAGGAAAGCCATGGTCAGCCACCGGCCGTTCAGGGGTCCGCCGAGCCTGCCCTTCGCTGCAAGAACAATGCACAAGACGGCAGCGGCGAGAAAAGCAAAACGGAAAAAGAGAAAGAGATAGATCCGGGAGATCGGGTATTCCGCGAGAGTCGCGTTCTTCACTCCCAAAAAGCCGATCCCGGGAGTGAAAAGGATCGCGGTCAGAACGATGAAGAGGACAGCGGAGAGCGAAGAGATGACGACCGCAGGCTCAAAGAGTCCCAGCGTCTGGAAGAACACCCGCCGGGCGATGGCGACGAACAACGGTCCGAGCAAAAGAGCGGAAAGAAAAAAGGACAACAGGGTGTTCAACCCCCGCCACGCGGGAATCGTCCTCAACATGTAGAGCCTGGACATGCTGAATAAAAAAACGATTCCGGCGACTGCGGTTACGATGAGGATTCCTTGAATGAGCGCGGGGGAGCCCGCCTTTCGCCACCTCAAGACGGCGAGAAGCGCCAATAGAAAAAGGAAAATGAGCTCAAAGGCAATCTCCCGGCTGAGCCAGGACCTTCGCCAGTTGTTCAAGGCAAAAACCGCGCGGTTCGGCCGGCCGAGATGAAACAAGGAGAGAGCGGCGGCCAGGGCGAGAACGGCGACGAGGGCCGGGAAGGCCCGGACCGTCAGATGAATCGCGGGACCTCGCCCGGGAAGGAAAAGTCCGGCGGCGATTGTCCAAAACGCGCCGACCGCGATTTGGGATAAGAGAGTGAATGCGACGAGCGGCCATTCTCTGGCCGCGGACCCTCTGAATCGGGACATCTCAAATCTCTTCCCAGTTTTCGACCTCGGCCGTTTCTTTGGTCGCCCGCGCGGCGCTTCGGTGCGGTTTGATCACCAGGGCGGGTTCGCAGGTTTTCGCTTCGGGGAGGGGAAAAACTTCGCTCGTCCCGCCGTATTTTTTCCGCAGCTCGGAGATGTCTCCGAAATCGAGAGCGCGCATCGGGCAGGCGGAGACGCAGGCCGGCGGCTTTCCCTCATCGAGATAGTCGGCGCAGAAATCGCACTTGGTCACCCAGCGTTTGCGTTCGTCGAACTGCATCGCTCCATAGGGGCAGGCCCATTCGCAGTAGCGGCATCCGATGCAGGCGAAGGTGTCGATGAGGACGACGCCGTCCATCCGCTTGAAAATGGCCTTGGTCGGACAGGAGGGCAGGCAGACGGGGTTTTCGCAGTGATGGCAGGCCATCGAGAGAAAATAGCTGAAGACGTCGGGAACCCAGACATTGCCGGATTTCTTCCAGCCTCCGCCGGCGATCTCGTAGATCCGCCGCCAGAGGACGCCGACGGCCAGGTCGTTCTTGTCCTTGCATGCTCCCTGGCAGGCCTTGCAGCCTGAGCACAGGCTCGAATCGAAATAAAACCCGTATTGCCGAACGGCTTGACCGTTCATCGCGCTTTCTCCACCTGAGCCATGATCGTGTGCTGAGCGTTGCCGAAGGCGAGCGGCGTCCATCGCTCGCTCGTCAGGACATTCACCGAGCCGCGCTGGTCCACGCCTTTATCGTCGGGCGCCCACCACGCGCCCTGGGGGATGGCGACGACGCCGGGCATGATCTTGCGCGTAACGCGGCAAACGGCTTTTGTCGCGCCGCGGTCGTTAAAGACTTTGACCAGGTCCCCGCTCCGAATTCCCCGCGCCTCGGCGTCCAGGGGATTGAGGAACACTCTCTGAGGAAACGCCTCACGGAGCCAGTCCACGTTGTCCATCGTCGAATGGACGGTGGCCAGATAATGATGGCCCACGACCTGGAGCGGATAGATCTTCGCTTCCGGGCCGAATGGGCTTTCCCATTCGCGGATATATTTCGGCACCGCCGGAATCGTATCCGGTTTGTTCATATCGTGGAGCCGTTTCGAGAATATTTCGATTTTGCCCGAGCGTGTCGGCAGGGGATGACGGTCCGGGTCCCGCCGGAAATCGGCGAAAGCGATGGCGGGCTTCGTCACCGGCACGGAATAGACGCCGATGTTCGATTTCTCAAACTCATCGAGCGCCGGAATACCGGGAAAGCGCGTTTTCCGGTAATATTCGATGGCCCAGGCCACCCACGCGCGCTCGTCCCGCCCTTCGGTGTAGGCCTCGCCGAGGCCGAGCCGCTGAGCGATCTCCGCGCATATCCGGTAGTCGCTCTTCGTTTCGCCGGGAGGCTCGACGACCTTCGGCATGAGGATGACCTCGTCGCCGTATTTCCAGCCGTCGGCCAGACCCCATGTCTCGAACTGGGTGCAGGCCGGGAGCAGGATGTCGGCGAAGCGGCCGGTCGACGTCAGGAAGTTGTCCTGGACGACCAGGAACTCGACGCGCGTTTCGTCCTGCAGGATCTTGACCGTGCGGTTGATGTGGGCGTGCTGATTGATGAGCGCGTTGCAGGCGACCGCGTAGATGAGCTTGATATTCGTATCGAGCTTATCGACGCCGACGACCCCGTCGTCCTTGGTCATTTCCTTTCCTCGGAGCACGGCTTCGGTCCAGAGAAAGGAAGGGATCTGAGCTTGGACCGGGTTGGCACCGGTCGGGAAGACGATCCAGGATGGCCCGCCGTCGGGGGCCTGGAGGGCGATGCCGCCCGCCCATCCGCCCGGAATCCCGACGTTCCCGGTGATCGCCGCGAGAACGCATCCGGCCCGGACGACCTGCTCGCCGTATGCCCGCCGCTGCATCCCGTATCCCTGGTAAAGCATGGCCGGTTTGGTTGTGGCGTAATCGCGGGCGACGCGGGCGATCGTTTCTTTGGGCACGCCGCAAATGGGCTCGGCCCAGGCCGGCGTTTTCGGGACGCGGTCCCGTCTTCCGAGGATATAGTCCTTATAGCTCTCCGCGCCTTCGGCTCCGCCCGGCATCTGGCTTTCGTCGAAGCCGAGGCAATGCGTTTTTATGAATCCGGCGTCATGGAGGTTTTCGGCGATGATCACGTGGGCCATCGCCGCCATCATGGCCGTGTCCGTCCCGGGCCGGACCGGAATCCATTCGTCGGCCAGGGCGACGGCGCTTAAGCTCAACCTCGGATCGAGGCAGACAATCCTGGCTCCGCTCTCTTTGGCTTTGCGGAGGAAATATTCGGAATTCGTCCCGTCGCGCATTTCGCACGGATTCCAGCTCCACATCAGAATATATTTGGAGTTCACCCAGTCCTGGCGCTGATTGCCGGTGATGTTCGTGCCGTAGACATAGGGCGTGGCATAGGAAATCGCCGCCCAGGAATAGCTGTTGTAGAAACCGAGCGATCCGCCGTAGAGATTCATCAATCTCTGGGCCGTTTGGCGGCCGTTCGTCTGGTTGTAGCTTCCGGTGCCGTAGGGGACATACATGGCCGCGTTGCCGTAGGTCTTTTTGACGCGCTCGAGCTCGGAGGCGACTTTATTCAGCGCTTCGTCCCACGTGATGCGGACGAATTTCCCTTCGCCGCGCTTGCCGGCGCGCTTCATCGGGTGGAGAAGGCGGTCGGGATGGTCTTGACGGTGGCGATAGGACCTGCCCCGGATGCAGGGACGGAGCTGAGGATCGTCGATGCCGTCGTACGGCCGGTCGTCGCCCTCGATCCGGACGATTTTGCCGTCCAGGACATACACTTTAAGGAGGCACCGCCCGCCGCAGTTGTGGGAGGGGCACCCGGTCCGGATCATTTTGACTTCGGACGAGGACCCTTGGAGCGGAGACGCGGGCGAAACGGACGACGCGGTTTTCCGCCGCTTGCCGAATTTAAGCGAGGTCAGAGCCGCGCCGCCGAAGGATGTGCTCCAGCCGAGGAAGCTGCGGCGTTTCATCGAGGCGGCTTCGAGCTTTTTCTTTATGAACGGAGAGTCATTCATGGGTATGGAGCGGGCGTTTTGGTCCAAATCTTCCGATTTGGCGCGCGTCCCCTCGCATTATCTTGAGATAGTCGTGTCTTTC
>Ga0214473_10001351_pt1 | contig 32690 bp, 24 predicted proteins | sample RVTome_7_FD_203509 | JGI IMG/M metagenome (GOLD analysis project Ga0214473, IMG submission 203509) | Soil microbial communities from uranium-contaminated site in the Upper Colorado River Basin, Wyoming, United States - RVT98D197 | ecosystem: Environmental > Terrestrial > Soil > Contaminated >...
ACATGAAGACAAGCCGAAATCTCCACGCCCCGTAGGGGCTTTTCCTTGTCAAAACGCTCTCGTATTAGTTTTAAGACAGGCATTTGATTATCCGCCCATTCAATCCTGAAGCTTCCCTCTCGCGCTAGAGTAACATCCTTAACATCATAGTCCACAAAAAAACAACTCCTTTTCACGTGTTCGGCAATTCTTTTCTATACTTCAGACCCTTACAACCTTTTAACATATTCCTGATCCGCAAGGTTGGCTCAGGACTCAAGACCCGGGACTCCAGAATTCGGCAAAGCAAGCTTTGCTGCTACAGTTCAAGGAACCGGGCACTCGCCTTCAGACCTCGGACCTTGACCTTGACTTTGGACTTCGGACCTGGGACATCGGACTTCTTTATCCTTCCGCAAGTCTCTTCTTCAAAACGCTTATCCGTTCAACCGGTGAGGGGTCTATGCCATAGAGCACTGCCAGATAGACACTGACGAAATCGGAAAGATAAATCAGAGAGAGCATCTTTGACAGCTTGGATTTTCCCTCCGCCCATATTGTTTCCACGCTGCCGAATTTATGCTCAATGAGCTCCCTGGTAATATCGATCCGTTTTTTTACCCGTTCCGGCTCCTGTTCATCCCTCAAGAGGATAAGGGAAAAGTCTTTCGTAATTTCCGCCAAAAATTCCCAGCTTACGGTTTCATTGTGGTTCAGCTCCGGAAAAACATGCCAAAAAGAGGGTATTTTGCTATTCTCGTTAAACTGACACTTCCAGCGGAATGCTACTACATCGGTGAGCCCGCTAAAACCATAAACGACCGGCAACTTGCCATGTAATCTCGCCGCCAATTCTTTGGCCGGGTTGCCGGCGAGAGCGCACGCGAGCCCGTAGCTTGCGGATTTGGCATGCAAGAGCTCTATTGCCTCTTCAATCTCCTTCTCTTTGTCCGGGACAAAGCCCAGCCTCGTCAATACAACGAGAAGAGGAATAAACAAGTAGCCCAAAGCGGACCGGGGCTGAATCCCGGAAGGAATCCTCACAACAGGGAGTCCCAGGCCTTCGGCTTTTTCCGCTAACTTACCGCCGGTTGTTATGCTTACAATTTTGCAGCCTCGTTCGATTGCCTGATCAAACCCACTAAGAGTCTCTTCGGTATCTCCGGAGTAGCTCACGGCAAAAACAAGAGTCTCTTTATCAACAAATTTGGGGACTCCATAATTTTTGTTTACAAGAAACGGAACTTTTAGCTCCTCTTCCAGGAGTGTTCGCGCAATATCACCGCTTACCCCCGATCCTCCCATGCCAAGGACAAGGATTGACCTTGTCTGTGCGCTAATCCCCTTGAGACCGTCCAGGTTAACATCCTTTCCTAGGCGTGCCGCCTCCCTGCACTGAGAGGGAAAATCCTCGACAACCTTCAACATGTTCGAACGGTCAACCGAGGTTATTCTTTCAACATCGTCTAATGTCAAAAGTCCCATCTAAGCTCGCCTCCAGTTTTGAACCCGCCTATCATCTAAACCTATCACAATATCCGGGTTGATCTTCCACAGAATCCAAGATATCCCTACCGGTTTGGAGCAAATCCGTAACCTTCTCCGGACTCTCCGCCTCCGCATACAGCCGCACAACAGCCTCCGTGCCCGAGGGCCGTATCATTAGCCATCCATTATTCTCCAGGTAGAACTTATAGCCGTCCTGGGTGTTTATCTGCGAGACGTTCCTGCCTATTAAGGTACGCGGGTTGAATCCTTTCAAAAACTCCAGTATTGCCGGTTTGACATTATGATCGACTTCAACATCCCATCTATCATAGCAGAAGCGGCCGATTCTTCCCGTGAGTTCATCGAGCAGTTCACCCAAGTTTTTTCCATTTGCCAGCATCATCTCAACCAGAAGCAGGCTGATCAAAATACCATCCCGCTCCGGAATATAGTTTTTAACACCGATTCCGCCGCTCTCTTCTCCACCGATTAGAATGTCCTTTTCTAAGATGTGCTCGCAAATGTGTTTGAAGCCAACCGGTGTTTCGAAAATCTTCAAGCCGTATTTTTGGGCCAGAATATCTATCATTTGAGTGGTTGAAACAGTCTTCACAACATCCCCGCTCCAACCTCTCTTGTTGATGAGGTGCTCTAGGAGCAGCGCGAAGATCTGGTGTGAATTGACAAAAGCGCCGGATGCATCAACCGCGCCAATCCGGTCCGCGTCACCGTCAAGTGCAAAGCCGGCATCGAAGTTCCCCTGGACAACATAATCCCGAAGCTCGCCAAGATTTTCAGCGATTGGCTCCGGATTGACGCCGCCAAAGCCGGGATTCACACAGCCATGAACTTCTTCGACCTCGCATCCGAGCTCAAGCAAAGCATCTCTGAGGTAACCTTGACCCGCTCCATACAAAGGATCGGCGACCACACGGAGCTTCCGGCCCGTGTAGCGGGAGATTGAATCTCTGTCAAGAACATTCAAAAGGCGCGAAAGATATTTTTCTTTAGGATCAAATAAGTGCAAAAGGCCCTTCTCGCGAGCCTCTTCCGTAGTGATGATCTTGGGTTTCTTCTGCTCTTTCCGATTATTATTGTAGCACTCTTCTATCTTTCGAGTTATGGCCGAAGTGGCGGATCCCCCGTACGGGGCTTTGAATTTGAAACCGTTATATTGAGGCGGATTGTGACTCGCGGTTATGAGCACCGCACCGTCTGCGCCAAAATCAACCGTGGCACAAGAAACCGCCGGTGTCGGCGCAAAGCTCTCGGTCAAAAAGACTTCTATGTTGTTCGCGGCCGCAACCAAAGCCGCTTCTTGCGCAAACCTGTCGGAAAGAAATCTCGTATCGTAGCCGACAACCAACTTCGGTCGTTGATCAATTGTCTTCGGACCTTGGACCTTGGACCTTGGACCTTGGACCTCTCCATTCAAATAATCACATAAGGCTTGAGCAACATGCCTCACGTTTTCAAAAGTAAAACCATCGGCGATAACATCACGCCAGCCGTCGGTTCCAAAGTTAATCATTTAGATTCACCGTCTTCCTTGCATATCTAATAGAACTCTCAAGCGCACTTGCTGCTGACTGTTGACTGTTCACTGCAAGCTTCCTAAACCCTCTCCCGCCAATAATTAAGGAGATCTTCCAAAGTCTTCTCCAAAGGAATCTTGGGTTCCCATCCGGTCACTTCTTTGAATTTTGAATAATCCCCTAAGAGAATGAGCACATCCGAAGGACGCATCCGCGCCGGGTCTTGCTTTATTTCAACTTTGACCGGACTCAAGCGTAAGAGAATATCCAGCATTTCCCTAATTGTGATGGTCTTGCCTGAACAAATATTGTAAACCTCGCCGGGAACTCCTTTTTCAAGAGCAAGCCAGTAGGCATCAACGGTGTCCCGGACGTCACTGAAATCCCTCTTTGCTTCAAGGTTGCCTACTTCAATGACTGGTTTTCTTTTGCCTTTTTCGATTTCAGCTATCTGCTTTGCGAAGTTGGAGGTCACAAAGACATCCCCGCGCCTGGGCCCTTCATGGTTGAAGGCGCGTGTTCGAATTATGTGCAAATCATAGCTCTGATGATACTGGTAACCCAGCAAATCTTGCGTAACCTTGCTTACCGCATAAGGGCTTAGCGGTCTCAAGGGATTGGTTTCTTTGATCGGAACCTCATTCTCAAGAACTTGCCCGTACTCTTCGCTTGAACCGGCGATCTGGATTCTACAGTCCGTATCCATTTCTCTCATCGCCTCAAAAATATTCAGTTCGCCAAGAATATTTGTCATCAACGTTTCCGCAGGTGCGTGCCACGAGGTAGGGACAAATGATTGGGCCGCAAGGTGGAATATGTAATCGGGTTTGCTATCCTCAATTGCTTTCATAACCGACGTAGCATCTCTTATATCACACTCAAGAAGCTTGATCCGATCTTTAATGTGATCAATATTCTCAGTACGGCTGCGCCAGCGGATCGTGCCGAAAACTTGCACCCCTTTACTCAGACAGTATTCAGCCATATGGCTTCCGACAAAACCACTTATTCCCGTAATAAGAACTCTCATCGATTATTTCCTCCTAGTGATTTGGACCCGGATATTGCAATAGAATTCAGCGCTAAACCTATCACAATATCAGGGTTGAATTAGAATTGTATTTTGCCCACTTCAATCTTAGTATCAGGCCATATTCTAATTCCTTTTTTCAAGTAGTTCTCATCTTTCACAACCATGTTGTCACCTAATACAGCAACCTCCTCGACGTGGACCTTCTTGCCTAACTTCAGTCCTCTGCCGAGGATACTATTTCTTATCACAGCCGCCTCATCTACAAAACAGTCATCATAAAGGACACATCCCTCAAGGCGGGTCCCCTCTCGAATTTCGCAATTATCCCCGATAGTGGTATGGCCAAAAATGGTTGTATGCTCTAAAATTCTGCAGTTTTCGCCGATTATCGTCGGTCCGAATACTGTCGCCCCCGGACTGATCTCGGTACCTTTTCCGACCCAAACACGGGGCTTTATCTCCTCGCCCTCAAATACCAAAGATATCTTACCCTCCAAAATATCATGATGCGCTTGAAGATATTTTTGAGGTGTGCCTATGTCCAACCAGTATGCGCTTGAAGGAAACCCGAAAACCGGCTCCCCTTTTTCTAAGAGCGCAGGAAAGAGTCCCCTTTCAAAAGAATAATTTTCCCCTTCGGGCGCATATTTTAACACGTCCGGCTCTAAAACATAAGTCCCTGCATTGACTAAGTCGGTTGTCACCTCATCCCAACTCGGCTTTTCAAGGAACTCCAGGACATGACCGGTCTTATCCAAAGGAACCAATCCGTATGACGTAGGATCCTCAACGGACGTCAGCGTCAAAGTCGCCTTGGCTTTCTTTGCCCGGTGATATTCAATAAGCTGCGATATGTTCAAATTCGTCAGAATATCACCATTAAAGACAATGAAGGTGTCATCCAAAAGATGCTCTACGTTCTTAACCGCTCCACAAGTACCTAGCGGTTCGTCCTCCGTGACATAAAGAACATCCGCACCAAGCGAACGCAGGCCGAAGCATTTCTCAAAAACCTCCGGTAAATAACTTGTGCTTAAGATGATCTCATGTATGCCGTGACTTGTAAGCAATTTGATTACGTATTCCAGAAAAGGAATATTTGCCAAAGGCAACATTGGCTTTGGCGTGGTACAAGTAAGCGGCCGCAAACGCATCCCCTGCCCGCCAACAAGAATTACTGCTTTCACAATTCCGCCCCTCCTTCAGTTAAGTAAGTGTTGTCGTATGTCCAACGTCGTATGTCCAACGCTAAGCCCACTATTCGATATTATTGATTTAAGCATTGCCCGATTTCTTGCGTTCGACATTCGGCGTTCGTCGTTCGTCGTTCCTCGACCTTTTCACCAAACTCGCAAAGATCAATAATAAACCCCGGAAAAACAATCCGATTCCAATCAAAAACTTCAAATGCCGCCATGGCTTGTCTTTATAGAGCTTTGAATAGAAACGGTAAATGCTCTTTTGGTGTTCGATCATCATCTTGCTGCTCATCTGCTTGGAACTCTGTCCAATATGATGGTAAACTTTAGCTTTAGGGTTGTAGTATATGCCCCAATCTTTTTGCCTGAGGCGGTAGCACAAGTCCATGTCTTCAACATACATGTAGTAATGCTCATCGAAACAACCTATTGATTCAACCGCCTCTTTTCTCAAACAAAGGGCAGCGCCGGAAATCCAATCAACCTCTTGATCAGATTCATGGTTGCGCTCGACCCTTTTATATCTCTTGGAAAAAGGATTTGAAGGGAAAAACGCTCCCAAGAACGCATGAACCGTAGCGTCCGCAAATGAAGGAAAGTCCCTGCAAGAATATTGAACCGAACCATCGAAGTTCAAGATTTTCGGCCCGACGGCGCCCGCATTCTCATGCGAATTCATAAAATCATGCAGCACATCAAAACAGCCTTCGACTATTTCCGTATCACTGTTCAGCAGCAAGACGTAGTTGCCGGCCGCCTTCTTTATTGCCTGGTTGCACCCTTTAGCAAAACCCAGATTATCTTGATTCTCGAAAATCTTCGCTTCCGGGTATTTTTCTCGTACCATTCCGACGCTGCCATCAGCGGAATTATTATCCACCACAACGATCTCAAGAGAAACCGAAGATTTGGCTTCATTGACTGATTTGAGACATTTTTCAAGCAAATCTTTTGTATTATAACTTATAATTGCAACGGTTAAATCCATTTTTCAGTTCGATTCTTTCGCTCGCGATCAGCTTTCAACAACTCTCCTGTATATGGCGAGGGTTTCATCAGCCGCCTTTTGCCAGGAAAATAGTTTTGCTCTCTCCACACCCTTCTTGGTCAGTTCCCTGCGCAGACCATCGTCGGTTAGAATACGCAAGATAGCATCGGCAATTGCGTCAGAGCTGTTCGGGTCGACCAGCAAGCCCGCGTCGCCAACCACCTCAGGCAACGAAGAGATACTGGAAGTCACTACGGGTGTTCCGCACGCCATGGCCTCCAATGGCGGAATGCCAAAACCTTCATAGAATGAGGGGTAGACAAAAACACTGGCCGCATTGAAAAGCCGGGGCAACTCTTCTTCCGGAACATATCCCGTGAATATTACTTCCTGCTCAATGTTGAGTCTTTGCACCAATTCAAAGACAGATTGATAATTCCAACCCTTTGTGCCGGCAACAACTAGATTGTATTCCTTTTTTGCCTCTCTAACTACTTTTGAAAAAGCCTCAATCACGCCCGCAATATTCTTGCGCGGCTCGAGCGTACCAACAAAAAGGATGAAATCCTTCTCCAAACCGTACTTGGCGCGAACCGGTTCAAGACCGTCGGTTTCACCGAGCGGATGATAGAAATCCGTATCTACACCCTCGTAAACTACGTCAATTCGGTCCTCGGGCAGCCCAAGAAATCTGACCGTATCCTTCTTCGTGCTTTCGGAAACAGCGATGATCGCACTTGCCCGGTCGGCCGCCAATCTGATCATCCGCTGAAAGAAGATTACCTTGCTTCTCTCGTGAACTTCAGGGTGAGAAAAAAAGGTCATATCATGAAAAGTGGTAACTGTCGGAATCCGGCACTTCAGGGGAATCGTATAATGCGGAGAGTGAAAAACGTCCAATTTGTTTCTTGCCATGTGCCGTGGTAGAACAGCTTGCTCCCACCATAGCCTGAGCAGCCTGTTGTCCATACTGCATTGAATTGTGCGGAAGTTGTCAACGGCAAAATCAAGAAGCAGCGCATCTTCCTTCTTGGAAAAGATATGGAAGATATCCTCTTTGTCAATATCCGCCAGCGCTCTAAGTAAATTGAGCACGTAGAAGCCAACTCCGCTTTTTGCCTTTGGAATTGCCGTTATGTCAAATCCTATCCGCAAATCAGATATCCCTCTCTTGATTGTCTAGTTCACGACACTAAGATAAGCATCAAGGTTTTCTCTTGCCGCTTTGTCCCAGGAAAAAAGCTTAGCTCTTTCCTTCCCTTTCGCGGCCAAACCGGTTCTCAGATCTTCTTTTTCCAAAAGATCCACCATGGCCGAAACCATTTCATCAACATCATATGGATCAATTAGGATGCCGGCCTCTCCAACGACCTCCGGTAGTGATGAAACATTGGACACAATAACAGGAGTGCCGCAAGCCATGGCTTCAAGCGGAGGCAATCCAAAACCCTCGTACAAAGAAGGATAGACAAAGACATCCGCTTGGCTCATAAGAACGGAGAGCTCCGCATCGGGGACCGGGCCCGTCATAATTAAGTCTTCTTCAAATTCTTTTCTTCTACATTCCAGCAGAATTTCCTCAAAAAGCCAGCCTCTGGGTCCGACCAAAACCAGCCTGTGCTCAAATCCCGTTTCCCTTTTAAGCTTGGCGAAAGCCTTCAATAGACGAATCAGATTCTTGCGCGGCTCCAGCGTGCCGACACAGAGAATATATTTCTTGGCAATGCCATAATTTGACAAGACCTCTTCCTTCTTATCAAACAATTCAGTGTTTATTTGAACCCCTTCATGTATTACCCTTATCCTCTTTTCATTTACCGAAAGAAGCGAAACAATATCTTGCTTGGTGCTATGAGAAACAGCAATTAGCAAATCAGCCTCCTCGGCCGCGATTCGCGCCGCTCTCTCATGAAACTTGAGAGACCGGGGCGTATAGAACTCCGGGAATTTCATGAACGCCAAATCATGCACGGTGACCACAAGCTTTGACGATCCCTTGGCGGGAATCGCAAACGTCGGAGCGTGCAGCAAATCAAGCTTGCCGAAAAGCAAATCCGCCGAAAACCACCGCGCTCGATTCCAAAAAAAATAGAGAAGCGGCCTGGGAAGCAGCAGCGACTTGAGCTCAAAGTTTGCTCCCCGCGTCAGGTCGTCAGCCGGACTCAAATCCTTGTCTTTGCTTCGTGAATGAAACAGAAGATACTGGTTTTTCTTGTCAACATCTGCAAGCGATTTGACTAAATTGTATGTATAGCGCCCTGTACCACCAGCAACTTTGTAGAAAAGCTGATCGATATTTATTCCTATTCTCATACCGCACCCGAAACCCTTCAATGCAAAATGCAAATTGCAAAATGCAAATTTTGAAACCTTAAGGCAAATAGGAGAAAATGACTCTTTTCAGAGAACTTCTTCATACAATCTAAGCGTTTTCTCAGCCGTTTTGGCCCACGTGAACCTGGCCGCTCTTTTTAATCCCCGCTCGATCAAATGATTCCTTAATCCGGAATCACTAAGAACTTCTGTTAGCGCGTCCGCAATCTCGTCAGGGCTATGGGGATCAACCAGAACTCCGGCGTCCCCGATAACCTCCGGAAGCGAAGTCGTTTTTGAAGCGACTACCGGCGTTCCGCAAGCCATGGCTTCCAATGGCGGGATGCCAAACCCTTCATAAAGAGATGGATAGAGGAATACATCCGCTCCTCCCATCAGAAGCGGCAACTCCTCATCGGCCACATAGCCCAGATGCATCACTTGCTCTTCGAGTGAGTAGGATGCAATCTTATCAAAAGCCTCCTGCCCTCTCCAGCCCAAGCTGCCAACAAGCACAAGCTGATGTTCAAACTTTGATTTGCTCTTGAAAATCTCGAAAGCGTCAATTATACCGCTCAAGTTTTTTCGTGCCTCAATTTTCCCGACAAAAAGGATGTATTTTTTTGAAATGCCATATTTATCCAAAACGTCTCTTACCCGATCGTTCTCGATCACATGAAAAGCCGGAGCGACACCGTTATGAATTACGGTGACCTTTTGTTCCGGCACACCCAGCACATCTATCACTTCGTCTTTCGTAAAGTCTGAGACAGCAATCACCTTGTCCGCCCTGCTAATCTCTTGAGGCAGGGAACCGGCATACGCACGCGTCGCCTCAGGATGCTCAGCCGGCATCCGTGCAAAACCGACATCGTGAATCGTCAAGATGAGTCTGCCGGCCCTTTGCGGCGGTGCAATGAAGTTGGTTGCGTGAAAGATGTCGATCTTCCCTGTGAAGAATTCAACCCGGGGAACGCCGATTGTCCGCCAGAGCTTCTGCATTGCTCTGGCCGGAAAACGGTAATCCGCGTAGGCCAAATGAGGCCTCTTGGGAATGATCTCCGCAAGAGGTGCCGATTTGCGGAGCGAAGTGCAAAATAGCACCAGCTCAAGATCATTGCCTACATCGAGAAGGTTATTGACTAGGTAGTAGGTGTATTGACCAATGCCGGTTCGTTGATTGAGAAGCGGCGTCGAATCAACTGCAACGCGCATGAAGAACTCCAACCATTATTTTTCCTAATTTTAACCCGAATATTGCAATAATATCCGGGTTCAACTTCTGGAAATCAGCACGACCCCAATGCATATTACTATGGCGCCAAACCAGCGCAGAGGTATCACATTCTCTTTCAAGAAGAACTTTGAAACAAAAAGAACCAGAATATAGCTTGTACCCATCATGGGATAAGCAAAGCTCAGATCCACTCTGGACAAAACAATAAGCCAGATAACCGAAGCCGTCACATAAAAACTCAAGCCAAAGACGACATTTGGATTTGTAAAGACCGCAAGCAGAGTCTGAATTGGCTCAGTGAGGTGCGTCGTTGAAATCTCGCCAACCTTATTCATTCCGATCTTAAGACTTATCTGACCGCAAACGGCCAGCGAAATGCTCAAAAAAATCAGAGCCAAGTTCTTGGCCATCAGCATGCTCCTCTACCGACGCCCCTGTAAACAAAACCCAGTCTTTCCATCTCGTCAGGATCCAGACAATTACGTGTGTCGATAAAAAAGGGCTGCCTCATGAGAGATTTTACCTTGCCGTACTCGAGTTTCTTAAACTCTTCCCAGTGCGTAAGCAGAATTACGGCATCGCTGCCTTCGGCCACATCATATGCATTGGCGACCAGCCTTATATCATCATTCAATACGGACTTGATATTATTCATGGCAATCGGATCATATGCAAGAATGTTAGCTCCTCTTTGCTTAAGGTATTGCAGAACGGTCAGAGCCGCGGATTCCCGGATATCATCCGTTTCCGGCTTGAAGGCGAGACCCAAAATACCGATTTGTTTATCCTTGACATCACCGAGCATCTCTTCCACCCATTTTCCGATAAGCCTTTTTTGATCCTCGTTGACTCGCATGACGGCTTTGAGGAGATAAAAATCATAGCCGTGGTCATCGGCCGTCTTCGCCAGGGCCTTGCAGTCTTTGGGAAAACAAGAACCTCCGTAGCCGGGACCGGGTTCCAGGAAATGCGGTCCGATTCGTTTGTCGAAACCCATTCCTTTGGCGACTCTTTCCACATCGGCTCCAACAGCGCTGCAAACATTGGCAATTGCGTTGATGAACGATATCTTTGTAGCCAGAAAAGCATTTGAGGCATACTTAATCATTTCAGCACTTTCAGGATTGGAAACAAAGATATCCGCCTTCAATGGTTCATACAGCTTAGTCATTGTCTCGATTGCTCTTTTGCTGCCAGTGCCGATTACAACCCGGTCGGGATTCATGAAATCTTCAACCGCGCAACCTTCTCGAAGGAACTCAGGATTGGATACCACGTCGAAGTCAATGTCCGCTGACGAATTCTCACGAACAATTCTTTTCACCAATCGCGATGTTCCCACAGGAACCGTGCTTTTATTCACAATAACCTTATATCTATTCAATGATTTCCCAATCTCAGATGCCACGACCTTTACATAACTCAAATCAGCCGCTCCTGACTCATCTTCCGGTGTTCCCACGGTAATGAAAACAACATCAGCGCGGGCAACCGAATCCGCCGTATCCGTTGAGAACAACAGTCTTCCTCTCTCAAAATTTCTTATGAAGATTTCTCTGAGGCCAGGTTCATAAATTGGAATTTTCTTCTCCTTGAGTGAAGAAATTTTGCCTACATCGATGTCACAAAAAATAACTTCATTGCCTAAGTCCCCCAGGCAAGTTCCCGTGACCAAACCGACATAACCAGTGCCAATAATGCAAATCTTCATTTAGAATCTCCTATCTGCCCGATTTCCGCATAGACGAAAAGTCACATTTGGTAATTTTACTATAAAGCCGACCTGGTAACAAATTGCATAATGCCAACAGCGGCAACGGGGCGAAGCTGAATCAGAAGAGAAACTTCTTGTATTTGAACGAACTGACAATTCTTGCCAGCAAAAAAAGCGGTATATAGAAAAGCAAAGCTGCAACCGTTCTGAACTTTTCGTAGAGTGAAAGGCGATCTTCAGCCTCCTTGTCCGCATTGCCCGGCCAGGACGAAACACACAAGCGGTAACCGCTGAAGAGAAAGAAAGCACACCCTGCAGCCAGGAACAAGATCAAAGGCAAGAACATGCTTCCGCCAAAAGCGATAATCCCCCCATTAAATAGAAACAAAAGGATCAAAAAGCTCAAACCGACCGTCGAAAATCCCCAAAAAACAGGCCTAAAGGGTGCCCCGAAATCACCAATGTATCCGGGATACATTTGCAGCATAAGGCTGTCATACTTGTGTAAGAAGGCTTGTTTTGCCAGCCCCTTGAAGCCGAGCTTTCGCGGGGGATGTATGACAATCGCCCGGTCATTCTGAATAATTTTCCCAAAATTCCTCTCGATTCTTAGCGCCAGATCAGTGTCCTCATAGTACGGCGCTTCAAACTTCTCATTGAAACCACCCGCTTCATTGAGAACATCCCTCCTGTAGGCCATATTGCAGGTCGTAAAACCGAAACCTGCCGGAGCAATCTTCCAAGGAAAAACAAGAACCTCGGGCGAAATTGTGCTTCCTGAAGCACCGACGACTTTCTGATCTTCGAAGGACTCATCCAGTTGCTTCAGCCAATCAGCGTCGGCTATGCAATCAGCATCTATGAAAACCACTATCTCGCCCTTTGCTTCCCTAATCCCTGCATTTCTTGCCACCGCCGGCCCTCGATTAGACTGCTTCACATATCTGACTCCGTTTGCCACTCCGTTCGTTTGTTCCAGTTCTTTTACCAAAGCCTCGGTTCCATCCGTTGAACCGTCGTCAACGACAATTATCTCGAATTGGTCCTTAGGATAAGCCTGCCCGGCAAGAGCACGCAAGCATGTTCTTAGGTCTTCTTTGCTGTTGTATGTAGGTATGATGACGCTTGTTTTTATCATAATCTTCAATCGAGCCGAAAATTAGTCTCCAACCGGTTTTTCTCCCGTTGGCAGGCCAACCTACTCCAAATGCCTTTTAGAAAAACTCGCATGCTAGATTCAGGTATTCTATTCTTTAGGATTTTCACTCGAACCCTCGATTCCTTGAATCCCGAATTTAATTAACTTCCTCTGACGGCGCAAGCTCTAGTCCGTTGAAGGCGATGCTCACTTGTCTCGTATCTAAATTATGCAAAACTGCATCTATTTCTTGAGCACCGGGGCTGCTGTGAAGCAAAATCTTGCTGGTCCCCGGCCGAAGCTCTATGCCTTCAATTTCAATAACCCTTGAAGGAGTGGCCGATATTTTGAGATCGCTCAGAACCTGACCGTTGGAAATAACCTTCAATCTCCTGGGTCTTACAAAGGATACCGCTCTAAACTGCAATTTAGCGTGAATAACGGAGTCGCTCAAGTTCTTCACGGACAGTTCACCGTCGTTGATCATCCAACGCCATTGTCTATGATCATCCCATCTTTCCAACTTGTCAAAATTGCCGTCAGGTACAACAATCAATTGAGGCGGAGTGGCTGTTACTTCGTATACCCGGCTGTTTTTGAAAGTCTTCACAATCTTTAGTCCTGACTTCGGAACATAAGGAACCCTCTGTTTTTTTCCTCGATATTTGTCTAGATGCAAAACAACGTATTTAACTTTTAGATAACTTAGCAGCGCCGGAACATCGGGATCGGAAATGTTCTTTACTTTTATCCGCCACTCCTCCGCCTCGGTATAAGGTGAAGAACCGTTTACCAACCTCTTGCTGTGGATTCTCTGGCTGAACATATAATCGTAATTGATCACGTCGTCACTCTTGACCAGGGGATATTCAGCTATGACAAAATCTCCCTTCTGCTTTGCCAGCCAAGAATATACGGGCCTGGGAGCCGTCAACAACGTCAATCGAGGAATAAAGGCAAACTCCAATCCCAAGAATATAGTCAGGGTGGCAAACAATGCGATTCTACTTCTTCTTCCCGGCAGAAGCTCCAACAGATAGGCCAATCCCACCCCTGCAAGCACTGCAACGCACATCAAGACAACGATTCCAAATCGAGAATAACTCCTGAACATAGGCAAAAACTTGAAGAATAAATAGGATGGGAAATAGACGGTGAGGGCGCCTATTGACTTATACGGAGGTGCCGAGCAAAGCAAAGCTGCAAAAGCCCCAAAAACCAAGAAGCCAACCGCGAATAGTTTCTCCCGTGTTATAATTTGCGTTTTTCGTTTGGTCCAAGTATAGACAACACCTATGAAAGCCAGCAATAAAGGAACGTATCCCAGATACAGACTTAGTTCACATGTATTACTTCCATGCTTGCGGGCAAATATGAAGGGCTTAGTATACCGGCGAAATATGGGATTTGTAATCGAAGGAACCAGGTAATCCCACGGTCTGGCCGAAAAACTCATCAACTGAACCAATGGATGCACTCTCTCCTTAACATCCACGGTGCCCGTATTCTGAAAAAGCCTTAGGTTAAAGGCAAAAATCAAAGCGGCAGCCAGCGCAAGGGTAACCAGGTAGAACCGGGCTTTCTTCAAGTCTATCTTCAGTTCCCTGGACGTCAGCAGCCAAAATAATCCCCGGTAAACAAAGAAAATAAGGGTGAAGATGAACATGAAAAATCCATAGTATAAATCGCTTAAGACCACTAAAGCAAAGGACACGCCGCATAATATGGCATTCCGGTAGTTTTTGTTTTCCGTAAGCATCAACAATGATAGAAGATAAAAAGGCATCCACTCTATGTGAGCCAGCGTCAGGTGTCCCTGTGCCTGGTTGATGTGATAGGGAGAAAATGCAAAAATAAGCCCCGGCATTACGCTGGCAATCCGGTTTCCAGAGACACGGTACGCCAGCAGGTACATAGCAAATGCGCTCAGGGGGAAGCTGATAAAAATCAATAGGTTATAAATGAAAATCTCCCTAAATAGGAGAGAAAGAGTCAGAACAATAGAGTTCAAAAACAGGTATTGGATGGATAAGTGGGCCCCGAAAGGCGCCGCGATCATGGGACTAAGATAAGGTGAGAGACTGTGGTCCCAAGCATATTTCAGCCACCAAAAATGCCAGATGGTCCCCGTTTGATCCCCGGGCCACGGATAGCCGTACACAGAGGTCGCAGATCTGAGAATGAGCGGATAAGTGGCCGCAAAAGACAAGGCCACAAAGACCAAAAGAATTATTATCTCCCGATAATATCCCTTAAGCCGGCTTAACAAGTTTTCCCTCCCTCAACAAGAAATTCGCGCGGACATGCTAATGCTTTCTTCTCACCGAAAATGAAGTTGAAAGCTACGATAACCGATGCTCACTTTTCTGGAATCATAACTGGAAGAAATCGAGCTGAGCGCTTTTGGTTCTTGCGGCGTATAAAACCTGACAAGATTTCTTCCCGGTTTGAGTCGGACATTCTTTATGCTTAGCTTTTTGGGTTCATCCGCAAGTCCTTTCATGCTTCCGGCCTGACGCCCGTTTACAAAAACCCTTAGGCTTCTTTCTTCACCTATAGAGACAACATGCTCGGACGAAACTTCCACACTAATCTCTTTGCCGCTACGATTATCCAAAACCAACTTGCCATTGTTTGACATCCAATTCCAACTGCGTCCATCTTGCCAATAGTCGGCTGAATAGAAATTGTCATTGTAGAAGATGATGACTTTCGGCTTGGAAGTTCTCACTTCATATACAACATCTTCGCCAAAACTCTCAATCAATCTAAGCCTGGAAACAACCGCTTTGGGAATTCCATTAAAGTTCGCTCCATATTTCCCCTTATGAAAAATAACGTACTTCACGCCCAAATGATTTAGCATGTCATAAGTCGAAGGATTTGAAATATCAGTCATGCTTGACCTGACTCGTTCGGCAAAAGTCCCCGGAAGAGCCCCGTTTGCCAGCCTTTTCTGATGGACTCTCTGGTAGAACCGGTACTCATCATTAATGGCCTTGTCGCTTCGAACCAAAGGATATTCAGCAATGATAAACTCTCCTTTTCGTTTTTCAAGCCACTTGTAGACTTTCGGAGTCCGACTCAGATCCATCACCCGAAAAGGAGGAACATTTGTGAACTCAAGAATAATAATAGCAACAAGCCCGGCCACAGTCAGAAACCTCTGCCTTGCATCTCTTAGTGACTCCGTTAAATACTTCGCACCAAAGCCTGCAAGAACTGCGACCGATAGCATCACAATGATGCCAAATCTAGCGTAAACCCGGAACGTGGGCGCAATCTTATAAAACAGGAAAGAGGGAAAGTACAATTTGTATCCGGCTACCGCAATAAAAGGCGGCAGCGAGAAAAGGATCGATGCAAGCGCAATCACCACAAAAAAAGAGAAGATGAATCTTAAATTATTATTCGAGGAACACTCTTCCTTCTCCCACACTCTCTTGAAAACAGCGTAAGAAACCAAAGATAGCGGCACCAGACCCAAATAGAGCGTTTGCTCGATAATGTTGCTTCCGTGCAGATGAGAGTCGACAAATCCCTTGAAAAAACGGCCAAATAGTGGATTGTCAACCGGTGGCACTACATATTCCCATAACCTTGTTGAGTAAACACGCAAGTCGGAAAAAGAGCGGACCACCGAGACTCGATACCGCGAAGAAATTTTCAACATGGAATAAATAAATGGAGTCATAATTAAGAAACAAGTTGAGAAGAAGACCGACCAGACTCTAAGCAGATGGAACTCAAGAAAGCTTTTTTTCTCGATTAGGTATTGATACGCTGCAGTGAAAACTATGAAAATAAGTGTGAAAATAATCATAAAAAAGCCAAAATAGAAATTGAAAAGAAGAAGTAGGGAAAAGCTGAGTCCGCAAAGGACTGCGCAAAAATAGGTTCGTTTCTCGTTCAGTTTCAGGAGACTGAGAACGTACAGAGGGATCAATTGAACAAACATAAGGTGCGCTTGAGCATGAACCAGGTTGAATGGCGAAAAAGCGAAAATAACTCCAGCAAGGAAACTCGCGGCACGGTTTGCAGTCAGGTAGTAAACCAGCAGATATGTGAGAAATGCGGAAAGTGGAAAACTGACAAAGATCAAGAAATTATAGATCGCAATTTCGTTAAAAAAGAAGGATAACCCCAGTACTATGTAATTGAGAAGAGCATACTCAATGGTCTTCGGGACTCCAAAGGGGGCTGAGATAAGTGGGGTGAAATGGGGAGAAAGATTGTGTTGTGAGGCATACTTCAGCCACCAAAAATGCCAGATAGTTCCAAGTGAATCTCCGCCGACGCCATACTTCGCAGTCTGAAAATTCAAAATCAAGGGAAATGTGAAAATGACGGTGAGAAAACAAAAAAGAAAAAGAATCAATGCCCCCTGATAATAAGCGCTGATTCTGTTGTTCCGACTATTTTGATGTCCCCGCAATTGCATCTCTACCTATTCCCAAGAATAATCACTATATCCGCTGAGCTAGATCCATCTTCCTTAAGAACCGCTGCATACCTACTTTTTATCAGGACTGCTATCTGTTCGGCTATTTCTTGTCGTCCCGGCTTGTATTGAATTATCGTTTGGGAATAGTTGAATCTCTTGGCATCCCCTACATTTCTGACTCTAAAATCGCTGGTCTTCAGATCACCGGCAACTTGTTTTGCTGAACCCTTGATTCCATTCCCATTGAGCACATCAATAATGCATGAACTCTTGTCAACCGGGGCTTGCGGCAAAGAAGCTTTCTTATCTTTGCCAAGGACTAAGACAATATCCGAGCTGAAGTTGGCTGATAGATTCTCTTTTAGAGTACAAGGGTAGTATTGCGAGAGATCCTTGGCCAATAAATCAGCTGCTTCCTTGTTCCCTTTCTTGTATCGCAATTCAGTCTGCGCATAATTGTAGTTGTTGGCGTTTTCAGCTCTCTTGACATCATATCCGGACTGTTTCAAGGCATTAGCAACTATTGTTGCTTCTCCTTTTATGCCATTCCCGTTCAAAACGTCAATCTTTATTGCGCCTTTGTCTATCTTCTTGGTAGGAGTTTTTGATTCGTCTTCGGACATCTTCTTCCGCCGGGCCACCCTTTTTACAGTAAGCTTCTTCTCTGAAGAAGAAGGCTTGCTTATTGAATTTGGCTTGGTTTTAAACAAATTGAAACTGACCGCCACCATGTAGGCAACTGCAAGGAATGATACAAGAGAGACGGCGCCGATAAGTCTGAGCTTACTTCTTCTTCTCCGCTTCTTCGCCGTAACCCGAGGCAACGCAAAAGATTCTTCTTTCCGAAAATGCTCCGCGTCAGTTGCAGCCGCTGAATCATCTTGCACTTCAAACCCGGCGGATGGCAAGGGTTTTGTGCCGGAAACCCCCAAGAAATTAGTAACGCCCTTTTCGGTTTCTAAGGACATATTCTTTTCTCTAAGATGCTCAACTACCAAAAAGAGCACGCCCATAGACAAAAAGGCAAAAGCAACCAGTGCGGCCAAATTTGCCCTCGGCTCATCTGCACGCCACAAGAAGAAAGAAGAAAAAACCAAAAAAAACAAGGCAACGCCCACTTGGAATCGTGGATTAATCCTGAAAACAAGCGACCAACCAAAATATAGAACAATCAAATAAGAAAAGCGCAAAACAAAGCCAAAAATAACCAAATTGCCAAAGAAAACGCCGGAAATGATCAAAAAAAGGAGAAGAGAAAAGCCCACGAGTACATAATCCTCAGTTAGAAACTCGCGCCATGTTTCCCAACTTGCAGGTAGATCTGCCTCTATTTGGATCCTATATTGATCATCCTTTTTTTCTATCCGGAATAATGAATGCAATCTGTCACCTTTTCTGGAACCGTTTCATAAAACAGCCGTATCCGCGCATTGATTTCTTCCCGAAAATCATGTTAATTCTTTACATAAAATCTGCTTGGGTTCGATTTTTGCGCGGTTTTGTTCTTCAGGGTTCGTTTTTGTTCATATAGCCTTCGCGAAGCAGCGCGTTTTGCACTCAACAAAATCAGTATGCAGATACCGAATAGCAGCGTTAGCCCCGATATTCCCAATCCTAGGTAAAAGAAGCTCTGAGGCGAAAAATAAAGAGTCATTGCGAGCTTACCGTTTCCGCTCTTATCCAGCTTGCCGGGATCAATATACCAGGCATTAGCATAACCGTTTGCCACAAAATGCTTGTCCTCGCTTAGTGGTTCTATAAACAGATATGAAGCATCACGCGGCGTGAATTTAGTCTCGTATATTCCTTCCCTTGCTCTCTCGCCGGGATAGGTCTCTACAATCTTAACCCCTGACGCTTCTTCGGCCGCCTCCGGCTCCAAATATGCCTTCCAATGAGGGCTGAAAGACTCTGAGAAAACTAAGAAAAACGGTTCTTTGGCATTTTCGATTTTGATTTCATATTTGGTGGGATTAATTGCTTTAAAAAGTACTTGCGCCTGTGTTTGGCCCTCGATCTTAGGAACGAACTTATCCTTATTCTGGGAGGAGACAACAATGACCTGCTGTCCCGGTTTAAACGCATTCGATTCCACAAAGGGAATGAAATTCTTGAGTTCTGTGATAGTTTTGCGCTTCGAAGCACAATAGACATGAGGCATCGGTTTCCTTAGCTTATAAAAGAACAGTTTTCCTATGACTTTTGGTGGTCCCAAATCCCTTAGTCCGGCTTGAAGCACCTTGCGGTCTTGCGCAAAAAACCAATCATGACCGGAGATCGCCGCCCAATTTGTGTCCTGATGAAGCAAGACATATTTGACATTCAGAAGCGCCATTGTCTTCTTAGGAAAGGAGGTATTGCGACGCCTGCTCAGGTATTTGCCGACTAGGTTCGTGACAGGATCAATATTTGCGTTGATAACCGGCCCGGGAGAATACCATCTCATAAAGTCAGCTCCCCCATACCGATTATTAATTTTGGGGTCACGCCATTCATAGGCGCTATTATAATTCTTCGACATCGGCAACGACATGACCCGATAAAAACCCTTATCCCGACTCAACCATGTCTTCGCACTTTCATAGTAGTCCGGAATCTTTACACGCTCCGAAGGGACATACTTACCGCCCGGATTTATCACGTCGCCGTTCCAAAACGGGTAAACCAATAAGTATAACAGCACAAAAACAATCATGCCGGTAACAGACAACGAAATTTTTGGTGAGTATTCCTTTATCTTACTCTGAGCGACCATTATGCCGTTTCCAATGAGAGGCGCGAAGGCCAGAGCGGGAACAACCCCCCATTTTGCAAAAATGTTTCTAAATGCCGTAGTGAGGAGCGGCAAACCTAAATACACCCTGGCTGTTGCTTCACTTAGGGGCGGATAAACACCCTTCGCTAAGAAAACGCCGATCAATGCCAGGACTGAAAAGAATATGATGTCGGGAGGTATCTTCTTTTTTAGAAGGGAAAGAATAATAATTATCGGTATCAAGAAACTCAACAGAATGAAGGTCGGCTTGGAGTAGCTTTCACCCCAAGCATAATAGGGTTCATCCTTATATCTACCGTTCAACGCCCAGTTGCCGGTCAAGCGAAAAGCATCGATCAGCTTCACACTATTTAATGTGAGAGTATCTCGATCCGAAACGAAGCCACTTGAAGCAGAATGGCCTGCCATCTGTGCATTTTCCAAACCGGTTTGTACGTTGGGGAGAATGATAAACAAGTTCAAAAGGAGCCAAAACAGTAAAAGAAGGGAAGTAAACCGAAATACGCGGAAAAAATCGCGGTCGACTATGACAATAAAAACAGCGTAGGTCAACAGGACAAACCAATGAATTATTGCATAAACCGGGTTAAGGTAGCTTGATGAAAAAAATGTCCAGATGATCGCCAGGACCATGACATTCTTGAAAGAAAAATCGTCTTTAACTCCTTTTATATACAATCCGAGCAGCAAAGGAGCAAACGCATATCCCATTTGTATAAAGCCCCCACCAATATGCCATATAGATTGCAATGAAAAAGGATTCATCATATAGAAAACGGCCGCCAGCAAGCACGCGAATCTCGGCAACCGAATAATTGAACAAAGAAAATACATTGAGAGACCGCAAAGCGAAAATAACAAAAAGAAAAGAATTTTTTCGTACGCGATAACAGACAGTCCGATCATTTCAGAGATCTTCGCGAATAGAGAGTGCGGCAGTAATGCAATCAACTGCCTCGGGGCACAGTAGGCAGTTGAAACCGAATGATCCCAAACATACAGGGTGTATGTAAAATATTTTCCCCGATCCAAAGGCAGGCCAAAATCACCTTGATTAATAATGTAGCTACCCCTAAACCAGGTAAGCGACAACAAACCAATTGCAAGAATAACCAATATGTAAATCGTATTTTTGTTCAGACGTGTTTCATTCATTTTCGCATGAAGTCTTCTCAAATAATATTCTCAGATCGTTAGGCCGGCGATTGATAAACGGGAGTCTGGAAGCGAGGGTTAGAAGTAAAATAACCGGGATAGACAATGTCGCGATCATATCAAAGAAATAGTTTGCAGAAATCTTTTTGTCCATAAGCATGTATCTTAAGCTCTTATATACTGACAAAGGAGAAGAATGAATAAATGATAGACCGCTGATTTGTGAAAGTCTCATGAATTCATTTTTTTTGAGCAATTTGCATAGCGTTTCTTCAGTAAACTGGTATACATGCCTGGGCACTTCGAGGTTGTACCAATTGACGCCGAACAACTTGGATTCAATACAATCAAAGTTAGGAACTTCAACATATAATATGCCATTTGGTTTCAAGAGTCTCCAAACTTCCCTCAATTCATTAGTCGGGTTGGTTAAATGTTCAAGAACTTGTCGAACAACTACAATATCAAAATGTTCTTCGGGAAAACCGCACTCTTGAAGATTGTTAACCATCAGCCTATCCCTGATCTCTGGCGGGGCTGCCTCATGGGCCAGGGGTGAGTTGTCAATCCCAACCACATCATAACCCGAATCATGCAGTTCTTTTGTGAACACACCGGTGCCAAATCCCACATCCAAGAGTTTCCCTTCAGGCTTGACATCCTTCAAGACCTTTATTGTCTTGTTGAAAGATATTTTGCCCAAAGGATAATACAGGCGCTCCGAGATCGAGACGTGATAATTCTCCGGAGGATAGTATGGTGCTAAGTCGCGCTCGAATAGGATCGCCGCTAAAGAAATGAGCCCACACTCCTTGCATTGGTGCAATGCAAATTCCTTATCGCTGACCTTAAATCTGGAATCTCGGGCTGACAAAATGTCGCTAAAACTCTCACAACCGCAAATTATGCATTTTTTGTTCATCGCGTTGATCACCCCAAAATCTGAATTCTATTCTTCGTCATTGGGTTTCTGTATTCTAATTGTATGAATGGCAAAAATATACAAAATTAACAATTCTCAGTAGCTTAAAGGAATTGTCTTCCTTTTCTGAGATGTGATTGTTCCAAATACCCATCAAATAGTCTTTGTTGAAAAAAGTACGAGATACTTCGCTATTCAGCCCGTCAAAAAACAACTCTTTCAATCCTTCTCTTATCCAATGATTCAAAGGAAAACCAAATCCTCGTTTTTCCCTATATATGACGGTCCGCGGAACATAGTTGGACGCCAATTTCTTCAACAAATATTTATTCTGCCTGTTCTTGATCTTAAGTCTTCCCGGAATACTGAACACGAATTCAGCAAGGGCCTTATCGAGAAACGGATTTCTCATTTCCAGCGAGTTTGCCATGCTCGCTCTATCGGTTTTCGTCAGATACCAATCGGGAAGTTGGATCCTGCAATCAAGGTATAGAGCCTTGTTTAGAATATCATCTTGATTAAAACCCTGTTCACACTCTATCGCATCCTGGAAAACAGCTCGGACATCCAGGTTGCCCAAATCCAATAATTGAACAATCTCTTCCGGCAAGAAACTTCCGCTACCCCATAAGAAATTCCTCACGGAGAAATCATATTTCATGGTCGAGATGAATTTTGCCAGATTGTCTCTTTTGCCACCGGTTAACGGCATTGCTCGTAGGATCGGACCCCCTACCCTATCAATCATTGATATTGCACTTCTTGGTAATACGTTGTGAATTCTCTCCGCCATGATTTGCGCATTATATTTTGGGTATCCTCCAAACAATTCATCTCCTCCATCCCCGCTAAGCACAACCTTTACATGCTGAGCCGCAAACTTCGAGACAAAATATGTTGGAATAATCGCAGCATCAGCAACCGGCTCATCCATGAAGTCCAAGACCTCTTTGAATGTATCTAAAACATCATCTTTGCCAAAATTGCACAAATTGCTCTTGGCTCCGATGTGGTCGGCAACTGTTTTTGCATAGTCAGATTCATCTATCTCCCGATAAGAATACGAGACAGTGAAAGTCTGCAAATCCTGCTTCAATTTCTTTGCTACCGCGCACATCAAACTTGAATCGACCCCGCCGCTCAGAAATGCACCCAGCGGAACGTCCGCCATAAGTCGCTTCTTAACAGCTTCAGTTATCAGATAGTCCAGCCGATCCAAAATATCTTCTTCAGCCAGGTCTTCGGATATCATACCTTCCTTTGGAATGTCCCAGTAGTTGTATTTCCGTACAACTTGCCACTCATCGATTTTGAATTGCATCGTTGTGGCAGGCTCGAGTTTTCTGATCTTGTCGAAGATCGTATGCGGCGAGGGAATGTAACCATAGAACAAGTATTTGGTCAGGGACCCATGATCTATGCTTATGTTGGACAATATCTCAGGTATCTTAAGCAATGCCTTTACTTCCGAGGCAACTGCAAATATCAGGTCATCCAAATAAAAGAATATCGGTTTCTTCCCAAAATGATCTCTAGAAATTGTTACGGTCTTATTCCGCCTGTCATAAATAGAAAAGGCAAACATGCCCTCTATGTGTTCTGATAGCCTGTAATCATATTCCTCAAATAGATGCACCAACACTTCTGTGTCAGTCTCTGTCTTGAAGAGGTGACCTTGGTCTTTCAGAGATGCCTTATGATCTCTATAATCATAGATTTCTCCGTTAAAGACAATGGCGATCGTGCCGTCTTCATTGAAAAGTGGCTGCTTCCCCGACTTCAGATCAATAATGCTTAGTCTTTGATGCCCCAAAGCGACACGGTCCTCAAAATAGAAGCCCTCCTCATCCGGCCCCCGATGATGGAGCAACCAAGTCAACTCCTTCAGCAAATCCCGATCAATGTCGCCGTCACGTTTAACCAACGTTGTTATGCCGCACATTACTTAATTCCCCCAAGAGATTCCTTGAATTTGTTGGTCGCGAGATAATGCATACCATCTTTGAAACCCTTCCAGTACAGAATCGCTATATCAAATTCCTCGTGGCGCAGCGCTACTAAGCTGTAGACCATTGGAAAAATCCAGCTGAAGGTAAGAGCAAAGAAGAACAGTTGCAACGGGCTGGCATATCTCTTAATGAAAACAAATCTATTTCTTGTTAAGAAATATGCCTTGTGCTTAAATCCTTTGCCTCCAATGATGTTGGCCAGTGTGGTCTCAGATTTTAGTATTCTGTGATATGTCGATGCATCTTGGCAAATGACGGTCTGATACCCACGTTTTTTTGCCGCAAAAGAAAAATCCGGCTCTATCCATGTCTGTACAAGGTTCTCATCAAAATAGCCTACATCCTTAAATAACTGCTTCCTAATCATGAAAACGTTGGGAATACCATCACTATCTTTCACGGCGGCACTATCGTCTTGACTCTCCGCTATGCCGGTCGTCTTTCCTGTCCATAGACTGATCCTCTGCCCGGTCAAATAAGCAAGCAGTCTGTCGTCCCAAAGGTGCATCTTTGGTCCGACTATGCCATAATCTTCGTTCTTCTCGATGCAATTGATCAGGTTTTCTATCATCCCGGGGTCGATGACGTTATCGTCATCAACAAAGAGAACATATTCTCCACCGGCACATCTGGCACCAACATTTCTGGCTCTGACCATCATTGCATGGTTCTCCAGACGGACTAGCTTGATCAGTTCTCCGTATTTCTTTTCCAAGAAGCCCGCCGTCCCGTCTGTTGATGCATCATCAACGACAATGATCTCGATTTTCTTGTAAGTTGAATTTAGTACCGAATCGATGCAGTCGCCAGCTATTTCAGCCCGATTGCGGGTAGGTATCACAATTGAGACTAATTTCACATTCAATCCCTTAGCACTTTTTCATTTCAACAAGCCAAAACTCGCAAAGGTTCTTCAAAGACGGAAGAAAGCGATTAAGATAACAGTTCAACCTAGTATTAAGTGCAAAGTCTAGCTTGAAATTGGCGAACGTTGCTGCTGCTTCCTGCTAAGATACCATTGCGCAAACCGTTTTATCCCCTTCTCGATGGAGGTTTTAGGATTGTAGTTTAGTAGGGACTTCGCCTTAGATATGTCGGCAAAGGTTATCGGGACGTCGCCGGCCTGCGCCGGCAATCGCTTTATGCTAGCAGTTTTGTTTAATCCCTTTTCGATTAGTTCAATCAGGTATTCCAACTCAACTGGTTCCGAGTTACCGAGATTAATGATTTCGAAATCGAATTTCTTGTCCAGTAATGAAACTATTCCCTCAATGACATCATCTATGAAAGTATAGTCTCGTTTTGAAGAACCACTGCCATATATCTCAACTTCTTCTCCCGCAGAAATCAATCGCGTGAATTTGTGTATCGCCATCTCCGGTCGTTGTCTTGGTCCGTATACGGTAAAAAATCTAAGGCACGTTATTGGTATGCCGTAGAGGTGATGGTAGGTGAAACAATACATTTCACAGCTTCTTTTGGATGCAGCGTAGGGAGATATCGGTTTTGAAATCGGGTCGTCTTCCCCAAACGGCAACTTGCTGTTAATTCCATAGACCGATGAAGAAGAGGCAAAAATAAAATTTTCGACTCTGTGGTTCTTGCACGCTTCCAAAAGATTTAGAGTACCTCTAACATTCACATCTTCATAAAGAAGTGGGTTTCTGATTGAAGGCCTAACACCGGCTTTTGCAGCTATGTGAACAATCTTGCTAATTTGATTGTTCTGAAATATTGCCTCCAGGGTTATTTTGTCCCGAATATCTCCTCTTATCAATTCGAAATTGGCACTATTCAGGCACCGGGTTATGTTGTTCATTTTTATTGATGGATCATAAAAATCATCAAAATTATCCAGACAAATCACATGTTTATCCGTTTTTAAGATTCTTTCGCATAAATGTGAACCGATAAATCCTGCACCGCCGGTGACCAAAATGTTCATTTGCATCCCATCATTTCCTACGTGATTTGATCAATTGGATCGATTAACCATCACAAAAAAAACAATCTTTGCTTCTTTCCATCCGATCCCCAAATAGACCTCTTGCCTAGATGCTGGAGCAAGACAAATCCCATTGCTTCCAGTGAAGCTTATACTACCTGCCCAACGTTCTTTTCTGGATTTTGTCGAATTAGCGAAGCACCTATATTTGAAGCACCAAACCTAGATGATTGTTGCCTTGCGTCAAGTCTCTCCAAAAGCTCGTCAAATCTATTTGACTTAAAAACATGAGAACCGATGACACCCAATGTTTTGAACAAATGCCCCGTATAATAAATATCTTCAATCTGAAAGTCGATGAGTCTAAACAATCCGTCGAGGGATCTTCTGTCATATCTTCGCAGATGTCCAATTCTCTTATCGTGGAAATAATTCAAGGGCATCAAAAAAAGCCAAATATATCTCATTTTGATCGGAGCGGTCACATAAATTCTCGAATTGCTCTTGGCAATACGACCAAATTCTTCAACTGCCCGTTTGTCATCAAGCAAGTGCTCCAATACCGCATTGCAACTTAAATATCGGAACCTACCATCTTTGAAAGGCAATTCTTCCGCTGAACACACAACCCAAAAGGTGAGCGACTGCATATTCTGCGATTTGGAAAATGCTTTGGCTCTGACAACGCCCTCCAAAGACAAATCGCATCCCACAGAAGGAATCCCCAATTTGGCAAATTCGATGACCGTATACCCTGAACCACCAACTCCGATGTCGATAAAAAGTTCGTTTCCCAAAAAATCAGAGTCATGAAACCCAAAGAGACTGCTTATCCTCATAACATATCTTTTTTGCCACTCAGCCAGAGAATATTCGACATAACCTTGAAATTCCTCATCAAAATAATCTCTTTGATTCTTGAAATGCGCATGCTCCGCCTCATCAGTCAATAATATAGGAATCCCATCAACCGTCTCATATTTCCTCCCACACTTCGCACAAACAAGCAGATCATCTTTGAACGTCAAATCGAATTTGCACGAAGGGCAGCAGATAATCTCAAGGAACTTAGGGTCAAACAATTTTCTCACCTTTTTTCGCTGGTGTAACTCGGACCCGGATCATCGCATTTCTTTCAATGTTTTGATACCGCCCCAAGTATTCATCTTCTCATTGAGACAATACCTTGACAGGGACTTCTCGACTAAAAACGCTCCGTGTATCAGTCTGTCCGTTGTGGAACACAAATGGCTTTCGGCAAATCTGAAGGGCAGAACATCCTCACTAGCAGGCCAGAAGATTTAAAAACATTTCCTCGTAAGATGCCGACAATGTGATTCAATGTGATGCAATGACTCGAAAACAGCGTCTATGTTTGCTGTCTCATCCAACCGGAGTAGGACCTGATATCGACTCTTTCCAAGATTTTCTCGCGATAGTCCAATATGCTTCAATTTCCATGCACCCGTCAACTCTTTTCGCCATTTAGATATTGCTGAAGTGCTTCAGAAAATATTTTCTCCCAGCTGTATCTGCAAGCAAGCTCAATTGCATTTTCCTTCAATTGCTTTAGCAGCCGATCATCTGTGAGTAGTAATACGAGAGCATCAACCAGCTCGCTCTGGCTGTAATTAATGGCAATGCCGGCTTTTTGCTTTTCAACTTCATAGGCAATCTCCGGAACCTTCGTAATTATAACAGGAAGACCGGCAGCCAAATACACTTTCGGCTTGCCGGGATCAGCATAGCGAGTAAAGGTCTTTTCACTATCAGCATAAGGAGCAATGGCGACCGCGCTTCTGGCCAGCCGATCCTGAACTTCATTATGATCCTCCACAAAACCTAAAAACTCAACGGTCTCTCCCAGACCCAGACTGTTGACTTGAGTTTTTAATTCTTGCTCTATTGGACCGGTTCCGATAACAAGCAATCTCGCCATCGGAACTTTCTTGAGGACCTCGGGAAGCGCCGCAATCATAAAATCCAGACCTTGACCTTCTCTAAGATGACCCATAAAAGCGATTTCGTACCGGTTTATCTGATCAAAGTCTAAATTATTGACTCGATGAGTACCCATTGGGACAGTAAGTTGCTTATCTCTATGCTGTGGAGATACACCATACTTCTCTCTCGCCGAAACCATTCGGGGAGACAAGTTCCAAACCCAATCAGAATGCCTTACACAAAAACGATCCGCCCAGTGGTAAAGCCAATTTAGGATCCTATTGTCAAATCGTTCGGGAATGTAGTCTACGGTATAGAAAACAACTGTTTCGACGCAGCCAAATAATCGCAGAATTATGCCGGTGAAAGCATTTAAGTTATCGGCTCCAATATAAAGATCAAATTTTTTCCTGCACGCTAATACCCAAAAGAACGTGTAAAAGAAATCTTTCGAGTAGAAAAAAACGCCTGGCAACCGCCACCCAAAGGCCTTTTTCTCCTTGGTTTGCTTACTTCGCTCATAAATTCTCAGAAAAGAACATATCTCATTGCAGTATGAAAAAGGGTGCCCTATGAAAACAAGGGTCTCGGCCCTCGATTTCAAATAGCTCTCCAGCTCTTGAGCTGGCCCAGTTGCAAATATGTGAGAGACTATCACAATTTTAAGTTGATCGAGTTTTTGCTCAAAATTCACTTATTTAGTTCCTTGACCCGGCCTTACTATTTGTTTTCACGGTTAAATGGCTAAATAGGACTTCTGGTTTAAAGCACTCCTATAAGACTCAATAGTCTTCTTGAGTCCCTCTTCAAAATCAGTCTCTGCAGTAAAACCAAATGCCTCCTTTGCCTTGCTTACATTCAGACACCGTCGCGGTTGACCATCAGGTTTTGTTACATCCCACTCGATTTTGCCGTCAAATCCGGTCAACTTCACAATTAAGTAAACTAGGTCCTTAATGGAGATCTCAAATCCTGAGCCAAGATTGACCGGCTCGCTTCTGTTGTACTTCTCCGCAGCTAAACATATGCCCCTTGCTGCATCTTCTACATAAAGAAACTCTCTCGTTGCTCTCCCCGTTCCCCATACGGTAATCTTCTCATCATTGTTCTGCAACGCATCGAAGATTTTCTTAATCAGCGCAGGAATTACATGAGAAGAGCGTGGATCGAAATTGTCCCTTGGACCATATAGATTGACCGGCAAGAGAAAAATGGAGTTAAAACCATATTGTGCCCGATATGCTTGCGACTGGACTAATAACATCTTTTTTGCCAATCCGTATGCGGCATTCGTCTCTTCGGGGTAACCATCCCATAATGCTTCTTCCCTAAAGGGAACCGGAGTGAATTTTGGATAGCAGCATACCGTGCCAATCCCCACAAACTTCTCAACGCCGGCCAAGCGAGCTTGTTCCATAAGTTGTGTACCCATCATTAGATTGTCATAGAACAATTCACCCGGCTTTTCTTGATTAAGCCCTATCCCGCCGACCTTAGCAGCCAAGTGTATTACAATATCCGTGTCTTTGACAGCTTCTGCGCAATTCTCCAAAATGCTCAAATTGCAGGATCGAGATCGTGGCACGAGAACATTTTGAGCCCCTTCGTTTTGCAAATACTTGACTACTTCAGAGCCAAGAAAACCCGCACCGCCGGTCACCAGAACCTTTTTATTCTCCCAAAATCCCATGTAAGCCTCCCATTATTTGCGTTCTTTGTCCCGTGCCGGGTTGGAAGAGATTTCTCACCACTTCGCAACCAGAATATTTTCAAAGCTCGAAAGAACTACACTTTGTTAGAAAACATTGCTAGCGGTCAATCGGCTCAAGCTTTCTGATTGAACCTAGTTCTCTTTCAGCAACATTTGACCATTGATAAGCATGAGCTGTTTGCTCAGCTTCTCTGCTTAGTCTCTGATATTTGTCATCATCACTCAAAAGCTCCAAAATCCTCTCCCCGAAGGCATGGTGGTCGCCTTTTTGAACTTGAATTAATCCGTTCGGGAAGATCTCACTGTAGACAGGTAGATCGTAGGCTATCACGGGCAATCCACAAGCCATTGCTTCGCATATCGCTATGCCCCAACCCTCTTCATGACTTGGAAAAACAAACACCCTGCTTGACTTCATAGTCTTGAGAGCCTCTTCTGTGCTCAAGAATCCTAAGATTGAGACATTGTCCATTAGGTTATTCTTTTGTAGTTCGCATTTAAGGTTTTCAATGGTTTTCGGCTGACCATCCCCGATAATAGCCAGCCTTGCATCGCCTTTCCTATCCGCAACAAACCTCCAAATCTTCACTAAGTCAAAAACGCCCTTTGAAACATGTAGCCGAGCCAGAAAACAAGCGTCATATTCTTTTTCAAGCGGTTGCGGTACCGAATCAATCATGACCTTGTCGATGCCCATTGAGGTGACAAACAGCTTCTGCTGTGAAAAGCCCTTTTTGATTAGAAATTCTCTCAAGGACGAATTATCAACCAGAACCCTATCGCTCCATCGTTTTATCAAAGCGAGGCTGGCCTTTTGCGCAAAATAGGCCAAAGCATTGCGGACTTTGGGTCCGGGCCGCTCATGGTAAGAAGGGATCAAATGAAAAACACAGCTAACCCACTGTGTATCCTCATTAAGCCACCTTAAGAAAGCAGACGGCAGAACATCCGGGAGAGAATCGGATGTAGAATATAAGATGTCTCCTTTGTCTATTCGCAACCTCTTAAAAAGCGCTTTGAGGACACGCCTGGAATAGATCAAGTACACGTTGGCAAAACGCTTTTCTCTCGTAGTGATAACGAAGCCGGCGTCCAATTCTCTATTCAAGCAGGCTTCTCTTCCCAAAAGTGAAGTGATCACTACTTTTTCATAGCCCTCAAGTCTCCTGGCAACTTCAATAAAGTGCAGATCCCCTCCACTCATGCCTTCACTATATGAGTTCATAAAGAAAAATATCTTCGGCATCAATTCACTTCCGTACTATGTCGCTTTTAATCCCGACGAAATCCTTCGCCGTCTCTGTTCCGTAGACCCATAAAGTCAACCAGCACGCAATGACATGATAAAACCAGGCTGGGTCCTGGTTTTTTGCATAGCCCTTGGCGGACGTTAGCAGCAGGGGAAAGACAAGCAGGGTTGAAACAGCAAACTTGAGAACCCCTGTTTTGTTTAGCGTATTCCAAGGATAGATGCGCATTGCTTTCTTATTATAATACAAATAATCTCTGATTCTTCTTCTCTGTTTTCTATAGAAGGTTCGGGTATCTCCGGCAAACAGATGGATTATCCCGATTTTTACTTTTGCAAACTTGTTACTTCCATTTTTGATCAGTTCATAGACCGCATCAATGTCAAAGAGATACGGTTCATGAGTAGTTGCGATTATTGCTTCTTTTCTCACCAGGAAACCATTTGCCCCGATCGTTGGAATGTCCTTCTCATCCAGTTCGAATACTAAGAAGCCTCCCCTGTCTGCAGTTCTAACCGGTAGCTCGGTCCACTTTTGCGTCAAGCAGCAATACCGGTCATAGTTGCCCAAGTAAAGACAGAGAGGATCATTCATGCCCAGTAACGCACTATATCTGGTTATGATTGAATCCTGTCTTCTGTGCGTATAATAAAGGGGCTCGGAGCCGACAATTTCTTTGTCAGCAAAAGGCTCAACCATTCTTCTCAGCCAATCCCTGCCATCCAGCAAATTATCGCTGTCAACGAATGCTACGATCTCGTTCCTTGCGGCCCGCAAACCGACAGACTTACCCGCTTCTCCGGTCTGAAGTGGATTTGCCACAATTCTATCCGTATACTTTTTGCCAATCTCAATTGTTCCGTCCCTCGAGCCGCCGTCCGCGATGATTATTTCAATTTTTTCTTTAGGATAATCAAGCGCTCTAATCGACTCCAAACAACCTTCTAACACTTTTCCTGAATTCAAGGTCGGGATTACAATTGACACTGACGGCAGAGAGTTCGCGATATCCATAATGCCTATCTCCGGGCAGAGAAAAACAATTAACAATTCTTACCGGAACCACTCTTAAAGTCCAGCAAGTGACCGCCGACTTTAAGAGCAGCTCTGCTTAGGAATTTTATATCCTCAAGACTTCGAACATTTAGTATCTTCCGAGCGACAAATTCCGGATGAAACGCCACTTTATACAGGCTTTGAACAGCCTCTTTCAGCTTTTCGTCGCCTACCGGGGTCTTCATGACCGGCTCTCTCATATCATATTGGGTCCAGTCAAGCGTTTTCAGCCATCCGTTCTTCTTGCATTCCTCAAACAGAGGAGTTCCGGGATAAGGGATCACTATTGTCGCCTGAAGCGTGCTTGCATAACCTTTGCGCATCAAGTGCTTTGCGAAATCCGCCGTCTTCTTAATGTCTTCCTGGGTCTCCCAAGGATAACCAAACATCACTGTTATGTGAGGATCGAACCCGGCTTTGCCAGCCAGTTTGCATGAAACTTCGATTTCTTCGATGGTCAGTCCTTTGTTCACCCTGTCCAGAGTCTCCTGGTTACCGGACTCAAGACCGAAAAGAAGCAATCTAAACCCGGCCTCTTTCATAAGTCTGTACTCTTCCAGCGATAAAGCGCCGAATCTCATATTGCCGTCCAGCACAACTTTCTCGCGATATCCCCGCTCTATCATCCCCTCACAGAAGTCCTTGAGCCATTTTCCAGTCGGAAACGACCCCGAGTCATCCATTATCTCTTTGACATCGTATTTTTCGATTAAGTCCCCTATTTCGTCCAGCACGTTTTCAGGACTTCTCATTTTGTATTTTGGGTAGGTGGTTGTCCATGAACAGAATGTGCAGCGTCCCCACCAGCAGTCTCTGGCTGACATCAGATATGTACCGGGTAGATATTTGTAGTT
>Ga0214473_10001352_pt1 | contig 32669 bp, 28 predicted proteins | sample RVTome_7_FD_203509 | JGI IMG/M metagenome (GOLD analysis project Ga0214473, IMG submission 203509) | Soil microbial communities from uranium-contaminated site in the Upper Colorado River Basin, Wyoming, United States - RVT98D197 | ecosystem: Environmental > Terrestrial > Soil > Contaminated >...
CCGTTTTTAATACTCATTTGCCGACTGATGATAATAACGATCCGAATACTTTCAGAGCCTACCAAATGCTATCTGGAGATGGGATTGCCCAACAAGGTGTAATCGACCTTATGGCCAACGGCGGAAGTACAGTTATTTTAACCTTAGATTCAAATAACCATTATTATGCAATTAAGAAAGGTGATGAATACTATGATCCAGATTTACCCGAAAGCAAACAATATTACCAATTGAATTTACTAGAAACTACCTATGGTTTTAAAGTAGATTCGCACTCTAGCATCACTCAACAAACACCTGGATCGCCAGGTGTCAACATCGACTATGTTTTTTACAAAGGATTAACCGAAGAAAACAGTATGGTTCTAAGCGGGATTAGTGGTTCTGATCACTGGCCGGTTAAGGTGTTGTTTTCTTATGAATAAAAGAGTAATTATTGCTCTAACAACTATCGTAATTTTTTTAGTAGCTGTTTTATCTTTTCTGTCTTTGCCAAAAAAGGAACCCACTTCAATGGCAAGCCCGTATAACAAGAAAATTATTGTAAAAATAAATAACCTAAGGGTTGTAGATACTGAACTTAAAAAACCAATACTAACCGGGCAATTTGGCTCCATATTGAAAACCGACAGATTTTTATATGTAACGCAAGGGAGTCTAGGCTTAAAACGTATTAACAAAGACAATGGCAGTCAAAAATTAATCTATAGACTAAAGCGTAGAGAAGAAATTGGTGGCGTTGCGGTTGATAGCAAAGGCTTAATATACATAGCAATTGCAAAGACGGTGCCTTTAAAAGGAACCGGGGAAGCGGTTGTTGAAAGTACAAAGGCTCTAATTTTTAATGCGCAAGGCGAAGATATTGTTAAAACTGTTAGCTTGCCAAAGCAGGCCTATAGGGGCTTAAAGATTAGCAGAGATGGACAGTTGGTTGCTAGCAATCTTCATGGGTACGCCAATCAAGATAAGCGAGGCAAGATATACTTTGTAGATTTAAGTGGGGTTGTCAAAAGAACAGTTGACTTAGGGCCAAGACAACGGGCGGCAGCTTTTTTTGATATAGATTCAAACGATAATATTTATCACAGTACTCTAGCCAATGCCAAACCTTTCTATGTTAAAAAATATGATACTTCTGGGCGATTAAAGAATGTCCGGATAAACAAACTGGTTGAATATATGCGATTTGTTGGGATTGACGGCAAGCTCAATATCTACATTAGTGGCGATGGTTATCCTCAAAGTTTTCTTTATAAATACTCACCAAATGGAAAGCTACTCAAAAAACAAGTGTTCAAAGCAGGGCTTGGCTTTGAATCATATAAGATTAATATTGACCAAGTTTTTCTGCTTCAAACTGGCAAAGACAATGTTATTAGATTGCACCGAATTCAATAATGATTAAATAGATGTAAGCATGGAAGTTCCGAGGGCCGATAGGAACAATTTTGTTGGCAACAGCCGCTATCCGATATATTTGCAAAATAGCCTTATTGAGAAAGTTCTTCAAAACACTGGCTCAGACAATGGATTCAATTGGATCTATTTAACTCAAAGCCAATTGGATGGTAGTTCTATTATTGACGGTAAAAATAGCTTGCCTTTTTATGTGTTTGACGCTCTACGTTTACGAAGTGGCCAAACTACTGATGTGTATGGCGGGACGGTTTTTAAATTCGGCAACAACGCCCGTTTCGATGTTGACGGCACTTTTAATGCCTTAGCAACTCCAACTGATCCCGTCTACTTTACTTCTATTAAAGACGACTCTATTGGCGGTGATACCAATAGCGACGGCTCTGTTACGACTCCATCAAGAGGGGATTGGAACGGCATAAGCTTCAATTACGGCTCGGATAACTCTGTTATTAAGAATGCTGAGATTGAATACGGCGGAGGCGCCGGCGCCAATATCATAACTGGCGAGTGCTCGCTTGAAAAGCCAGGTTAATACTTTGCTCACTAGTGATAACTTTCACCGCTTGTTTTATACTGAAGTTTAAAACAGGAGTTACTCTTGCCTAGATACGCCACCTTAAGGCTTTTTCAAGCTTTTGTAGTACTAATAGGAGTCTCGTTAATCCTCTTCTTACTTTTACATGTCATTATTCCGGGCGACCCGGTAAGAATTCAGCTTGGCGGACGCGCCGATGCAGCCGCCCGTCAAGCACTCAGTCAGGAACTTGGCTTGGACAAGCCTCTTTACCAGCAATACTTTAGTTATATGGGCCGGCTTATGAAAGGAGACTTAGGCACTTCTTACCGTTACAAGGAGCCGGTTGCAACTCTTCTTTTTGAAGCCCTGCCTTATACCTTCAAGCTGGCGGCCTTAGCGGTGATTATCGAATTGTTTTTAGGAGTCTTGGCCGTACTAATCAGCTACTTAAGTAAGCGCTCTTTTGTTGACGTTTTTTTGACGGTAGCTACTACTTTTCTTATTAGTGTTCCGGTATTTTGGCTGGCGATGCTGCTTCAATACTGGCTTGGTCTCAAGTGGCACATTTTGCCCGTTTCGGGAGCCGAGGGCTTAGCTAGTCTTATACTTCCGGCTCTTACTTTAGCTCTTGTTTCTACAGCGGTAATCGTGAGGATATTAAGGGCTAGTTTAAAGGAGACGGCCGGCAGCGATTATGTTTTGCTGGCTAGAGCTAAAGGGCTTTCACCGGCCCAAGTTCTTTTAAAGCACCAGCTCAAGAATGCTTTTATTCCCACTTTGACGTATATCGGAATGGATTTCGGCGCCTTGATGACCGGAGCGGTGGCCACTGAAATCGTCTTTAACTTTCCCGGCGTGGGCTTGCTGATGTATCACGCTGTTCTCGAGCGCGACATCCCTGTGATATTAAGCGGTGTACTGGTACTGGTAGCGATTTATATTGCGGTTAATCTGATCGTCGATTTCCTGTATGGGTTTCTAAACCCAATTGTGAGAGAGCAATTATGATGACGAATACAGCCTTCGCATATATAAATTTTTTCTGCACGGCTTGCGCTCCTATGGCTTCCATCTCACTCCGAAGGGCGAAATTCCGAAATTCCCTTCGGTCAGTTTCGGATATTTGCCGCCGCTACTACGTTCGATTCCAGCTCATGGTGCTCAGAGTGTGCCAGAAAAAACTTATATATGCTTCAGAGGTACGAATATGACATTCAAGAAATTAATAAAAAACCGGTTGGCTTTGGCTGGGCTGATAGGGCTCGCCCTTATTCTGCTGTTGGCAACATTAGGACCATTTTTAATCCCTTATAGTCCTACCGGCCAGCAGTTTGCGCAGCTTAAACCCCCTAGTTTAAAGCATTTTATGGGCACGGACGACTTGGGACGCGATATCACCAGCCGTGTCCTATACGGCAGCCGCCTTTCTTTAAGTATCGGGTTTTCAGCTATAGCTATTGCCTTGATAATCGGATTAATCGCCGGGTCTATCAGCGGTTATGCCGGAGGATTGACGGATACTTTCATCATGCGCCTGGTCGATATATTCCTCGCCTTTCCTTACGTTTTGGGAGCGATAGCGTTGATGGTGGTTATGGGCTCCGGTTTTCTTAACGTCGTTATTGCCATAGCTGCTTTTATGTGGGCTTCTTTTGCCAGGCTGCACCGCGCTAATGTTTTAGGAATAAAAGAAGCCGAATTTATCCAGGCCGCCAAACTTAGCGGGGCCTCGAATTTCTATATTATTACCCGCCATATTTTACCCAATACGATGGGGCCGCTGGTAGTTTACGCTTCTATCAGCGTCGGCATCGCTATCCTGGGCGAGGCCGTTTTAAGTTTTATCTCAATAGGCCTGCAGCCGCCTACTCCGAGCTTGGGGTTGATGTTGAGCGGCGCCTTGCAATACGTCGAAACCGCCCCCTGGCTGATGTTATTTCCGGGTTTATTTTTATTTTTAATAGTGCTTTGTTTTGTTCTGATTGGCGAGGGGCTCCGGGACGCCTTGGATCCCAAAGAATATGCTTGAAATCAAAGATCTTTGCGTAACAAAAAACGGCGATTCTACGGCCTTGCTGAAAGGCGTTTCTTTGGCTTTGAAAAAAGGCCAAACCTTGGCTTTGGTGGGGGAGAGTGGCAGCGGCAAAACTTTGACGGCTTTGTCGGTGATGGGCTTATTGCCGCCCTTTTTTAAAACTAGTGGCCAAATAATCTACCAGGACAAAAATCTTCTTGAGCTGGCAGAAGATGAGATTCGTTTGCTCAGAGGAAAAGATATTGCCTATACGCTGCAAAATGAAGGTTCGCTTAACCCGACGCTCAAAATAAGAAAACAGCTTATCGAAAAACCTAGAGCGATAAGTATTGAGCAAGCCATCAGCCTGCTTGAGCAAGTCGGTTTGAAGAAAGAGGTCATGAACCTGTATCCTCACCAGCTTAGCGGGGGAATGAGGCAAAGGGTGTTGCTGGCAATTGCTCTCAGCCGGTCGCCGAAGATTTTAATTGCCGATGAGCCGACGAGCGGTTTGGATTATGCAGTGGCCAATCAAATTTTGGATTTACTTGATGAGTTAAAAAAGCAGCGAGACCTGGGCCTTTTATTGATTACGCATGATTTGGAGATAGCCGCTTCAAGGGCAGATACCATTACCGTTATGAAAGACGGATGTGTTGTCGGCGCAAACGATCCTTACGCAATAGAATTATTTGGAGCCAGATTATGAAAAAAGTAGACCTCGGGGTCCTGTCGCTGCGGGATATATTCCATCCGTGCTCGGTCCTGAAATTCTGCGCTCGAGAGGCGCAATTTCAGAACTTCCGCGCGGGTGAAATACATCCACTCCGCGCCACCCCTCGGCCTTATTATAGTAGATCGCCATATGAACGAATTAATAAAAGCTAAGAAACTAAATAAGTATTATAGGCGGGGGCTTTTCGGCGGCCGGTTTCAGGTGCTTAGCGACGTGTCTTTTAGTATTAAAAAAGGCGCGTGTTTCGGCTTGGTGGGCGAGAGCGGCTCCGGCAAAACGACGGTTGCTAGAATTGTGGCTGGTTTGACTGATTACGATAGCGGCCGCCTGGAAGTTGACGGCAAAGTGCAGATGGTTTTTCAAAATCCCAAAGCCAGCCTCAATCCCAGAATGACCGTTATTAACTCGATTAAAGAGCCTCTATTGCTCGCCAAAAATCAGGAAATTACAGATATTAAAATTAATCAATTACTGGATTCTGTTAATGTAAGCAATGGCTTGTTGTCTAAGTATCCGCATGAGTTAAGCAGCGGAGAGCAGCAGCGCGTTGCCATTGCCAGGGCAATTTCCATAAAACCGGATTTATTAATTCTTGACGAGCCCCTCTCTTCATTGGACGCTTTGATTCAATTTCAAGTGGCTCAGACTCTGCAGGATTTACAAAAAGAATTCGGGCTCACGTATTTGTTTATCACCCACAATTTAGGTTGGGCGCGCAAACTTTGCGCCGAAATTGCCGTTATACACCAAGGCCATCTGTCAATTACGCAGTAGGATGTTATAATTTTAAAAATCGCCGCGATGGTGGAATCTGGTAGACACGCTAGGTTGAGGGCCTAGTGGCCGTTAAGGCTGTGAGGGTTCAAATCCCTCTCGCGGCACCTGTCGAGCTCAAATTAATGGCTCAGGGGCTGGATAACAAAGCCGGCGTCCTTGCCGCCAAAGAAGGCTTAATCTAATTTTCAAGACGGACATTTACAGGCCTTGACTTCAGGCCGGATTATTTTGTATAATGATTTCCATAAATAACACAATAATATTATATAAAGATATGAGATATTCAGATTTTAAAAATAAAATACAAGGTTTTCCTATTTTTTCAAGCAGCCTTTCGGGTTGTTTAGATTCTAATGAGCAATTGCTAAGGAATCAGTTGAGCAGCTGGAAAAAACGGGGGCTTATCCTAGAACTTAAAAGAGGCTTATATGTCTTGAATGAAAATGACCGCAAAATTAACCCGTCAAGAGTTTTTCTGGCTAATCAACTTTATTCTCCTTCCTATATTAGTACTGAGTACGCTTTGATGCTTTATAACTTGATTCCCGAAAGAGTTGTTGATGTTACATCAGTTACAACCAGAAAAACTAAGAGCTTTAAAAATGCTTGCGGGCTTTTTGTGTATCAACATATTGCTTCCGGTTGTTTTAGGGATTTCATCGACCAAAAAGATGAAAACAACTACAGTTTTTTCATTGCTACTCCGGAAAAAGCAATGGTGGATTTTATTTATCTTAACCTTGCCCGCTTTAAGGAAAACCAACTCGATATTTTCGAACAATCGTTTAGATTCCAAAATTATGCCGGGCTTGATGTTTCTAAAATGTTGGGGGCCGCCCGTTTGTTTAAAAGTAAAAAGCTTTTAAATGTAATTGAAATGTTTTGTCAATTAATCAAGAAGAGTGATTAACGTGCTTGAAATCTTAAAAAAGCAAATTAAGGACCTAAAAACTAAAGAGGAAAAAATAAACCATTTGAGGGAGTTTTTACAGATCCTGGTCTTAAAAATTATTTATGATTTGGGGCTTTTTAAAAACTTGAGTTTTGTTGGAGGGACCGCCTTAAGAATTCTTTTTGATTTAAGGAGGTTTTCCGAGGACCTGGATTTTTCTTTGGCTAATAAGCGTAACTTCCATTTTGAAGATTTTGCCCGCGATTTGGAGCGCCAGCTACGAAATTATACTCTCAGTACCGAAATCAGAAAGCAAGCAAAGAATACTGTCCAAGTTTTAGATCTTAAATTTATTAATCTTTTATTTGACCTGGGATTGTCTCCCATAAGAGAAGAAAAATTATTTATCAAGGTAGAAATTGATAGTAACCCTCCCAAGGGAGCAAATAATGATATTTCTTTGGTTAACAAAACTTACCTATTTACAATAAATCATTATGACTTGCCTTCACTTTATGCCACCAAGCTTCATGCTTGCTTTTTTAGAAAGTATGTTAAAGGAAGAGATTTTTATGATCTTATTTGGTATCTGGGAAAAAAGGTAAAACCAAATTTTAAACTACTCAATAATGCTATTTCCCAAACTCACCCTCACTCTAAAATGGAAGCAATCAATGAAGATAACTTCAGCCAATTTTTAAAAGAACACTTATTACCAATCGATTTTTCCAAAGTAAAAAGCGACGTAGCAAGGTTTTTAGAAGACAAAGAAGAAGTTAAACTTCTAGACCGGGATGTAATATTAAAGCTAGTAGACAAAAGTATTACTTAATCTAGCCACTTTACCTATAAAACAGGCGTTTTTCTGCGAAAATTAGCCACTTGGCCTATATATAATTCCTCTTAGACGGCCATTTGGAGGGCTATCTGTATCCCGAGACTTAACGCCTTGATGCTGAAACGCAGCTCGGTGAGGTTATAAATATGATGCTGGCCCAGTTTCAAAAAGAATATAGCTCTATCAAGAAAAGACAGATGCCGGTGAAATTGGACTTGCATCAAATAACTACTTTGGCTTCGCTCGTCGTCCCGCAAATTGGTCGGGTTGGACTTCTGCTCCGGGAAGCTCATCAGGCATAGAGGGTTCAATATACGTAAAAGTCCGTCAGACTTCATCCGCAAGCTACTCAACAACTACTCATGCCACTTTAACCATAGGCGGAGTAAGCAAAACCTTTAGCGTTACGACTATTGCCGCTCCGGGAACAGGTAGTGGCACGGTAACAAATCCGCCGGTAAATAACCAAGCAAAAATTAAAGCTCTCAATAAGAAAATAGCTACTTTTAAGCAGCAAATAAAAAGCCTTAAGAAAAAGCTAAAGAAGGCTAAGGCTAAACAAAAACAAGCTATCAAGAAAAAGATTGCCAAAATAAACAAGCAAATTAATTCGGCGCAGAAGCAAATTGTTAAGCTCAAGAAGTAATGGCTCAAAGAAGCTCTGGAAGAATAATAACTGTATTATTGCTGACGTTCATGCTGGCGGCTGTTCCTGGGTTTGCTTGGGCTAATCCTGATTTAAAAAGCCCCCAAAACGGAGCAATCCTCAAGAGTGAGTCTTGGTCTACTTTGAAATGGAATGCTAGCGTGCCTGGAACGTATTACGAAGGGGATAACGAGATATTTACGCAGTTGGAAGGGACATTCGCTGAGATAAGCACTAGCCCGGAAATTAAGGCTGACGGCTATTTCAGCAAACCTAAAATTAACAGTGCGGACAAAAGTTACTACACTGTTTATAGCGAAGATTATTGGAGTTTTAAAAGGGCAAAGCCCTTTAAAAATAGTGTTAACGCTTATGAAAAATTAGTTTTGCCGGCCGGAACTTATTACTGGCATGTTCAGGCAACTGTTTCCCGTTTTTCCTCTCCTTCGGGCTCAGGCGTTGACTCGTCAACGAAAACTACAATAAAGGATTGGTCGCCTGTTTGGAGTTTTGTTGTCCCAAGATATAAGACAAGAACGTTCGTGGATGCGTTTCACAATAAAGATAATTTAGGAACTACTTTGGCATTTGGAGCACGTGATACGAAGGGCACATTCGATATAAACTTTGCAAAATATAAAGTCCAGCAATTTATTAGAGGGCGATACAGAACGATTAAAACACTAAAAGGTTATGGTAACGGCAATTACGGTAATTTATTCAAATACAAAGGACCCAATAATTACCGGATTTATTTCGTTGGAGATAAAAACTTTCTTCCTTCATACAGCCGCAAATTTAGAGTTAATTTCAAAAAATTCGGCTGGTTCGCAGAAACTATTAAATAATTGCAAGGCTATTGGTAAGGATAAGAAGAAAGCTATAAAATCGTAGCAGTAAGAATCGTACCAGGAAACAATGTATTTAGCTAATTTACCAGGTAGTCTATTAAAGAAATTAACGCAATATGCCGATAATATAAGTGTGAAGAAGAAGTATTTTTTACGATTAATTGTAGTTATCATCGCACTAGGGATTTCGCTAGAGGCCACGATAAGCGCGGCGACCGCTCCCTACATTACCGCTCCCCAAACTGCCGTTGAAGCGGTTGAATCCCATGATTATGCAACGGAAGTATTCGGCGATCCCTGGGATATGAGCAACTCCGAAGATTTAAGCAATACCACCGGCGGTTTTAGCAGTTGGGCAATAAATGACGGAATGTTTAGCGGTACTACTAATTCGGTCGATGCCAGTATGTGGCTTCTTTGGGGCGGTTATGCTACCGCTTATGCTCCTATCCGTTATGGCATTAGCAATCCAATAAATGCCAATTATTACAAGCGGCTGACCTTCAGGATGTATGTAGATAAAGTTCCTAATCAACTTACCAGAGGCCAGATATACTGGTTTTGGACGCCCGGGCTAAAAGGGAATAAAGGCTATTGGGGGTTTGAGCTTTTCCCCGGTTGGCATATTTACCAGATCGATTTACCCTCTACCTGGAAGGGCGATGTTGTAAGTCTCCGCTTCGACCCCACTAATTTGAAAAATTCCGATGTAAAAATAGACTGGATAAGATTAACCAACAGGCCTTCAGCTAATGTTGAATTACGGTGGAACGATGCCAGCCAGGGCACTGCCGATGTTCACCTGGATAATGATGCAGCAGGGTATGACGGTTCATCTCTTACATCTATAAATAGCGTTGCCGGGGCCAATGCTGCCAATATCGACCTTGACGGCCTGATGCCGGACAGTTATTACTTCTATTTGCAAAAGGGCGGCAGTTATTCTAACTACTCGATTGCTCCGCCAAAGGTAAATGAAGCGCCGCTGGTTACGATAACCGATCCGGACGAAACTGGCGGCCGGGACTGGGCCACGACCTACCTTAAGAATCCTTGGGACATGAAGAACCGCGGAGATGTTTACCGCACTTTCAATATAGTAGGGACCGGTTTCGGAGGAGGCGTTTTTACCGGCCTTAACGCCTTTACCAGAGCGCCGGGCTCCAGGAAAGGCGATCCTTATTTCATGCTTAACATGGGCAAGGGAAGAGTGATTAACGCCAGCCGCTTCCACCGTTTAACTTTCCGCTACAGATACCAAGGAGGTTATGCCTTGGGCACGGGCACTATGAGCCGTTTCGGTTGGATAGCAAAACGTTTGAATAGCTACAAGCACTGGCAGATTTCCGACGATGTAGTGACTTATTCCGGTTGGAATACCCTAACTGTTGATTTAAAAAAGATAAGGATAGACAAGGGAAAGTATGGCTGGAAGGGCGGCATAACCAAGTTCCGTTTCGACCCGCATGAAGACGGCAAAAGCCGGCGTTTCTATGTCGACTATATTTCTTTAAGAGAAGACGACCGGCTCTCAAAATATTTTGATATTAAATACAACCTCAAGGATTCGGATAACAGCAGCGTCAATCTAAATATTTATGCCGACCGCGACCGCAGTTTCGGCAACGGCAATGAATCTCTTTTGACAAGCTTAACTACTTCACCTGGCAATAATCAAACATGGCGGTGGACACCGCCGGCTTCGGTGAAAGGCACCTTTTGGATTTACATTGCGGCCAACGATGGTTTAAATAGTCGAGGCTACTACAGCACTGGGCCTTTAAAGGTTCATTAGAGCCTCGGGGTCCTGCCCCACCCCTTCCTACTTAACGATTAAGGTGCCGTTTCTTACTTGCTGCGCAGTATTACCGGCTCTGTCTTTTGCGTAGATAATATATTTGTTAGTGCCGGCTATGCTTGTTTCGAATTTATAAATTCTCCAGGTATTTGTTGCCCCCAAGCCAAATCTGATTATCTTGGTAGTTTTATATACGATTTTTTTGGTTTTTTTCGACCTGATTGCCTTTTGCAATTTTATTGTTGACGTTGCTTTATCGGAATAAGGGTCTTTTACATAGAAGCGAATATTGGCTATCGCTATTTGCTTAATGGCCCGGCGGTAAGCTATGTAATATCTCCTTGCAGCGCTTTTATATCTTTTTCGCAAGGTTTTATTTTTTTCTCTCTTGTATTTCGAACTGTATGCTTTGTATAGCTGCAAGTACCTAGGTGCTCGCTTTTTGCTGGCTCTTCTGGCAACAACTTTCTTGCCATAAGTTCGCGGCTTGTAGGTGTCAACGTGAAGCGGCCCGCTGCTGTATGAAGAAGTGCTCTTTAGGCCGTCATTAACCGTTGCCTGGATGTAATAATCGCCGTTAAAATTGCCGGCCGGAGTCCAGTGGAAGCTTCCATCGCCTATGCCGACTGTGCCTGAGTAAATCGCTTGTTCATTGCCGTTACCAGGTGTTTTATCCTTGTCGGCATTCAAGGTAAGAGTCAGACTGGAGTTATCGGTATCGCTAGTCGTGTATCTAATATCAAAAGCTTTGTTTGTAAGCTCATCGTCGGCGGCAATTCGCACGTAATCGATATAAAAACGCCGGGCTCCATAAGCGTCTTCGTGAGGGTCGAACCTAAAATAACTCATCTGACTTTTCCAACCGTAATTACCGACATCTAGGCCCACGCCTTTTAGGCTGAGGGATAAAACATTCCAGCCCTCATAAGTCAGAAGGTCGTCGGTCATTTGCCAGCCCTTGCTGAAGGTTTTCGACCAGCCGGCCCTGGACATTGTGCCTCTGACCAGGTCATATGTGCCGTCAAATTTGTATTTGAACGTCAGGCGGTGGTACCTCGAGGTGTCGATTTTTCGGCCGTGAAAATTTAAATAAACGATTGGATCGTTATTAGTATTGACTCCGGTATAATTGCCGTTGTTATAGCCGCGGCCGGTAACATTTTTAGTGCCGCTGACATCGGTCGAGTTGCTCATATCCCACGGGTCGCCCAAAACCTCCGTAGCCCAATCAGCCCCGCCGCCTACGTCCGGATCGGTTATTTTAACGGTCGGAGGCCTGCTGATTGTTACCGGTATGTAATTGGAGGGAGTAGGATCGCTATCTTTTTTTAGGTACAGGTAATAGTTGCCGGGGGCTATTGCCTGCAAGCTGTAATTAGCGCTCCCGGCCGTAGTCGATACTGCGCCCAGGCTCGCACCGTCATAGCCGCTTTGGTCATCATCGATAAAGGCTTCGTAGCCGGCACTGCTGGTATCGTTCCATGAAAGGCTAGTGATAGCATCAGCCGCTTTACCGGCTTTTACCCAGTCGATTGAGAAACTGGCGCCGCTTACGTTGATAGGGTCTATCCGCAAAGTGATGGGCTTTTCGGTCCAATTCATACCGAAGTCGCTTACATTATTTAGAATGTAGATATGCCAACCAGCAGTTACCGGAAAGCTTACGCTTGCTCTATTAATATTCAAATCCTGTTCGTAAAACCACCAAAGCTTAGCGGTGCCATTGTTTGACGAATACATTCTCACCGCTACTTTTGAATAGGCGCCGGCATCGATGGGCCGAGCCTTTCCATCCCTGCCTGAATCGATGGAGTTCGGATAGCCTCCCCAAAGGAAATAGATATATGGGTTACTGGTAGTTGAAGTTGCGGTAAAAGTGCCGTTTGCAAAAGTAGCGCCGCTTACATTCCAATAAGCCGGCCAAACGTCCTCGGTATTAGACATATCCCAGGGGTCGGCGAAAGTATCGGTCGCATAATCGTCACTTGCCTTAAGGGTTGGGGAGCTAAGATTATTCAAGTTTATGGCAGCGCTGGCAACAGCAGGGATGGAAAATAGTATTAAGATGATAATTGAGAGCAAAACATACCTACGCAACACATAAAACATGTTATCATATATAATGCTAACTTCAAGGAACAATCGAATGAAACGGGGGAGGATATGCTTAGCAACAAAAAGATCTTAACAATTTTGGTAGGAGTTGTAATATTTTTTATAGCAGCAGCTTTAATATCGGGAATCGAATCTACCACGAGGGTCTCAACGGACTCTTCAGGTAGCCAAGCTACCGGCGGAGCAAGCACTAATCCCTCTATGACCTCGGGCGGGAAATATGTAGTCTTTGAATCAGCCGCTTCCAACCTTATAAGCGGCGGAAATACGACTAGTGATATCTACAGAAAAGATACCAGTGCTAACACGGTAATTCTAATATCGGCCGATACATCCGGGGCAGCGGCCAATGGCCCAAGTTCCGATGCGGTAATTTCGGCTACCGATGGCCGCTACGTCGCTTTCTCATCATCTGCAACTGATTTAATTTCATCAGACACTAATAGCGTCAGCGATATTTACAGAAGAGACATAACAGGCAATGCCACTGTATTGATCTCTGCCAACACCGCCGGAGGAGCCGCCAACGGTGGAAGCGCTAAACCGTCAATTTCGGCTGATGGCCGTTACGTCGCTTTTCACTCGGCTGCAACTGACCTAATTGCTTCGGATAGCAATAGTGCCACCGATGTTTTTAAAGCGGCACAACAACTTTAGTTTCAACCGATTCATCGTCAACGGCCGGAAATAGCGCGAGTTCCAATGCGGCTATCTCGGCCACCGACGGCCGCTATGTTGCTTTCGAGTCGGCTGCCACAAACCTTGTTGCGGGCGATACCAACGGTAGAACTGATATTTTTGTAAAAGATTCGACGACAAATCAGACAACTAGAGCCTCTACCGCCACTTCCGGCACCGAAGCGACGGGCGGAACGGCCGGAAGCACCAATGCATCGATCTCGGCTAACGGCCGGTATGTTGCTTTTCAGTCCGATGAAACCAATCTGGTGAGCGATGACACGAACGGTAACACCGATATTTTTCTGAAAGATACGACCACAAACCAGACAACAAGGGTATCGGCCACCTCGAGTTCCGCTCAATCCAGCGGCGGTAATAGCACAAATCCGGCGATATCCTCGGATGGCCGCTTCGTTGCTTTTACCTCTACGGCGACTAATTTAGTTGGCTCCGACTCAAATGGTGTCGCCGACATTTTTGTTAAAGACACTATTGCTGGTACTATTACCAGGCTTTCTACCGATACATCGGGTACGCAGGCGAACGGAGCCAGCGACAATGCGGCAATCGCCTCAAATGGCAAGTATGCCGTTTATGACTCCGCCGCTACCAATCTTATTACCGGCGATACCAATAGCCTGACCGACGTATTTAAGGCTAAGGTGGACACCAAAGCCCCATCGAGTCTGGCGGTTTCCAGTACGACTCACCCGTCTAGCTCGAAGTACTATAAAACAGCAGATGTAGTCCTCTCATGGAGTGCGGCTGACGCATCGGGTGTTGCCGGCTATAGCTATGCGATGGACAAATCAAGTAAAACGAAACCCGATACCACCAGCGAAGGCGTGACGGCCACCAAGTCTTATACAACTCACAGTAATGGAGCTTACTACTTTCACCTAAGAGCGGTGGATGTTCATAGCAATTGGAGCTCTACAAAGCGTTTTAAGGTAAACATCGATAGAACTAGACCAAAAACATATGCCCGCAAGAAACATGTTGTTAGAAGAAGACGCAGAGTTGCTTCGGCTAGGTTTTACTGGAGAGTAGCCGATTCCTATACAGGCAATAAAGCTTACGTAAAGATTTTAATCAGAAAAAGAGTAATAAAGAAAATCGGCAAAAAAAGAAAAGCAGTTTACAGGCTGGTAAAAGTAGCTAATTACAGGTGGACTAGGATAAATCAAGTTAGATATTACGGCTTACGTTTGAGGACTGGTGGAATATATAGGTACTCTGTGTTCAGCAGAGACCAGGCCGGCAACACTCAACGCAATGTAGCAGCGGGCTATGTGATTGTTAAGTAAATGTTATAATAATTCTCTATGGATAAAGCAAAGATAGAGAAGGCAGTCGCATTAATTCTGGAAGCCATTGGCGAGGATAAAGAGCGCGAAGGCTTGAAGAGCACGCCCCGACGCGTGGCTTGCATGTACGAGGAAATATTCAGCGGCTATAAAACCGATGCCTCTAAAGTCGTTACGGTCAAATTCAGCGAAAATCATGATGAAATGGTTTTAGTAAAAGACATCCCATTTTATTCGGTATGCGAGCATCATCTGATGCCTTTTTTGGGCCGGGCCCATGTTGCCTATATTCCGGCTAAGGACGGCAAAATAACGGGTATAAGCAAGCTCGCCAGGGTTGTTGATGTTTTGGCCCGAAAATTACAGCTTCAGGAGCGGTTAACGACGGAAATTGCCAATAATTTAGAGAAAGCTTTAAATCCGCGCGGCGTTGTTGTGGTTATCGAGGCTGAGCATCTTTGCATGAGTATGCGCGGAGTTAACAAACCCGGCTCTAAAACAGTAACTTCCGCCATCAGAGGTATTTTCCGGACCAGCGAAGCCACTCGCGCTGAAGCCCTTTCAATAATTCAATCCTAGGGATTAAGTATCATGGCCAGAGTTCTTCATTTAAAGACAATTGATGAGGTTAAGGCTGCTCTGAAAGCGGTCGGGGTCGATGATGCAGGCATGAGCCTAATGGCCCCCAAAGCGCTCAGCCGGGCCATAAAAATTGACGGTGTCGATGCCCGCGGTGCCAGTATCCTAAAGCAGGATATGCTTTCTTTTGGCGGCGATGCCGCTCTGCCGATGGACGTTTACACTTTGAAAAGAAAAGAAGTAAGCGTCATCCTTATCGGCCATTTGAAGCAGTACAAACGCCTTTTAAAGAAATTGAAGATCCAGCCTTACGGCCTCAAAAAAGTAGCTGCCGAGGTAGAAGCGGCCCTGAAAAACATTGAGTCGGCTCCGATTTTGAAAAGCGACTCATTCAAGTTCAACTTTTCCAAGCGAACCTACATTATGGGCGTGCTTAATGTTACTCCCGATTCTTTTTCGGATGGCAGCCGCTTCGATACGGTCGAAGCGGCCGTTAAGCAAGCTTTGGCAATGCAGAAACAAGGGGCCGATATTATCGATATCGGCGGGGAGTCCACCAGGCCCGGCAGCCGCCGGGTTAGCGCCGCCGAAGAAATAGAGAGGGTTTTGCCGGCTTTAAAGGCTATAAAAGGCAAGGTTAAAGTGCCTGTTTCCATAGACAGCTACAAGCCTGAAGTCATAGAAGCCGCTTTAGCTGTAGGGGCGGCGATTGTAAACGACATCACCGGCCTTAAAAATAAGGCGGTAAGAAGCGTGGTTGTGAAAAGCCAGGTGCCGGTGATAATCATGCACATGCAAGGAACCCCTCAAAATATGCAGGATAATCCCGTTTATAAGGACGTGGTGGAGGATATTTATAACTTTTTCGAGGAGCAAAGCCGCCTGGTAATCGAAGAAGGCTTGGATAGCAGCAAAGTTATAATTGACCCAGGGATAGGTTTCGGAAAGACTCTCGAGCATAACTTACAGATCTTACAGCGTTTGAGTGAATTTAAGAGCCTTGGATTTCCGTTGCTGGTTGGCACCTCCAGAAAGTCTTTTATCGGCGCCTTAACGGGAGCCGAAGCCCGCGAGCGGCTTCCAGGCACTATTGCTTCGGTGAGTCTGGCGGCGGCTTCCGGCGCAAATATTATCCGGGTGCATGATGTGGCGGCCGCCAAACAAGCATTGCAAGTCGTCGATGCGATTAGGAAAAAAAATGGCTAGATTTGCCTGGAGAAAAGCGTCACGGAGGCCGAGCGGGCATGGTTTCGCTCCGACAAGACGGAGCGAAGAGCGAGGCCGAGTGTCGAGCTGCATTTTCCTCGCCGGGGAAAATGACAGCGTATTTTCGAAGGCAATTCTGGCCATTTTTTAACACGGGACATGGCAAGAGTATTTTTGGGCTTAGGAACAAATATAGGTGATAGGAAGGCTAATTTAAGGCAAGCAATTAGTGAATTAGAAGCGGCCGGAATAAATATCATAAAAGTTTCATCTGTTTATGAAACGGAGCCTGTCGGTGTTGTCGAGCAGGATTGGTTTTATAATATGGTGGCCGGGGTTGAAACCATACTATCTGCAGAAGATTTATTATTAACCGTAAAGGCCATTGAGGAGAAAATGGGCAGGGCAACAACTTATCACTGGGGTCCGCGGGTAATCGACATCGACATATTGCTTTATGATGATTTGCAGCTCAAAAAAGAGGTGGAGCCGGGCAGGCAGCTTAACCTGCCTCATCCTGAGCTCAAAAACCGGGCCTTTGTTATTCAGCCTTTGTTGGAAATAGAGCCAAACAAGACTTTGCCCGGCGGCTCGCCTGTAAAAGACTTTTTAGAATATACTAAAGATCAAGTTATTAGAAAGATTGGAAGCTTAGATATGTGACTAGGTGGGGACTGTCCCCGAGAGAGAGCTGTATGGCTAAAACGACTATAAAAGACATTATCAAGGCTAAGCAGGAAGGCCGCAAAATAACGGTTCTAACGGCTGCCGATTATTTAACGGCGTCCCTGATTGATGAAGCCGGTGTTGACATTATCCTGGTTGGCGACTCCTTGGGCATGACTACCTTGGGCTATGAAACCACTTTGCCGGTAACGATGGAAGAAATGCTCCACCACACCAAAGCGGTGGTCAGAGGCGTTAAAAACAGCCTGGTCGTTGGCGATATGCCGTTTATGTCCTTCCAGTTAAGCGAGGATGAGGCCGTGGAAAATGCCTGCTTGTTTCTAAAAGAGGCAGGGGCCGAGGCGGTAAAACTTGAAGGCGCAACAGATAGTATTTTATCGCTTGTTAAAAGGCTGACCTCGATTGGAGTGCCGGTTATGGGCCACCTGGGTCTTACCCCCCAGTCGATTCACCAGTTTGGGGGCTATGACGTCCAAGCAGCAGATGATAAAGCGGCTAAAGTGCTTTTGCAACAAGCTAAGGCTCTTGAGGACGCTGGAGCTTTTAGTATAGTTTTAGAGAAAATACCGGCGGCAATCGGAGGGAAGGTAAGCCAGAGTCTTCAAATTCCTACAATTAGCATTGGAGGGGGGCCTCTCTGCGACGGTCAAGTTCTGGTCACTGCCGATATGCTTGGGCTTTTCTCGAAGTTCAAGCCCAAATTCGCTAAACGCTACGCCGAGATTGGCGACGCTATGAAAAAGGCTTTCACCGAATTCAAGGATGAGGTCGAAGAGGGCAAGTTTCCAACCGAAGAACATTCCTATTAATGCAAATAATTAGCGGCATTAACCAGATTCGCGAAATACTGGAAGGCGAACGTTCAAGAGGACGTTCAATCGGTTTTGTGCCCACAATGGGTTTTTTCCATCACGGCCACATGTCGTTAATGAAAAAGGCCAAAGAGGAAAATCATGTAGCGCTCGTCAGTATTTTTGTAAATCCTACCCAATTTGGGCAAGGCGAAGATTTAGACAAGTATCCTCGCGACCTAGAAAGAGACGCCGAAATTGCCGAGCAATTGGGCATAGATTATTTATTCACTCCCCAAGCTGCAGAAATTTATCCGCCAGGCTATCAAAGCTATGTAGATGTCGAAGAGTTAAGCCGGGGTTTATGCGGGGAAGCAAGGCCCGGCCATTTCAAAGGAGTGGCTACGGTCGTATTGAAACTCCTCAATATCGTAGTGCCCGATAAGGCTTATTTCGGACTAAAAGATTATCAGCAATACCGCGTTATCGAGAAGATGGTCACCGACCTTAACCTTCAGGTAGAGATTGAGGGTTTGCCGACGGTAAGGGACGACGACGGCCTGGCGGCCAGTTCGCGTAATTCCTACCTGACATATGATGAGCGTGAACAAGCCCAGGTGCTTTACCAATCTTTAATCAAGGCCAAAGAAAATTTCGAAAAGGGCACAATAAAGGCGGCTGATATTGTCGCCATGATGAGGGAAATCATAGACAAAAGGCCGCTGGTGCAATTAGAATATATACAAATCATTGATAAAACTACTCTTAAATCCGTTGAAGCAATGAAACAAAACTCAACATTAATTGCTTTGGCAACCAAAGTCGGCAAAACAAGGCTTATCGATAATTTAGAATTATGATGCGCGAAATTTTGAAAAGCAAAATTCACAGACTGACGGTAACCGAGGCTAACCTGCACTACACCGGCAGTATAACTATCGATAAAAAGCTTCTTCAAGGGGCCGATATACTCGACCATGAGAAGGTGCAGGTTGTGGACGTTACGAACGGGGCGCGGCTGGAAACTTACGCTATTTGCGGCGAGGAGGGAAGCGGCACGGTTTGTATTAACGGGGCCGCTGCTAGGCTTATTAACAAAGGTGATACTATCATTGTTCTCTCATATGCTTATATGGAAAACGGTAAAGCTAAGGATTTCAAGCCCACCATTGTTCACGTAAACAAAAAAAACCAGTTAATCGATGCAGTAGAGTATCATGATGAAAAAGATGAGTGCTGAGGAAGAACTTCAACAAGAGATAACCGAACTTAAAGAAAAGCGTAATGCGGTTATTCTTGCGCATAACTACCAGCGCGGCGAAGTCCAGGATGTTGCTGATTACGTAGGTGATTCCCTGGGTCTATCGCAGCAAGCGGCTAAAACGGATGCCGAGATAATCATTTTTTGCGGCGTGCATTTTATGGCAGAAACCGCTTATATATTGGCTCCGGATAAAACCGTGGTTTTGCCAGATGCGGCGGCCGGCTGTCCTTTGGCCGACATGGTTACTGTCCGAGCCCTTAGGGCAAGAAAAGCGCAGCTTAATGACTATGCAGTAGTTACTTATATCAACTCGAGCGCCGCCGTTAAAGCCGAAAGCGATATTTGCTGCACTTCTTCCAATGCCGTTAAAGTAATTGCCTCGATCCCCCAGGAAAAAATACTCTTTATTCCTGATAAAAATCTGGCTTTATGGGCCGAGGCTCAAACCGGCAAAGAAATCGCTATTTGGCCGGGTTTTTGCCCGACTCACCATCATATAACCGCCAACCAGGTAAAAGAGCTTAAGGAAGAAAATACTGAAAGCGAATTTATGGCCCACCCGGAATGCGTGCCGGAAGTCACTGCGCTGGCCGATTTTGTCGGCTCCACCTCGGCAATGTTTAAGTACGCGGCCGAAAGTCAGGCTGATTGCCTTATAGTTGGCTCAGAGGCGGGTATGCTCCACCGCTTGCGCAAAGAAAATCCGCAAAAGACTTTCATTCTTCCAAGCAAGCAAACCGTTTGTCCGAATATGAAGAGGACTACTTTGGCCAAGGTCAAGCAAGCTCTGCTGAGCCTTGAAACTAAAATTACGGTTGGGGAAGATATAAGGAAGAAGGCTCTGTCCTCGGTAGAAAAAATGCTCGAGGTAGTTTAATTGCGCTACTTAGTGAACTTTGATTCGACGAAAATAGATTTCCATGAGACCGATATCTTAGTTATCGGCAGCGGAATAGCCGGACTTACGGCCGCTTTTGAATGTGCTCCTTATTTTCAAACGACAGTTTTATCCAAGAGTACTCTTTCTAATACCGCTACTTGGTATGCCCAGGGCGGGATTGCTTCTCCGATAAGTAACGACGATTCTTTGGAGTTGCATTATCAGGACACTATCAAGGCTGGCGGCGCTCTTTGCAACACGGAAGTCGTCAGGACCTTTATTGCCGAGAGCTTGGCGGCTATAAGTTTTTTGAGAAACTTAGGAGCTGAGTTCGACCAGGAACGGGGCCGCTTGCAACTGGCTCTCGAAGGCGGTCATTCAAAGGCGCGTATTTTGCATAAAAAAGATTATACCGGCTCTGAAGTGCAGCAAAAGCTGGTTAAAGCTATTTTTAAGAAAAAAGGGATCGAGCTTCTCGAGAACGCTTTCTCTATTGATTTGCTCACCAATAAAAATACGTGCTGCGGGGTGCTGGTTCAGAAAAATAACCAGCGGTGGGTGATTTTTGCCAAAGCGGTTATCTTGGCTACCGGCGGGGCCGGTCAGCTTTACAGTGTGACGACGAATCCGCCTATTTCCACTGGTGATGGCATAGCGATGGCCTACCGGGCGAAAGCGCAGCTTATGGATATGGAGTTTGTCCAGTTTCATCCCACTACCTTGCACTCTAAGAAGCGGCCCCGGTTTTTAATAACTGAAGCGTTGCGTGGGGAAGGAGCTTACCTGAGGGATATTAAAGGCAAGCGTTTTTTAAAGGACATACATCCGCTGGCTGAGCTTGCCCCGAGGGATATTGTTTCCGAAGCTATTTTTAAGCAGATTAAGTTGCAAAAACAAAAGTATGTTTATCTGGATGCTACTCATCTAAACAAGGCTCTTTTAATGCAAAACTACCCGAGTATTTACAAATCGTGCAAGGCGGCTGGCTATGATTTGGCAAAAGAGATGGTGCCGGTATCACCGGCGGCCCATTTTATGGTTGGCGGTATAAAAACCGGTTTGTTCGGCCAGACCAGTATCTATAATGTGTTTGCCAGCGGCGAGTGCGCGGCTACCGGTTTTCATGGTGCCAACCGCTTAGCCAGTAACTCTTTACTTGAAGGTGTTGTTTTGAGCCGCCGGATTGCGAGGCAACTGCAGAAAATACCTTTGAAAAGTTACAAGCATGATTTTGCCTCCAGCCGTTCGTCCAGCAACCGGTTAAAGTCGCCGCTAAAGTTCAAGAAGCTCATACAAGGACAAATGTCCAAAAAGGTATCCGTGCTCAGAAACAGAGAGTCTCTTCTGGAGGCCTTGGGCAGTTTTAAGCAGATGAACAGGCAGATAGCAGGTAGTCGCCTGGATTCACGTGTGGACTTTGAAGTAGCCAATCTGGCCACACTTGCCCAAATAGTGACCAGTTCCGCTATTTGGCGGGAAGAAAGCCGCGGAGTTCATCTAAGAGAAGACTTTCCCAGAACCCGCGCCAGCTTTTTAAAACATAAAATTGTGTAGGGGCGGACCCCTGTGTCCGCCCATGGAAAAGATATTATGAACAACATAGATAGACTGATTCAACAGGCTTTTGAGGAGGACCTGGACAAGCTCGGGGACATAACGACTCTGGCTTTATTCGCTGAAAGTAAAACCGCTCAAGGCCGCATTATTTGTAAGACGAAAGGTATCTTATCAGGCCTTGAAGTGGCTAACAGATGTTTCTATTTGTATGACAAAAGTGTTGTTTTTAAAGCTTTGAAAGCTGACGGTGATCTTGCCCGCGAAGGTGAGCCGGTTGCTGAGGTAAAGGGCCATATTCGTAGCTTACTGGCGGTTGAAAGAGTCGCCTTGAACTTTATTAGCCATTTGAGCGGAATAGCTACATTAACTAACGCTTTTGTTGAAGAAATAAAAGGTACGGATTGCCGTTTGAAAGATACCCGCAAAACTACGCCAGGCTTGAGAAGTTTGGAGAAAATGGCTGTTAAACATGGCCAAGGCACAAATCACCGCCAAGGTTTATATGACGGAGTACTTATTAAGGATAATCATTTGGAAGCTTTGCCTATCGCGCGAGCAATCAGCCTGGTGAAAGAAAAACACCCAAAGCATAAAGTTGAAGTTGAGGTTGAGACTTTAGAACAGGTTAAAGAAGCTCTGAGCGGCGGCGCTGATATTTTGTTGCTTGATAATATGGGCATCGCCGGCATCAAAGAGGCCTTATCAATTATTAACGGTAAAGCGGAGACAGAGGCTTCAGGCGGCGTTTCTTTAGAAAATGCGCTGGAGATTGCCAAAACAGGTGCTGATTATATTTCCACAAGTGCTATTACGATGTCTGCTCCTCCTCTGGACGTTGGTTTCGAGCTGTCTGTTGGGGGTTGCCCCTACTGAATTTCCGATTGTTTTTGCAAAAGCATAAGGTATAATTAACTACGAGGTAAGATATGGCCATTGCGCTTGATGTCGAGCATAAAGAGCTGCTTAATAGCTTGTTAGAAGCTTTTAATAACCACCTTATGGGCAACGATAAACAGTCGCTTGCCATAATAACGGAACCCTCACTAAAGAAAACTACCGATAAAGATGATTTTTCCCGTCATTTCCGCGAAGGTTTGCAAAATTTTTTCCAGGGGATGAGCTTACGCTTCGAAAATATCGAATATGCCAGACATAAAGCTTTAAGCAGCCTCACCCATTTTAATAGTGCTCTGGAGAGCATGTTTGAATCCTCTTACAGCTGCCCGCCTGAAGAATTAGAAGAGCAAGTAGTAGTTCAAGTTTACAAGCTGGTACTTTACGAGTTAGAGCAAGAGCAGAAAAAAGGCGAAGATTCAAGCGGCAGTTTAAATCAGGATATCAAAAAAATCAAAAAAGCTCTTGTTAATTGGCGTCAAGAGGCACCGGTTAAAGTTAACCAGGAGGAAATTTTCCGATTTTTGCTTTTAATATTTGTTAAATCGGTTGCTCATATTACTATTCTTAATAAACTCGAGCCTTGGCCCAAGGAGATTCAAAAAAGGCGGGGCTGGCAAGAGCCCAAGGTCCGGGATGAGCTCGAGCGTTTATTAAAAACTTTTACCTTTATTCACTTAATTGCCAAGAATTCTCATAAGTTGCCTACGGTAGTAGAAAGGGAAATCTCCCGGCTTTTTGGGACTCTGAGTTACTTTTACCGGGGCAAAGTATTCTTCCTGCTGAGCGATTATTTAAGAGATTGTTTTCGCCGGGCATTCAATGATTACGCTTGTGCCGAAAAGATAGTCGTTGCTGAGGTTGAGAGGCTTGCTCAGAATAAAAGCAAAGACCCGCTAGAAGTTTGTTGGAAGTGGTTAAGTGCCTCCATTTCTTTTTCCAAAGGTTATTTATATCAAAGGGCTTTTGCCTACAACCAGGCTTTTGAAAGTTTTGCCGAAGGCATGGCGAGCTATAATCGTAGTTTCGAGAGGGACAAGAAAGACGCGAATTACCGGAGTTTAACAATATGTGAGAATGAAGTTTCCCAAGGAAAAATATTCATCGAACTGGGCAAATTCAAGAATGCCTTAAAGCTGTTTTTAAAATCTTTAGAAAGAGCTTATGCGATATGTAGTGAAGGCAAAGAGGCTGACGAAAGACTGAACAAAAATTTTGAAGTTGTCAGAAAATCGGTAATATTTCTGGAGAACGCCCGTCAGAATGTTATTTTCGAAAAGAAAGATTTTTATGATTGTTTTGCCGCTTTCGATCCCGAAATACTCACCGAGGAAATTTTCAGTCCCTTGAAATCGGTTCTTGCCGATGTGTGTGCCCGGATCGGCTTTGTAATGTTTATTCTGTTTTTCAGAGCTGAAAGCCCGGAAAAATATGCAGAGTTAAACATCGACAACTGGATGGTTGTGGCTTTAAAGCTCGACCCCAGTAGCGGTGTCGCCCAGTTTAACCGTCTTTTAGCCGGAACTGACAAGAAAATTTCCGGTGCCGAACTTAATTTCAAAAATGATTCCTCTATTAGGCGTTTTTTAACTGTGGCTCTTGAGACCTTAGTTAATTCGCCGAACCACCAGGATTTAAGAGAAGAACGCGATTTTTTTAAGCAATCAATAACTTATAGCGATAGCTTGGTAAGAAAGCCCTTGGAAATAAATTATTATCTTTCTCCAAACAGGAAGGAAAAAGATGACGGTTTGCTCTTCGTAAAGAGGTGGAGTTCGGCTTCTCCCAGAGTTCCTAGGCCAACGACTTTCCAGATGAGAGGCGGCGGCTATATGGTTTTTTGGAACAGCAAGGGCATCGCTATCGACCCGGGCTTTGATTTTATTACCAACCTTTACGCCGAAGGTTATTCCATCAGCGATATAGATGCCATCATAGTCACTCATGACCATATAGACCACACAGACGACTTTGATGCAATAATGGCGCTTAACTATCAGCTTAACCGCTATAACGAAAGCGTTTACTTAAAGCCAAAATCGCCGGTTTGCCTATCGCTTTTTCTGAATACCGGCTTTATGGAAAAGTACACACCGTATCTTTCCCTCTCAAAGCGCGATGCTACCCATTCGGGCGATGGCTACATCGATCACATCTATACCTTGGCGCCTCATTCGACTATTGATATGACCGATACGCCTTTTCAATTCAAAATCGAAGTAGTACCGGCTAGGCACCGGGAAATAACGCTTGATAAATATGCGGTTGGCTTTAAGCTGTATCTTTACGATAAGCAAGCTAATCAGAAACTGGTAATGGGTTTTACAAGTGATACCGCTTATTACGATCTGCTTGGAAGCCGCTTTCAGGATTGTGATATCGTAGTTCCGCACACCGGTTTTGTTACCTTTAGAGAGCTAGGACAGCTTCTTGATTTGCAAATTGATCAGATTATAAAAGGCGTATCCGGCTCGAATTATTTCAGTAACGTGGACGAAGAACTAAGGTTTTTCTCCGCCTTGGGCTTCAGGGATGTAAAGAGCTGGGATGATTTACGGTCTAAGTGGACGGCCGGTGGTGGCGCTCAGCATCAAGGCTTTTTAAGGCAGCATCTGGGCTATTCTGGCATGAAGAAAATCTGGGAGAAAATGACTGAAAGCAACGTCAAAAATCAATTGATGCTTATTTCCGAACTTCACGAAGAAATGGGCTCTTTCAGAACGAAAATGGCTGCCGCTTTCAATAAAAAGGCTAAAAGGCACGAAAATTCGCCTATAACTTTTACCAGCGATATAGGCTTGCATTTGCTTTTCGAAGAAACAAAAGAGAAACCTATTCTTAAGATAAAGTGTAGTCAGTGTGCTAGGGATAATGACCTTAGCAAGGAAGATATATTTCATGCACCCGAAGATATAACCGAGGTTTGTATTAAGGGCGAGAATGAAGGCATCTTTTACTTCTGCAAAGAGCACGCCCCCGACCCTGATACCGAATTCCGCGAAAGAGTAGAGCGCTTCAACCTCTTCGGCTAACAAAAAAGAGTTGAATAAAAGTTTTACAACTTGATGTTTACGAATATTTGCTTGGCTACGTTAAGAAGCGGGCTTTGCATTATGCCCAAATAGACGATTGTGAAAATAGATATCCCCAAGGCAATGGATGTCGTAAGCGGAGAGTGCACTCTCTTTCTATCCGCGTCGGGGTCTTTGATGTACATTACCGCCATTATCCGGCCGTAGTAGGCCAAGGATATGACCGTATTAACAGTTAATATTACCGCCAGGTACGATTGGCTATTTTGAATAGCGGCCATAATCAGGTGGAATTTTCCGATAAACCCGGCCAGAGGCGGTATGCCGGTAAGGGATAAAAACGAAACAAGCATCACAGCGGCCAGGGCCGGGTTAGTTTGAGCCATTCCGGCATAACCGCTTATAGCATCGGCTTCTCCCCTGGATGAATAAACCGAGATTACGAAGAAAATACCTATTACCGAAAAGGCGTAGGCTATCAGGTAGAAAAACATGGCCGTGATTGCGTAATTGGTTCCTATGGCGAAACCGGTTAGCAAGTACCCGGCACTACCTATTCCCGAGTAAGCCATCATCCGTTTAATATTTTTTTGCGGCAGCGCCATCATGTTTCCAAGTGTCATCGTAATTATCGCAAGGGCTCCGAACCAAAGGGGCCAGTTAACCTTGGTAATTATCAGGGCTGTAACGAAAAACCTGGTAATGACGGCAAATGCTCCCAGCTTGGATACGGTTGCCAAGTAAGAAACAACTACAACCGGAGCTCCCTCGTAGGTATCAGGTGCCCAGAAATGAAACGGAACGGCGGTAATTTTAAAACCGAAACCGGCTATTACAAAAAGTCCGGCTAAGACAAGGGCGGGCGAAAGGTTTCCGCCTAAACTCGTAGCGATTTTTCCCAAGTCGATCTCGCCGCTTAATCCGTAGACAAGTGACAGACCATATAATAGAAACGCGGATGATAAAAGGCCGAGGATAAAGAACTTAATTACCGCTTCACCTGTCTTCGGTCTCGCTTTTCTAAAAGCTACCAAAATAAAAGCCGGAATAGTGTTAAGCTCCAAGCCCACATAGATGGTTACCAGTTCTCTGGCGCCGGCGAGGATCATGCTACCCGATAAAGAAAACATCAACAGGGAAAAGAATTCTCCCTGGTTATGCTGGATGGTGTAGGTATTTTTTATGGCCGCCAGGTTTACCAGGATACCCAGCACAATAATTGCCAGCCTGATAAGCATCGATAATTCATCGACGCTTACAGTGTTAACCACAAAATCGGCCTTATTGGCCCAGGTGCTTATTGCGTATATAAGGGCTATTATAAGGCTTGTTAGCGAGATATAGCCGATGCAATCCCGGTATTTATCAGGGATTATTATATCTGCTACGAGCAGAAATACACCGGTTGCTATAATGATTATTTCAGCGCCTAAGGATGCTAGATTCATAATTTTATTTCAAAAGAGGTAAAACAGCTCCTTCAATCAGTTTTAGTAACGGCCCGGGATAAATACCCAGGAAAATAACCAAGAATACAAATGGGCTTAAGATGATAATCTCGCGGATATTTAAATCTAGTACCTCTACCACTTTTTTGGGTTGCTTCAAGTTAATTTTGGCAATCATCGAGGTAATGTACCCGAAGGTTAGGATAATGCCGATACCGGCGGCTATAGCGTAGCCCCAGCTTACGCTAACAACTCCGATAATTACGTGGACCTCGCCAATGAATCCCGATAGAGCAGGAAGACCGGCTGAAGCAAAGGAGGTAAATATTATTACCCCGGCTAGTGCCGGTATCTGCCAAACCAACCCACTCAACTCGGATATACGGCGGGTGTGGTATCGGTCATGGACCATACCCACCAACATAAACATCATGCCCGTTGTCAGACCGTGGCTTACCATCTGAAAGACGGCGCCGTTTACGCCCCACCTGTTGAGAGTTATAAAACCCAGGATAACGAAGCCCATATGACTGATTGATGAATAAGCAACCATTTTTTTCAGGTCGTCTTGCCCCATGGCTAAGTAGGCTCCGTAAATGATGCTGATAATTGCCATTCCCGCCATTAGGGGCACAAAGTACTTAAAAGCCTGGGGAACGCTGGGGATTAGAATACGGATAAAACCATAGCCGCCCATCTTCAACAATATTCCGGCCAGCAGAACACTGGCAGCGGTAGGCGCTTCCACGTGGGCATCAGGTAGCCAAGTATGGAAAGGAAAGACCGGCAATTTGATAGCCAATCCCAAGAAGATGCCCAGGAAAATGTAAACTTGTACTTTATACGGGTAACTAAATTTAGCCAACTCTATGATGCTAAAAGTATGGCTTCCTGAATAAAAATATAGCCCTAAAATGCCCAGGAACATAAAAACACTACCGAACAATGTGTAAAGGAAGAATTTAATGGCCGCATATTCTCTGCGTGCCCCGCCCCAAACACCGATAAGAAAATACATCGGAACTAATCCGAGCTCCCAAAAAATGTAGAACAAAATGTAATCGAGCGCTACGAAAACTCCCGACATCGAACCGGCCAGGATAAGAATAAAAATGAAGTATTCCTTAACCCGTTTGGTAACTGTGAAGGAATAAGCCAGTGAACACACCAACAGGAGGTTCGCCAAGACAAGCAAAGGCAAGCTGATGCCATCGGCTGCCAAATGATAGTTAATACCGACACTCTTAATCCAGCTAGCTTTTTCGATAAACTGGAAACCGCTAGCTTGAAAATTATAGCTGGCATATGTAATTACGGACAGTGTAAAACCAATGAAACCAATGCCTAGAGCCACCCACTTGATATATTGCTCCTTGTTTTTGGGTATCATCGCCACTATGATGGCTCCGATTAGTGGGGTAAAAACGATTGCTGATAGTATTCCTTTCACGAGTAACCTCCTTTGATACTCAGTATGAATATTAAGATAGACACGATGAAGATAATAATCAAGGCATAGTTTTGGACTAAGCCCGTTTGAATTCTTCGCGTCCTTTCTCCAATAAAGAAGACGACTGCAGCTATTCCGTTAATCGCACCGTCTATTATTATTCTATCAAATAACCTGGCCACATTTGAAATAGCGTTTCCATAAAAGGCTTTGGCGGCAAAATCGCCGGTCAGGGTATCTACGACTTTATGTTCAAATTCCATTAGAGGGGCCACCGTGTCCGGACTAAAGAGGATTTTTGACAGTTTCTCCCCGGTTTGATTAACTACCCTCTTGTCAACCAACTCGGCGGTAACGGATGTTCTATGGCTAATCGTATCGCCGAATTTTAGCAGCCGGTTGAGGAATCTGGTTACTAAGCCCGGTTTGTTACCACCGTTATAAGGGGCTATCTTTGGTTTCGACAAGGGCGTGAAAAGCCAGAAGTCCACCCAGCCCATCAACAGAAAGGTGTTAAGATTTTCGTTCATATAACGTACCGGCTTCATAGAAAAATCAAGTAGCTTTTCGCTTTTTTCCAGAGCCGCTTCCAGCCAGTTATTCAAAGGATCAAAAACGGTTGATAAAAGCTCTGGTATATAAATAATGCGGTGATAAACAAAGTTAAAAGCATCATCGATTTTCTGGCCGGCTTGAAATAGATAAGGAATAAGACGGCCAATTCCAATGTAGAGGCGGTCGAATTCCATAATCGTTCTTTTATGAGGCTCAAACACTTTGGTAAATAATATAAAAGCAATGGTTATGACGACCATTAGCTGGATCGGACCTTGGAGAGTTTTTACAGTGTAAAAGGGCTCTTCCTCAACATATGGTAAGAGTTTAGCAATAATTTGCGGGAACCATCCAACAAATATACTTAAGGCGGCTATCATGCCCATGGCAACGCGCATGGGAACAGGCACTTCTTTGGCTGTGGCTTCTACTTCTGGATTCGGCCGCAAGAAACCAAACCAAACGAATTTAAAAAAGGAGATAAAAGTTCCAACAGCCGCTAATTCCAAGAGAAGCTCAATGGGAACCATTCCGCCCGTAGCCGCTGCTTCAAAAATAAGTTTTTTGCTGGTAAAGCCGTTGAAAAGCGGAACACCCGAAATTGAAAATGCGGCTATGATTACAAAAATGGTAGTAAAGGGCATTTTTTTGCGCAAGCCGCCTAGTTCAGTAAGGTCTTCTTTGCCGGTAACATAAAGAGCGGCGCCTATACTCATAAAAAGAAGTGATTTATACAGGATGTGATTAAAAAGGTGCAATACCCCGCCGTTTATTCCCATTTCATTACCAACGCCGATGGCGGCGACCATGTAGCCTACCTGGCTTACTATATGATAAGAAAGCAGCTTGCGCCCATTACTTTGCATCACGGCAAAAGAAACGGCTACTACGGCCATTATAGCTCCCATCCAGGCAACGGCCGGCATGCCGGCTGAAGTTCTAACTAGCATATAAACAGCGGTTTTTGTAGTATAGACGGACATCAAAATGCTGGCCCAAATAGGTGCGGTGGGATAAGATTCAGGCAGCCAGCTATGAAGTCCAATAAAAGCAGCATTGAGGCCTACGCCTAAGAAAACAAATAGACCGGCTAGCCCCTGGTTGATCGGTCCGACTAAAAAGGAGCCGGTATTTATATAATTAATAATAAAGCCAATCAGAAAAAGGCCACCACCCATCAAGTGCATTATGATGTAGCGGATTCCTGTCCAGTAAGCTTTTTTGCTGCGGTTACACCAAATCAAAGCGGTTGAAGCCAGGGCCATCAATTCCCAAAACAAGTAAACGGTTATAAAGTCACCGGCAAAAACAACTCCCAGAGAGGCGCCAATATAGATCATCCCGTAGATGGAGATGCGGTAATCATCGTTATAGAGAGAATACAAAGCTCCGGTAAAAGCAATAAAAGTGAATATATAACCTACAAACAAGCTTAATTTGTCAGTGTGCATTACCACTAACGGTAAGCTCATCAGAGTAAGTTTAAAATCGATACCTTTAGGGGTTAAGACTACGGCTATAAAGCTAATAGCCGGTATCACCAACGTGATTGCCTTTCTTATAGTTGGCTTGTCTTTGAAAACTAATACTAGAATTGAGCCTAAAATAAACAGTAGACCGTATGGCATTAGTGATGTTCTCCTTCTGATTTGTCAGTCAAAACTTTTGGGACAAAGGTTACAATGGCGGCAAAGTAGATTATTGCCAAAACGGTAAAGACACTTTGCCAACCGGGAATTTCCATAAACCAAGGCTCTTCGTGCTCTTCCTCTCCGCCGTGTTCCCCCTCTTCACCTTCATGACCTTCTTCCGCCGCTTCTCCTTCAGCGTGTTCTTTTTCAACACTCTCTTCTTCACCTTTTTCTTCATGATTTTCAGAGCCGGCTTCTTTTTCAATCTTAGCTTCAGATTTAGCTGTTTTATGAACACTTTCTGCTTTTGCACTGGCAAAAGCCACAAAAATAGCTCCTAAGTACAAACTTACCGATACAATCAATGTTATGGCTAAATACTTATAAAACCGCTTCAATCCAGTTACCCTCCAAAATACGATTTGGCGATAAATTGGGCCAAATGCAAAGGAAATTGTGGAAATAGCCCGAAAAATATTGTTAATCCTGCTAATAGTAATACTGGAACCAAAATAACTAGGTTAGGATCAGAGTAAGTTAAGCCTTTTCTCATGTGGCCATCATCCCAGTGGCCCCGGGGTCCGCCGCCTAAAATCTCTTCAGTATCAACTTCTTCTTCACCATGCCCATGGGCATCATTTCCGTGAGCCTCTTCACTGCCACCGGCCATTACTGGTTCCTTCATCCAGCCCCTCAACACGATAGGACCGTAATAAACCAGGTTAAGCATACCGCTGACAACCAAAGTAACAACAACTGCTATTGCCCACGGATAGCTGACAACTCCTAGCTTAACTGCTTCGAAGGCGCCGGTTCCCAGGTACCATTTAGTTAAAAAGCCGAACATCGGCGGAATACCTATCATGGAGGCAGCTCCAATTGTTATAGCTATCATTGTCAAAGGCATTTTCTTTCCCACGCCCCGCAGTTCGTCTACAAAGTGAAAACCAGTTTGATGTATGACGCCACCGATACCTAAAAATAAAGTGCCTTTCATCATAGCGTGCGTAAGGATGTGTAAAATTCCTATAGCCATTGTTTGTGGCGTCATCAACGCAAAACCAGTTAAAATATAACCTACTTGGGCAATTGATGAGTAAGCTAGGAGTTTCTTTATTTCAATTTGGTTAAGAGCCCAAATTGAGCCAAATATTATTGCAAAAAGGCCCAGAAATAATATTACTTTGTCTAAACCGATTGATGTAGCTAATTTGGTTCCATAAACAAAATACAAAACCCTGAAAATTCCGTAAGAGCCGACTTTGATTATAAGGCTGGATAGTAAGGTATGAGAAGGAATTGGGGCAACTCCGTGAGCATCTCGTAACCACGAGTGCACCGGAACAAGGCCGGCTTTTACACCAAATCCAGCGATAAGCAAAATTGCAATCAGCCATTTTATTGTTAAAGATCCCTGAAAGCTAGCCATAGCCAGTGTCAGGTCATAAGTGCCGGTAAAATACCAGAGAAAAAATATTCCCGTTAACAGCACTAGTCCGCTGCTCATGGTCATAATCAGGTATTTGCTGCCTGACCAAAATGATTGGTCTCTTTCCTCATGTATAACTAGGGCGTAGCCAAAAACACCCAGGGCCTCGTAAAAAACAAATATGGTTAGCAGATCAGCGCCGGCAAGTAGTACACCCATGTTGGCAACAAAGCTAAACATAGAGAAAGTAAACCAGCGGTCTCCCTTACGCTTTAATTCATGCTCCATATATTTCACGGCGTAGATATTAACAACAGCCCAAAGAAATGAAGTTAAAAGGGCGAAAAACAAACCCAAAGGATCAACCAGCAAGGTGAGGCCTGTTCCCATAATATATTTGGGGAAAATAAACTGCAGACTCCAACCCTTGCTAACAATTAGGGGATACATCATCAGCGTTAAAACAAAAGTAATACAAGAAGTGGTAACTACTGCCCAGTTTCTAATTCTGGTCAAGTCTCTTTTTCTTGAAACGTAAGCTAAAAGACAAACAAATGATCCGATAAGAGTGAACAGCAAAATCAGAGCCGGTATAATGCTGTAATGGATTTGGCTAGCTTTTCCTAATATCCCCATTTTTATCCTTTAAAAAATATACTTAATGCTAATTTGGCT